>Ga0066376_10000056_pt1 | contig 80215 bp, 70 predicted proteins | sample Knorr_S15_td_Bot_FD_77009 | JGI IMG/M metagenome (GOLD analysis project Ga0066376, IMG submission 77009) | Marine microbial communities from Southern Atlantic Ocean transect - Knorr_S15_td_Bottom_ad_5009_LV_A | ecosystem: Environmental > Aquatic > Marine > Oceanic | place: Southern Atlantic...
AAAAACGGGCTTAAGTCTTGCGATACATAACGAACGGGCCTACAACCTGATGGAATTCTGACCGGCAATGATGGATGTTGCCTCGCTGTCATCGTAATCAGTTAATTGTCCTGTCCTGTCCTGTCCTGTCCTGTCCCGGTTTTGTTGCACTATTTCCCCGGACTGCACCATATGGGGGTGGTTCGGACCTTCCTTGGCAGCCAAGTTGGATCTGCTCACTGCGTCGTTTAACTGCTACTACCTGGGTTTCCCCGATGCATTCCAGTTGGCACAGTAATTGCTTGCTGATGGGTGGGACCCGTTGACCCATGGGTCCGGGAAAGGGAAACAATCAAACAAAGAGGCGGGTAATTATTGATGAAGATGGTAACTGCAGTAATCAAACCATTTCGACTGGACGACGTCAGAGATGCCTTGTCTGAACTCGGGGTGAAGGGAATGACAGTGACGGAGGTTAAGGGCTTTGGCCGTCAAAAAGGCCACACGGAGCTTTATCGCGGTGCTGAGTATGCGGTGGATTTCTTGCCAAAAATTAAACTGGAGGTTGCCGTTGACGAAAACTTGCTAGAGCAGGTGGTGGAGATGGTCGTGACCGCAGCGCGGACCGAGAAAATTGGAGACGGCAAAATTTTCGTGACGGACATTGAGGAAGTGGTTCGCATTCGAACCGGACAAACCGGTGCGGAGGCGCTATGACAACAACAGTAATCACAACGAAAAGATCCTTGGTAAAGGGAAAAAATGCAATGGCTAGGCCTTTTTGCAGCATTGTTGTTCGGTTCATCGGGCGCGCGGGCGGACGAGTTGAACACGGGCGATACCGCCTGGATGATCACAGCAACCGTATTGGTGTTGTTCATGACTATTCCCGGATTGTCCCTTTTTTACGCCGGCATGGTGCGGAGCAAAAATGTCCTGTCCGTGATGATGCAGTGTTTTGCCATTACCGGACTGATGTCGATTCTCTGGGTCTTCTTCGGTTATTCGATTGCCTTCGGTAACGATGGGCCATGGTGGGGCGGTCTTAGTAAAGCGTTTCTTAAAGGGGTTACTGTTGATGCCATGACGGGCACGATCCCCGAGACAGTATTCATGACCTTCCAGATGACGTTTGCCATCATTACTCCAGCGTTGATTGTGGGTGCATTTGCAGAACGAATGAAGTTTTCGGCAATGTTGTGGTTCATGGGGGTTTGGGTGTTGGTGGTCTATGCGCCGATTTGTCATTGGGTTTGGAGTGGTGGTTGGCTTGGTGACTATGGCATTCTTGATTTCGCTGGCGGTACGGTCGTTCATATCAATGCTGGCATGGCCGGTCTGGCGGCCGCGCTGGTACTCGGTAAAAGGCAGGGTTATCCCGATACCGCAATGCCCCCCAACAATCTGGGTTACACGTTGATGGGGGCGGCTATGTTGTGGGTCGGGTGGTTCGGCTTTAATGCGGGTCGTGAGCTGGCCGCGGACGGTGTTGCCGGGATGGCGATGGCGGTCACACAAATTGCAACCGCAGCCGCCGCGCTGGCCTGGATGTTCAGCGAATGGGTAGTCCACGGCAAACCGAGTGTGCTGGGCATTGCATCTGGTGCCGTGGCGGGCCTGGTCGGTATCACACCGGCTTGTGGTTTTGTGGGCCCCATGGGTTCATTGGTGATCGGTATTGCCTCTGGCATGCTTTGTTTTCTCGCGTCGACCAAGATTAAGCGAGCGTTTGGATACGATGATTCGCTCGATGTGTTCGGTGTGCATGCGCTAGGGGGTATTGTTGGCGCGATCCTGGTGGGTGTTTTCGCCGCCGAAGGCCTCGGGGGTGCAGGCCTTGCCGAAGGAGTCAGCATAGGCCAACAGGTCAAAACACAGTTGATCGGGATTTTGGCAACGATTGTCTATACCGGCATTGTCAGTCTGCTTATTCTGAAAGTGCTTGACCGAATCATAGGTTTACGCGTTACCGATGACGACGAGGCGCAGGGACTCGATATCACTGCCCATTCGGAGCAGGGTTACAATCTGAGCTCCTAAGTCTGTGACTAACCCGGTGGGCTCTCGCCCGAGGGCTCACCGGCTGTTCACAGTCAGCGCTTGATCTGGGATGCTTGGATAGGTAGTGAATCCATTGTTGGACCAGTGACAGAAAGTATTGTTTTGCCCGGGAATAATCTGCTTGGATGAATGATCACAGAGTCCTGCGTCTGGCCGAATGGATTACTCGATATCCGTGGTGGGTTGTTGTGGGATCACTTTTACTTTTCTTAGTGACCTTCAGCGGTGCCCGAAATCTTCAATTCACGACGGATTACCGCGTTTTCTTCGGTGAGACAAATCCGCAATTAATTGCGTTCGAGGCACTGCAGCAGACCTATACGAAAAACGACACCATTTTGTTTGTATTGGCACCCAATGACGGTGACGTGTTTTCTGCCAATAATCTTTCTGCTGTTGAGTGGTTGACAGACCAGGCTTGGCAGATTCCGTACTCAATTCGGGTGGATTCTGTTTCAAATTTTCAGCATACCTCGGCCGAAGGCGACGACATGCTGGTTGAGGATTTGATCATTGATGCTGACACGATGTCGCTAGGGCAGCTTGCTGCTAGAAAGCAAATTGCCACGACAGAGCCATTGCTGTTGGATCGACTGATTTCCCCCACTGGCCATGTCACGGGGGTCAATGTCACGTTGCAATTACCAGGCAAAGACCCTCTGAAAGAGGTGCCTGAAGCCGTCGACCGTGCGCGTGACATCAAACGCCAGTTACAGGATACGTTCCCGACAATCGATGTCTATATCACCGGTATGGCGCCATTAAATTATGCCTTCGAAGAAGCCGCCAAGGCGGATTTGAAAACACTGATACCGGCGATGTACCTGGTTATTCTGTTGCTTTTGGGGTTTCTGACTCGTGATTTCAGCAGCACATTTTCCACATTGGTCCTGCTCACCTTTTCTATCTTTGGCGCAATGGGTTTAGCAGGATGGATAGGAATCAAGTTAACCGGGCCGTCGGCAACGGCACCGGTTATCATTTTGACGCTTGGTGTTGCAGATAGCGTGCATTTCCTTTCTACAATGCTTCAGGAGATTCGTGCCAAGGGGCGGAATCGGGCCGATGCGATTAAAGAGAGTTTAAGGCTGAACTTTCAACCGATCGTGCTAACCAGCGTGACAACCGCCATCGGTTTTCTTACGCTGAATATGGGCGAGGTGCCGCCGCTGGCAGACATGGGGAATATTGTGTGCTTTGGCGTGTTATTGGCGCTGATCTACTCAGTCACTTTGCTGCCTGCGATGATGCACCTATTGCCAGTTCGCGGTGGCCACAGTGAAATCGTGGGCTATCGGGTTATCAAGAAGTTAGGGGAAGTCGTTGTCAGACGTCGCCGTCAACTGCTTCCGACGATGGGTATTTTAATAGTTGCTCTGGTTTGCATGATACCGCGCAATGAACTCAATGATGTTTTCGTGCACTACTTTGATGACTCGTTTGAAGTTCGTCGGGCTACTGACTTTCTGACCGAGAACCTCAGTGGCACCTACTACATCCATTACTCCTTAGGTTCCGGTAGATCACAAGGGATTAGTGACCCGAAATACCTTGAGTTGGTGGATCAATTCGCTAACTGGTATCGGGCTCAGCCACGGGTTCTGCACGTCAATAGCATTACCGATACCTTTAAGAAGCTTAACCAAAATATGCACGGGGACGACCCATCGTGGTATCGCTTGCCCGATGCCAGTGAACTGGCCGCCCAATACTTACTGCTTTATGAAATGTCTTTGCCGTATGGACTGGATTTGAATAACCAGATCAATATCGACAAATCAGCGACTAAATTGACCGTTACATTGGAGACCTTGTCAAGCAACGAAATGTTGGCGTTGGAAGCACGTGCCCAGGGCTGGTTGTTGGAGAACGGACTGGATGAGATGCAGGTAGCCGGATCCAGTTCGGCCATTATGTTTTCGCATATCGGTTATCGAAATATCCGCGCGATGTTGGTCGCTGCCGTGATTGCACTGGTTCTTATTTCTGGACTACTTATATTTGCGCTGCGATCGATGCGGCTCGGCCTAATCAGTCTGGTACCTAACCTGGCACCGGCCGGGGTGGCGTTCGGATTGTGGGGTGTGTTCCACGGTGAGGTGGGCCTTGCTTTATCGATTATTGCGAGTGTGACCTTGGGTATCATCGTAGATGACACGATCCATTTCCTGAGCAAGTATCTGCGGGCAGTGCGTGAACATGGTTGTAGTCCTGAACAGGCAGTTCAGTACGCTTTTTCAAATGTTGGCGTCGCATTGACCTTTACAACCATTGCTCTAGCCATCGGCTTTATGATCCTTGCGTTGTCCCCATTCCAGGTCAATGCCCAGATGGGACTGATGACGGCGATTACAGTTGTCTTGGCGTTAGTGATCGATTTTCTTTTTCTGCCCCCATTGTTAATTGCGCTTTCACCGGCATGCGATCATGCATCTCGGGAGGTATTAGAATGAAAAATGTGTTGCTGGCAGTTTTTCTAATGGTAACTTCGTCCGCATTACATGCAGAAACTGCCGAGGAAAAAGGATTGTCGATTTCCCAGGAGGCGCAGCGACGCGATAATGGGTGGGCAGATTTGAAGGCGACCATGGTGATGGTGCTTCGTAATAGCCGTGGTGAAGAAAGTAGCCGCCGGGTAGAGATACGTTCTCTGGAAGTGGCGGGCGATGGCGACAAGTCATTGACTATATTCAGTTACCCAGCAGATATAAAAGGGACTGCGTTTTTGAGTCATACACATCCGACTCGACCGGATGAGCAATGGCTCTATCTTCCGGCCCTCAAACGGATTAAACGCATTTCTTCATCTAACAAATCCGGACCCTTCATGGGCAGTGAATTTGCGTATGAGGACCTGGCCTCCCAGGAGATCGAGAAATACAGTTATCGTTATCTGCGCAACGTCACTTATCAGGGACAGGATCATTTTATTATCGAGCGTTATCCCGAATATAAACGTTCTGGTTACAAGCGCCAGGTGGTATGGCTTGATGTGGAACATTATCGAGTCACAAAGATAGAATTTTTCGATCGCAAGGACAGCCTGCTCAAAGTTCTAACGTGCCATGGTTACACGCAATATTTAGGGCGTTACTGGCGCGCCAATGAAATGCGGATGGAAAATAAACAGACGGGGAAAAGCACGGTGCTTCAGTGGAGTGATTACACCTTTCAAAGTGGACTGAGCGACCGTGATTTCGATCGTAACGCGCTCAAACGGATTCGATGAGGTGTTACGTTGCCTGCGAGTCGGCTGTAGCTGGAAATTGTCGGTTGTTGCAATCGTGTTGTCGGGCATCACTCAGATGGTTACTGCGGCGTCATCGATCGACGGTAATGTACGGGCGGATGTTCGTTATTTTCTGGACACGTCAGAACATAGGTTGCAATCAAATCAAATAAGCACTGTGCTGACGATTGAGCCGAGTTGGCGCTATGAATCGGTTGACCGACAACAGTTATTTCGTATGTCGTTGTCGGGGCGAGTGGGAAATATTGATTCACAGCAGGATGCGGCCAATGTAAAAGAACTGTTGTTCTCGAAATTTTCTGATGACTGGGAATTTCACGCGGGCATTGGGCAATTTTTCTGGGGCGTAACCGAATCTCAGCACGTAGTAGACATCATCAATCAACTGGACCTCGTACAAGATATAGATGGTGAGGAAAAGGTGGGCCAGGCAGTGGTCAACCTAACGAAGTTTACCGATGTGGGCACGCTCGATTTGTTTCTTTTGCCAGGATTTCAGGAGCGACGGTATCCCGGTATGAAAGGACGGTTGCGTACCCAACTCCCTGTCGATTCGGCGTTGACGCGATTCGAATCCGCTGCGGGTCGCCATCGCCTTGATCTCGCGGCACGAGTTTTTGACACGTTCGGCGCGGGTGAGCTGGGAGTGTCGGTGTTCTCCGGCACATCGCGAGCGCCGCAGTTGTCGCCAGCAGTTAACGCGGCCGGGATTGCAGTGTTGGCGCCTTACTATCCTGTAATGTTTCAGTGGGGTATCGATGCGCAATACACACGGAATGATGCGTTATGGAAATTGGAGGCAATCCGAAGGACGGTGGGTGGTAGTGCCTATTACGCGGTGACCGGCGGTATTGAATATGGTATCTACGGAATATTTGAAACGGATACTGATCTCTCCGTCTTGTTTGAACCGTCTTTTGATTCTCGCGCGCTCGCTGCGGGGCCATTTGATCGAGATGTCTTTGTCGGGCTGCGTTTGTCATTCAACGATGCACAAAGCACCGAGATCGTGGGCGGTCTGTTGGCCGACACAGATCGCTCATCCCGAATGGTCAATCTCGAGGCTTCGAGGCGGTTGGGTGCAGACTGGACGATGAAACTTCAAGCCCGGCTATTCCGGAACATCTCCTTTGACGACCCGCTTTCCGCGTATCGTGCCGATAGTTTTGTCACCTGGCGTTTGAGTCGTTTTTTCTAATGGTTAAAGTTCAAAGAACATAGATAATGCAGTCCACACGCATCGTCCGGGCATCAGGGTGAGTTGAAAGGTCAGTAGCGCCACTATCTTAGATACGCTAACCGGAATGACGGCCCGGCAGCGCCTGCATAGGAGTTTCAAATCAATTAGGTATAGCGCGACCAGCCGATGCCTTCAAAGTGCGCGTCCAAAAGTCGCGTAAAACCGTTAGGATGGCGCTAGGCGTTTGGTCACCCGAATATTGGTCCACTGCAAAGAAATTATCGGAGCTTTTATGAGTGCAACAGCGATTCGAAACATTGCGGTTATCGGACTAGGGACCATCGGTCACAGTGTGGTGCAGATGTTTGCGACGGCGGACTGCTGCGTTCGGTGTTTTGATCCGTCGCCGGCAGCGCGAGATGGGCTGGAGAGCCGTATTCGGGGCAATCTTAACCAGATGGTCGATGCCAATCTTTTCATTCAAGAAGACATCGAAACGCTATTGGGACAGATAACGATCTGCGACACAGAAAAAGAAGCGCTGGTGGGTGCTGAGTTTGTCTCTGAAGCGGCGAGTGAGGACTTAGAGCTAAAACAGGCGCTCTTCTCCCGTATGGAGGAAAGCGTTGATGTCGAAACCATTTTAGCGAGCAATACGTCGACTCACCCGATGACACACATTGCTGGACTAATGAAGTATCCCGCTCGGGCGATCGTCACACATCCATTCAATCCACCGCATATTATCCCTGTGGTCGAAGTGGTCCCGGGCGAAAAGACGAGCGAAAAAACCACTGAATTGGCTACATCACTACTTAGGCGAGTGGGCAAACAACCGGTGCGCCTTAACAAAGAACTGCCCGGATTTCTGGTTAACCGAATTCAAATGGCAATGGTCCGGGAAGTATGGGATCTGCTGGATCAGGGGGTGGCGACGGCAGAGGATATCGATCTTGCTGTTCGGGGTAGTCTTGGTTTTCGCTTAGCCGGAGTGGGGCCGTTACGAGTATGTGATTTTGCGGGTGTTGATCTATGGGCGCAAGTCTTCAGCAATCTCGCCAGCGAGATTACTTCAACCACTGAATTGTCCTCAGGTGTCAGGACGCTCATTGAGAACGGTCATTGCGGAACCAAGAGCGGTCGAGGGTTTTTCGATTATTCGGCGCCAGGTGTTTTGGAGGAACAGGTGACGGCAAGAGATAGGGGGTTCCTGGAAGTGCTTAAATTGTTTCATCAAGGTCAGTCTTGAAGGAGAAATGAAGCGCGTGCAAGTGCACGAATCATCGAGTATTGGGGCATTGTTTCGAGAGCGTGCCCGTATTGATCGCACGGCCGTGGCATTGATTGAGGGCGAGCGCCGGGTTTCGTACGGCGAACTCAATGATCGAGTCAACCGGTTAGTGCATGTGCTCGTTACGCGGGGTGTTCGTCCGGGTGATCGAGTTGCCATTTTGGCTAGGAACTGTGCCGCTTATGTAGAACTTGAGTTGGCGGCGGCAAAACTCGGTGTGTTGGTGGCAGCGCTGAATTGGCGTCTGTCGGCAAGTGAGCTGTCACACTGTGTTGCGTTGGCGGAGCCCAGTTTGATCGTTGTTGCCGAGGACTATGCCGACACGATATCGCACGTAGACATCGCGAATAGCCCCCGGATCGTCCTTGGCGCAGAGTATGACACCTACCTGGCGCGGGCGGAAAATCGAGAGCCCTCGATTCAGGGTAGGGGTGAAGACGGGCTCGTTATTCTCTATACCAGTGGAACGACGGGCCGGCCAAAGGGAGCGGTAATTAGTCACCGGGCTCTGATTGCGCGCGGTGCGGTTTTTGGTATGGATCTCGGCATCATGTCGAACGAGACATTTGTAGCATGGGCACCTTTTTTTCATATGGCCTCGACTGACCAGGCGTTAGCGACATTGATGCGCGGCGGGTCGGTGGTGATCATCGATGGCTATGACGCACACGCGTTTCAACGAACTATCGAATCCGAACACATCGGTTGGTTGCCATTGATACCCGGTATGATTGAAAGCCTGCTCAAGGACTTGGGGGGAAGGACCCTCCGGATAAAGGGAATTCGGGCAATTGGCGCCATGGCCGATCTGGTTGCCATGCACCACATCACGCAGGCCACTACGGTGCTAAATGCTCCTTATGTTAATTCGTTCGGCGCGACAGAAACCGGCTTACCGCCCGCCAGCGCAGGGCTAATTCCGATTGGTAGCGATTCTATTGACTTGGCAAAGCGTCAGAGCTCGCTCTGCGAGATTCGCCTTGTTGATGTAAACGATGAAGATGTTCCGATGGGTATGCCTGGAGAATGTGTAATCCGCGGGGCTACTCTTTTCAGTGGCTATTGGCTGGAGGAAGAGGTAAACGCGCAAGAGTTCCGCGGTGGTTGGTTTCATATGGGTGATGTGTTTATACGTCATGATGACGGTCGATTGTCCTTTATGGATCGTGTCAAGTATTTGATCAAGTCGGGTGGAGAAAATATTTATCCTGCCGAAATCGAGCGTGTGTTGTTGAGCGATCCTGGCGTAGACGATGCAGTGGTTGTTCGACGAGCTGATGCCAATTGGGGTGAAGTGCCGGTTGCGGCGGTCGCAGTGAATGACCCCCGAGTGACGATCGACCAATTATTACAGCGATGCGAGCGTCAACTGGCCCATTACAAATTACCGAAAGAGATTCGATTCGTTCCCTTCGATGATTTGCCAAGAAGCGCGACTGGTAAGGTGCAGCGCCATGAGGTTGAACTCTGGTTCGAAGTCGAAGCGCCGCAGGTTAATTCGCTCGGTTAAGGCAGGGTCCATCCGTGTCTGGCTTATCAAACGCGGGCCTTCCTAAGCGTCAGCGTGCCAGGTTGAAGTCCCCCAGATCAGGTTCTCGAGTCATGTGAAAGTAATCGACGAGCCGCCACGGTGACACTGAAACAACGCGGCCGCGGCTGTTCTTGTACCAACTGTCAACTCCTGGGTGTGACCAGACCAGTTGCGCATGTTTCTCATCAAGACGTCGATTGTAGTCCTCGTAGGGTTCCCGGCGGACTTCGATTTCACGGTAGTTTTTCCCGATCATGTGGGTGATGCATTTCGCGATGTATTGTGATTGGCATTCAACATGAAAAATATGGCTACCGCCGTGGGCGAGATTGGTGTTGGGACCATAGAGCACAAAAAAATTAGGGAAGTCCGGTAGCGTCATTCCCAGGTGCATTCGTGCATCATCTCCCCACAGCGCGGTCAGGCTTTGCCCGGATCGTCCACGGATATCCATGGGTTTAAGGAAATAGGTGGCCTCAAAACCGGTTGCATAGATGATGACGTCAACCGAGTGCTCAGTGTCTTGGCTATCGACAATACCTTTCCTGGTAATTTTCTTCACAGGCCCTGTGACCAGTTCAACATTGTTTCGCTTAAGCGTTTTACACCAGTGATTATCGATCAGCATGCGCTTGGCGAAGGGCGGGTAATCGGGGATGACTTTTGCCATTAGGTCGGCATCGCTGTCGAGGGCCTCGGTCAAGTTCTGCACAAGGAGTTGGCGATGGCGATCATTTTCAGCATTCATGGAGCGCGCCGGGTGTGGCCACGCAGGATCCCGGTGTAGCGATTCCCAAATACCATCCCCATAGACCCAGAACAACTTGAAGCGGTACCAGTTGCGATAGTAGGGCACATGGGAAAGCAGCCATTTCTTGCCGCTACTCACCTGCCGGTGATAGTCATCAAGAAATCGAATCCAATGCCGAGTGCGTTGAAATACCGTGAGTGTTTCTGCCCGTGGCGCAATCTCGGGGACAATCTGCATTGCAGAAGCGCCTGTGCCAATGACCCCAATGCGGGCATTAACCAGGTCTTGGTTATGATTCCAGCGAGCCGAATGGAACTGATTACCGGAGAATGTTTTCATGCCAGCGATGTCAGGAATAAACGGACGATTCAGTTGACCCACAGCGCTGATTAGGAAATTGGCCCGCCGTTCGGTTAGCGCACCTTGGTTGTCTTTGGTTTGCACGTGCCAGCAACGCTCCGCTAATTGGTATCTAGCGCTTAGCACCTCGGTATTGAATCGTACGTGACGCCTTATATCGTATTTATCGACGACCTTTTCAAGGTAACGATGAAGCGCTTCACGCTTTGAATAAAAATCGGGCCAATCATTATTTGGTTCAAACGAAAAGGAATAAAAATGATTTGGCGAGTCAACACCGCAGCCTGGATAGGTGTTTTCAAGCCAGGTTCCCCCTGCGCTAGGGTTCTTTTCAATAATGGTATAAGGCTGTCCCAGTCGAGCGAGATGGACTGCCATGCAGATACCTGACACTCCGCAACCAATAATGATGGTGGAAAACCGTTCTGTATTCGAAATGCTTGGCGGATCGGTGCTAGCTTGATCGGTACGTTCGGCATAGTCGTTAAATCCCATGTCCTCTAACAGCATCGGGATGTATTCTGGCGGCACAGACTCTCCGACGAGCACACAGGCAAGTTGCTGTAACCGGTCTTCGTCTGGTAGGTGCGGAAGTTCAATGGTTCCGTCACGGAGCTTTTGTAGTGCCGAAAACGCGCGTTCACGAATAGCGGTTTGACTGGCTTCGGAAATGCGGTGTACGCCGTCAATAGTACCCCTGGATGGCTGTTCTCCAACCTCAAGCAGCCCGTCATCTTCGCCCAGGTGATTTAACACCACGAGCAAGGTGGGTAGATTGCCCTCCATGATCGCCGAGCGAAGCTCGGTGTCGGTGGTCGTTTCCGGTATGTGAGGAATCATTGATGCACGAGGCGAGCATCGCCTCGCGACGTGCGCACGAAAAGCGGGCAAGACAAGTGACCATGAAGAATGTGTATCATGCGCTGCGCCAAAGTTTACGAGAGGCGATAGCAGAACCCGCTACTAGGGACTTAAATTTTTCAACTGCGATAGCGGGATCGACTTTTCCTATGCCAGCAAACGTCGCAAATCCGCAGTCGGTTCCAGCAATGACCCGTTCTCGCCCGACAAGGTCAGCGAAGCGAATGAGCCGTTGAGCAACCAGTTCGGGATGTTCGATATAGTTAGTGACGCTATCGATCACGCCAGGGATCAGTACTTTTTCATCGGGTAGTGAGCGCGAACGGAAGAGTTCCCATTCATGTGCGTGCCGTGGATTTGATGACTCGATCAACAGCCCATTCGGTTTTGCTGCCATTAATGTGTCGAACAGCTGTTCCAGTGGTATGTCGAGGTGATGCGGTCCTTCGTAGTTGCCCCAACAGACATGCATCCGTACCCGATTTGCGGGAATATTAACCAACGCGGCGTTTAACACTTCCACCTGTACGGCTGCACGTTTTAGAAAATCAGTCGCAGACAGTTCTCGAAATTGCGTATGCCGACCCATCGCTAAATCGGGGCAATCAATTTGCAGCATTAAACCAGCTGCGTGAATGGCCTCGTACTCGCGACGCATCACGGCTGCTAATGCTTCTAGATATTCATCATCGTCAGGATAAAACCGATTGGTGTGAAAGAGTGAGACAACGCCAGGGGATGCGGCGTTCATGAAGACATCGACGGCGTCACCATGCTCGGTGGCGTCGGTGAGGTTCTGAATATCTCGTTTCAGCGGCTGCTCATCGTGCACTCGAATGGGTCCGGTACAGCAGGGTCGAACGAGTCTGCGGGTTCCTGCAGCGCTGGCTTGTAGTCTTCGATAATCAGGGAATGGCGACAGGTCATCAAAACGTAGTGAGGGACTTTCCCCACTAAATCCAGAGAGACGTTGCTGAACATAGGTGGAATAACCGGTCTTGCTCATTTCTCCATCGTTGACGATGTCAATGCCCCAATCGCGTTGTTCCATGACACTTTGCGCGACAGCTGTGGAAATTTCCTGCTCCATCGCCGCTTCATCGTACCCTTCCCCGTGTTCCATCTTGACGAGCAAGCTCTCAACGGATGCGGGTCGTGGCAGACTGCCAACGTGTGTCGTGAGAATTCTGTCCTGGTTATAGTGCATCAGTGATTTATCTGTTGGCCAATGGCGGCAATCAGGACACTCGCGAGCCGCGCGATGGCACGTGCACCGAGTCCCTGTATGTCATTTTCAGGGACAAATTCAACGAAAGTAGCGCCAACGATTTGCGCACGCTGGGCAACACCCTCAATCAGGTCAAGCATTTGCTGATAACCAACCCCACCAGGTGCAGGGAGAATCACGCCAGGCACCAGCGTTGGATCAAGACCATCGACATCAATAGAAAAAATGACTTTAGCCCCATTGGGTATGCTGTCGATTGCAGGTTGCATACCATGCTTTGCGACATCTCGAGCGGTGAAAAATAGTGAACCCCATGATTTGGCATCGTTGATTTCCTGGCGACGGGCACTGCCAGGCCCGCGCGCACCGATTTGAATCATGTGTTGTATGTGCTCCATTTCAGAAGCACGGCGCATGGTGGAAGAGAAGCCATGGGTGATGCCATGAACTTCATCGCGCCAGTCAATATGTGCATCGATCTGGACAATCATCAGTGGATCAGATCCGGCGTAGGCATGAAAGAACGGAATTGGCACGGAGTCATCACCACCTAGCAGGATTGGAATGGTTCCGCGAGCAAGAATGAGGGATACGGTTTCGGTAATTCGTGCGCGATTTTTCTCACCATCGTTCAGGTCGCCAGGTATGTCACCGCAGTCGATGACTGATGCTCCGCCCATTATTTCTGTCATGGCGTCAAAGTCGAACTGCTCGCGATTGGCGCTGTACCATGAAAGCGCTGCTCTTACAGTCCCGGGAGAATTGGCCGAGTGACTTGCTTTTCCGGGTGTATAAGGGGTTCCGTGTGATGCGCCAATAATGGCAACCCCGGCATCAAGGGTGGACAGATCTTCTGCGTAAGGTACGCCACAAAACGTTTTCGGCGGAATAATTCGCTTGATCAAGTGCATATGCTCCGGAGTGGCCGCTGTTGTCTATTGTAGAGTCTCCCCGGTTTGGTGGGTTAGTTCGCCAAAGACTGCTAATTCGATAGAGTTTAATGGCAGACAGTCCTGCAAGACATTGGTAGAGTCGTGCGCGGTGGAATCATCACTAGTTTAATTGGATCTCTGCCGCGTTTTTTTGATTCAATAATTTCAGGGGATATTTTGCGATGCGTCGGTTTGAAAACAAAAGTGCGGTCATTTCCGGAGCCAGTCGGGGTATTGGATTGGCCATTGCGAAGAAACTGGCAGGCGAGGGGGCGAGTATCGCGATTCTTGCCAAGACTACGGAGCCGCATCCTAAGTTGTCTGGCACTATCTTTACTGCGGTAGAAGAGATAGAAGCAATTGGTGGACGGGCGCTAGCCATACCAACAGATATTCGCAGCGAGGAGGCGGTGCAGTCAGCGATAGATCAGGCGGCGTCGGCCCATGGTGGTATCGATATTTGTGTTAACAATGCCAGCGCAATCTCGTTGACACCGACCAGCAAGACCGCCATGAAACGGTTTGATTTAATGTTTGATGTTAACGTTCGTGGAACGTTTCTACTCTCACGTGAGTGCCTGCGTTATCTACCTGACAGTAGTAATCCCCATATCCTGAATATTTCGCCGCCTCTAGATATGCATCCCCGTTGGTTCGGGCCTAATGTTGCCTATACGATGTCTAAATTTGGAATGAGCCAGTGTGTATTGGGTATGGCCGCAGAACTGTCGAGTCAGGGTATTGCGGTCAATGCGCTATGGCCACATTCGGTTATTGCGACCGCGGCGATCAGTAATGTGATTGGGGACCAGGCGAGTTTAGCGTTCTGTCGTTCGCCCGAGATCATGGCCGATGCAGCTGCGGCCATTCTGACGCGGGATTCGCGAAGTTTTACCGGTCAGTTCTGTATCGACGATGTGTTACTCACAGATGACGGTATGACTGATTTCAGCGGTTATCGTATTGATTCGAGTCAGCCCTTGTGGAGTGACTTCTTCGTGCCGGACGGCACCCCTGAAATTGAACCACTGGTGATGCCGCCTGATCCGAGACGCTTAAGGTGATGTTAATGCTGGCATGCAGAAGTATGTTCAGGTGACGGGAGGGCGTTGACTTCCTCGCACTAAGCGACCGGGCAATGCGCCCGTATGCTCTCCGTTGGTGAGGGTCTCGACGCCACCAACGAATGTGTGTAGGTAACCTTCGGCATATTGAATGAGGCGCTTGCCGTTCGCGGGAAGATCGTGCAGGAGTCGCGGTTTGGTGACTCGAATCGCTGTGGGATCAATGATATTAAGGTCTGCGCGGTATCCCGGTGCCAGCACACCACGATCAAGCAAGCCAAAAGCCTGGGCAGTTTTGCGAGTCTGTTTTGCAACAAGGAATTCGAGACTCAGTTTGGGGCCTCGAGTACGGTCACGACCCCAGTGTTGCAGCATAAACGTTGGGTAACCCGCGTCACAGATCGTTGCAACATGAGCTCCCGCATCACCCAACCCGCAAATGGTGTGTTCTGACGTTAACATTTCGTGCAGGACATCAAAGTTTCCATCAGTGTAGTTTTCGAAAGTATGCAGCAGGAAATTCTCTCCATCAGCGATGCTAAGTAAATCGAGAGCTAGCATCCATGGGCTGATGCCCATTGACTCTGCTCTTGCACGAATGGATGTGCTGGGTGTCGGTTCATAATCAGGCATGTCGCTCAGTTCATAAGTGCGGTCGAAAGCGTTCTTAATCCAACGACTGTGCGGATCATCGACGGGTTGTTTGCCCAGCTGATCACGAAGCGACATATTTGTTCGCAGGGCGAGGGCCTGTTCCGCCAAAGGCAATTCAGCTATCTGTCGCCAGGCAGGATGGCTGGAGAAAGGATTGATGCTGGTAGCAAGGCCCATGATAATTCCGATCGGGCGACAACCGACTTGTCCGGTGACTTCAAGGCCGGCTTTGTTTGCGCTGGCGATATGTGAAAGAGTTTCTCGCCATAAATTGGGTTCGGCGTTGATCTGAAGAAGCAGTACAGATAATGGTCGACCCGAGATGCGTGCAGTGTCGATCAAAATAGCCATCTCGCCAGGGCCCATGTCAGAGTTGCATTCGATGACGCCCGCGTTGGCCCGACGCATGGCTTGCGCAATCCCTGCGAGTTCGGGCTCGCTAGCCGACAGGCTCGGCGTTGGTCGGCCGTCAGCGGTGCGATGCTTTACTGTGCGAGATGTTGAAAAACCGACGGCGCCAGCGGTGAGCGCTTCTTCTACGATTTTCCCCATCGTTTCGATTTCGTCATGGTTCGGCACGATGGTGTGGTCGGCGCCTCGTTCGCCCATTACATAGAAACGCAGCGGCCCGTGAGGGACTTGGGCGGCGACATCCATGACTTTAGGGCTTGCGTCTACTCGGTCGAGGTATTCCGGGAAGGTTTGCCAACTAAAGTCCAGCCCTTCAGCCAATACGCTGCCGGGTATATCTTCGACTCCTTCCATTAGGTTGATCAGGTAATCTTCGGTACCGTTATTGACTGGAGCGAAGCCAACACCACAGTTGCCAAACACCGCAGTCGTCACGCCGTGCCATGAAGAGGGCGTGAGGTACGGATCCCAAGTCACCTGGCCATCGTAATGAGTGTGAACATCGACCCACCCGGGCATAACGAGAGCGCCTGCCGCGTTGATCTCACGATCACCGCGACTGATGCCGGAGCCAACGGCCGTGATTTGGTTGCCGTCAATAGCGACGTCAGCCGAACGCTGCGGTTGGCCTGTACCGTCAATGACAGTACCACCGCGAATTACAATATCTGGCATCGTTTAATTCCTTCCAATCGAGTAAGGGTAGCCATCAAGAAGTGGGTAGTGCCGCCAGTATGTTGCGTCGAATCCGTGTAATGATCAAGCCGCAATCGGTGCCTCGTCCCCGACGATGGTGGTGCGATGCATGATTCGACGTTGGGTCTGATTATCAAAGGGGGTGACGGCATGCATCGTGCAACGGTTATCCCACATCACGACGTCGTGCTGCTGCCACCGGTGGCGGTAAACAAAACGATCTTGTGTGGCATGGGCAATGAGTTTGTCGAGAAGTGTTGTCCCTTGCTGCCCCGGTAATTGCACAATGCCAGTCATGGTGTGCGGGCTCAGAAACAGCGAGGGTTTGCCCGTTTCAGGATGAATCCGAACCAATGGATGGACCACGGGCGGTAGCTTGGTGTATTCGCCGCGATTCTGTCGCCTGTGCAGGTCCTTTGAAAGTGAAAGAATGTGATCGTGGCTGTGAGTGACAGTGAGGTTGGTGATCTTGTTCTTGAGTTTGTCATCCAATTCCTCATACGCGATATACATGTTGGCAAATAATGTGTCGCCGCCAGTAGGGAGAACTTCTATGCCATGGAGAATGGAGCCCTTGCTGGGTACTTGGCGAAAAGAACTGTCCGTGTGCCAGCGCCATGACAAATTGATATAAAGCCATTCGTTACTTTGTTGAGGAAGTATCTGGCCAGCCTCATCGACATTAGATACCCGATATATCTCAGGGTTCTTCGATGCACGGTGACTGATGGAAGGATGGAGTTCTACCTCTCCAAAGTGCCGTGCGAACTCGACATGTTCACTATCGCTAATGTCCTGATCGCGGAAAACCAGGACGGGGTGTGATAGCCACAGTTGCTTGATGGCGTCGATTTGTTGTGGATCGAGATGTCGAGTAATCGAATACCCAAGTGCTTCAGTTCCTATGACTGGATGCAAATCTCTGGTTGTTATGTGATCTGGCATCAAACAGTTTAATTGAGCATCGCCTGATCTGGGGGAGTAGGGTTTACCCTGGGTCAGGCATGGCCCCGCAAGACCTCCGGATTCACGACGGTTGCGGGATCAATTTCATCGTCAAACGCATCCAACACGTTTTGAATCATTTCAATGGCAGTTCTTTTCAGACTTTCCTGTGTGACGCCCGCACTGTGTGGGCTGACAATCACATTGTCGAAGGAAAATAGCGGGTTGTCGCTCGTTGGCGGCGCAGGTTCACCGACGAAGACATCGACACCTGCGCCCGCGATGGCGTTAGATCGTAGTGCGGCGACCAGAGCAGTTTCGTCGACGACGCCGCCTCGAGCAGTATTAATGACAAACGTGTTTGGTTTCATGCGTGCAAATTGGTTTTCTCCGAGGATCCCTCGAGTCTCGTCATTGAGTGGTGTGTGAACAGTGATAGCATCAGCCTGAGTCACTGCGAGGTTGAGATCAGTGACTACACGACATTCAGCACGTTGAATGATTTGGTGGTCAACGTAGGGGTCGTAAACGCTGACCTCCATACCGAACGCACGGGCACGCGGAGCGACCTGCCTACCGATTCGCCCAAAACCAATGATGAGTAGTTCTTTGTCGGCAATTTCCACACCACGGCCGGTGCCTCTTAGACGAGCGAAACCTCCGGCACGAGTTTCCTGATGGTGATAGACCCCTTGCTTAGCCAGGCTGAGTAGCATGAACATCGCGTGTTCTGCGACCGACACCGCGTTGCTGTGAATGGCAATGGTCAGCGGGATATTGCGGCTGGTCAAGGTGGGAACGTCAACCGAATCATAGCCGACCCCATGGCGGGCAACGACTTGTAAATGAGGTGCTGCGTTGATCACTTCACGGCTGATTAGGGCAGTACGTACGGCGATCGCATGGGCATCGGTGACGTTGTTGAGTATTGCTTCCGGGGCCTGAGACTCGAGAATTTGGTAATCAACATCGGGTCGGGCAGCTAAGAGTTCGATGCCGGCCGAATGAATGTTCGGGATCACCAGTACTTTTTTCTTATTGTCTGTCAATTGTTTTGTGCTCGACTTAATGGATTTCCACCGCATTGGCCGTGGCTTGTTTCAGTTTATTGATGTCAAAGTCAGTTGCCCGAGCGGCTTCCAGTATGACCGCCTCACGCCGAGTTAGAAGATCGATGGCCGCTGGTAGGGCTTTGACGGCGTCCAGAGGAATAACTACCGCGCCGTGGCGATCGGCATGAATGATGTCGCCCGGGTTGACCACCATAGAGAAGATATTGACCTCACAACCATATTCAATGACATGCACATGGGCGTGACTTGGCCCAATTTTCCCCGCCAGTAGCTGAAAACCGGTCGCGCAGGCATCGAGGTCACGGATAGACCCATTGGTCACGGCCCCAATACAGCCGAGTCCCTTGTGAACGGTGGTATTCACTTCACCCCAGAATGCGCCGAAGCCGGGATGGGGATCCAGGTCCTGGATGACGCTGATGGTGGGTCCTGGTGATTCGGCAATGTGCTCATAATAGCCAGCACGTTGTGCCATGACCTGTTCGCGATCTGTGGTGGGGGCAGTTACTGCGCGCACGGTGGCGGTTCTCGCATAACCGACAACGGGGGACAATTGCGAGTCGAGACAGGCCATCTGCTCGGTCGTGAAACCGATGGCACGACGTTCCGGTGTGACCAGTTCCAGCCCATTGCAGATCGTGGGTGTGTCCCACCGGCTCAGAGCCGACAGGTCCGCACTTGTTACATCGCTCATCCTTGAATCTCCGAGGTCAAGTTTAATCGCGAATGCACTCTATCATGCGAAGTGAGGCGTCTTTCAGTCAGATACGGATTTAGATGGGTTCAATGCTAGAGAGGCTTAACTCCAGGTGCTGTCGTAATCCCGGCCCAACATATCAGTGGTATCCCCAGCTGAGTCGAAGAAACGATTGGGTTTGATGAATATGCCTAGAATCAGCGCCCCCTCTGGAGCATGCGCGGCATGGCGGCTCCCAGCAGGGCGCCATACAAACTGTCCGGTGCCGACAGTACCGTCTTCGTCGACCAAGTTGCCGTCAATGACATAGGTCTGTTCTATTTGAACATGTTGGTGATCGGGCAGTGTCGAACCTGGCGCCATTCGAACAAGTGCCGTAAGCAATCCCGTATCCGGCTCAATTAACAATGTTTTAAATTCGATTCCAGGAAATTGGGATGGTTCCCAGGATAGGTTATCGACGTTAACAAACCGGGAAGCGAGTGGTTCCAAACCTTCATGATTCGGTGCGCCGGGTGTGATGGCGGTCATCGGTATAGTCCTCCAGACATGTGATCCAACTTGCGTGGACACAAACAGGTAATCAGTTTACGCGTGGTCCTCGCAAATTGGTGGCGATTGATAGAGTACTTCATCGTCAATTGTGATTTTCACCGTACGCTGGTAGATCAACAGATTCGATGTGTCGACATCGACGCCGATGCCCGGGCAATCGGGTATCTGTATTTTCCCTGCCGTGTTTGGTGTAATGGAACGCCCTGCGATAGCTGTCCCAAGTTCGCTTAATTCTTCTGGATACTCGGCCAGGTGCTCAGATCCATTATCGGCAAACGGTGCCAGTGAGGCCGCCAGCGCGAGGTCCGAGGTAAAAGTGTGGTTGACGAACTGGCAATCAGCAGCGTTGGCCGCGATGGCTAATCTTCTACTCGGGCCAAGCCCGCCAATACATCCCGCGTCGATTTGTAAGAACCTAAGATTGGCGTCATGCATTAGTGCCAATGCATCCTCTTCGTTCACTGCACTCTCGCCGCCGGCGACGGATATCTCAGGACACTGGTTTGCAAAATTCCTGTAAGCGACTCGATCGTGGTGAGGAAAGGGCTCTTCCAGCCAATGCACATTGGCTTCAACCAGCATCTCGCGTCGCCGAGTGGCATCCTCAACAGCATTGGGACCGCGCCAAATACATCCGGCATCGACCAACAGCAACGCATCTGACCCTAAACCCTCTCTTGCGGCCATTAATTGATCCCGATCTTCTCCGGAATCTTTTCCGAACGGCCCCCAGCCAAACTTTGCAGCGCGATAGCCGGAAGTGTTTGCATGACGAGCCTTTTCGAGAGTGAGTGTCGGCGTTTCGCCAAAGAGCAGTGATGCGTATGCAGTTTTGGGATAGGAGGTTTTTTGGCCCAGCAGAGCCCAGACGGGTTCTTGGAGACGTTTACCGAGTAGATCCCAGCAAGCGATTTCGATACCGGAGAGTACGTGAATGGCCTGCGCCAGCCGTTCGCTGCCTACTCGCGTTGCCTGATAGATCGCATCGATGTCTGCTGGCGCTGCCAAACGGGCTCCGATGACTGCATCGGCAACGGGTAGACAGGCCCCATGAGAGGGTGGGCAAAAGAAAGCTGAGATTGATGGTAAGGGGGCAGCTTCACACTCACCCCAACCCTCGTCATTGTTACTGCGTACGCGGACTAGCAGCGCATCCTGACTCCCATCGACATCCAGATTGATGCGCGGCATCGACAGATAGAAAAAATCGACTGCATCAATGACCGGTTTTGGAGAGGTCATTCTTTATCAGCTGCGTGTTGAATCAGTCGGTTTCTCTCATCTCGGCATCCCGACCAATCAAAGCCGGAGCCAGCATATGAGTCTGAGCAAGCGCGGCCTGTGTGCCGACCCAGTGCGTAACGTATTCGCCTTTGCAACCATCGTTTGTCAAAATCCGTACGGCATATTTGCTAATGTTTGTTGTAGAGCCGCGGCTATAGCCCAGATTATAAATCGCTGATTTTCCGCTCTCTGCAACACCTAGACTCTGCGCCTCAAACGTAAATTCGTGAATTTCGACGCGATCGATGATGGATGAGTGCATCTCCTTTTAATTCTCCGGAAAGGGCTCTAGGGTGTTCGACCAGAAATCGAGTGTGGCAAGGTTGGCCGCGTTGGGTGGTAAGGCCGGGCCACGGTCATACACGGTTTCCAGTTGCAGGCGTCGCGCAGCAAGGCGTTTGCCGTAACAAAGCAGATGATCAATGGTCAGCATAAGAAATGACAGAAGCGGCAAGATCTGCTTGAATTTATCAGTGGCACCCGCGACATCGCTAGAATGCCAAAGATCGTAAATCTCCGCTTGGAAATCACAGCATTCCACGCCCGGAATGGTTCCGGCACAACCGGCCCGTAAGTTGTCAATTAACTCCACCCCGTTGCGACCATTAAAGACCGTAAAGTAGTGACCAACTTCTTCCATCAGCCGGCTAATGTAAGGAGACGGCCCTTCAGCCTTTAGGATTTGAATGCGCTGTGCACGTTGTGCGAGGTCAATCATGGCCTGGTTGTCTAGGCCGATCCCAATGTATTCAGGTGCATTCTGGATGCCTAGAGGCATATTCGATTTGCTTGCTGCCTGGGTAAAGAAATTGACCAACTCGCTGGCCGTTGCGTCACGCACAGGAGGTGGTTGCATTACCCCCCATGCGGCGCCTGATTCGTAGGCATGGGCAATCGCGCTTTGCTGACCTGACAATGTATTTTCTGTTAGCGTGACAGAAACCGGCACGCGCCCAGCGGCGTCCTCTATCGTCCATTCGACCAATTGACGTTTTTCTTCGGTTGATAACTTGTTGCATTCGCTTGCGAGGCCTCCGATCGCAAGGCCGTGAGCACCGGCGGCAATACAGGCATTCACCTGTTTTCGATGCGCGTTGCGATCTAATAAATTGTCGCTGGTAAAGAAAGCATACAACATTGGATAAATGCCAAAAATATTCACGTCGCTGGCCATGCTCATCGTATGTGCCATTCCTCATTGAGTGGTATAGCGCCCACGAGTTCACCATAGCCGGCGCCAGTCGTACCCCCAGGGTGGGGACCGAAATAACGTGGGTCCTGAGGTTCAGATTGAGCCTGGTAGCGGATGTCACATGACAGGCGAATTCGTTGACCCGGATCTACGTTGTCGAGCGAACCGTGTAATAGGTGCATACCAAAGGCAACGATATCGCCAGGTTTCATGTGACGAGTGAGGAGGCGGCTTGGTAGCTGCTCAGCAAGTTCGATGGGAGTTTCTGACCAAGAGGCTTTCTTGTCTTTGTCGCGGGCCACGTCGAAGTCCGCCAGGGCGTCCGTTACGCGGGGATGCTGGTGACTCTTCTCCATGACAAAAAGTGGCCCCAGGCGAAGAGGAATATCACCGAAAGAGATCCACACCGTGACGACCTTGTCAGTCATTCGGGCAAAAAACCCCGAGTCGCTGTGGATCAAGGTTTGCCTGCCAAAGTTGGCGGCACGTAGAAAAAGATAATCCTGTGGAATGCTGGGTTCCTCTAACAGCACATCGCACAATTCATGTAGTGCGCGCGAATGTGTGACGCGGCGCAACGACCAATGTTCTGAAATTTCACGCCAGAATTCCCCAAGGTCTGCGATATTTTCTCGTCGTTGACTGGTGCCGCTATAGATGCCATCGCTCGGTGTGCCTTGAATTTCCCCAGCCTCATCAAGCCTTGTGAAAACGGCTTCTCGAACCGCTGACACATTGTCTTTAGCGAAGAATCCGGGCAGGCAAACATAAGCATCGTCTGCAAAACGTTGGCGAATTTCCTTCGGATCCGTGTCCAGCGAGGTTTCTCGCATGGGAGCGATCAATTGGGGTGGTGGTGTTTCACCTATTACTTTGACATCTTTGATGGCGAGGCTGTTCATTGACTTCGGGTTCAGTTGGTTAGTCAGTGGTATCCCCTAAACGGGATGTTCTTGAAAGCGTACTCTTACGGTTCCTGAAATCAGGCTGTAGTTCGAGGCCCAGGCCGGGTCCAGCCGGGGGAGTGATAAAACCGTTCTCCAAGGGTGGTAGCGTCGTCACGATTTCGGCATACCAGCCGTAGTAGAAGGCACGAACGATCTCCTGTACATAGGAATTGACGGTTGCCTGACAGAAATGTACGGAGGCCGTCAGAACGACGGGTCCATTGCAGTCGTGGGCCGCCACCGGTGTCAGGTAGGCGTTGGCCACGGCCGCACAGCGGCGAGCCTCAGTTAAGCCACCGCACCAGCCGATATCAAGAATCAGCAGGGAGAGGGCCCCAGTGTCGAGAAAGATTTTAAAATCTTCGGCGCCGCCTCGTGTTTCACCCATCGCGATGCGCGAGCGAACAGTGCGTTTCAATTCTTGTATACCAACCGGATTGGTTAGAAACACCGGGTCCTCAATCCAACGGACACCGATGTCGTCTAGCGCCTGGCAGATGATCAGTGATTCGGGAAGATTCCAGACCCCGTGCAGTTCGGCACTGACCTGCATACGATCGCCGTATTCTTTTTTGATCGCTTCAAATGGCCACAGGGCTTTCTTCAAGTCCGTTGGACTGATGAACTGACCCTGACTTGCCTCAGCAGCAAAATCGAACGGCCAGATTTTCATCGAATTGATACCCATATCAAGAAGGCTACCGGCGAGACCGACCGGATCATTCAGGAAGCGGTGCAAGTCCTCATAGTCATCAGCTGCCGTAGGCGCCTGAATACCGAAGTTTTCGGTTGCACCGACTTTGGGACCTCGAACGTAACGGTATCCCGCGCAGGTGTTGTAGACGGGAATGTCTTGTCGAATTCGACCGCCTAATAAAACCGACACCGGTTGACCCATCGCCTTGCCAAAAGCGTCCCACAGGGCGATATCCAGTGCCGAGCGCGCTCGCAGTTCCACGCTGGCACCGACAAAACCAATGTATGGACGAGCGCGATGATGCACGGCCTCGATATCAATGGCGGACATTCCAAGGACATTGGGAGCCAGATTGGCGTGAATGTAGGCTTCTACGGATTCAGCGGCGTAGAAGGTTTCGCCGAGTCCCACGATGCCATCTGGTGTCTCTACTTCCAACCACAACATGTTGGGGTGGTCTTCTGACCGATAGGTTGTAAGCGCGCTGATGGTCATGAGAAGGAAGTTCCTGATTGTTTTGGGACTTACACAAGTGAAGCAAAGATATCGAAAATATGCTTAGACATGAATCACTCACCTAGAAGGCACGGTTTCGTTGGGGCTGTTGATTCTCGTAAATTGATCCTTGAAACGCGGCAGCAGGAAGTGGCATGCGGACTGGCACAGCCTCCAGGCGTGCTGCCGTGCACTCTGATCCAGATATCAGCTGGTTGGTAAAGGATTGGAAATCTGAAATACCCATGAGCGGCCAAGCATCGGCCGCCGTATAACTGATCAAAAGAAGAGGGCGAGGTTGTCCTGAGCGGTTGATGGTTGAGCCGTGTAACGTGCGTACGTGATGGATGGTGATGGACCCCGCCGCGCCTATTAGGGGGACTGCATTTTGAATTTGATCTGCGACATCGCCTGCATGATGATTCCGCAAAGGAACGACGCCAGCATAATTGAATATGGAAACGATTCCAAATGTGAAGTAAGTGTGATGAATCGACCTAGTGTGGGTATTGAGTCGCCGGTAACGGGTCTGTCGTCCATCTGTAAACAACCAATAACACGATGATATGTGGTCATCTGTTACAAAATTGCTGTAATGGAAACGTTTCCGCGCTAGAAGTCGGGACGGAAACGATTCCATTTACGTGTTATTTGATGTTCGACTCGTAGATGGTGCCAGAGTGGTGATTAATTCAGTCGTCTGAGACTATCAAGAAGCAAAAAGCCCACATAACAACTATTCAAACACAAGACCTATGTGGTTTCTCGGACGATGATTTCATATCCCAGATCGATAATCCTCTCCGGGATAGTTTCACCATTGGCCATTGCAGCGAGATTACGTGCAGCGGTTGCGCCAATTTCCCATCGGGGCACTCGGACAGTGGTTACTGCTGGCGTGATTCCCGAGGCAATGGGTAGATCAACGAACCCTGCGATGGAGAGTTGATTCGGAACCCAGATACCCCGTTGCTGGCATCGAAACAATGCACCGACGGCGTTGAAGTCATCGGAACAGAAAATCGCATCTGTATCAGGTCGTTGCTTAAGTATGTGATCTAGGACCTTGCCAGACTGGTGAAAGCCAGAATAGGTGGATGATCCCTCTATGCTGTCATGTACATCTATTTCCAGGCCATGAAGATTCATAGCCTCTTCATAACCATCAATGCGTTGCTGCAGGCGATTGTCGAAATGACGAGGTGCGCAAAGCATCGCGATGCGCCGGCGGCCTCGGTCGATCATGTGGGTCACGATGTCCCGGGCAGCTGCTTGATTGTCAAAACCCACGGAGATGCCAATGGGGGTTTCGGCTCGTCCCCAGCATTCCGCCACCGGTATGTCGGCTGCATTCAGCAGGTCGTGTACGATGGGGAGGTGATTGCTGCCGGTCAGAATCAACCCTTCGGGTCGAAGCCTTAGGAAAGCTTTTACCAATTCTGCTTCTCGCCCAATGTCATACTTGGTCTGTCCTACCATGACCTGTAGATTGCGGACATTAAGTTCACTTTCGGCCCCGTCAACCGTATCTGCAAAGATAGACTGCTGTAACGTTGGCACGATGATGGCCACGATACCGCTGCGCCGAGACGAGAGTGCACCTGCCAGACTGTTTGGTACGTAGTGGAGTCGCTGAATCTCTTCCTCGACTCGTTGGCGTGTTTGTTTCGAGACACTCGTGGAACCCGATAGGACCCGCGATACAGTGCCGACACCGACTCCGGCGGCTGCAGCGACATCTTTAATAGTGATGGGCATTCAGGAAGGGGGACAGTCACAGATAACTGCAACTAGCCTACTTGTTTCATGACTGAGCGTTGATTGAATTCTTTTATGCTTCGATTACCTGCACTGTAGGCGTAAACGCTATGTGAAATAAACGGCAAGATAGTTAGGGGATTATTGTTGCGATTGACAATTTCGAATCAGAGTCACAAAGTGGCCCTGATTCGAATTGTCATGCGAATGAAAAGCCTAACGGAGGTGTGACTCATGGATGCGATGAGCCAATTAAAGAAAGCTTATGACGAGAAGGGTTATGTGATTTGTGACAGTCTATTACCTATGACAGTGGTCGAAGAGTTGCAAGAGGTCACTGACAAAATAGTTAATGCTGGTGCAGCGCTGACCGCATCCGATGAAGTCTATGAAATTCTGGATGATCTAGAGACAAAGCAATCCCGTATTGAGCGGATTAAGTCTCCACACACGGTTAATCCTTGTTTTGATGCGTTGATTCGACGTCAAGAGATCACCGATGTATTGCGCGCGTTACTTGGGCCGGATATTAGGTTACAGAACAGTAAGCTGAATGTGAAGGGTAAGGAGGGTAGTGCACCGGTTGAGTGGCATCAGGATTGGGCGTTTTATCCGCACACCAACGATGATGTTTTGGCTGTCGGCATCATGATTGACGACATGACTGAGGACAATGGGTCCGTGCTTTTTGCTCCGGGGACACATCGTGGTCCCGTTTATGATCATATGTCAGAAGGCTTTTTCTGTGGCGCAGTGGGCGCGGATGTTGCCAAAGACCTGCCCGATGTTTCAGACACCGTTACTGGTAAGGCTGGCACCGTAACCTTTCACCACGTTCGTTTATTGCACGCGTCAAAAGCAAACCTGTCGGGTGATCCACGTCGTTTCATTCTCTACGAGGTGATGGCAGCAGACGCTTGGCCGCTTGCCGGTTGTTCTGCTGTTTTCGAGAGTTGGGACAGCATGAATGAGCGTATGGTCATTGGCAAACAGTCCGATGTCCCACGACTCGTTGATGTGCCCGTGCGCATGCCGCAACCGCTGCCGCCCAAGGTGTCATCGATTTTCCAATTGCAGCGTGACGGGACGAATAAGTACTACATGGATGGAACGAACAGTTAAGTCGTGTTCTGTGCTGTAGACAGACTAAGGTTGTCTATGTTCACTGCTGACGCTGCGACTTAACAACATGAGAGCCATAAATTGCAGTGAGGGGTCGTCCATAGAGCTAGATCCAGAGTGAGCGCATATGCGAATAAGTATTGATAACGTTGTTTTACTAGAACCAGCCACTGAAGCTAGAACTGAAGGGCACTTGGTGATAGAGGATGGTGTAATCCGGGAAGTCTCGCCCTCTCCAGTCACTAACGCGGAAATTCGAATTGACGGGCGCGGCAAGACCGTCATTCCAGGATTAATCGACTGTCATGTCCATGTTACGGCTGCTACTGCGGATTTCCCAGCACTTCGACGCTGGTCTCCTGCGTACACGACCGTGCGTGCGCTGGATATCTTGTCTGCCATGACTCGCCGAGGGTTTACAACAGTACGAGACGCCGGGGGCGCTGATTGGGGTCTTGCCCGAGCCATTCAGGAAGGGCATGCGGTTGGCCCGCGGTTGCAATACTGTGGACAGGCGATTTCGCAAACGGGCGGGCACGGAGATATGCGTGAACCGGGTGATGTCGTCCACGAAGTTTGTCACTGTTGTGCAGGACTCGGTCGCATAGCCGACGGTGTTTCCGCTGTGCGCCACGCTTGCCGTGATGAAATTCGACGGGGAGCAACCCATATCAAGATCATGGCCTCGGGTGGCGTATCGTCGACTACAGACAGAATTGACAGTACGCAATTTAGCGTCGAGGAGCTCTGTGCGGCGGTTGAAGAAGCACAGGCGGCTAATATTTATGTAATGGCGCACGCCTATACGGCCCGAGCGATCAATCGGGCACTTGAATCAGGCATTCGCTCCATTGAGCACGGCAACTACTTAGATGAATCAAGTTGTGAACTGTTCAAATCTAACAACGCATTTCTGGTGCCAACGTTGGCGACCTATTACGCGATGCCACGTGAGGGTCTGGCGGCAGGTTTGCATGCCAGTATGGTTGAAAAAATTGGCGACACCCTAGACAAAGGATTGCAGGCGCTTGAGCTGGCGCATCGGTCAGGTGTGTCAATGGCTTATGGGACGGATTTGTTGGGTGCTATGCAGAAGTGGCAGCTTCACGAGTTTGCGCTGAGGCGTGAGGTTGTTGGTATCGGGAATGCTCTGCGATCAGCCACCAGTGATGCAGCGGAATTGCTTTGCATGGAAGGCTCAATAGGCACGTTGACGCTCGGTGCCTGTGCGGATCTTCTTGTCGTTGATCAGGATCCGTTGGAGAAACCTGATACCTTGGAGAATTTACAACAGTACTTGGGTCACGTGATGATCGACGGCAAGATTGTTTTCGAAAGAAAAAATTGACGACTAACGGGTGTGCTTACGGGTGGCATAGTCAGCACCTGTTAGGGTGACTTTCATTCATCGATTGCATAGAAAGCTTTTGCCGATTCGATACTGATCTTGCCATCGCGCAGGTCACGCCGGACCGCATTTTTGTCACGTTCGCGGGGATCACCAAACCCTCCTGCACCGGGGGTTTCCACTCGAACACAGCCGCCTTTGGGCACTTCAATCGTGCACTTGGATGGCAGGTCACGATGTTCGCCTTCAGGATCGAAAATGAATCGGGCACAGGACCCGTCGGCTCCGCCCATCAGGCCCCAGGGGGCGAATTTTCTCCCATCTGATAGCACTGTCCATGAGCATTCGGCATAAGGAAATTCAAAGTCGCGGCGTATAGCCATGCCGCCGCGGTAGCGCCCTGCACCGCAGCTGTCGGTAATGAGTTCGTAACGCTTGATGCGAATGGGGTAATGCAGTTCGATCTCCTCGATCGGTGCGTTTTCGGTATTCTGGAGATTGGTTTGAACGCCGTCGGGCCCATCTTTGGTTGGCCGCGCACCGTTGCCTCCCCCGATGGTTTCCATATAGCAGTAGTATTCCCCGCGGCGGGGATCAGGACCACCGAAACCAATGTTGACTATGCAGCCTTTGCCTGCTGCCGGGATTTGATTCGGCAGTACGGGGTGCAGTGAGCGGAAGATCAACTCGGTCATACGCGAGACCAATTCCCAGCCGCCAACGACAGCGGCCGGTCGAAGCGCGGTGCAAACTAGGCCATCTGGGCCGTCAACGTGAATTCGATTGAGAAAGCCATCGTTAACGGGGATGCCGTCGTCAACTAGGCATCGGGCCACAAAGGCGATGGCACATTTTGCCATTGGTCTAACACAGTTGATTGGACTCAATCTCTGAGCGGATGAGCCCGAAGGATCGAGGTGCACATGCCCGTCTTTGATCGTGACTTTGACTTTAAGCAGTACCGGTTCGTCCGAAAAGCCGTCGTCGTCTCGGTAACCTTCGGTTTCGTAGGTCCCTTCAGGCAGTGATCGAAAAGCACGTTCAGTCCAGCGGTCAGTATAGTTAATTAACTCATCAAAAAATTCACGTAATACGGTGGCTGAATATTTTTGATGCAATGTGGTCATGCGTCGGGTGCCGACAACGTTGGCAGACATTTGTGCCCGCAGGTCGCCGTTTGTTTCCCGGGGTGCGCGCAGGTTAGCGAGAATAAGCTTCAAGATGTTGTCATCTATGGTCCCGCGTCTCGCGATGCGAGTCGGCGGTAGAATGATGCCTTCCTGGCAGAGTTCTTTGTTCACACCAAGACTCGCTGGTGAGGAACCGCCAACGTCAACGTGGTGGGCCATGTTGGCGACGTAGCCGATACGCTCGCCATCAATCTCAACCGGACTAATGATGGTTACGTCGTTGAGATGACTGGCTCCTCGGTGTGGGTCATTGACCACGATGGCATCGCCCGCATCCAGGTTGTCAGCGCCAAATTCACGGATCGATACGGGTGTGATGGTCGACATAGCGACCAGGTGTGCGGGCTGCGCAAATGATTGTGCTACGCAACGTAGTTTGGCATCGAAAAAAGCGCACGAGAAATCAGCGCGAGTTTTGATGTTGGTAGAGAATGCCGCTCGTCGTACGGTGACGGCCATCTCCTCAGTTAAATTGACTACTGCGTTGCGTATTACCTCAAAAGTGACGGGGTCCATTCCCGAACTTGGGGGGGAGGCATTGTCGGTATTGCTGGTCATGGATAACGGTCTCGGTTGGTGTTACATCGCAAGTCAGTTAGGGTCGAGAAGAATAATGAGGTTGCCGGTCTCTTCGACTTCAACGCGTGTGTCGGGAGGGACCACCACGGTCGTGTCCATTTGCTCTATGATCGCAGGCCCAGAAAAGGCATCCCCCGAGCGAAGTTGGTCTCGGTCGTAAAGGGTGACGTCTATCATGCCCCCAGTCTCAGCGAAATAGACGGCACGGGTGCCTTTAATGGCGCGCGTCGGAGAATCTGTTGCTTTATCCAACTGCCGTAAAACAGGGCGATCGACGGCGCCGATGCCAACCACTCGCAGATTAACAATTTGTGTGGGCTCTTGTTCGTTGGCAAAACCGTATATGTTGGCATGGCGCACATGAAAGTTACGGGCCAGCTCGTCCCCTGTTTGTTGATCAATGGTCTTTGGTACCGGTACTCGTAATTGATAAGACTGTCCGACGTAGCACATGCCGACTTCACGGGTGATGGTAATGTCTGTCTCATCAACATTCTGTTCCCGAAGCAAAGTACGGGTAGATGATTCAAGTTCGTCATAGATAGCAGAAAACTGTTTCACATCGACTTCGCTTGTCTCCTGCATCTGTGTGCGAACGATTTCGTGCTTCAGGTCCGTCGCTAACATTCCAAGCGCCGAGTTCAGGCCTGGAGTGGGTGGAATGAGGATTTGCCCGACACCCAACGCTTTTGCTATTGCAACGGCCTGCATTGGCCCCGCACCACCCGATGGCACTAGCACATAGTCGCGCGGGTCGATGCCTTGTTCGACAGAGATGAAGTACAACGCGCTAACCATTTTCGCATTGGCGATGTCAATAATTGCATTAGCCGCTTCCAGCAGACCCAGGCCAGCCGGACGCGCGGCATGCTCCAGGATCGCTTGTTGAGCCAGCGTCACATCCAGTGTCGTTTCACCGCCGAGAAAAAAATCAGGGTTAATTCTGCCAAGGACCAGATTCGCGTCGGTTAGGGTGGGCTCGTCTCCACCCTGGCCATAGCAGGCGGGGCCAGGATCAGCCCCCGCACTTTGTGGTCCGACGGTCAATGCACCACCCGGGTCGAGATGCGCAATAGATCCCCCGCCCGCACCGATTTCAACCAGACTGATTACAGGTGTTAATACGGGGTATCCCTGGCCACGCTGGGCGGTCACGCTGGCAACAGCGCTGGCACCGACTTCGAACTGCTCTGCAATTTGTGGCTGTCCATCGTTAACCACCGCCAGTTTTGCTGTTGTGCCGCCAATATCTAGAGCGAGCAGGTTGTGATATCCGGAACGGCTGGCAACGAATGCGGCGCCAATCACGCCAGCAGCTGGACCGGACTCGACCATTTGTACCGGCTGGCGTTTCGCGATATTGGCGCCAATGATGCCACCAGAAGAACTCATCAGGTGTAATCCTGAATTGATTCCTCGGACTTTTAGTTTTTCCTCAAGTCGAGCAATGTAGGGTCCCACCTTAGGGAGTAGGACGGTGTTGACGACGGTGGTGCTGGTACGCGGATATTCCCGGTATTCAGGACTGATCTCGGATGACAGCACTACTGGTAATTCGGGGCATTCTTCCTTGAGGATTTCGGCAATCCGCCGTTCGGGCTCGGGGTTTTTATAAGCGTGCAGCAGTGCCACCGCAACGGCTTCCACTTTTTCTTCAACAAAAAACCGGGCGACGGCTTTGACTGATGCTTCATCAAGCGGGACGATCGTTTCTCCATCCGGTCCGGTACGTTGGGGTACCCCTTGAGATAGATAGCGCGGGATTAGTGGCGTTGGCTTGTCATAAAAAATGTCATACAGACTCGGCCGAGTCTGGTACGCGATCTCGAGCACATCGCGGAAGCCTTCACAGGTGATGAGGCCTGCTTTTGCTCCCTTGCCCTCGATGATGGTGTTGGTCGCTATGGTTGTGCCATGTACCGTAAAGGTGATGCTGCCGGGGTCGATTCCATGTGATGCCAGTGCCTTCTCGATACCGTTCATACAGCCGATCGAAGGATCAGCCGGCACCGTTGCGACTTTTGCCACAAGGATTTCTCCACTATCCTCATCGACCAGAACCACATCAGTAAAGGTTCCGCCTGTGTCGATTCCGATGCGAAAGTGTTTGTGTTGAGTCCCCATGTGCTGCCCTTAAACCCGATTGCCACCAAATGCCTGGTTAAAACTATTACCGGATGCAAGGCGGTCATAACTAAAATGGCGGAAGTCATCTCGAACGTTGTTATTGACTATCCATTCGGCCAGTTCGCGGCCGATAATCGGACCGGTCTTGAAAGCGTGTCCGCTGCCCCCCGCCGCGTCGCAATAACCATCCAGGCCTTCGCGTGGGCCGACGAATGGAATCCAGTCCGGAGTAACGTCGTACAGCGCAGCGTACGCGTGTAGAAGCTTCGAGCCCTGCAGCGAGGGAATTCTTTGGCACCATCGATCGCGCAAATCGAGCACGAAGTTTTCATCAGCAGATTCCTTGTAATTATAAGGATCCACAACAAAGTAGGGCTTGGGATATCCGCGGCCGAACAACCAGCGGCCCTCGCCCATGGGTCGCATATAGGTCGCTTCAATGGGGTTTGACACGGGCGTGGTCGGTAGCGGTCTTCCGGTCGGCACTTCCCAAACACTGTCCTGCTCTCTAACTGAATGAATCGGCAGGTCAAGCTCGACACTTTCGGCAAGGAACCTTGACCATGGTCCTGCGGCATTAACCACGACTCCTGCGGTAATGTTTTCTTGTTCTAGAACAACGCCGCTGATGCGATCACCATCACGCATCAGTGATCGCACGGGGGTTCTTGATCGAAACTCACCGCCATCGCGTTGAAACGCAGCGACAAAGCCTTCTGTGGTTTGTACGGGGTCGGCATATCCGCTTGAGGCTTCGAATACGATCGCCCCAATACCATCCTGTTCAAGCCAGGGGAAGCGTTTTTCCCAGTCAGATTCGGGCACAAAATCAGTATCGACTCCTAACGACTGGTGCATTGCCACCAGTTCTTTTGCCGTGTTGACCCAATCGGGTGGAACCAGCTGCGTGAAGCCGGTGGCGTGAAATCCACCGTCCACACCGATTTCTGCTTCGAGGTTGTGAAATAGCGACACGGCTTCTTGAGCAAGGCGCGCCATCACGGGTACGGAGTAATAGGAGCGGACAATCGCCGCACTTTTGCCGGTTCCGCCGCTGGCTGGATCACCGCGCTCGATCAGCAGCACTTTGTTCACGCCACTCTTGCGTAGGAAATAGGCGGTGCTTGCGCCGAGGATGCCGGCGCCCACAACCACCACATCTACATTCGTCATTAGCTAGTCCTCTGATAACGATTTCTGCTACTACGATACGTCACAACAGTTGCCTACGGGCGACCCCTGATATTGACTGACTGCGGTGGTGCCAAGGTTCTCTTGGCCAATCTAGCGACCAACTTGAGTAGCAGCAACTAAACCCATTGGGTATGTGCGGATATCCAGGCGCGGCTTAGTTTGGTTTGGATCAGCGTCTTTTAGAACGCTTCGTCAGGGAAATCCATCATAGTCGATGCGCCCGCCATGATCGCAGCAAAGAGCGAACCGGTCTGCGGCATGATGCGTTCCATGTAGTGTCGGGCTGTTGCAACCTTGGCATCGTAAAAACCTTGGTCTGCGCCTTTTTCATGAGTCAGTGCGACTTCAACCATTCTGGCCCAGAGATAGCCAAGAGCGACAAGACCAAATAATCGCAGATACTCACTAGACGCAGCGGCCGCTTCATTCGGGTTTTTTAATCCAACCTGTGCGATGTGCCCGGTCGCCAGTTGCAGTCGGCCAAAGGCCTTAGCCAGTGGCATAACGAAGGGCTGTAATGCGGGCGTGAAGGCGTGTGACTCGATCCATGATTGAACAGGATGAAAAAACTGACGCAAATAACGACCCGTGTGAGCGGGGACTTTTCGTCCAACCAGGTCCAGTGCCTGAACTCCATTGGCGCCTTCATAAATTTGGGCAATACGGGCATCCCGCACGTATTGTTCGACACCATTCTCTCGAATGTACCCATGCCCGCCGTAGATCTGGAGTCCCATATTCGTAATATCAAAGCCGTAATCGGTGAAGAACGCTTTCGCGATCGGTGTCATGAGTTGGACAAAATCATCAGCAGAAGTTCGCGTTGCCTCGTCCTCAGCCCGCTCCCTAAGATCAAGGTGCCGTGCAATCCAGGTGGCCATCGCCCGATTGCCCTCAGTCAGTGCGCGCATAGTCAGCAGGTTGCGACGGATGTCGGGGTGCACGAGGATGGGGTCGGCAGGCTTATCCGGATGTTTGGTGCCCATTACTGATCGTCCCTGCAATCGTTCGCGGGCATACTCGACCGCTGCTTGGTAGGCGCTTTCCGAAAGACCCAATCCCTGCACGCCAACACCAAGACGCGCATCGTTCATCATGACAAACATGGCTTGCATCCCTTTGTGCGCGCTACCAATTAACCATCCGGTTGCCTTATCAAAACTCATGGCACAGGTTGCCGAGGCCTTGATTCCCATCTTGTTTTCTAAGGCTGTGCATAGAACACCATTGCGTTCCCCCGGATCACCGTCAGGGTTCGGTAGAAACTTTGGCACCAGGAAAAGACTGATACCGCGAACGCCAGCCGGCGCATCAGGCAGTCGGGCAAGCACCAGATGAATGATGTTGTCGGTGAGGTCGTGTTCGCCTGCCGAAATAAATATCTTGTTCCCGGTCACTCGATAAGAGCCGTCCGCATGGGGTTCCGCGCGGGTGCGTAACAGGCCGAGGTCGGTCCCACATTGGGATTCGGTCAGGCACATCGTCCCTGACCATTCGCCGCTGGTCAGTTTGGGCAGATAGCGTGTTTTAAGCGTGTCGTTTCCAAACGCCGCGATTGCACGATAGGCGCCACGCGAAAGGCCGACGTAGGTGCCAAACGCAATGTTCGACGAACACACCATTTCCTCCAACAAAGTGCTGATGGCAGTGGGAAGGCCTTGGCCGCCGTATTGGGGGTCGCTGGATAGTCCAATCCAGCCGGCTTCGGCGTAGGCACGGTAGCACTCGCGAAATCCACTGGGTGTTGTGACCTCTCCTCCCTGGTGGTAGCGACAGCCTTCCTCATCACCACCGCGATTAATGGGGAAAAGTTGGTTTTCACAGACTTTAGCCGCTTCTTCAAGGACAGCATCAATGAGATCAGGTGTTGCCTCTTCAAAGCCAGGCAAGGCGCTGATGTCGCTCGAATCAAAGAGTTCGTGGTAGACAAATCGCATGTCTCGCAGCGGGGCAGAATAACTGGCCATCAGAAGTCCTGTGTCTTGAGTGAGTTAGTTGCGAAGAGGTTTGCCGCTCTCGAGCATGTGCTCCATTCGAGCGAGCGTGCCGGGGTTTTTTAAAAGCGCCATGATCGCGTTGCGCTCAAGGCGCAACACATCGGCCTCGTTAACCGGTACGGTTGGATCCGCTTCGCCGCCAGAGAGCACATAGGCCAGTTGGCTGGTCACGACCTGATCGTGTGTTGTTGCTTTGCCGGCCTTACACAGATCACGCACCGCCATTTTCATCGCAGCACGCCCACTTGGACCGGGAAGCCTTATTTCTGGAGGCGTCGGGGGGCTGTAATCAGCCGCGAGTCGTCGTGCCATGGCCTTGGCGTCGGCCAGCAAACGATCCCGGTTCATGCTGATGTTATCTGTAGGTCTGAGAAAAAGCAGGTCACGGGCTTCCTCGGCCGAACGTGAGACCTTCGCCATACCGATCGCTTCGAAGACCTTACCCACAGCCGCCATGGGGCCCTGTGGATGTTTGGGATTGTTCATCCAGCGCAGCAGCATTTCTTTGCAGCCGCCCCATGCCGGCACGAGTCCCACACCGACCTCCACTAAGCCCAGGTAGGTTTCAGCGTGCGCCTGAATCGCGTCGCAATGCAGAAGCACTTCGCAGCCTCCACCAAGCGCCATGCCGGAGGGAGCGCCAACGACTGGAAACGGCGCGTATTTAAGTGCCTGGTAGATATCCTGACCCTGTTTCACTGATTTTCCAATCTCGGACCAACCTGCGAGGTTGGCAGCGAACAGCGCCTGTCCAAGATTCACGCCTACCGAAAAATTATTGCCTTCATTGTAAATAACCAAGGCCTGAAAGCCTTTCGCTGGAATGAGCGTAATGACTTCGCTGATCACCTTGAATACCTCGGCGTCCAGGCTGTTCATCTTGGTGTGAAATTCCAGGCACAACACTTGATCCCCCAGATCCCACGCGCTGGCTGCGCTGTTGCCGGCAATACGATCTCCCTCTCGCTTGATGTCAGACAACACTAAGACGCCTTCGGCACGCGAGATAGTGTTGTAACGACCACTGTGACCAAAGGACTCAAGTGTGCTGTCCTGATTGCGGTAGAAGTTGCCTTCACCTACAGCGGTGACGAGTTCGGGAACTGGCATTCCGTCTTGCTGTAGTCGGTTTGAGAACCAAGCGGGTCCCAATTGGTCGAGGAGTTCAAACGGCCCCCATTTCCACGCGTAGCCTGTGCGCATGGCTTCATCCACGTCTTGGATGGTGTCCGCGATCTCCGGCACTAGCGAAGCGGCATAACTCAACGTGTGGGACAAAACGCGCCAGGCATAGCGTCCGCCTTTGTCCGGATGGTTGACCAGGGCACGAAGTCCCTGGCGCCCTGCCGCGACGCTTTCCAGTTGGGACGGTGTGCTCGGATGATACTCACCTGTTTCCAGATCAATTGATTCCTTTACCCGCTTGCCGCTTTCCGTATTAAGCCGGTAAAAGCCACCTTTGCCTTTGCGACCGGTAAAACCGGTTTCGATCATGTGATCGATGAATGGCGAGGGTTGGTGAATATCTCGGTATAGGTCTCTCTCAGGCAAGGTGGCCAGCATAGATGCGGCCACGTGAGGCTGTAGGTCGATGCCGACGAGATCCATTAAGCCGAATACGCCGGTTTTCGGTATGCCCATGGGGCGGCCGATGACCGCATCGGCTTCTTCGACCGTTAAACCGTCTTCGAATGCAAACCGGACTGCGCTTTCCATCCATAGAATGCCGATTCTGTTGGCAATGAAACCGGGTGTGTCTTTGCACGTGACTACGCTTTTGCCAAGCGTCTGGTCTCCGAAAATGCGCAAGGACTGGAGGACATCGGGGCGGGTCTGTGGTCCAACAACGACTTCGAGCAGGCGCATATAACGCGGTGGGTTAAAGAAATGGGTAATGGCAAAGTCTTTGCAGAATCGTTCTGGAAGATCTTCTGTCAGCTTTTCAAGGAGGATAGTGGATGTGTTTGAAGACACCATCGAGCCAGTTTTTCGCTCGTTTTCAATTCGCGCATACAGGTCACGTTTCGCATCCAGGTTTTCTATGATGGCCTCGATGATCCAGTCGCACTCGCCCAACTGATCCAAATCATCTTCTATGTTTCCAGTAACGATGCGCCGCGCGTTTCGTTTGTGCATAAATGGGGCGGGATTCGTCTTAAGCAACCGCGCCACTGCCGTGTCAGAAAGCACGTTTCGAGCGTTGGCGCCATCGGGAACGACATCAAGCAACACCACGGGTAGGCCGGCATTGGCCATGTGGGCTGCGATACCGGCGCCCATGACACCCGCCCCGATAACGCCGACCTTTCGAATGTCGGTCACAGCTAGAGGGCCTCCATGACGGTCGCAATGCCTTGTCCACCGCCAATGCATTGCGTGGAAAGCGCATAGCGGCCGCCATCGCGTTTCAGAATTTGAGCTGCCTTGCCGGTAATGCGTGCCCCGGTAGCGCCCAGAGGATGACCAATAGCAATCGCACCACCATCCACGTTGACTTTTGTTACGTCGAGTTTGAGGTCGCGGATAGAGGCGATCGACTGAGTGGCAAAAGCCTCGTTAATCTCGATCACATCAAGGTCAGACGCGTCAATTTCAGCTCGGGCAAGGGCTTTGCGAGACGAGAAGATAGGTCCAAGCCCCATGGTTTCCGGTTTGCAACCAGAAACGGCGATGCTGCGAATGCGTGCAATAGGCTCAAGACCTTTGCGCTCTGCGTACTCCTCACTACAGACTAAAGTGGCGGCTGCACCATCAGTTAGCGGTGATGCGGTGCCCGCAGTGACCGTACCGTTTTCGTCAAAAGCGAGCTTCAGACCGGACAAGCCGTCTACTGTAGTGTCTGGACGCAGGCAGCCATCGGCGTCTACGACTTTGCCATTGACGGTAATCGGTACGATTTCCTCTGCAAGTCTTCCCTCACTTTGTGCTTGGGCCGCTTTCTGTTGACTTGCTACCGCGAAATCTTGTTGCTCTGCCCGATCGATCTGGTATTCCCGGCCTACGTTTTCAGCGGTTTCTCCCATCGACATATAGGCACCCGGTACTGTTTCAGATAGGGTGGGATGAGGCATGGGATTGAAGCCGGTCATAGGTACTCGGCTCATGGATTCGACGCCTGCGCAGATATAGACATCGCCAGCGCCCATCTGGATGGCACCGGCCGCATTGTGGATCGACTGCATGGACGAACCGCAGAAACGATTAATCGTGGTGCCGGCAACAGAGATAGGTAGCCCCGCCAGGAAAACCACCAGCCGGGCCATGTTGAAACCTTGCTCTGCTTCTGGAAACGCGCAGCCTAGAATGAGGTCCTCGATGTCCTCGACATCGACGCCCGTGCGTTCAATCAATCCCTTGATCGCTTCGGCTGCAAGGTCGTCAGGACGGACTCGTGTGAGATCGCCCTTGTGTGCAAAGTGAAATGGTGTCCGGGCATAGCCGGCAATGACGATATTTTTCATCACAGTTCTCCCGAGAAAGTCATCAGGTGGGGTTGTGGCGAATGAGAAACTTAAGTTGCTCCCCAGTCGAGGGCCCGCGAGTGTTAGTTATGTTGTGTGGAAAATCAGTGAGTGAAGCATATGGCTTCGGTTTAGCCTTGAGTCCGCTGTGTTTCCTCTTCAACCAATTCCTTCTTTGAAAGCTTTCCGATCATAGTCTTCGGCAGTTCGGCGCGGAACTCTATCATTGACGGACGCTCTATTACTGAGAGTCTGTCGGCAAGAAAATCCAGCAGCTCGGTTTCGGTGAGCGTCATGCCGTCCTGCAGGCGGACAAAGGCCTTGGGCGCCTCACCACGGTAATCATCGGGGATGCCAATGACGGTTACTTCAGAGACAGCCGAATGCAGATTGATGGCCTCTTCAATAGTGCGCGGATACACGTTGTAGCCGCTGCATAAGATCAGGTCCTTAATTCGATCGACGAGAAACAGGTGGCCTTCCTCATCCATATAGCCCACATCCCCGGTTCGAAGCCATCCGTCACGAAGTGTTTGGTCAGTCTCCTCGGGCCGTTGCCAGTAACCCGACATGACTTGTGGTCCCCGTATCCACAGTTCGCCGCGCTCTCCGACAGAGACCGTTTGTTCGGGATTTTCGATGTCGTGGATCGATATTTCAGTCCCCGGCACAGGCAGTCCGATAGAACCTGCTTTATTAATACCGTTAATTGCGTTGCACGTAGCGACAGGGGAGCATTCCGATAGGCCATATCCTTCGACCAGTCGACAACCGGTCAGTTTTTCAAAACGGGTCTTCACATCCAATGGCAAGGGAGCGCCACCGGAAATACAAAAAGAGATGGAAGATAAGTCGTATTTGTCTAGCTTAGGGGCCTCGTTGATCGACGTGTAGATCGTTGGTACGGCTGGGAACAGAGTGGGCCGCTTGTTATGGATGGCTTTGAGCGTCTGATCACGGTCATAGCGCGGCAGTAGGATCATTTCCGCCCCAACCGCCACTGCAAAATTCATGACGCTAGTCATGGCGAATACGTGGAAGAGTGGTAGAACGCCGAGTATTTTCTCCTCGCCTGGACGGAGATCTGGAAACCAGTGCAGCATTTGCGAGACGTTTGCTGCCAGATTGGCGTGGCTAAGCATCGCTCCCTTGGGGGTGCCAGTCGTACCACCGGTGTACTGTAAGACAGCGGTGTCGATTGGCTCGACTGGTGTTGCCGGTTTGTTGCCATCATTGTCGATCAGTGAGTCAAAGCGAATGTGCTGATCATCCGTTGGAATCGTGGCGATCTCTTTTCGCTTCAAGAGACGGAACAAAAATCCTTTCACGCCGGGAAGTATCCCCGCCATCGGGCAGACAATGATGCGATTTAATCCGGTTTGTTTCAGCATGGCGCCGACTTTGGAATAAATCAGTTCGAGGTCCATCGTCAGCATGATTTCGGTACCGCTGTCGTTAATCTGAAAGGCAAGTTCCCGCTCTACATAAAGTGGATTGAAATTCACCACCGTACCGCCAGCTCGCAGAATGGCGAAATAGCCAATCACGGCATAGGGCGTGTTGGGCAAGCACAACCCGACGCGTGTTCCTTTCTGGACACCCAGGTTCTTGAGTCCCTGCGCTGCACGTGCGACCAGTGTGTTCAGTTCCTGGTAGGTTGTTTTACGGCCCAGGAAATCGATAGCCAGCCGGGCGCCGTGCAGCTTGGCCGTGTCTTCAAGGTAAGTAATGAGCGGGCGCTGATCGATAGTGCCTGACCAGTCAACGTCTGCAGGATAGTGTGTGACCCAAGGCCTGTGAGTGGTGTCGGTCATGAAAGTTTGGGTGGTTCAGTAAGGTGGTTTGGGATATTACTCTTCGTGTGACGAGGCTGTCACAGCGGTTGCTGTGAAGATTTTTGACGGAGCTTGCTGTCCATTAAAAATATGTCGATAATACTAGACATATGGACGAGAAAGCAGCAATCAGAGCATTCGGTGCGTTGGCCCAGGCCAGCCGTTTACGCGCATTTCGCTTATTGGTGGAGCGGGGGGAGAGCACAGTGCCCGCGGGTGAAATTGCCCGCGAACTGGGCATTCCACACAACACGATGTCTGTCCACCTGGCGGTACTGACGCGCAGCGGTCTCCTCGATTCGCATCGCCAGGGTCGGTCAATTCGTTACGGGCTTAATGTCGATGGAATTCAAAGCGTATTGCGATACCTGGTTGACGATTGTTGTGGGGGACATCCCGAGTTGTGTGGTCCGATAGCTAAACGGTTGGATTCGGCGACGTATCCAAGGGCAATTTCCCCCGATCGTACGCCAGCATCGTAGGGGGGGGATGGAACGATGTGCCCGAAAGGTGTTGTTTCTGCGCACTGGGAATGCTGCACGGAGCATTCTGGCGGAGGCCATTTTGAATGATCTGTCGGGCGCCAGTTTCTCTGCGTTTAGCGCGGGCAGTCAGCCAAAGGGCAAGGTGCATCCATACGCAGTTGAGTTGCTGATTGAACGCGGTCACTACCAGAGCATGTGGCGGTCAAAAAGCTGGAAAGAATGTGCTCGACAAGATGCACCCCGCATGGACTTCATCATCACTGTTTGTGATAACACGGCTGGCGAATCATGCCCAGTCTGGCCGAGTCGACCCATCACTGCGCATTGGGAGATTCCTGACTCGGCGGCCGAAGCGGGCTCCGAGTCACTTTGCCGGCAGGCGTTTGCTCGAGCCCATGACCAATTACTGTCGTTGATTCAGGTATTCGCTGCGCTTTCAACGGAGCAAATCGCGTCAGACCGGCTAATGCTTAAGGTGGATCACATGGGTCGCGAAAAGCCCTTAACCGGATGAAAATCGATGGCCCGTAATGAGCTTGCCAGAAGACTAAGCGCTGAAGCGATCGGCACGGCATTCCTGCTGGCAACAGTAGTAGGTTCGGGAATCATGGGGGAAACGTTGTCAGGTGGTAACGATGCGGTGGCATTGCTTGGCAATACCGTTGCGACGGGTGCCATACTGGTGGTGCTGATTCTGGTATTTCGTGACGTTTCTGGTGCGCATTTTAATCCAGCAGTAACCATGGTCTTTCTTATTCGGGGTGAGATCAGTGGCGCGGTCGCCTTGGCGTACATAGTGGTCCAGGTAGTTAGTGCGTTGGTGGGGACGTGGGCGGCCCACTTCATGTTTGAAGAGGCCCTCATGCAGTTCTCGACCAAGCCTAGAACCGGCCTGTCTCAGTGGTTCTCTGAAGCCGTTGCCACGTTCGGTTTGGTTATGACTATTCTTGGGACGTTGCGATGGCGGCCCGATCGAGTTTCATATGCGGTAGGTCTTTTCATTACTGCGGGCTATTGGTTTACTGCATCCACTTCTTTTGCCAACCCGGCCGTCACAGTAGCTCGCGCGTTTACGGATACTTTCAGCGGGATACACCCACCCCACGTACCCGCATTTATTGTGGCTCAGTTGGTCGGTGCAATGCTTGCCGCAGGAGTGATGGGTTGGTTGCTCCGTCGACCAGCTGTTGGTGAATAGCATTCTGTTCCCGCCCGACTATGCGCACGGGACCCAGTGACCATGCGATCATCGCCTGATGGCAGATCACGCAGAGGCTTGCAGAGTGGGATTCCTTGGTTGGCAATGTCGACTGAGACAATGGGCTGTTCGTGAGGAAGGCGGGCGACCCTCGCCAGGTATGCGTCCGGATATTTGGTTGTCTGGAGTTAGCCAGTCCAGCGGGCAGTTGACGGTACTGATTAACAAGTCAGACGCGAAACCGGTACTCGCACAGTTTCGGCACATTGTGTTGAAAACCCATGATCCCGTGGATCGTTATTCCGGTGCGCTGCGTTTTCTTGGTGAACGTTACTATCAGCGTCCAGATGGTTTTGATGATGAACTCACCGCATTGTGTCAGCTTGACACAATGCTAGTGCAGGCATTACTGGCAAAACAGAAGTGTGCACTACGTTTCGACGCGCACAACCAGACTTATTACTTGCCATGCTCTGTGCGAGCGGTGGCTGAGGAGGAAAGTCTCTATCAGCTTACCTACTGGCATAACCGACTCTTCAATTCCAATATTCCCGCTTCGATCATGGTGCTCGGATTCCAGCCGAATTGGGCGAAAACCAAAGCCGACCCGCTGCCATTGGCAGTATGAGATCGAAATAGAAATAGAAGTCTCAGGCTACCCGATGACGCCGCGCAAATCCCTGCGTGCCTGTTCCAGATGCTGTTGTATAGTTTTGGCTGCGCCGTCCGCATCGCGGCTGATGATGACTGCGAGCAGTCGACGGTGTTGTCGGTTGTAACGGTTGATCCGCTCGGGGGTCAGTATCTGATCTTTCATCGCGCGCCATTGCGCATGACTGCGGACTTCATTGAGGAGCTGGTAAAGCCAAACCAACAGTGGATTGTGGGTAGATTCGGCAAGGGCCAAGTGAAACTCGCTGTCGGCCTGAGTAAACCGCTCAGGATCGTGATCACATTGTTCAAGTTGATCCAGTGCCCTGGTGATGTGCTCGATATCGACAACGGTGGCGTTAGTCACGGCGAGTCGCACGATCTGAAGTTCAATACCCAACCGTACGTCAATGAGTTCTAGTGGGCTGGTGACATCGGCGATGTCGATACGATCGGCGAATTCGCCATAACGGACGTAAGTGCCACTGCCAGCCCGCTGTTCAACCAGGTTCATCGTGGTCAGGCGTTGTAACACCTTGCGAACGGTGCCGCGCGAGGTGTTGAAATGTTCGGCGAGTTGGCGTTCCGAGGGGAGGCGCTCTTTGAATGTGTAGTGCCCGGCAAGAATCGCTCGACGGAGTCTGGTGGTAAGGCCATCGGCGCCGTTGTTCTGCCGTGGGGGGGTCGTTGAGAACGAAACTAGGCGCTTCGCTTCCCGTACTGAATGCAAATTGGCCATGGTTAGTGCAATTGGTCCAAATTTGGTTCCATCGCTGTTCACTATAGATGCTTATGGGCTTGACGTTCAAGTTTTATCTTTACATTAGATCGCGTGACGGAAGATTGTATTGACAGTGCTTGCCCAGGTTGGCTAAGTTGGAGTTGCTGGTTAACCGTGGTTACTCCCAATTGGTACAAAAGTGGTTGACACTCGGGAGCCGAACACAGGAGTCGGAGGAGATTCACGATGGCGCGAAAGAAAGCAGCAAAAAAGAAGACGACAAAAAAGACAGCACGTAGCCGAAGTGCTGGGCGTGAGTCGACTGATCTCGAAGCCTATGTCAGTACAAGAGGCCGAGCGGAACAGGTTCGCCGGGTGAGAGAAAAAATTAAGGAACTGGGAGTCACCTATATCTATTACCAGTTCATTTCGGTCACGGGTCGCATTGTTGGCAAGGGCATCCCGGCAGACCATTGGGAGCGTACCGCAGAGCGAGGCTTTCAGTTGGTGTATGGCTCAACTGCCAACCTTTTCGTCGATCGCTATGGGGACTACATCGGTTATGGTCCTGAGGCGATGGAATTGGTCGGTATTCCTGATCCTGAAACGTTTTGTCAGCTGCCGTGGGATAAGCGAGTGGCTCGGGTATTTTGTGTTTGTTTCCGCAATCGTGAAGAACGAGAAAACCCAGGTCAGGCACTGACGTCCGATTGTCGCGGCAATCTAAAACGATTCCATCAACAGTTCCAAGATAAGTACAAGATGGATTTTCGAGTGGGTACCGAGCCTGAAATGATGTGGTTGAAACGCGGCGAAGATGGCAAACCGGACGGCGGTTTTTCGAACCCTTATTGTTACCACATCGATCAGTTTGAATCGCTGCGTCCGGTTTTTCTGAAAGTGATTGAATACTGTTATGCGATGGGGTTGGACATGATCCAAGGCGATCATGAAGACGCACCCGGCCAGCTAGAATTGAACTGGACCTTTGATGATGTGGTTCGTAACGCAGATCGTCTTTCCACCTACCGCCAGATCTGTGCTCAGGTGGCGCGGGAAAACAACTTGATTGCCTGTTTTATGACGAAGCCGTTTATGGGGGTTTCGGCGTCAGGTTGTCACACTAATGTTTCGCTTTGGAAGGGTGGCGGAGAGGCGATAAATCGCCTACATAACAAGGTCCTGCCAGGAATGGATGACGTGTTTACGTATCGGACTGGCGGAGAGAATACCTTTATGCCGGATACCGATGACATACAGATGCCGGGCAAAGTTGGTCTGCAGTGTGTGGGCGGCATCGTTAACCACCTGGATGCCTTGACGGCGATCGGCTGCTCTACAGTCAACTCTTACCGACGGCTGTGGGATGTCGGGTTTTGGGCGCCGGTTTTTGCAGATTGGGGTTATCAGAACCGGACGACCGGGTTGCGCATTTCGGCGCCTGGCCGATTCGAATATCGGGCTGTGGATTCAATGGTCAATCCTTACCTGATGGGATCGGCTTTACTGAAAGCCTTTGAGGACGGTATTGATAACAATATTGACCCAGGCCAGCCGGAAAACCGGAATATTTATCAGGCGATGGAAGCGGGCAAACAAGTCAAGAAGTTACCCATGACACTTGGCGATGCGCTGGCACGTCTGGCGGAGGACGAGGTGATCAAGTCGTCCATGCCCGATGAGATGTACAAGGTTTTCCATTGGTACAAAAACGACGAGTGGGAAAAGTTTCTGGCTACCGTCACGGATTGGGATATGGAAACTTACATCGATTGCCTGCCCTGATCGTGTAGGACAAAGGTGGCTTTTGGTGTGGTCGGAGTTAAGGATGGTTTGTGTGAAGGTTAATGCGCTAGAGGGGATACATTTATGTGCGGCATAGCTGGATTGATTTATCGGGGTAAGCGTTCTGACATTGGTTCAGAACTGTCGTCCATGTTGCAGGCACTTAAACATCGCGGGCCTGATTCCACTGGGTTCGCGTTGTACGGTATGCCAGAAGAGGGTGAATTGGTGATGCGCTTCAAAGTGGCCGAGCCAGAGGACATGCAGCGTGGGTTCAAGATTCACGATGAAGTGAAAGAGCGACGGGCGTTGGTGGATCAGCGCATGTTAGAGATGGGCGTCAACAAGAAAGAAGAGGAGCAGGTGACCGAGTATGCGTATCGGTACCGTTTCAGTTTTGACGGTGATATGAAACGCCTTGCTGACTACATCGAAGATATCGAGGGCGCTGAGATACTTTCTGTTGGCCACGCTTTGGAGCTGGTGAAGGATTTGGGTGACGCCGATACTGTCTCTCAACAATACGGACTGGCTACTTTTCAGGGGACGCATGCCATTGGACATACTCGAATGGCGACCGAATCGGATGTGGATATTCGTTCGGCACACCCTTACTGGGCTTATCCATTTAACGATGTCTCATTGGTGCACAACGGGCAGTTGACAAATTACTGGATGCTCCGGCGAGCTATGGAAAGGCGGGGCCATCGTTTTGTGTCTGACTGCGATTCAGAACTGATTGCCGTGTATTTGGCTGACCGGATGGATTCAGGTGATGACCTTGAGGCTGCGATGGTTCGCTCAGTGGATGAGCTAGATGGTGTGTTCACTTATCTCGTCGCAACCGCTGATCGACTGGGTATGGCAAAGGATGTGATGGGCGCTAAGCCCATGGTCTTATATGAGAGTGACGACTTCGTTGCATTGGCTTCTGAAGAAGTGGCGATTCGAAGCGTGTTTCCGCATGAGATCGACACTTACGATCCATACGAGGGCGAGGTGAAGGTATGGGAGAGTTGAAAAATACGGATGCCCAGTCTGCGGGCATGCATACCGAGCAGTTGTCGGGTCGGACCCAGCAGGTCTTTTTTGACGTCGAGAGTCGGGAAAATGAGGATCGTTTTCTCTATCCCGGGGCGTTTGAGGTTGACTTTGACAAGCATGGAGAAATCGATGCGGTCGACCTGACCGCACGAGAGGTAAATACTCAGATTCGCGATTTGATGAAGGAAGGGATGGGTTCAATCACCATCAAGAATCCTGGCGCCAAACACTCGTTTGGTGTGGGTTTGTTGAACCGACTCAACCTGACGTTCGAGGGGAGCCTGGGTTATTTCGGCTGCGGGTTGAACGACGGGCCGAACATACGAATCACGGGTCGCGTTGGCTGGTCCTGCGGCGGGAACATGATGGGCGGGACGGTAGTGATCGAAAAGAATGGCGGTTCGACCTTTGGAAATGCAATCCGTGGCGGTGATTTGGTGTGCAAAGGCGATGTCGGCTCGCGGACGGGCATTGATATGAAAGGTGGCACGATCATTGTCGGCGGCCGGACAGGTGCGTTTTCGGGATTCATGATGCAGCGGGGACGCATGATCATCCTGGGTGATGCCGGGATGAATCTTGGTGACTCGATGTATGACGGAACCATCTATGTAGGCGGAAAGATTGCTGCTCTTGGCGTTGACGCAATTGAAGGCGAAATGTCGGAGCTCGAATGTGCCTGGATAGAGCGCAAGCTGGAAATGTATGGACTGAAGGCTCCCAATGGAGCGGCTAACCTGACCAAGATCGTAGCAGGGAAACAGCTTTGGAATTACGACAATCTAGAGCCCGCTGAAAAGAAGCTGGTGCTGTAACGGCATCTGTTGATAGCAATCTATTTTAAGGAACACGCATGACTGCAAGACCTGCCCCTGACCCAGTGGAAGACCAGCCGAACGTCGGTCGCAATACCAGCCGACTCGGTCAGAGTTTCATCTTTCCGCCCGAGGTAATGGATGATATTCACATCAAGAGCGAGTTGGGTCGTTATCGGATGCGCGGGTTTTCGTTGTTCAAGCGCATTCCAAGTTGGGATGACTTGACGTTCTTGCCCGGTACTCTGACTCGTTTTGTGATCGAAGGCTACCGGGAAAAGTGTCTGACAGAGACCGTGATTGGACCCAATGCTAAACGGCCCCTGGTGCTTGATATTCCGGTCTATGTGACGGGCATGAGTTTCGGCGCGCTGTCTTACGAAGCAAAGACCGCATTGGCGCGAGGCGCCACGATGGCGGGTACCGCCACTTGTTCTGGCGAAGGCGGCATGATTCCGGATGAGCGACGTTACTCATCGAAATGGTTCTACCAGTGCATCCAGTCACGCTACGGTTTTAATCCGCATCACCTGCAGTTAGCCGATGCGTGCGAGTTTTTTATTGGGCAAGGTTGCAAGGTGGGATTGGGTGGCCATCTGATGGGGCAGAAGGTCACTGACCAGGTTGCCGAGATGCGATCATTGCCTGCCGGGATCGATCAACGTTCACCAGCTCGCCATCCAGACTGGTTGGGCCCGGATGATCTTTCGCTCAAGATTGAGGAGATCCGTGAGGCGACTAATGGGGAGATTCCTATTCAACTAAAACTGGGTGCGGCACGGGTTTATGACGACGTTCGCATGGCGGCGAAGACGGGACCGGACTCCATCTATATCGACGGCATGGAAGGCGGGACTGGCGCTGGCCCTCACTTGGCGACAGAAGAGACCGGTGTGCCAGGCATTGCGGCTATTCGGCAAGCCAGAAAGGCGCTTGATGATGTGGGTAAGACGGGTGAGATTTCGCTGGTTTACGCCGGTGGTATTCGAAACGGTGGTGATGTTGCGAAGGCTATGGCGTTGGGTGCTGATGCGGTGGCGATCGGTCACTCCGTGCTCATGGCGTTGAACTGTAACAAGGCCATTCCCGAAGCGGACTTTCCACGGGAAATAGGCGTAGAGGCCGGCTACTGTTATCACTGTCATACGGGTCGGTGCCCGGTAGGTGTTGCAACACAGGATCCTGAGTTACGCAAACGGTTGGATCCTGATGCGGCGGCGGAGCGGGTTTACAATTTTCTCCATACGCTCACGATTGAGTGTCAGATGTTGGCACGGGCCTGCGGCAAGACCAATGTTCATTCGTTAGAGCCCGAAGATCTCGCCGCTCTGACGATGGAAGCTTCCGCGATGGCGATGGTGCCGCTGGCAGGCACGCAGCATACGGTCGGGCGACCGGATATGACGCGTTACTAGGAATGACATAATGGCAGACATCAAAGACATCGATCATTACCTTAATACTGACGGGCTTGATAGTGATCGAGAAAAAGACATCGGACAACATATTGGTTATCGCTATGACGTTAACCTGTTGCCTGACTATGGTCGCCTCACGCCGTTTCTTCGAGAATATCTGGAGAAAATGGGTTGGTCTGATTTGAATTGGCTTGAGGACGTTCACATGGGTTATGAAGAGGGGCGTCCCGCGGTTTTCGATCGGAACATTAATGGTTGGGTAACCGTACCTGCTGATTTGGATTTGCCCGATAGTCAGCAGGATCGCGACATGATTGCGCGCGAGCTGCTTATCCGTTTTCAGATGTCTTTGCGCCATCCGATGGTGGAACTCAATGCGGCGTACAGAAAGTTTTAGCTGGGTAGGCCTGGCAAAGGGATGGTATCTCGTCATTGGGATACCAGGTGACAAATGCTGTGAACGTGGTTTTTGAAATGATTGGGAGATAGGCGGATGAGAAGGTTAAAGTTCATAAGTGGTGCGATGATGGGGTTGATGCTGGGCGTCGTTGGTGCTGCCAATGCTGCTGACAGCAACAAACCCATTGTGATCCCGACACATAACTGGTCAAGCCAAGTTGTAATGGCCTATGTGATCGGCGGAATTTTCGAAAGTATGGGTAACAATGTGGAATACGTGTCGGCAGACACTCAAGCGGTTTATGAGTCCATTCGTAACGGTGACGTCACCATATCGCACGAAGTCTGGCAGTCTACGTTTGGCAAGTCATTTTATGCCGCAATGGCAAAAGGCGGCGTAATTGATGCCGGAACACATGCCGCCAAGACTCTGGAAGAAGTGGGTGTCCCCCAATGGGTCGTTGACAAAAACCTGTGTCCTGGTCTTCCAGATTACAAAGCACTGCTAAAATGTGCAGACGTATTTGCAACGCCTGATTCTGGCGGCAAAGGTCGTATTTTAGAAGGTCCCCAAAGTTGGCATGGCGCGGAATATGTTGATCGTGTTGAAGCCCTGTTAGGCGATACTTGGGTTGTTAAGTTTGCCGGTAGTGCTGATGCAATATGGGCGGACCATGTTGCTGCGAAGAAAGAAGGACGTGCGACACTGACCTTTAACTGGACACCCAACTTCACGGATGCTGATGGCTTTGTCTTTATCGAGTGGCCGCCATACTATCTCGGTTGCAGAAAACAAGATGGTGGGGACAGCAAGTGTGGTTCACCCATCGGCTGGTTGAAGAAAGCCGCTAACTACAAGTTTCCGAAAACGCATCCGGCAGCCTATATGGCGTTCTCTCGAATGTCATTTACCGCGGGTCAAATCGGGTCCATGGCTGCACTGGTCGATCTTGACAAAATGAGTCATCAGGATGCGGCTACAAAATGGCTGGCTGATAACGAGAAAGTCTGGAAGTCAATGACTGGAGTAGGTATGTAAAACTTATAAATTTCTAATCTCTACCCCCCCCCAGGTGTTGGCCAGGGGGGGGTTTTTTTTGGGTTTCTAGTAGTTTAATTGTCGTAAACTCGGGTTTACCGATACCGGGCTATATTCATTTAGAAACTAAATCATGTCTTCTCTAGGTGACGCGGCACAAAACAGGCAGCCTGTCATTCAGTGCGATTCTGTTTACAAAATATTTGGCGAGAATGCCAAAAAACTGCTGCAGAGTTCAAAGGGCAATGTCGATGCCAAAGCATTTCAGGAGGCAGGCTGTATCGTCGGTGTTAATAACGCATCTTTCGAAGTACACAAAGGTCAAATGCTGGTGGTTATGGGCCTATCTGGCTCAGGCAAGTCAACCCTGCTCCGGTGTATATCAAGGTTAACTGACGCTACTGCGGGCAATATTTTTATCGATGGTGAAGATTTGTTGGCCATGAGCAACAAAAAGCTTATCGAGCTTAGACGCAATAAGATGGGCATGGTGTTTCAGAGCTTTGCGTTGTTGCCCCACAGAACGGTCCTAGAGAATATTGCTTTTCCTTTGCAGATAAAAGGCAGCAGCACCCAAGACAGCATTAAACGAGCAAAAAGCATGGTTGATCTTGTTGGGCTCGATGGAAGAGAGAACTATTTCCCGCGAGAATTGTCTGGCGGTCAGCAGCAGCGTGTGGGTATCGCGCGCTCGTTAGCGGTTGAGCCTGATATATGGTTTTTAGATGAGCCATTTTCTGCTCTCGATCCACTGATTCGCAAAGAGATGCAGGATGAATTTCTGAGGTTACAGGGTGTATTAAATAAAACCATTTTGTTCGTAACGCATGATTTTGATGAAGCGCTACGGCTTGCTGATCGGATAGCGATCATGAAAGAGGGTGTTATCGAGCAATTAGATACGCCCGCCAATATCGTTCTTAGTCCAGCAACCGAGTATGTTCGGAAATTTACCGAGGACGTGCCACGGGAGAAGGTGCTTAAGATTGAATCTGTGATGGATCCTATAGATAGTTCAGAAGAATTGAGCAATCTAAAGGTATCCAAAGATGCACTTATTGAAACGGTTGCGGAAGCGGTTCTTAGTGAACAGAAGCCGGTCGCGGTAACAGATGCTAATAACAATGTTGTTGGCGCCGTACACCCTTCTAAAGTGATTCATGTGTTGTTTGGCGGTAAAGCAGAAAAAAATATCTAGATTAGTTCTGCGACCGTGAATCACCTAGCAAAGCACGTCAAATTAATCCAATTAGGAATTGTTCTAATCGGTTTTGTAGTCCTCATTTTGATGACCGGCCAGTATAGCGACATTATTGATGTTAGAGATGGCTTTACTAAAGCAGTTGCAAAAGGAGAGATAGTCGCTGTTGCCGGTTCTTCTGAGTCACTCAGTATGATTTTAAGGGGCCAGTTGCCGCCGCAATTCGTACGCATACCTGAGTTAAATTTTTACAATCCAGTCGTTAATGCCTCCATGGTATACATACTGACGACCTTATTAATTATGGCTGGATTGATATTCAATAATTACTATTCAAAAATTCATTCATCAAGGATTTCTCTAGTCGATTGGTTTAGACGGAACTGGAGTAAGTTATTCCCGTATGCTCTTATAGCAATGTTTGGTGGTTTGTTTGTAGCGCCAAGTTTGGTTACTTGGTTTTTTGGTGAACCAGGGACGAGCAGTTTTTGGGACACGCCAATAATAGTTACTGACTTTGCGAATTATCTGATGTATCAATGGTTTCCAGTTGAAATTTATGACTCGGAAATTGACGAATTTGAAGACTCTGCATTAGTTTTTGAAATTACCAGAGGTATTTCTGCTGCTTTACTTTTTGCTATAGAACTTATTCGTGAAATCCTGTTGGGGGGAGTTAAAACCATTGTTACTTTTACCAGTTGGGATTTCGTTAGTGAAAATAACTGGGCGCGCTGGCCGGCACTTCCCTGGACCGTAGTCGCCGGTGGCGCAATTCTTCTGGGCTATGTGCTCCAGGGTTGGAGACTTGCGATATTGGCGGCTTTTTCAACTATCTATATTTCCATTTTTGGCCAATGGCAGCCTTCTATGGAAACGCTCTCGTTTGTTTTGATTGCAGCACCAGCATCTTTTGTTTTGGGATTGTTGTTTGGTGTTTGGGCATACAAAAGTCGAGCAATGGAATCGGCATTAACGCCATTGCTTAACATAGCTCAGACGATGCCTCATTTTTCTTATCTTGTGCCTGTCATGGTATTTTTTGGAATTGGTGATCAGGCTGGTGTTATTGCAACCATAATTTTTGCGACGCCACCGATGATACGGCTAACCCTTTTGGGGCTGAAAAAAGTATCACCAGAGGTTGTGGATGCGGGCATGATGAGTGGATGCCACAATTATCAATTGATGTTTAAGGTTTTGATTCCTACAGCAAGGCGTGATATTTTAATTGGCGTAAACCAAGTCATCATGCAGTGCTTAGCAATGGCAGTGATTGCCTCATTTATTGGTGCAAAGGGTTTGGGCTTTAATTTATTACTTTCACTTAATCAGTTGAGAGTTGGACAAGCCCTAGAATTAGGAATATGTATTGTCCTGATTGCAGTGCTTTTAGATAAATTGTCTTTGGCTTGGGCGAATAAACAAACCGATTATTTTGCTGACCTTCCTTTTATGCAGCGCCATAAATGGTCACTGCTTTTTGTTGTCATTGTATTCATAGGTTCTGTTGTGGCTTACATTGGCACTTTTGTTTTTAACGGCGGTATTAATTATTTATATCTAATACCCCACAATAAAGGCATTACTTTAGAACCTTTATTTCAGGGTGGCATTGATTGGTTTCTAGACACTTTTTTCTTTGCTTTGCAGGACTTTAATAAATGGTTAATTGTAGATGTGCTTATTCCAATGAGAGAGTCATATTTATCTATGCCAGTTAGTGCAACATTTTTTTTAGTGATGGGTATTGGTTATATTGTTGGTGGAATTAGATCCGCCTTAATCGTTGCCTCGTTTTTGCTATTTATTGCCCTGCTAGAGTGGTGGGATAGAGCGCTTATTACGGCCTATATGGCGAGTTTTGGAGTTATTGTGGCGGCAACTATTGGTATAACCGTTGGTTCGTTATGCGCTCAAAATAAATTAGCTACAAAGGTTATTTTATTGGTGTGCGATACCTTTCAAACCTTTCCATCATTTGTTTATCTGATTCCGGTGATGATACTTTTTGGAGTAACTGATACCTCCGTATTAATCGCAGTTATCGTTTATGCCACTATTCCCGCTACCCGTTACACAGTGGAAGGGCTTCGTAGCGTGCCACAATCCTTGCAGGATGCAGGCTCAATGTCAGGTGTAAGTCGAATGCAGCGATGGGTAAAAATTGAAATACCGCTAGCTTTTCCTCACATTATGCTGGGAATAAACCAGACCGTCATTTTTGCTCTATTTATGGTTATTATTGGAGCTTTCATTGGTACCGAAGATTTGGGGCAGTACATTATAAAAGCGTTATCAGATAAACAAGGAATCGGTAACGGACTATTGCTCGGGCTTTGTGTCGCGTCTATCGGCTTGGCAGTTGACCATCTAATTCAGACTTGGGCCAACGGCAGAAAGAGAGTATTAGGATTGCCTTAAAACTACCCTCCTAACAGGCGATCATCGAAGACGTAATCGGGCCGTTGACCTCTAGGCGGATAGAGCCGGTACCGCGCTATGCTCGTACGCGTTCCTTTTTCGGGTCATAGAAGGGGAAGGGCACGACGGTTGCCGGAAGACGCTTCTGGTGGCCGTCAAGTTTTCCCACCTCGACTTCAGTCCCGATATTTGCACAACTCGAATCGATGCGCGCGAGCGCGATATTTTTCTTCAGGACCGGTGAGCGGGTGGCGCTGGTGACCACGCCGATTTGCGCTCTGCCGACATGCACGCAGTCGCCGTGGGCACCCGTTTCATTGCCGCCAAGTTCCAGCCCAACCAGTTGACGCTGGGGATGTTCCTTGCGTCGAATCAGTGCTTCTCGCCCGACAAAGTCTTCGTCCTTTGATTTCAGCGGCACGCTGAATCCGATACCGGCTTCAAATGGATCGATTTCATCAGTGAACTCATAGCCGGCAAAGACCAATCCCGATTCGATGCGTAGCATATCGAGCGCATCCAGCCCCAGTGGCGTGAGGTCATGGGGTTTGCCCGCCTCCCAGATGGCATCCCACACCGCTGGTGCATCGGAGGGGTGACAGAACACCTCGTAGCCCAATTCTCCGGTATAGCCGGTTCGTGACACCATCACGGGGATGCCATCGAAGTGTCCGATGCGACCGATAGTAAAACGAAACCAGCCAAGCTCTTCAACAGTCGGCTGTGCGGGCGGTGTCCAGATCACCTGACTGAGCAGGGCTCTGCTTAAAGGCCCTTGAACACCAACGTTGTGCAACTGATCGGTTGATGATTTCACATGCACGCGGTAGCCAAGTTTTTCGGCCTGTTCGCGCATCCAGATACCGCCGTAATCATCGCCGCCGATCCAGCGGAAGTTGTTGTCGCTCAGACGAAACAGCGTGCCATCATCGAGCATGCCACCGTGGGGGTAGCACATGGCCGAATAAACCACCTGGCCCACGGCGAGTTTTCGGACGTTGCGCGTCAGCACGTATTGCATCAGGGCTTCCGCGTCAGGGCCGATCACCTCAAATTTTCGCAAGGGTGACAGGTCAAGGATGACGGCTTTTTCTCGACAAGCCCAGTACTCGTCAATGGCGCCCGCATTGTTAAACACCGTCGGCAGCCAGTAGCCGCGGTACTCGCTGAAATTTCGCGTTAGTTCGCTGGTGCGGGGATGAAACCCGGTGTCCTGGGTGAGGCGAGGTTCGGCGTCTGCTGTCATTCGGTAAGCGATGGCTCGAGATGCGACGGTGTCTGGAGGATATACCCTGACATGAATCTCGGTTGGGTTCCAGCCGTTGGCTGCGCTGGTGTCATCAGGACAGGCCGAGGAGGCGCAAACGATGTCAGACACGGCGCGTAACAGCACGTAGTCACCGGGTCGTGACCAGGGTTCGTCCAGATACAACACGTTGTGCTCATCAATGCCTGTGTTATAGAAGAAGTTAATGGCCGGCCAGCCGCGCCGCGCCGCAACTCCATAGGGTGCAAGGGCATTGCTGAGGTTGTCAGAGCAGTTCGAGTGTCCAAAGTAGCCAATGTCTTCGTAGTATTTGGCTGTACAGGCAAGACCAAAAGTGTCGTGTCGCCCGCAGGTGTCCTGGATGACTTCGACAAGAGGTTGCATGTCCTGGTCGAAAAACTTTGAGAATAGTCCAGGCCCCGGATACGCGGCCCCCATCAGGGTGCGGGTGGTTGTGGGGTCAAGGCCCCGTTCAATGCCTTGCTCAAGTTGTGAGGTCGAAAAAGCCAGAAAGTCTGAGCACTCGCGTCCAGCGACATCGATGATCTGTATGTATTCGCCTGTGCGCACGGTGAAATCCCTCGCGGTACATCGGTCGATCTGAAAATCGAGCCGTGCGTCAGCCAGCGGGTCAGGTAACGCGGGCAAGGGCAGGGGGCGGCTTGGCGAACGTCGAACCCAGACGGTCAACGACGTTGGCGGATGACTGTCGTTAACGGCCATCGGTCGTCCAGGCGCGCAAATGGCACAGACAATGTCCTTCTCCACTGAGAATTGGCGTTGTTCGCCCGGCCCGCTATCGGTCGAGAAGAGGCGGATGGCTCGGCCAGGAGCAGGGTCTATATTGCGTCGGTTAAGACCGCGCTGAACATGTGTCGCACCTGGGTCCGCGAGCACAGCCAGAAAGCCCTCTGCGGGTACGTGTGGATCGGCGCCAAGTGCGCCTGGGTCAGGTTGTCCTGCACTGTCAAAAGCCACCACTTCGGCGACTTGTCCTCCCTCAGGATCAGTGACAGTCAGCGTGTCGCCACTGTTGAGGGCAATGACAATGAGTGATGTACCGGCGACGTGATAGCGCTCAAGATAAGGGTCAGCGCGCCACAGGCCGGGTTCGCGGAGCGCACTGGACTGGGCTGGAGCCCAGTTCATCGGTCAGTCTGTCTCGTAGATGCGAGCTTAATGGGGACGGTAAGGTTGGTTAGCATCGGTTCATGGCAGCCGGACGATTTTGTACTCAGTTTAACTTTAAATAGTGATATTAAAAATAAATTCAGCCAACAATGGCACAAGAATGGAGACCATAATCGGCTAAATTATTCAAATATAATAAACTAATTATATAAGGGGGTGGTTGTATATAGTAAAATCCCTTGTGTGGGTTGTCAGGCCGTACCTCGTTAAAACATTGCTGAGTAGGCAAACGAGGTAGATGTGGACAATGAGTTAAGTGCCCTGAACACCATCTTCACCGAATTCTATTACTGGGTTACGGTGGTGTTGATGCTCCTGATTCACGTTGGGTTCTGTATGTATGAGGTGGGCGTATCCCGCTACAAGAATCATCTTCGTACCTTGATGAAGAACACGATCCTGATCCCGCTGGTGACGGTGACCTTTTTCTTCTTCGGCTGGTGGATCTATGGGGCGTTTCCCAATGGACCCTATATTTTTGAGGGAGCGGGGCTAATCCTGCAGACCGGTGATGGCTTTGGGGCCAATCAGCTCGCGCTGCCATGGGATCCCATCATGGCGGTTAATATGCAGGACCACATCAGGATGGTTTTCTGGGCGGCCTTTCTGCTCTTTTCGTGGACGGCGGCGTCGATCGTTTCCGGCTCGGTGATTGAACGGATTCGGACCTCTTCCTTTGGTATTCTCGCGATCGCAATGGGTTCAGTGTTCTGGGTGATTGATGCATCCTGGGGCTGGCACTACAACGGTTGGATGGTCAAGATGCTCGGCTATCATGACGCCTATGCCTCCGGTGTTATTCACGCGGTAGCGGGTGGCTTTGCGCTCGGCGTGCTGGTCGTCCTGGGACCAAGGATCGGCAAATTCGCGAGCGATGGCACGCCGCGCAATATCGGGCCAAGAAACCCGTGGCTGGTCTCTTTTTGATCTACACCCGATTCTGGGGTTTTTACGCGGCCTGTAACGTGCCGATCTATGATGCCGGTGGTGACTACGGTGGCGGCACTACGTATTTCACGGCAACAACTATTTACCTTACTCCGACCACACTGAGTGGTATCACCGCGAATTTCTTGATGTCGCTCGCAGGTGGGCTGCTGATGGGGTACTGGGTCTCCAAAGGTGATCCGTTCTGGACTTATTCCAGCGGTCTTGCCGGGATGATTACCGCGTCAGCGGGGAACGATCTTTATCATCCGCTGCAGGCGATGATCATTGGTGCGATTGGTGTTTTTATCATGTACAAAATGCACTACTGGGTCGAGCGGCGCTTCAAGATCGACGATGCGGTTGGCGCTGTGGCCGTGCATGGTTATGCCGGTGTGGTGGGTTTGCTGATCTGCGGCTTCATGCTGTGGGGTTACCCGTCATCGGCTTACGAGGGTTATGCAGCGATTAGTCCGTGGGGGATGGCCATTGGTGCTGTCATTATGTTCGGTGTGCTTGGGTTCTTGCCGGGCTGGATTATTGCGCTGATTCTCAACAGTGCTGGCAAACTGCGCATCCCGCGGGAAGCTGAACTTGCTGGACTTGACTACAACCTGATCGAGGCCTCTAAGCGCGATCAGGATAGTTATGCCCCGGCTGAGCAATAACGGAGGTAAGTTGAGATGGCAACAATTGAAACTTGGGCGACCGAAAAAATCGCCGAATATGGGGCTATTTACCCAATGGTGGGTTCAGAGTGGGTGTGGCTGACTGTGGCTATGGTCTTCTGGCTGGCATGGCACTTTAAAACGAGTGCCGCCGAGACGGAAGAGCAGGCGGAACTGGCGTCTCGGGGACACAATCGAGACAGCTATAAGCAGAATGTTAGCGAGTGGTAGTACGCGCCTGCGAAACTGATGTGAATGGGTATCGAGGGGCGCCCGTTCATGGGCGCCCCTTTTTTGTGTGCGTGCGTTTGTTGTGAATGAAACCCCGGACAGTGGTCAACCACCCCGGCCGCGCAAGATGGCCGGCGTGGCTTTTCCCCCGGCCAAGTACGGGCTTATCCTGGCGGTTGGCATCGTGATGGTGATGTGCACTTTGCTAGTATTTGAGGTCATCTAGTCCCGGACAACGCTCAGTCGGCGAGGTACGCGTCGATCATCGTTGTGCGGTACCCGTCTGAGCGCCACAGAACGGGAAAGTAGTTCTCGTCCATGTCATCGCTGCCAAGCTTGCGATAGCGGCCGTAGATCGGGCCATTGCCTTTCCCCAGATGCTCTTGGGAATAGCGTGCATCTGAACGCATGGCGTGCAGCACCAGCGCGCGTCGGGGTTGATTGGTGCGGTTCTCGCCCGAACCATGCCAAAGCCAGCCGTGATGAAAACTTCCACCACCGGCCTGGACCTCGACGTGCACGATGTCGGGGGTCTGTTGCTGTTCGGCGGCGTGTTGCTGCAGGGCGGCGCGGTAATCACTTGGCCCGTGAAAGTCGCCCGCCGGTTCAGTGGGTGGCCAGCGGTGTGAACCACGGGCGAGCTCGATCGTCCCCCCTTCAGCGTTGGTATCGTCGAGTGCGATCCAGCAACTGAGCATGGCTGTCGGTTGGTACCATGCAAGGTAGGCGTTGTCACGGTGATACCCGATGGAACGGGCCCGCGGAGGCTTAAAGAGGACGTTGTCCTGCACGATACGCGTCCCAGGCCATTCGGCCAATGTGGCGATGGCCTTGCCGAGATCTTCACGCAAAACCACACGGGCGATGTCACGGTCGGCCTTCCAGCCGTTGCAGATCTGTCGAGTGAGGGAAGGATCGCTCTTGCCTTTCTGCCAGTTGACCTCATCGGGCTGAACGCCGGTTTCGAATTCACCCTCAAAGAGTCGATCAAATCGCTCGCGAAGACAGATCACGGTGGCCTGATCGATCAGTTTGTCCACCACAAGCAATCCCTCGTCGCGAAAGGACATGATCTGATCCGAAGATAAAGTAAGCATGGGTTGTCTGGGTAATAGTGAAGCGCATCAATTAATTGCGCCAGTCCGGGAATAATACCAATTTGCCTGGTGTAGATTGGCCGTAGGCGGTTTTGGCATAATCAACTGGGTAAGTCACGTTTAGGGAGTAACGCAGCGAATGTGTGGAATAGCCGGCATCATGTACCGGGGTAATCATGCAACCTTCGAGACGGGGGATGCCCTGGTTCGAATGTTGGACGCTTGCCAGCATCGGGGTCCAGATTCAACAGGTTTTGCGCTTTACGCGGACCCGCAGGCAGATCGATTGCGCTTGCCGCAGGTGCAGTCATCGAAGACGGCAACGTCAATTATGTGGCTGACCGCAAACCAGAGGAGCGTACCGAGGGGATTCAGCGCTATTTTGAGAGCAAACGCCGGTGAAGCCTCCATGATGGCACGTTGTACCGGTAAGACGAGGTTGCACAATCTCGAACCCGAAGATCTTCGCAGTGTGACGTTGCCAACGGCCGCTGCGATGGGTATACCACTGACCGGACACCGGGCGACGACGGATTACGCTGGCGAGTTGAAGGAGTGACATGACTGCTGGCGAGCGGTGACGCCAGCGCAACGAGAGGAAAAGAAGATGGCCAAGAACCTTTCTAGAATCGCAAAAGATCAGGGAATTCGTTACTTTCTGATCAGTTTTGTGGACCTGTTCGGCGTGCTGCGTTCAAAATTAGTCCCTGCCCGTGCTATCGACAGAATGCATGCCGACGGCGCTGGGTTTGCAGGTTTCGCGGCGTGGCTCGATATGACGCCCGCCGACCCCGATATGTTTGCTATACCGGATGCGGACTCGCTGGTGCAGTTGCCGTGGAAACCGGAAGTGGCTTGGCTTGCTAGTGATCTCTATATGAACGGGGTGCCGGTCGAAGCTTCTCCCCGAGTCGCTCTTAAGCAGCAGATTGATCGAGCCGCTGCAAAGGGCTATCGCATGATGACCGGCGTGGAGTGTGAATATTTTCTGATTGATGCGGATGGCAGTGACATTGCTGATGCCCGGGACACACAAGAGAAGCCGTGTTACGACCAGTCCGCACTAATGCGGCGCTTTGATGTAATCAGTGAGATCTGTGACGCGATGATCGAATTGGACTGGGGTCCTTACCAGAACGATCATGAAGATGCGAATGGGCAGTTTGAAATGAACTGGGATTATGCCGATGCGCTCGTGACCGCGGACCGACATGTCTTTTTTAAATACATGGTCAAAGCGGTTGCTGAAAAGCATGGGTTACGGGCAACGTTCATGCCAAAACCATTCTCGAACCTGACGGGTAATGGCTGCCATGCCCATGTCTCAGTCTGGGATAAATCAGGCAAACGAAATTTATTTCACCACGCACGGGACGATCTTGGCTTATCAAAACTTGCCTACCAGTTTCTCGGTGGTGTTTTGCACAATGCTGATGCACTTACCGCGTTGTTCAACCCCACGGTTAATAGTTACAAGAGAATTGATGCACAGGTGACGTTGTCGGGTGCCACCTGGTCGCCCAATGCCATCACCTACGGCGGCAATAATCGAACCCATATGGTGCGTGTGCCCGAGGCCGGCCGCTTCGAAATGCGGTTGATGGATGGGGCCGCGAACCCCTATCTGCTGCAGGCTGGGGTGCTCATGGCAGGCTTGGATGGAGTGGCGAACAAACGTGACCCGGGTAAGCCGCTCGACATCAATATGTATACCGAGGGCCAGAATCTCCGTGGCCTAAGGCGGCTTCCGTCAAATCTCCTGGATGCGATTCGAGTGTTTGAAAAAAGCAAAGTAATTCGTGACGGTCTGGGTGACGCACTGGTAGACAGTTACGCCAAATTGAAGCACTCAGATTGGCGCCGTTATTCGGCTGCGATCAGTCCGTGGGAGCGAGAGCACACGCTGGACTGTTAAACGGCCCAAGTGTTCCACTCAGGTGGCAGATTTTTATGTCTGGCACGTCGTGATCTGAGGAGCGTTCAGCCTTCGCGTCGTTCGTCAATCGAGTCGGCGATGATGCACAGCATCTCGAACATCAGATTGGCCACCGTCACACAGGTGATACCGGTCGGGTCAAAACATGGAAAAATCTCGCTGATATCAGCGCCGACCACGTGGCGGCCGCGTAGCGCTCGCAGGATGACCTGCGCATCGCGCGGTAAGATACCGCCGATTTCAGGCACGCCCGTCCCTGGCAGATAGGCTGGATCCAGTCCATCGATATCCAATGAAATGTAGATCGGCCCCTGGCCGAGCACTTCGTCGATCCGTTCGATCACTGCGGCGCGCCCCATCTCTTCATACTCGTCCATCGTAATGATGGTGTATCCGACGTCGTAGCCAAACTGAATATCGTTATCATCGAAACGGCTGCCGCGCATGCCAATTTGAATGACGCGCTTTGGATCGACTAGGCCCTCTTCGTGTGCTCGCCGTAGAAACGTGGCGTGGTTGATACGGTCGCCACACAATTCATCGAGTGTGTCAGCATGGGCATCAAAATGCAGCATGCCGACAGGCGCGTCGACGGCTAGCGCGCGAAGGATTGGTAACGGAATCGTGTGATCGCCGCCGATTGCAATGGGCACAATTTCCTTAGATCGAAGATCGCAAAAAAACTCTTCAATCAGTTGAATAGACTGGTCTTTGTTCAATGGGTTAACCGGGGCATCACCCAGGTCGGCCACGTTGCAAAGTTCAAAGGGTTTGATGCCGCTGGTTGGGTGAACTCGTCGTATTAATCGAGAGGCTTCTCTCACTCCAGCTGGCCCCTGCCGGGCACCACTGCGGTAATTCAGGCCAATGTCAAAAGGCACACCCACCAGCCCAATGTCGACTTCCTCTGACGGTTCATACCGCCGAGTCCGTAGAAAAGTGGCGATGTCCGAAAACCGCGGAACCACGGCGGGGTCTATCGGTTGAAAATCTTTTTTGGACACGTGAATAACCTCCGGAGGTTTAAGTCATCACTGCGGGATGAGTGTCTTTATAATCTTGCGGACTATTGGTGGACTCAACCAGTGTAAAGGGTCACTGCTCAAGGACGGAGCCAATTGATGAGACTACTCGTTTTTCAGCATATTGCCTGTGAGCATCCGGGAATTTTTCGATCGTTGCTAGCCGAGGCGGGGATCGACTGGACGCCGGTTGAACTCGACGCCGGTGAGCCGATACCACCGCTCGAAGACTATGATGCGTTATGGGTCATGGGAGGCCCGATGGACGTGTGGGACGAGGCGCTTTGCCCCTGGTTGCAGCCGGAGAAGGAAGCGATTCGCCGCTGGGTAGAAGAAATGCGCAAGCCCTTTCTGGGTGTTTGCCTGGGTCACCAGTTGCTGGCCGATGCATTGGGCGGACGTTGCACTCGTCAGTCGTCCCCGGAGATTGGTATTCTTGAGGTCTCTCTGACGCCGGCCGCTGTCAATGATCCTCTGTTTGCCGGTATTGATTCCCCGGTTCGCTGTTTGCAATGGCACTCTGTGGCAGTGACCGAGCTGCCGCCCGATACCACCGTGCTGGCGACCTCTCCGGCTTGCGAGTGTCAGGCTATGCGCGTTGGCAATTGCGCTTGGGGCATTCAATTTCATGTTGAACTGGAGCCCACGACCATTCCCGAATGGGGAAACGTTCCGGCCTATGCCGAGGCCTTGGAGGCAACACTCGGGTCCGGCGCGATGGCCGGGATGGCAAGCGATGCCGAACCACATTTTTCAGATTTTCGACGAAACGCTGAGTGCTTGTTGGCGAATTTCCTGGCTGTCGCCACATGAGTTCGCCGTTGCCACTAAAGATATAGTGCTTTGCCGCACGAGTTTGCCGTCGACGTCATAGACAGGAATAACCACATTGAAAAGGAAAAATCAGCCCGCGGGACTTAGCCAGGGACTCACCCATTACGGTGATGCGGGTTTTGCAGGTTATCTGCGTCGATCGTTTGCCAAGTCGATGGGCTATTCGGCGGAGGCCTTGGATCGACCGGTGGTGGGTATCGCGTATCCACCCAGCGGTTACAGCAACTGTCATCGACACTTTCCCGAACTGCTGGATGCCGTCAAGCGCGGAGTGACGGCAGCCGGTGGACTACCGTTGGAATTTCCGACCATCGCGTTACCCGAGGTCTTTCTTGCACCAACCAGTTTGAAATACCGAAACCTAATGTCGATGGACACGGAGGAGATGATACGGGCACAGCCGATGGACTCAGTTATCTTAATGGGTGGGTGTGACAAAACGGTCCCAGCGCAGTTGATGGGTGCAGCGGCTTGTGATGTGCCGGCCATTCAGCTGGTTGGTGGTCCGATGATGACGGGAACTTACCGCGGCGAGCGCCTGGGCGCGTGTACCGATTGCCGCCGGTTTTGGGCAATGTATCGGGCTGGGACGATCTCTGATGAGGAGATCAACGAAATCGAAGACAATCTTGCGACCACCGCGGGAACGTGCCCGGTCATGGGCACCGCCAGCACCATGGCATGTATTGCCGAGGCCTTGGGAATGGCGCTGCCGGACAGTGCGGGTGCACCCGCTGTCCATGCAGATCGTTTGCGCATCGCTGAGGCCACAGGCTTAGCTGCTTACCGCCTGATTCAAAGCGGCATCACTCCGGCCCGAGTGATTACGGAAAAATCGGTTGAAAATGCGTTGCGTGTGTTGCTTGCGATTGGAGGGTCAACCAATGCGGTGATTCATCTGACTGCTATTGCGGGACGCCTTGGCGTACCCGTCACACTTGAGCGGTTGAATGAACTGAGTGATGACACGCCGGTGATCGTCAATCTTAAGCCGACGGGCGAACATTATATGCAAGATTTTTTTGCCGCCGGGGGCGTAGGTGCCGTTTTGAACGAACTCAAGGGAAAACTGCATCTTGATTGCATAACCGTCACCGGTGAATCGATCGGTGAGCGGATGATTCGATCGGCTGCGAAGCCTGTGGACCGTCGTGTGATTGCTACCCATGACAATCCCATTGAGGCGGTCGGTGGGCTCATTTCGCTATTTGGCAGCCTTGCGCCACGCGGTGCTGTGCTCAAGCGTTCTGCGGCCGATACCCGATTATTTGAGCGAGAGGGCACGGCAGTCGTATTTTCCTCGCTCGACGATCTGGCCCAACGCATTGATGACCCCGATCTACCCGTGAGCGCGGATTCGTTTCTGATCTTACAGAACGCAGGGCCGACAAGTGAGGCTGCCATGCCTGAGGCCGGTTACCTGCCCATTCCACGTAAGTTGGCGGCCCAGGGTGTGAAGGACATGGTAAGGATTTCGGATGCCCGCATGAGTGGAACAGCCTACGGCACCATTGTTCTTCATGTTGCGCCCGATGCCGCTGCAGGAGGCCCCTTGGGCTTAGTTCGTGACGGGGATCGAATTCGTCTCAGCGTGCGTGATCGATGTTTGGATCTGCTGGTAGATGAGGCGGTCCTCAATCAGCGACGTAAGGAAAGCGCAGATGAATCGAGTGCGCCACGGCCTCAGAGAGGTTACGCGCGACTTTACCAAGCATCGATATTGCAAGCCGATGAAGGGTGTGATTTTGATTTTCTGACAGCCACGGATCGTTAATGGCGCTCATCACTGGCCGTTCAATACATCGAGATCGTCTGCATGATCAACATCGTAAAAGATCGCAGGGCTATCAACTTCGACTTCAATCACGGGCGTTGAGCCGGTAGCAATGAGTTCACGACCACCGATATCGCCGGTCAGTTTGTTGAGTTGTGGAAACAGGCTGGCGGGGAAAAGTGCCGGGTTGCCTCGACGGCCAGCATATATGGGGACGCTGATGGCGTTTGGCATGAACGAATCCACGAGGGCATTGAGATGCTGTGACTGGATCTGCGGCATGTCGCCGAGACAGATCAATGCGCCATCAATGCTCTGGGGTAATGCACTCAGTCCGCAGCGAATAGAGCTTGCCTGGCCTTCTAAATAGCCAGCGTTGTGTGTGTAGATGAGGTCACGGTTGCCTAGGATCTCGCGCAGGCGGGTTGCATCGTATCCAGTGACTACGATAACGGGCGTTGCGAGCGAGCCCAAGGCGGCCTCGACTGCGTGTACGATCAAGGCCGCGTTAGCCAGCGGCAACAGCAGTTTGTTCATTGAACCCGCGCGTCGAGACAATCCACCAGCAAGCACAATCGCTGCAATCTGGGGCGAATGAGTCACGCCCATGAGTTGTGTATGCCTGCCATCGTTTGCGAGGACGCGTCACGGTGGTTTTCTAAATAGAAGCACACGCAACAAGCATCTCGGCTCGTGATGGACATAGTCTGGCTAGTCTTTGTCACGCCGGTTATTGTTTGCTGACGGTGCCAGCATCAGATAATGAGTTTGATCATGCATCGCTAGAATCACCGTGGCGGCCTTTGCCATTCCGAAATTGCGCGGCACCGCTGATTCCTCCGGTGAGTAATTCCTTTTTCCCATTCTGCCACTCCTGTACAAGGGCATCCCGCACAGACAATCCGTGTTGCGCCAAGGCAGACCGTCGATCAGCGCGCAGGCAACTTTGTGGAAACCGTGCGATGTTTTCAGCCATGTGTTCTGCGCGCTCGCGGGAGGTCTTGTCTTCTACGACATATTCACACAGTCCAATCCGTTCGCATTCGCTAGCTGGTATTTTGCGCCCCGTCAGTATGATTTCAAGAGCACGGCCTTGACCGACAAGGCGAGGTAAACGCACTGTCCCGCCGTCCAGAAGAGGAATGCCCCATCGCCGGCAATAAACGCCTAGGTAGGCACTTTGTTCCATGACACGGAAATCGCACCACAGGGCAAGTTCCATACCCCCGGCGACCGCAGGTCCAGCAATGGCTCCAATCACAGGTTTATCGAGTTCCAGTCTACTGGGTCCGAGAGGGCCTCTTGGTGGATCGTTGTGTAGAGGGAAATCCAACTCACCCAGTGGATCATGGTCGTCCAATGTCGCCGCATATTTCAGATCCCACCCTGCGCAGAACGCTCCACCCTCACCCCACAGTACGGCAACTGCTGCACTTTCATCGCGGTTAAATGCAATAAAGGCATCGTGTAAGGCGTCTGCACTTTCCGGATCCATTGCATTGCGGACTTCCGGACGTGAGTGGATTACTGTCCAGACAGCGCCAGATTTTTCGATTCGAACGGTCATTGCTGCCCCCAGTAAAATGGGTGATCAATTATTGATGTCGCAGAGAAACTCGCTGAGCCCTTGCGACGCCAGTCAGGGCTACCGCATCAACGATGCGCTCGTACGTGATTCCTCGCAGAAGAGATACTGACTGTCAAAATTGGGTGAGTCAGTTTTAACGTCTTAGCCAAACATTTCCCACCACTAGCGCTTAATAGGCTCCGTGCGTTGCTGCGTAGCGTCCGCCCGTGTTTTTCTCCGCACCGACATAGAGGATCTGGCGCTTGATTGCCGCATCACGGCGGCATAACTCAAAGTCTTCTTCAACCAACCAACCCCGCGGTGGTCCAGTCACAGTGAAATGCCCATAGGCGTCTTCGCCACTGACTAGCGTGACGAGAGGACGATCGCCCGTCTCTTGCCGCATTGAAGTGGAAATGAAGCGAATCGCAGCACCGACACGGCGATGATCAGTGGTGTTAGGGCCAGAAGCGTGGAAGAGATGCCCATGATGCAGGGATGACTGGCCGGGTTCCAGAATCACGTTAACCCCGTCGGTATCATCAACATCGACGGCAATCTCCTGACCGCGCGATAGCAGGTTGTTCTCATCGAAAGTGTCGGTATGTGGCACCAACGATCGCTGATGACTACCGGGCACAAAGCGCATGCAGCCACTGGCAACCGTCGAAGGCGATAACGCGACCCAGGCAGTAACTTCGTTGACTTCATCGAGTCCCCAATAATTCAGGTCCTGATGCCAGGTCACGACTTTCGATGAATTGGCTTCTTTAATGAATAGGCCACCGCTCCATACCATGAGGTCTGGGCCCAACAGGGGGGAAACCGCTGCGATCAGGTTCGAATTACGGACTAGGCGATCAAACGAAGGTAACAGTCGATCAGGATATGCTCTGACCAGGCCCAGTTTTTCCGGGTTGTGCGCTAACTCGGTTTCGGCTTTTTCGAGATCGTTTTGGATGGACGACGCTTCGAAACTGTCCACAACCTCAATCGGGAAGACAAATCCATCGCGGGCATAGGTTTCAGCGAGTGATGCGACGGCGGCTGTCATTGGCGTCTCCGGTTAAGTGTTATGGAGCCTGAATGGTGGCAACTTATATTCTGTACGACGGTGCTGGCGTCATGCAAACGCTTTCTTATTGCATTGCATTGGAATGAGTGCGTTTATGTTTGGCCTTCAAGAGGCTGCTGAAAACTATTCCGCTTTTCCACGATGGTTGTACGGTGGTGCGCGCTAGCCCCTGAGGATAAAGGTTCAGAACGATTTGTCGTAGCGCGCGGCGGTGATGGCCGCCATGACCGAAAGAGCAATTTCCCCTGGACTGTTGCCGCCGAGATCGAGGCCAACCGGTGCCTGAATACGGGCCAGGGATTTTTCAGTGAAGCCTTGATCAGTAAGGCGTTCCAGCCGTTTCGCATGATTGCGGCGGCTGCCCAAGGCACCGATATAAAACGCAGGTGAGGCAAGGGAAGCCTGCAACGCGGGATCATCCAATTTGACGTCGTGCGAAAGCGTCACAATGGCGGTGCGGGCGTTTGGTTTGAGGCGCGTCAGGGCGGTGTCAGGCCATTCAAGAAGCAACTCGATATTAGGAAATCGTTCAGTCGTGGCGTAGCCTTGTCGTGGGTCGATGACCATCACATCAAAGCCCGTGAGGCTAGCCATCTCCGCAAGCGGCTGCGCAATGTGAACAGCGCCGACAATCATCAGGCGATAAGGGTGTGTAAACGGGCGCAGCAGTAAGGCGTCCCCAGAATGATCTGTGATCATCACCTCGCCTGACGCCAGTAGGGGTAGGGCGGTCTCCACTAAGATGGAATCTTGTGGCAACGTGCCTTGCCACGCGTCTTCCCCGAAAATGGCGCACAGCCCAGTCAGCGTATTAGCAATGAAGACGGCGGGTTCTGGCTGAGCCAGCCGCTGAATCAGTGCTCGATCAGATACCTTTAGCGCCAGAATTTCAATGGTTCCCCCGCAGGGTAATCCAAGCTCCCAGGCCGTTTCGTCTGCGACACCGTAGGTGAGAGTGCGCGGGACCCCCGTGCGCATGATGGTTTGCGCTTCTTCGATTACTGCGTTCTCCACACACCCACCAGAAACAGAGCCCTGAAACTCACCGTTGTCACAGATGGCGAGCAAACTGCCGACTGGTCGTGGGGCAGAACCCCAGGTCTTGAGAACAAACGCGAGTGCAATGTTGTGTCCAGCGCTCGCCCACTCGCTGATGTGAGCCAAGATGTCGCGGTCGTCTGCCAAGGCGTGAATCCTCCTGTACGCAACCCCAGTGTGTTAGCAAAGGCAGCCCACAGGGGATCAGTATAGCGTTGGGCCGGGTGACAGTCTGTTGTCTCGGCTGTGTTAAGAAACATCAGGTGGTCTAGAAAAAATATTATCGTTATGATGTTTCTCGATGACACCAGAGACATGTCTTATGGCACGTGACCGGGTACATTTCGCGTTTCTCAATCTCGGCCATTTCTTTGACCACTTGTTATTGCTCGTTTTTGCAACGGTGGCGGCGCTGACTTTGACGCGTGAGTGGGGCATGACTTACGCCGAGTTGATTCCTTACGCAACACCGGCGTTGATTGCTTTTGGGTTGTGTGCTTTACCGGCGGGCTGGTTGGCTGATCGCTGGAGTCGTGAGGGCATGATGCTTGTATTTTTTCTTGGCATGGGTCTCAGTGCCTGTGCCACATCCTTTGCAAGCACGCCGATCGAGATCGCGATGGGGTTATTTGCGATTGGGGTTTTTGGTGCTATTTACCATCCCGTTGGTTTAGCGCTGGTGATCCAAGGCAGGGAACGCACTGGGATTCCGCTCGCTGTCAATGGCGTTTTCGGAAATCTTGGTGTAGCTTGCGCCGCGCTTTTTTCAGGCCTTTTGGTTGATCACAGTGGTTGGCAGGCTGCCTTTATTTGGCCAGGAGTGGCCACCTTCATCATCGGCATCGGGTACGCGGGTTTTCTATATCTCGGTTCGAGTCACTCGCTTACGCAAGAGACGGATGCCGTAAAGAAAAAGCAGGCAGGTCAAGTTAAGGTCGACAGTGGGGTGTTTAAGCGCATTCTTTCTATCGTATTTTTTTCTACAGCCCTCGGGGGCCTCATTTTCCAGAGTACGACGTTTGCCTTGCCCAAGGTGATCGACGAAGTGCTCGCTGACATCGCTGTTTCGGCATCAGCGGTGGGTTGGTACGCGTTCGTAGTGTTTGCTGCCGCGTCGGTTGGGCAGTTAATCGTGGGTTTTCTGGTTGATCGCTGGTCGTTGAAATGGGTGTTCTTAGTAGTGGCCGCGTTTCAGGTGCTTTTTTTCTGGGTGATGATTGGTTTGAGTGGATTGCTGGCCTTATCCGTTGCCGTCGCGTTCATGCTGGTCGTGTTTGGTCAAATTCCGATTAACGATGTACTGATTGGCCGAGTGACGCGCAGTGAGTGGAGGAGTCGAGTTTTTGCTACGCGCTATCTCATCACATTTTCGGTGAGTGCTACTGCGGTGCCGATGATTGCCTGGATCCATGCAGGTTGGGGTTTTGATAGCTTGTTTGCGCTGCTGGCCGTCGTCGCTGCCATGATCGTTTTTGCGGTGGTGTTGTTGCCTCGAGCCCTCGCAACAGCAGCTTGATCAACGGGTGTGCTGCGGACTTAGGGTTACAGGTGCCCGGGATCCTCTACCTTAGGCCAGTAAGGCTGAGTTCGTTTGGTGAATGGAATTGATCCATAGTCAGAGGTGAGTGTTCCGGGGCCAGAGACGTAATAAATGGCTGCCGCAATGGGCTCAAATCCAGCGTAGAAATGTTGCGTCGATTTGACCACGATGATTCGGTAAGTCATCAGATCAATACCGAGCTGCGTGAAGACATCTGGGTTAAATACCTGGGTCCGAGTTGCGTTGAGGACCAGATCGATTCCATTGATTGACTGCACCCACACAATGTCGCCAGTAAGATTTGTCGATGGCCCGAAACTCTGTGTTCCATTGCGTAGTGTTCCGCGCACGGTAACTTCAAGATCCACGGGTGTGCCTGAAGTTGGGCCACATTTTCCGCCGATGCGAAGCTGTAGAGTGCTTCCTTCGCCGGCCTCAAGGCAGAAGCGTACGGCAACCGGGTCCCAATAGAGTCCGGACAATACGCTGGTGGTGTTGGTTTCTAGCAGGTGCTGTAAAACAAAGGTGGAATCACTGGGTGCGCCGCCACCGGCATTGTCCGCAACATCGGCAAGTACCACAGGTCCCGGTGGGGCCTTATTCGCGAGGTCCAACGCCTCATCGATATTGACCCGCGGCGCCGCAATCGCCTCGCGTAGGTCCCAGATCTCTTGGCCCAGCTTTTGCGCGACTTCTTTGGCCTGATCAGTGTCATTGTCGGTGACAACCAGCATTTTTCCACCGACGTCGGCAACGTCTCCGTACGGAAAGCAGTGACTCATCGATACGGAAAGCACACCGTCGTGACCTTCCAACGATTGCATGCGAGCGACAAATGATTTCATGGGTTCCGTGGGTGTGCGATAGCTGTTAATCATGTTGAGATCAAAGGTCGCCATTCTCGGACGCACTGAGCCGCGTGCCGCGGCTGAGCAAATGTCAAACAATTCTTGCGCACGCTCCTGTGGATCGATGTGGGGGTATTCTTTGAATGTGACAATGACATTGGCATTGGCCATCATGGCCTCGCTGATATGGCAATGAAGGTCCAGTTCCGCACCAATGATGACGTGTGGCCCGACAATCTCCCTGATACAGGCCAACAGGTCACCTTCACAGTCGTCGTAACCTTCCGCAACCATGGCACCGTGCATATTGATCAGGACCACTTCGACGGGCATGGCTGCACGCAAGTCGTCAAGAATCTCATCGCGAAACTGTTCGTAAACGCGTCGTATCGTCAGGCCGGCAGGTTGGGCAAAGGCAGCGAGACTCTCAACCACTTTGCGTTGTTCAAGTTCAGCAGCGCGGCGCCAGACGTGCAGTGGACCGGAAAATAATGAGGGTTCGTGTGATGTGGCATCGCCGTGATACAGCATGGTCTCAGCGAAGGTCTCCTCACCGGTGGGGATGGGAGAAAAAGTATTGGTTTCAGTACCGAGACAGGCGATGAAGGTCTTCATGGAATCGTTCTTCCGTGTTGCACGCTGATACAGGGGGCATCGTAAAATGCCGGCGATTTGATGCTAAGCGTCTTCGGCTTGTTTGTCCAAATTAGCGACGGAGCCCGTCACAGTGGTTTTGTTAATCACTAGGGTGCGCCCATAGCGAAGCCGTGGGCCGAAACACTTTCTTAAATGCTTGCACCTGGCGTCACGCCCCGTCGTAAACTAACGATTCGTTTAACGAGCAAGAATATGATGACTGACAGACTTGAAGCGTTGGCAAAGAAATACCTCATCCGTTATGGGGGTGATCCGCTGAAGGGGATTTTCGTTCGTGCCCAAGGTGCCAGAGTGTGGGACGCAAACGGCAGGGAGATTCTCGACTTCACTTCGGGCCAGATGTGCGCGACGATTGGCCACAATCATCCGGCGATTGTTGAGGCGATTCGTCACAGTACAGAGCGAGCGATTCACCTTTTCAGCGGCATGATTCCTGATTCAGTCAGTGAACTTGCCCATCGTTTGGCCGGCATTTTGCCGTCACCGCTGACGCGATCGCTATTTGTTAACACCGGTAGCGAAAGTAACGAGGCGGCAATCCGCATGGCCAAGTTGGTCACCGATGGGTTCGAAGTGCTGGCGTTGGGGGGCTCTTGGCATGGTGTGACGGGCGCCTCGAGTGCGGTCTCTTTTGCGTCGGATCGGCACGGCTATGGGCCAACAATGCCAGGAGTATTTGTGTTGCCCGAGCCCAATGCCTATCGGTGTCCGGTTGAGCATTGCACTCGCCAATGTGATCACACTTGTCTGCGGGTCGGCCTAAGAATGTTTGATATGCAAAGCGTTGGCGCACCAGCAGCTATCATTGCGGAGCCCATCATTAGTGCAGGTGGTGTGATCGTGCCGCCCGATGGCTACTTTGCCGAACTTCGTCAGGCGTGTGATGACAGAGGAATGAAATTAATATTTGATGAGGCGCAGACAGCGTTTGGTCGCATCGGAGCGTGGTCTGCGGCGGAGAAAGTGGGGGTAACTCCTGACATCATGACGGTGTCAAAAACGCTTGGAGGCGGTATACCGCTGGCGGGTGTGGTAACCAGTGATGAAATCGAGGACAAAGCGCACCGTCGTGGGTTCAATTTCTACACTTCCCATGTAGCCGATCCGATGCCAGCGGCCGTGGGTCTAGCAGTGATTGATGTGATTGATAAGGAGAACCTGCGCCAGCGGGCGTTAGAACAAGGAGATTATTTGCGCCGGCAGTTGGAGATATTGGCGCAGCGGCATGAGGCGATTGACGAAATTCGTGGAGACGGACTACTGATCGGTGTTGAGCTAGTCAAGGATCGTGATTCCCGGGAACCCCACCACGAATTAGGGGCATTGACCACCAGTCGTTGTTTTGAACTGGGTTTGAGTATGAATATTCGTCGTCGACCGGAACGGGGTTCGGTTTGGCGTATCGCGCCACCGATCACAGTGACTCGAAACGAGATCGACCGCGCGATTGCTATACTTGATCAGGCCTTGTCCGAGTCTGTTGATCATTTGGCACGGGGCCATTGAGTTTTGGTCAGACAGGTGAGGCCAACGCGAGCCATCTTATGAACGGTCGCACCGAGCGGTTATTTTTCCTGCCTGATGGGTTCATGCAGGTGTTGGATATTGGTTTCGAATGTCGTGAGAAAAGAGGGCTGTCCGCACCGGGTGAAATCTTCGACTGTTTGCAATGGCTACACGGAGGTTATGACATGAAGTTCCTCCGATTTGGTTTGTCTGGTCTGGCACATTGACAAGGCTGCGGGGTTGTCCATGACTTTCGTCGACGAAACAATCACATTCACTTGGCGTTGCGTGCACACCTGGCGCCGGGCAGCAATCAACACCTGGTGGTGTCTTGTCGGCTGTTCGATCGGTGATTTCGGGACGATTTTGTTTTTTTCAGTGGTCGAGTATTGAGTGGGCGGTGATGGCAATCATGTCGCTTGCCATCGTTAATGGACTTTTGACGTCGATCGTGTTGGAGACCCTCGTTTTGCTTCGACAGATGCCACTGGCCCCGGCATTACGGACTGCCTGCGGTATGTCCATGATCTCCATGGTAGCAATGGAGGTCGCCATGAACAGCGTGGATGTGTGGGTGATGGGTGGTGCAACACTTAGCCTGTCTGTGTTGCCCTTAATGTGGTGCGCCGGGTTTTTCGTGCCTTTGCCTTATAATTACTGGCGACTGAAAGCGCTCGGAAAAGCCTGTCATTAGTTTGATGCGCCATTTCGTCAGGCATCCATTTTTGTTGATGGCGGTGTTGGCCGCGTTTGGTGCTGGTGTCTGGTTGTGGTCTGTGGGTAAGGAGCCTGCGCCATCCTTGGTATTGACTGACATCAGGGGTGTTGAGCATTCGCTTGAGCAATATCGTGGAAAAGTGGTCGTTGTCAACTTTTGGGCGACGTGGTGCCCTCCGTGTGTTGAGGAATTGCCTAGTTTAGAGAATGCGTGGCAACGCTACCGGCAACAGGGGTTGGTGGTGCTTGCGGTGAGTGGTGAAGAGAGTGATGTTGTGACTTCTTTTCTCGAGCGGCTTCCATCCGACATCACGTTTCCTGTGTTGATTGATGGTGACATGAAGAGCGGGAATAGATGGCAGATTCGAGGATTGCCAACCACGGTCGTGGTGGATCGCAGCGGTGTTGTGCATTGGCGCGCTGAAGGCCAACTGGATTTCTCGGCCTCAGAGGTGGATGAGATGTTACTCGCGCTGCTCGATGATTAAGTCACAACAGCTGGCGGTTTAAGGGTATGGGCTAATTGTCGCTAAGGCCGTAGTCCTTGAATACTTCGGCTACGCGGATTCGATAATCATCGAAGATGGAGGCTTTTCCTTCCTCCTGTGCCGTTTGATGCATCAGGTGATGGCGCCAGTCATCAACGGCTTGGCGGTCGCGCCATGTCGAGATTGAAACAAAGCGACCACTGTTAGCGACGCTCTGAAACCGCTCTACCGAGATGAATCCGTCAATTTTCTCAACCTCTTCAAGCAGTAATTGTGCTAGTTCAAAATAGCGTGATTGCGCCAATTCTTTCGGCTCAAATTCAAAAATGACAATAATCATCTGGATTCCCTGGTTTTTCGTATATCGCCGATGGACTTGCGTCCATTGGTGATCAATGGATTCTACGCGGGCAATTTCAATCTTTAACCACAGGCATTTCTAACGGTGCGCGGACGGTAAGGTACTCTGCCCCCTCCTCGGTAATAACGATATTTTCTTCGTGCACCAATTGTTGGCCAGGGGCGAATGTCATTCCGGGTTCCAGCGTTAGTATCGCGCCCGGTACCAGCGGTGTGTCATCGCCGGCGCGCACCGACGGCCATTCTGTGAGTTGCATTCCCAAACCGTGGCCCATACGGCCCACACTGTTACCCAGCGCGCCGCCAGCCTCAAGAACTGACCACATCGCGAGCCAGACGTCTGTGGTCGTCGCGCCCGGCCGAGCAACTGCAAAACCCGCATCGGTTGCGCGGTGAACGACTTCGTGTGCTTTGCGCGATGGGTCGGATAAGGATTCAAAGGCAAAGTTGCGATCGAAATCGCAGAAGTAGCCATCAAAAGTGGTGCCGGTATCAATGATCAGCACGTCACCAGACGATGGTATGCGATCGGTTGGGCCCATGATGATGCTGTCGTAACCTCCTGGGCCTGAGCCTGCGACGATGTAGGGGCAAGAGTCAGCGCCGCGCTGTAGCAGATCGATTCGTAAAGAGCGACAGATGTCCCGCTCGGTTTCACCGGTTTGGATTGCACTCCGTAGGGCGGTGAATGCTGCGGAAGTCAACTGACAGACATAGCGAATCTTTTCGATTTCGCGTTTGGATTTAATAAATCGGAGTTGATGCATCGGCCCCGCTGCGTCGATAAACTCGATGGGCCGGACCTTGTCGGCTAGAGCCCGATAGTCAGTGACGGGCATCCGCAAAAGGGTCTCCTGTCCCATGGGCACACCGACCCGTCCAAATCGTTGAGGTAGCTCTTTCAGTGTATTCGCCAGTAAAGACACACCGTCGTCTTCAGGTCGGGGCGATGGCCAGGTGCGAATGTCTTCTATCCAGGTCGCTGCCATGCCGCTCGCGCCGATCTCTGGAATGAGGGCAATCGGTTGATCATTGGCAGGAACCACCAGAAACCAGGGACGAGTCGGGCTCTCGAAGAACTGTGTATGAAAGCCGGAGAAATAGCGGATTTCCGCTTCGGTAGTCAGGAGTAATCCATCCACTTCCAGCGTGCGCATGGCAGTTTGCATTCGTTGAGTGCGGTCTGCGAATTCGCTTTCGGGAAAGCCTCGTTCTGGGGGAAACAAGTGTGGATCGAATCGATCAGTCATTTTCTTTAACCGAGGAGTCAAGCGGCGAGGTGGAGAGCTAAAGCCCGTTTAGACAGGTGCGTCAGGAAGCCGCCAGGGGTAGCCGATACAGTTGGCCGAAGCCGTCGATAGGGTCATTAACCTCAGCCAGTCGCAGGCTATGCCAGATCATTGCGTGATTCGATGAGGTGACCGGTTTACCCAGTTCATCTTCAACTTCGTGCACGATGTCAGTCAGTCGCAAACTCGTGCACGAGAGAAAGATGCCGTCGACTTCCTGACGACGGCCAATCTCAAGCAAGGCTTTTCGAATACTGTCAGTCGTGATACGGGCGGCGCGGTTGTCGTCTTCTTCATTGAATGACCCAAACACGGGGATGCTGAAACCCTTGGCTTCAATATAGTCACGCACGGTCTGGTTGATGTCGTCGCGGTAGGGTGTGAGTACGCCGATTCGTCGAATATCGAGTGCATTGAATGCCGCAAAGGCCGCGGTGATCGGGGTAGTCGGCCGGGCTTCAGGTCGACCTTCGCGAATCAATTCGAATACTCGTTCTTCGCCAATGACCATGGAGGCCGAGGTGCAGCCGTAGGCGACGACATCAAGTGGCATGCCCGGCAGGATAACCGATGCCTGATCCGCAATATGGCTTGCCATTTGTCTCAGTGTCTCGGGTGTGATCGTCGGGGAGTTTGGAATTCTCGATTCGTAGAACGCAACCCCCGGTAGGGTGACAACCTGACGGTATTCGTATTCCATCGTATGATCGGTAGCGAGGACGATGAGCCCGATTCGTGCGCGTCCCGCGATTCCCGCATCGACGTCAAATGGAATTTGCGTGATGCGGGTAAAGCCAGCTGTCGTTGAGATCTGCATGGTCATAATGCACTCCTTCTTTATCTTTGCTGGCCGCCTTCGAATCTCATGCCTTCGCGCGGGATGGCAGTTTGGTGTTGGCCGATGAGATCCGCGGTGATGCGGGCGGAACCGCACGCCATGGTCCAGCCCATGTGGCCGTGACCCGTATTTAGCCACAGGTTGTGAAAGCCTGTGCGGTCAATGATAGGCAGTCCTGTTGGTGTCATCGGCCTCAGTCCAGCCCAGTAAGTCGGCTCTGCGTAGTCAGCGGCCTCTGGAAGAAGGTCGCGTGCGAGCTTCATCATGTGTCTGAAGTCTCGTGGCTGATGAGTAGTATCGTAGCCGCTGATCTCGGCTGTTGCAGTGAGGCGAAGACGTGAGCTCATTGGGCAATAAGCGAGTAGATTGTCTTCGTCCACACCGCCGAGTGTCGGCGGTTGATGCTTCGATGTCACGGGCAACGTGACCGAATAGCCCTTGACCGGGTAGACCGGCAGTTGCATACCGAGGTTTCTGACAAGGTGTGGGCTGTACACGCCAAGAGAAAGGACAAAAGCATCTGCAGTCACTTCGCCTTGATCGGTCGTCATACTGTGGATCCGTGTTCCTTCACTGCGCAGCGAAGTGATAGAAGTGTTAAAGCGAATGTCGGCACCGGCTTGGCGGCACTTTTCCATCAGGGCGTTTGAGAAAAGCCGCGCGTCGCCGCTTTCATCGCATGTTGAATAAAGTGCGCCCGCGATACGTGGCCTCGCCTGTGCGAGGCCCGGATCCCGGGTAATCGTGGCATTCGTGTCGAGCACTTCAATGTTGATCCCTTCGCCACGCAGAATCTCACACTTCCTGGCGGCCGCTTCGAAGGTTTCAGCAGAACGATAAAAGTAGAGCAGGCCGCCGTCGTTACGGTCGTAACTGATGCTGGTTTGTGTAACGACCTCTTGTAGGCGTTCTAGAGAGTAACTGCATAGTCGGGCTTTGCGGCGAGTATTAATTGTGGCCCGTGTATCATTGCATTGGCCGAGAAATCCCGCCACCCATCGCCATTGGCGGGTGTCGAACTGGGGTCGAAAGCGAATCGCCTGATCGTTCCGCCACAGCGACCGTAGCATCATGCGAGGAGAGCGGGACGATGCCCAGGCATAGGCGTGTCCTGGAGCCAACAGGCCAGCGTTCGCAAAACTGGTGAAGTTGGCCGCGTCGCGGCCTCGATCGATTAGGGTGACCTGATAGCCGTCTCGAAGAAGCTCCCAGACAGAGGTGACACCCGCGATACCAGCACCGAGTACAGCGATGTGCATAGGCGTTGAACGGGGCTCAGTCTAAAGCGGCGATCACGGCGATCTCGACTGAAAAGTCAGGCGATGCCAGATTCGCTTCTACACACGCGCGCCCCGGCGTGTTGCCCGGTGAGATCCATGCGTCCCAGACGCCATTCATTTCGGCAAAATCATCCATGCTGGTGATCCAGATTGTGGTTGAGATCAACTTGCTTTTGTCCGTGCCGGCTTCTGCAAGCAAGGCATCGATGCGATCTAGAACGTCTTGAGTCTGGGCAGCCATCGTGCCACCCGGCACGCTTTGGGCGACCTGGCCAGCAGTGTAAACAGTGTTGCCGTGAACCACGGCCTGGCTCATGCGTTCAGCCACTTGAATTCGCCGGATACTCATGAAAAATCTCTCCTGGTGTGTGAATGGTCTGTTTTAACGGCCTGCTATTCACTGTTGGGTGGATGGTAACTATCGTTACCGCGAATCATCGTCTACAGGAACATCTTATCCTGATCCAGCGAGACCTGCCTAGTTGCGATAGTATTTGGCGTTCGAAAACGGGTCGTGTAGGCTTATTGTGAATGTTTTTGAATGAAGCGGTGGCGAGAACGCCCCTACGCTGGTCAGGGTTCTTTTGACTTGAAACAGGGAACAACGTGAAGAATCAATGGAGCGAGGCGGAGGCTGCGGTTTGTGGAGACGATCCGCTGGCCATGCGGGTTTACAGTTCCCGGCTAATCGGTCGGGAGGCGGCCTTGGTCTTACACGGGGGAGGCAATACCTCGGTTAAGGCGCCGTTCACCGATATTTTCGGGGAAGTGAGCGAGGCGCTGTTTGTCAAGGGTAGTGGATGGGATCTTGCGACTATCGAAGGGCCAGGATTCGCGCCTGTCAGGTTAGAAGTCCTCAAGAAAATGGCCCAACTGTCAGCGCTGTCAGACCCGGATATGGTGTCGGCGCAGCGGGCAGCATTGCTCGATGCCGGAGCGCCAAATCCGTCGGTTGAAGCCATCCTCCACGCCATTATCCCGTTTCGTTACGTGGATCACAGCCATGCCGATGCTGTTGTGACTGTTAGCAATACACTCGAGGGTGAAACTGCGATCCGTTCGATCTATGGTGATCGGGTTTTGGTTGTGCCTTACGTCATGCCGGGTTTTGATTTGGCCCGAGCTATTTGGCGAATGACTCAGGAGGTGGATTGGACTGCGCTTGAAGGTATCGTCCTTATGAGTCATGGGCTGTTTACGTTTGCCGACGATGCTAGAGAAAGTTACCGCCGCATGATTGATCTGGTGACGGAGGCAGAAGATTTTCTCGGCGAAGGTGCGTCGCTCGACAGTACCTGCGGAAGCGTAGCTGCTCTCGCCCTGGCCACTTTGCGGGGCTTGGTTTCTCGATCTGCTGATGCGGCGATGTTGGCCCGTTTTGACGGATCGCCTTGCGCCTACGCGTTTGCCTGCAGAGAGGATGCCGGTTCGGTTGCTACTCGTGGTCCGCTGACGCCCGATCATGTTATTCGAACCAAACGCTTGCCGCTGGTGGTGACTGATCAGCCTGAAAAGGCGTTGGCCGAATACGAGTCCGACTACCAGACTTATTTCGATGCCCACACTCGGGCGGGACAGAAAATGCTGGATTCGGCACCGCGCTGGGCATTGTGGCCGGGATTCGGCACGGTGTCTTTTGGTCGCAGCGTCAAAGACGTGGAGGTGGTCGCTGACATTATTGAACACACCGTAGACGCAATTGTCCAGGCAGAGCACCATGGTGGTTGGAAGGCTTTGCCCGCAAGCGATATTTATAACGTGGAGTATTGGGATCTGGAGCAGGCGAAGCTTCGCAAGGGTTTGTCGGCTGCCGAGTTCCAGGGTCGTATCGCGCTGGTGACCGGCGCTGCCAGTGGGATCGGGCAGGCCTGCGTCAAGGAGTTGCTGGCAAACGGAGCGGTTGTCGCCGCGCTTGACGTTAACCCGCTGATCACTGAACAGTATGAGACGAGTAATGTCTTAGGGATTCAGTGCGATGTGACCGACAGCGCTGATGTCGCTGATGCCGTTGAACGGGTCGTGCTTCGCTTTGGTGGGCTCGACATCGTTGTAAGCAATGCGGGCATTTTTACTCCCAGTGCACCCATCAGTGAAATGAAAGACGAGGATTGGTCACGCAGTTTGGATGTGAACCTGTCGG
>Ga0066376_10000057_pt1 | contig 80195 bp, 66 predicted proteins | sample Knorr_S15_td_Bot_FD_77009 | JGI IMG/M metagenome (GOLD analysis project Ga0066376, IMG submission 77009) | Marine microbial communities from Southern Atlantic Ocean transect - Knorr_S15_td_Bottom_ad_5009_LV_A | ecosystem: Environmental > Aquatic > Marine > Oceanic | place: Southern Atlantic...
GAGCCGGAAACACCTGCTCAAAAACGGGCTGCAGCAGCGGTTGTGGCATCTGCGGCGGCAGCGGCGGCTGAAGCCCGAGCGGCAGCGGCGGCCGCTGAACTAGCAGCGAACCCACCCCCGGAAGAACCCGCAGCAGATGGAGCCGATAGTGAAGAACCTACTACTGAGGCCCCGGCGGCAGAGCCGGAAGCGGTAGTTGTTGAAGAGCCGGTGGCGGAAGCCCTGGAGGCAGAGCCAGAAGCGGTTGTTGCTGAAGAGTCCGTTGCAGAGGCCGCTGCGTCAGAACCCGAGGCCGTTGCTGAAGAAACCGTAGAAGAGGCTCCGGCAGCAGAGCCGGAAGTCGTTGACGAAGCGCCAGAGGCAATAGTTGAAGCGGCAGCCGAGCCGGAAGAGGAAGCAGAGACTGAAGCATAACCGGGTCCGGTGGAGAGGGATGCCTTGAACAAGATAATTGTAATCGGAAATTTGGGCAGGGACCCGGAGATGCGTTATACAGCATCGGGTCAGAGCGTCACCTCGTTCTCTATCGCCACCAACCGCAAATTCACCGTGGGCGGTGAGCAGCGGGAAGAGACAGACTGGTTCAATGTGAGTGCATGGGGCCGTTTGTCCGAAACTTGTAACCAATATCTTACCAAGGGGCAGCAGGTGTACGTAGAGGGACGCTTGCATCTCCGAAGTTATGAAGGCCGGGACGGTCAAACGCGCTGGGTGAATGAAATCAGTCTCACCGATGTGCAATTTCTGTCACGGGGTACAGGACCTGGGGATGATTCACCGGCGTACGACAACGAGCCAGGAGGCATGGACTCCGGCCCGATGGGCGACGACGCGGATGACCTGCCGTTCTAAGTAGGCTAATTACCAGTAGTGATGTTCGGCTAGAAAAGTTAGCTGAACAGCAATAAGTCCCGCTAAATATTAACGATTGGACAATTCTGGAGGACCGTAACTATATGACTAGACCACCAATGCGTGGACCCGCTGGCGGGCCCGGCGGCAGACCCCCAGGGAGACCCGGCGCCGGGGGAGGCCGACCCGGAGGCGGCAGGCCGCGAGGAAGATTCGCTCCTCGCAGGCGCGTTTGTTCCTTTTGCGTCGATCACGTCAAATACATCGACTACAAGAACGTAGAGCAGATACGCAGATACATCTCGGACCGGGCCAAGATTGAGCCACGGCGCCGGACCGGCGTCTGCGCCAAACATCAACGAGTCCTGAGGACGGCGATTCAGCGGGCCAGGCATCTGGCCTTGGTTCCCTTTGTGGCCTACCACCACGGGAGCAGCGGAACCCGCAACTGATTGCCTGAGTGATTGCCAAATCAGCCGTTTTTGCCTGCTGGCGTTAGTCGAAATCAGTGGCGGGACAGTCCGGCGGCATTATGGCGCCATCCGTCGAGAATATTTCTGATTCCTCCCACCCATTTTGCCCGAGGGTTATTTATGGCTTTCCCCAAGAGCCGTGACGAAGCCGATCAATCAAGGCCCTTTTGGCGGCGTTGGCGGGGGAATCGGGCAGAGCGACCAGAGGGCACGACGCCCCGAGTGATCCCAGAGTTTTCGCTGGAACGCTTCCACCAGCGTGTGTCATGGGCGATAGGCGGCTTTCTAGTGCTCGTGATTGTTGCTGTCCTTGCGGCCGGTTACAAAGATAAATTTTGGGACCCTCCTAGGGCTGAAGCCGGTAGCGTGCGAGGAGTGTCCTTTTCCATGGGCGACTTGGTGCAACGGATTCGCGTTGTGCAAGGAATCACCGGGTCTGCCAACCTGACGACATTGCCCTTTGAATATCTCCAGCGCCTGCTCCACGCCGAAATACTAAGGCAAGACGCCGAGGCACTGAATATAAACGTGACCGAGGACATCGTGGACGATGCGATACATCGTCAACATGACCCCAATATCCGTCCCGGTCAGATTACGGACCCCGGTCAATTGGAAGAGGAATACCGCAACAACCTCCAGATTTATCTAGACCGCACTGGCCTCTCCCCAAATGAGTACAAGGGAATAGTGAAAGAAACGTTGCAGCGGCAGGTTCGTTATTTTCAGTTGGGCTCCGAGATCGAAGACACCATGAATCAGGTTGAGGTAGAGTGGATTCGCTTGGATATCGCTAGCGGCGCGACGCCTACTGAGGTTGTTGCCAGACTGCAAAACGAGAGCTTCGCATCCGTTGCCCGAAGTGTCGGAGTAAGTTCGGGATATGCTGAGGGGTCCGGCTATGTCGGCTGGGTTCCCCGGCAAGCGTTCAAGGATATCGGTGCCTTGCTATTCGGCGATGAGATACTTGGCCAAAAGCCGCTGAGTGTGGGCGCGACCAGCCAGCCTCTATTCACTACCGACGGAATCTACATCGTTCATAAGCTCTCCGAGCCCGAAAACCGGCCGATTTCCGATGTCATGCGATTTAGACTTAATGGTCAGATGTTGGAGGACTGGGAGCAAGAACGACTCCGTGTGGGCGCAAGCGAGGGCTGGGTGGAAATGACCTTCAATGACGATTTATATCAGTGGGTAGCGGACCAATTAGCCCTCAGTGCACCCCGTAACTCTTCTTCACTAGACCAATCCGGAAACCAACCGGCGCAGAGGTAGAGTTTGGCTTCTCCCCCGCAAATAAATGTGGGCCTGCTGGGAATGGGCGTGGTGGGTGGCGGCGTAGCAGCTGCATTGATCGAGCAATCCAGCGACATCGCCCTTAAGATTGGACGCCCGGTTAAGTTGAAGAAAATCCTGGTGAGGGACTTGGGGAAGCACGCTGGGGCCAATCTACCTACTGGCATGCTTACCACAATCCCGGAAGAGATTCTCAACGATAACGAAATTCACGTTGTGGTTGAGGCGATGGGCGGAACCCAACCGGCTGCTGGCTACATGAAGCAAGCATTGGCCTCCGGCAAGCATGTGGTGACCGCCAACAAAGAAGTTATTGCGAAGTACGGCCCCGGTCTTATCTACTTGGCCCATCAGAAGGGCGTAAATCTGCTTTATGAAGCCAGCGTCGGCGGCGGAATCCCCATCGTTGGCAGCTTGATGAGGGATTTGGCGGCTAATAACGTCCACTCCATCAAGGGCATTATCAACGGCACTACCAACTACATCCTCACCCGTATGGCCAACGACGGCGCCGAATTCTCTCAGGCGCTGAACGAAGCCCAACAGCGTGGCTACGCGGAGGCAGACCCAACGAACGACGTAGAAGGCATAGACGCAGTTTATAAGATATCCATCCTGGCCTCACTGGCATTTCACCGTAGCGTAAGCCCCGGCGATGTGTATCGACAGGGCATCACCAGGTTGGAACCGCAAGACTTCCGATACGCATCGGAACTGGGATACGCCATCAAGTCTCTAGCCATTGCCACATTGCAGAACGGGAACATCAAAGCCAGAGTGTATCCCGCACTGTTGCCGCTGGACCATATGCTGGCAAAGGTGGATGGCGTTTATAACGCGGTTGAGGTGGAAGGCGACCTGTGCGGCAAAGTGCTCTTCCACGGCTTGGGAGCTGGCCGTGAGCCGACAACCAGCGCCGTAATGGGGGACGTGATCGAAGCATCCCGCAGTTTGGTGGCCCAAGACGAGTCAACGAAGGTGTCTGCAAGCCAAAACCGCTCGTCAGAGCCGGACAGTTTTGACTACGCTGATGCGCTGACCGAAGATCGCGAAACCGGCTCAAGCGAAAACTCCATAGACGACTTGATTTGCAAGTATTATTTGAGACTGAATGTGCAGGACCGGCCTGGCGTGTTCGCCCAAATCGGCAAAGTATTGGGTGACGGAGAGATTAGCATAGCTTCGGTTCTGCAAAAAGACACCAATCAAGCTGAGCAGACCGCTGAGATTGTGATAACTACCCATCCGTCCATCGAGTCCTCAGTGCAGGCCTCTCTAAAGGCGTTGACGGAATTGGATGTGGTGCGAAATGTCAGTAACGTGCTGCGTATCGAAGAATAGTCTATGATTGTGCGGGAACTCCAATGTGAGTGTATGCTGGTGACTGATTTCCTACGCAATAGTACCTGGGCCATTTATAAGGGTAGGTAAGCCAACACGTATGGGCATCGGAGTTTTAAGACATTACAAAGACCATCTTCCGGTGACGGACGCCACTCCCATGATTAGCCTGGGGGAGGGTGACACGCCCTTGGTCAAGTCCAACCGCTTGGGTGAAGAATTGGGTGTGCCCGAGCTGTACTTCAAGTTGGAGGGGTGCAATCCCACCGGCTCCTTCAAGGACCGAGGGATGGTAGTCGCTGTGGCAAAGGCATTGGAAGAGGGCAGCAAAGCAATCATGTGCGCCTCCACTGGGAATACTAGCGCATCTGCCGCCGCATATGCCGCCTACTGCGATTTGCCGGCTCTGGTGCTGATTCCCAAGGGCGAGGTTGCCATGGGCAAGCTGGCTCAAGCAATGGCCTACGGGGCCCAAGTAATCATGGTGAACGGGAACTTCGACGTTGCCTTGGACTTGGTGAGGGAGTTTACTGCGAGGCATGCCGTGACCTTGGTGAACTCGGTCAATCCCAACCGGCTGGAAGGCCAGAAAACGGCGGCTTTTGAAGTTGTCGACGATCTGGGAGACGCTCCGGACTATCTTTTCATCCCGGTGGGTAACGCAGGCAACATCACAGCCTATTGGAAGGGATTCAAAGAGTATCGGCTGATGGAACGAAGCAGCCGCTTGCCCAAGATGATGGGTTTTCAAGCCGAAGGCGCTTCTCCCATCGTCCGCGGAGAGCCCATCGCAAATCCCCAGACTATCGCCTCCGCTATTCGCATCGGCAATCCGGCCAGTTGGCAATCAGCCCTGGATGCCAGAGACGAGTCTGGTGGTGCGATAGATGCTGTTAGCGATGACGAAATTCTGGATGCCTACCGGCTTCTAGCCTCCAAAGAGGGCATATTCTGTGAGCCAGCCTCGGCGGCCTCTTTCGCTGGTCTCGTGAAAGCCCTTCGAGGGGGATTGAATCTTGCCGGGGAAAAGGTAGTATGTATCTGCACGGGAACAGGGTTGAAAGACCCTGACCTGGCGGTTAGTGCCTTGGCGACGAAAACCATCGAAGTTGCGCCAACGGTTCAAGCGATTGAAGCCGTTGCCCAAATGCCGGTAGAATAGCGCTAAACACGGGCCAATTAATAATTCTGGGTGAATCAACAGTTCTGGAAATGCTCTAGGTTTCTCGTCCTAGTGGAGATAGAGGTTCAATCATTCATCAAGTGCGCATTGAGCAATCGATAAACGCTATATTAGAGGCAATCGGCGAAGACCCAACCCGAGAAGGACTGCAAGAGACTCCGGAACGAGTGGCCCGGATGTATCAGGAGCTATTTTCCGGAGTGGGACAAGACCCTCAAGACGCTATAGATGCGGTCTTCGAGTCGGAAAACGAAGACCCTGTGGTGATTGGCAACGTGCCTTTTTATTCCATGTGCGAGCACCATCTCCTGCCATTTTACGGTCAAGCTCACCTTGCATATATTCCCAATGGCAAGATTGCCGGTCTGAGTAAGCTGGTGCGTGCCTTGGAAGTGGCCTCAAGGCGTCTCCAAGTCCAAGAACGCCTAACCGGTCAGGTGGCCGACGCAATATTTTCCGCCCTCAATCCCCACGGAGTGGCGGTGGAATTCGAAGCGGAACATTTCTGCATGTCCATGCGCGGAGTACAAAAACCGGGTAGCCGTGTGGTTACCACAGCCATCCGTGGTCGCTTCCAGTCCTGCGCGACTGATCGGGAAGGGCTTCTTGCCCTCTTGCGTAGGAGGTAAATAGTTGGTAACCACACCCCTGACTTCTTTCGGTGAGATTCGTACCGAGTGGGAGAGCCTGTTGGCAGCTTCCCCGGTTAACACCCTGTTCCTAACCCCGCAATGGCAAGAAGTGTGGTGGGAAAGCTACGGAGCTTCCAGTGGCATGGCCGGTTTTTACGTTCGATCCACGGAAGGGGTGACCGCGATTGCTCCTTTGGCCAAGCAGGGTGACACCCTCTCCTTTGTGGGTAACCAAGACACTTTCGATTACAATGACTTCATGGTGAGCCCCGGAACTGAGGGCGAATTCTACCATTCATTGCTACATTCCATCGAAGAACAGTGTTGCAAATCGCTGGAGCTATACTCATTGCGGGAGTCGTCTCCCACTTTGAAATACCTGCCGGAGGCGGCCCGTTCCCATGGATTCAAAGTGGAGGTGGAGAAAGAGGACGTAACCTCCGGCATTGAGCTGCCAGGCACATGGGATGAATATCTGGCTCTGCTGAACAAGAAGGACCGTCACGAACTGCGAAGAAAGTTGCGCCGCCTGGATTCTGCCAACAAGTGGAGTTTCTACGGCATTTCAGAGCCGGAACAAGTCACGGCCCGGCTCGGCGATTTTATCTCGCTGATGAAAATGAGCAGCCCGGACAAAGAAGAATACATGACCGAGGATAGAGAGCGGTTTTTCTACCAAATGGCCGAGCGGATGGCCCAGCAAGGCTTGCTCAAACTCTACTTTATGGATATCGACGGCCAGACAGTGGCTACCAGCTTATGCTTCGATTACGCATCGTCCAGGCTGTTGTACAATAGCGGCTACAATCAAGAATTCAGTTACTACAGCGTCGGTCTGCTACTAAATGCCCTCTGCCTCAAGGACGCCATTGAGCAAGGCATGAGCTACTTCGACTTCCTGCGCGGTCCAGAACCTTATAAACACCATCTGGGCGGCCAGCAACAAGACCTTTATCAGATGGTGGTTACCCGCAGTTGAACATACAACGGATTGCGTTTGTCGCATTTCATGCCTGCCCCTTAGCTGCTCCCGGACAGGGAAAGTCGGGCGGTATGAACGTTTATGTCCGCGAGTTGGCCCATTCACTGGGCGACTTGGGTGTTAAGGTCGACATATTTACGCGCAACCACGCTGGCGCCAGTCACACTATCGAGGATATTTCGTCCAATGTCCGGGTGGTTCATCTCCCCGGTGGTCCTCCTGACGCGCCCATGGACTCCTACTACGGGCATCTGCCCGAGTTTCTGGATGCTCTGTCGAGTTTTCAAAAAGGCAACAACCTGGACTACCAACTGACCCACTCCCATTATTGGCTTTCAGGGTGGGCAGGCCAAGAATTCGCCACCCAACGTCAGATACCCCACGTGATGACCTTCCATACCTTGGCTCTGATTAAGATGCAGTCCAGGGCCGGAGAAGCGGAACCGGAGCAGCGCTCCGAGTCGGAGCGAGACTTGATGGCCTCATCCCAGCGCATCATCGCTTTTAGCCCACATGAACGTGACGCAATGGTGCGACTCTATGGCGCCGATGATCGACGAATCTCTTTGGCGCCCTGTGGCGTTGATCTCTCCCTATTTCGTCCGCTGGACCAGCAACAGGTCCGCAAACGGCTGGGGCTGAACGGCGAGAAAGTTTTCCTGTATGTGGGCCGTTTGGAGCCTCTAAAAGGCATGGAGTTGCTCCTGCACACCGCCGCCCAGATGGATTCATGCGACGAAATGAGGGTGTTGGTGGTAGGCGGCGATGCAAACGGAGGCCAAGAGGTAGACCGGCTTAAAAGTCTTGCCAAGAAGCTGAATGTTGAAGATATGTTCGACTTTGTGGGCCGTGTGGACCAGGAAGATCTGCCTCTGTACTACAATGCCGCAGATGTTTGCGTGGTGCCCTCGTACTATGAGAGCTTCGGGTTGGCCGCATTGGAGTCCATGGCCTGTGGCACTCCCGTTGTGGCAGCGCGGGTAGGCGGTCTGTCAACCATAGTTCAGCACGGTCGGACCGGATTTCTCAAGTCTTGGCGTTGCCCGGAAGCGTTCGCCAACTCGTTGGAAATGATTATTTCCAGTGACCGGCTAAAGCAGAGCATGGGATTGGCGGCTAGGAGGCGGGCCGAAGGGATGGGGTGGGATCAAGTCGCGTCGGATATTCGTAGTCTTTATGAGTCGTTGACCATGGAACCAGCAAAAGAAGATAATAATTAGCAGAGCCTTCGGTTCCCATCCCACGCCGAGCCGCTAGACTCCTTCTCGAGCACCGCGGAGGTGCCGATGTACAAGAACGACAATACTAACGGAAACTCTGGCCAAGAAAACGGGCAACCAACCAAAAGTCGCCTGCGATTTTTGAACCGTCCCTTTGTCCATTTTGAACGGACTCTCGGGGCGGGAATTCTGATTATCCTGCCCATCGGCATCACTGCCCTAGTCATCAAATTCTTCTTCGATCTGCTCGACCCCCTCTTGGAACCCATTACAGACTACCTGCCTGGCAAGGAAGTCCCAGGATTGGGCCTTGCTGCGTTGCTGTTGTTGGTCTACCTGATTGGACTTGTGGCCGCTTTTGTGTTGGGGCGCAGGCTGATTGCAATTGGCCACCGAATCATGGAATTTATACCATTGGTAAAAGGAATCTACGGCACGACTAGAGCAGCAGTTGACGTGCTTTCCAACAATAACAGCAGCCGATATAGCGGTGTGGTGCTCATTGAATTTCCAAGGCCCGGGATAAAATCCATAGGGCTCATTACCTGTCGGATGATTGATGCTGACGGCGTAGAGATTTTGGCCGTCTACGTTCCAACTACCCCGATACCTTCCTCAGGTTACCTGGTGTTTGCTCCGATTTCAGAAGTGACATCTACGGATATGAGCGTGGAAGAGGCGATGAGCGTGGTTATATCGGGTGGTGTACTGGCAGGACGAGTCTTTGAACGACACGGAGTGGCCACCCACCCCGATAACCATTCCAATTAGAACTGAATTAATCTAGGATAGCCGGCGATCCAGCCAATTGAGTTCACCGACTTTCTGGAATCCCTAGACTAGTCGGCGTTCCAGCCAGTTAAGCTCTCCCACTTTCTGGAATCCAATAGAAGTGTAGAGCCGAACTCCGGGGGTGTTGGCGTTGTCCACCTGCAACCCAATATCCGCCACATTTTGTGACCGGAGAGCCTTCATGCCAGCAACAAGAATCGAGCTGCTGATTCCTTTGCCCCGGTAATCCGGCACCACGCCTATCATCCCAATCATGCCCCTGATTGAGCCGTTCACCGGCACTAGGCAGGTCCAGCAATATCCCGCCGCTCTTTCCCCATCCATGAGGAAGCAGATTCCATCATGGGGCATGTTCGCCATTGAACTGCGATACTCGATTTGCTCCACGGTATTAGGGCAGAAACCCCAGCTTACGGCAAAGGCCGAGTTTTGTACTTCGGTCAACATTGCGGCGTCCCCCGGCCGGAACGCGCGAACGGTAAAACCGGCAGGTATATCAACTGAAGGCAGATCCGGGAGATCCCACACCATGTCGTCGTAGGCCCGGACAAGCGTAAAACCCTGGGCCTGAAGGAAAGATGCCGCAGGCGACGAAATAGGCACGCAAACATGGACTACTCCGGGCCCATGTTCTTCGGTCTTGGTCAATGCCTGTAGAATGAGTTCCTGCTCCAAAGCAGTGCCTTCATATTGCGGCGCTACTTTCGGTTCGAGCACCATGCGGCTTATAGGGCCTTCGTGATGGACTAGGCAATATCCCACAACAGTTTCGCTTTCTTCCAGCAAGAAGCAGTGGCTCAGCAGGTCCAGCCCAGGTTGGCCGAGTGTTTGTTCGAATGTCTTACGGCCAAGTTCCCGGCCCTGCTCACCCCAAGAACTACCCGACTCCACGAAGTCCAAAAGCGGCGTAAGTTTGTCGTGGGTAAAATTACGGACTGGCAAAACAAAATCCTTGAGTGGCCCTTGGCTAGTTAACGTAACACAATGGTTGCTATTAGTCTATTTCGTTGATTATTACGATTATAATTAACGATTACGGCATTTAATCGCAGGAACAAGCACTTGACACTACTGGGCGATTGTAGCAGAGTATCCAAGGGCCTACAATCCCCGAAATGTATCGTTCATCGTGGTTTGAATTCGTATTTCAGGCTCAAAATCAGGGATGGGGACCGGGTGTTGACGACGGGAGCAGACGACCCCTTTGCCTTCGCTTTGTTGACTACAAGGATGTAGCCGGAATCGTAACATTCTACGTCTCAAAATTCCGCTTGAAATGATTCGCTAGTATTAGTTTCGCCGACTTTTTTCTACCGGAAATAACCAAAGATATAAACACTTAAGGAGCCCCCATAGATGGAAGAGACACCGCAGCGTGTGCTCGTAGTAATCCCTCACCCTGACGACGCCGAATTCTGGTGCGCCGGGACCGTCTCTAAATGGACCTCTGAAGGCGCTTCCGTGCACTACCTTTTGTGCACCGACGGCGGCAAGGGCACCAGCGCCCCTGAAATGACATCAAAGCAGTTGTCAGTAATCCGTGAGGGGGAGCAGCAGGATGCTGCAAATGTCGCCGGTGTTAAAGATGTTGTATTGTTGCATCATCCGGACGGGGAGTTGGAGGATAACCAAGAGCTCCGCAAGGAAATCGTTCGGGAGATTCGCAGGGTTCAACCCGATGTGGTGTTGTGTCCGGAGCCTTACCGCAAGAACTTGGCTTGGCATCGGGACCACAGAATAACGGGCCAAGTGGCCCTTGATGCTGTTTTCCCCTACGCCAGAGACCATCTCCACTTTCAAGAATTGTGGAGAGATGAAGGATTGGAACCCCACAAGACGGCCACTGTGCTCTTCTGGGGAGCCGAACAACCGGACACCCACATCGACATTGGGGGATTCATCGACTCCAAAATAGACGCGGTTTTGGCCCACAAGAGCCAGGTGAGCACCCGAACCCGGGAAGAGATTGATCGGTTCGTCAAGGAATGGGCCGCCAGCGCCAGTTCGGAGCAAGAATACGATTATGCGGAAGCTTTCCGTAAGGTTACTTTCCGTACTTAGATAGGGCTACAGGGGCGAGCTGCCCGGCTCGTTCAACATCTGCTCTCTGACCAATGGTAGTGGCGGAGCGCCGTAGGACAAAAGCCGGTCATGGAAGCCCTTTAGCGAAAACGCGCTAGCTTGTTCTCTGCGATAATCTTGGGCCAGTTTGATTATCATCAGTTTGCCCAATGTGTAGTTGAGATAGCCAGGATCGAAGGTTCCTCGCAATGCCTCTCGCCTGGCTGGCAGTTCCCCCATATAGGCATTGTCCATAAAGAACCGGGTTGCGTCTTCCACTGACATGCCCTGGGTGTGCATCCAGATTGAGCACATGTACCGGCAGTTGCGCACCAACGCCTCCAATACCTGAGTTAGCTGTAATGCCGTCTTATCCTTGGCGTATTCCGTCTCCATCATCATCTGTTCCGCATAGTGGGCCCAACCCTCGGTGAACGCATACGAAGTGGCTGCCCGGTTTACCAAGGGAAGACCGATGCCATACCGGTTGTGCAGATGATGGACGAAATGACCCGGAAACACCTCGTGGATGGAAATGATGCGTAGCGTATCGTAGTTGAAGTTACTCAACCATTCTTCCTGTTGGGCCGCAGTCCATTCTGGCTCCACGGGGGTCACGTAGTAAAATGACTCGGTCGCCCGGGTCTCCATCGCCCCGGCGCTGTCCATGGCGGCAAAGGCGTATCGCATGTAGGTTGGCGTCTCCATCACCAGGCAGCGGTCATCCGACGGAACCGTTATTATGTCCAAGTCGATTAAAACCTGGCGTAGGTCTTCCAACATGTTCCGCGTGGCGGGAATCAAGGCTTCGGCTGTGGGGTGTCGGCTCCCGATATCAGCGACGATTTCCGAGACGTTGACGCTTCCGGATGCGCTGCCTTGCTCCGGCGCTTTGCCTTGTTCCAGCGCTTTGCCTTGCTCAATCGAAAGCCGCTGGGCCAGCTCTTTGACTTGCTCTAAGTTAGCATCCAGGTTGGCTTGACCCACCCGTGTGATTTCGGCCAAGGGCAAATCGACGCCCTCACCGGTGGCCAGCATCGACGAGTAGAGTGTTGAGCCGATGGCAAAATCTCCTTGGGTCTTGGCCAATCGGGACTCCATGGCCGCCACGAACCGGTCCACCGCCACAGCCGCTTTTTCCCGGGCCAGGTTGAACTGGGAAACAGTGGAATGGTCCAACTCGGCGTCGCCAAAATCGGCCAGCGCCTTGGGCAAATCTTCCCGGTAAAAACGGGCCATACCCGAATAGCTCTCAATGCTCATCTCCAACACCGGCGGGCCGATTTCTTGTTCCAACGCAGCGTCCAAGACACCCAAGAAGTCCGGCACCTGTGCCAGAACCTGAGTCGCTGATCGGACTCGGTCAGTAATCGGGGCGTAGTCCCTCCGTATATACCCGCCAACATTCAAGAATGCTGTCTGGCGCATGGGGTTGTTTTCCAGAGGCTTCATCTCATTGAAGGTGAACAGCTCTCGCCGCAGGAAATGCTCGAGCATCTGGTGGCTGAGCCTTTCTTTGCTTTGAGCAGCCCCGACATCAATGGCTTTTAACTGCTCTAATCCAGCATTCAGTTCCGAAACCTGTCGGCGCAAGCTGGCAGGCGACAGGTCAGGGAGGCGACCGTCGTACTCATGGCGCCCGATGCTGGAACCCGCAGTAGGGTAAAACTCCCAGTGTTCCTCAATCAGCTTCTGGCTCAGCGATTCCAATGGGTTTTTGCTCTCGGCCTCTGGCATAATTCTTGAATCTCCCAAGCGAGTAATATGCTGTTTCTAATTCTTGCGATACTCCAGAAAATAAAAGGACAGCCCTAGATTGGGCTGCCCGCCGGTGTGACCTAGTTACCAAAGTTGCCTAAACAACAATAATGGACTAGACAACAATCTCGCTAATCTGGAAGGTGGGTTTGATGTCGGTGAAGTTGGGTATGTCGCCCATAATCTCGCGGCCACTGGCCTTGAACCCTTCATGGACTTCTTCCACTGTATTGAAGGTTAGGTAGGCTATGGCAACGAATGGCGCGGGCTCTGATGGGTCGGGTGAGGATATGCCTTTATCCACCTCAAGCTTGAGTAGTCCCCGTCCACTCAGTTGTTCGTTCACCAATGGCCCGTGGGTGTTGAGGTAGTAATCCCAATCAAACTTCTTCCCAGGTTCGTTTGGGTACGCTACAGTTACTCGTATCATCGTTTGCTCCTCGTGATTTTGTACAAAATTTGCCTTCCTATCAGTGTAGCGGTTTGGCTATGGGGCGGCAAACGTACCCACCGGCGCAACTGCTACCCCAACTGTTGCGGCATCTGCTACACTGAGGCCGTCCCAGGCGATAATGCAACGCTTTTTCACTCTACGAATCCGGGTTTTTTAGTTTTTCCGTATTCTCCTACTGGGCCGCTGATTTGCTCGCTTGCCCCAATTTTGCGCTCTGACTCAACAGCTTAATCCAACACGGAAGTGTCATGCCACGTGAAGAAATTCTTTATAAATCACACGATGTTGATACCGTTTAGTGTAGGGCGAATAAGCCCCAGAGCGTTCTCTTTCTTGATTGTCATTCTTTTGGGCTTGGTCTTGGCCTGCGGGTCCGATGGCGACACGGCCGCTCCCCAAGACGACATCGCTTTGGCCTGGGAAGCTTGGGAAAAGATCGACACTTCCATAGCAGACAGAGAGTCCTTGGATATCGACGCGCTAGTTGGTGGAGCATTGAGAAGCATGCTCAGCCTAGCGGATGGGCCGTCGTATCCGTTTCTGACGGAGATTGGAAGACTGAGGGGTCAGGCGCCGCCGGATGTTCCATCAGAGATGACGGACATATGGCGGGGTATGCTGGTGCACCAGCAGCTTTGGCCCGATGTGGAATTCAGCGACCTGGTGACGGCCGCCATTCAAGGAATGGTGGCTGGTTTGAACGATCCTTCCGCTGGGCACCTTGATGAGGAATCTTATCCGAGAATCAAGGAAGATATTGAAGGAAGATTAGAAGGGGAATACCGCGGTATTGGCGCCAGGGTGGTGGCTCAAGACAACCGAATATTGCTTTTTCCATTTCCGGATACGCCAGCGGAAAAAGCAGGCATCGAAGGCGGCGATATTCTGATTGCTGTTGAAGGCGACCCGGTGGCCGGAAAAGAACTGGAAGCAGTGGTTGAACTGGTAGCTGGACCGGATGATTCAAAGGTCACTCTGTTGTTGGAGCGGGCTGGCGAATCGGAGCCTTTGGAATTAGATGTCTTTAGAGGAACCATCAGCTTGCCATCTGTTTCTCGCCAATTGGCGCCGGGGGGGATTGGACATGTCCATGTGTCAATTTTTAGGGATAATACCGGTGAGCAGGTTCTGGAAGCCCTGGAGGAGCTAAAACGCTTCGACATGCTGGCTCTGATCCTGGACCTGCGCTACAGTTCTGGCGGATCCGTGCAGGCCGCAGCCGATGTGGCCGGGCAATTCCTGCCCGAAGGAAGCCTATTCATTTATACTTTGGACCGCCTGGGAAACCGGCAAGACTTGACCGCCAGCGAGGACCTGGATAGAGTAGATATCGGAGACATTCCCATCGTGGTCTTGGTCAATGAGGCGACCGTGGGAGAAGCGGAAGCAGTAGCTGCGGTTTTACAAGAGAAGGACCGGGCTGTGGTGATGGGAACTCGGACCTTAGGCAGAAGCGGGACCTACAGCTTCGTGGAGATGAGCGACGGTTCGGCGATCTACATGCCTACGCGGCGTTGGTACACCCCTGCGGGCAACGCCATAGGGGCGGATGGCTTGGAACCGGACTTGGTCGTTGAGTCTCGCTCGGACACCGGTGGAATCAGCGGAGAATACCAATTCAACCAAGCCTACGAGTACTTGGACGACCAACTTCCTGCTTTCCGGTAGTTTTTTTAGGCGAGGCTGTAACCGGCCATTTAAACGTCAACTGGGCTGGTTTCACGGGCCGGCCATGTTGCTTGGCCAGGTATCGGTAACGAGCTTTGCTTGCTATTCGGCCTCTTGGCAGGTCTTACAAACAAAAGTAGACCGGTCTTCGGGGAGGCTATCAATCTCCACGTTGCGCTTCCGATTGCACACAGAACACACCACGCTTTCGAGAGCAACGGGTACCGGCGTTGCCGCCACTATACCCGCACCGCGAAAACCAACGTAATCCTGGTTCTGCTGCTTTCTGCTTAGAAAGCGTTCCATGTCTTTTCGGCGGCTCAAACTTTCCCTCCCCGATATTACCTCAAGGGAATGACCTCTGAACCAAGGCGAAACGGAAGATCTATGCTACCTCGACGACTGCTCCGGCCTCTTCCAGTTTGCCTTTAATCTCATCGGCTTCCTCACGGGGCACAGCATCCCGGACCTGAGCAGGGGCCGATTCCACCAGTTCTTTGGCTTCCCGCAGTCCCAGTGACGTGACTTCCCGCACCGCTTTAATCACGTTAATCTTGTTGGGGCCGATTTCCTTGATGGTCACTTCGAATTCAGTCTGCTCCTCAGTAGGCGCAGCGGCTTCGGCTCCACCAGCGGCGGGGGCTGCTGCCACAGCAACGGGAGCGGCGGCGGTGATGCCAAATTCATCTTCAAGGGCCTTCACCACGTCGGCCAGCTCCAGAACTGTCATGGTTTTGATTGCTTCGATAATCTCTTCTTTACTCATGGTTCCTCCTCATGTATTCGCTGATGTTTCTCAGGATTAGAATTTATGTTTTGGCGTAAGTTATGCGCTGGCTTCGCCGGATTTCGCCGATTCCAACTGCCGTATACGGGCTTGAAGTAACCCGTCAAAGCTCTGCAATGGGCCGTTCAGCGCGCCCAACAATCTCTGCATCGGCGCCTGTAGCTGGCCCAGCAAAATTGCGATAAGCTGAGGCTTGGGGGGCAACGAGGCTAGTCGGCCTACCTCGGCCGCCGTCATTACCGGCCCGTCTCCCATTATCGCTCCCCTCACCGCAAGCACCGAGCGGTTGGTTCGCACGAAGTCGGTTATCGCCTTTGCCACGGTCAAGGGGTCATCATAGCCGAAGGCGATGGCGGTTGGTCCCTGAACAATGTCTTTCACCAAGGGTCGGTTGGCGGCGTCGGCGGCCAATTCCATCAAAGTGTTCTTGATGATGGTGAACTCCACCCCGTTTGCTCGCATCTGCCGCCTGAGTTCGTTCATCTCGTTTACTGAGATTCCCGTGTAATCAGCGGTCAACGCAATGGTGGACCTTTCGAGTTTGTCGGCTAGGTCGCTGACCCGGTCGATTTTTTGTTGTGTAGGCAAGGCTTCTCTCCCAACTTAGAGTCCCAATCTCGAAAATATAATCCCGGTCGATATCCTCGAAAAACAAAAATCCCGCAACCAAATAGAGGCGCGGGACTGACAGTGCCTGATTGGCACTGAGTTTGCGCCTCAACGGGCGACGTTTCCATCATTAACCCCGCCTAAGGCAGGGACCCGCAGTCTTTGGCTTTATTAGATTGTAATGGGTCGGTTTATTGAGCCGGCAGGTTTAGCTGATTCTAAGCCAGGTTACCCAACCCGGCCCTCTAGTTTATGTTGGACTTTCGTTTTTTTGTCCTACTCCGGGCCCTGCATGGTCTGTAACGCACTCATGTCCAGCATAATGCTGGGGCCCATGGACGAAGTCAAGAAGGCTGATTTCAGGAACGGCCCTTTCATGGCCGAGGGCTTGTCCCGCACGATGGAGTTCATCAGCGAACCCAGATTCTCCGATAGCTGCTGGGTACTGAAACTAACCTTTCCAACGGCACTGTGGATGATAGCGGTACGGTCCGTCCGGTACTCCACGCGACCGGCCTTGGCTTCTTGGATGGCTCTGGGCAGGTCTTGAGGCTGCACCATGGTACCCGATCGGGGATTGGGCATCAATCCGCTCCGGCCCAGGATGCGCCCGAGCCGTCCGATTTTTGGCATCACTTGGGGTGTCGCCAGGCCAACCTCGAATTCCATCCAACCGCCCTCGATCTGGGCAATCAAATCATCTTCTCCGACATAATCGGCCCCTGCCTGCCTGGCTAGGTCGGCGCCATCGGCGCCGGTAAATACCAGCACCCGCACCTGTTTTCCCAACCCGTGGGGTAAGACGGTGACGCCTCTAACCATCTGGTCGGCGTGGCGGGGATCCACATTCGTGCGCAAGTGAATCTCTACGGTCTCATCAAACTTGGCCGTTGAGACCTCTTTAACCAATTCTATTGCTTCTTCGGGCGCATAAACTCGATCCAAGTCTACGTGTTCCGCCACTGCGCTATAACGCTTACTATGTTTAACCATTTTCCTTACCCTGTTAAGAATTCCGCATGATTTAAGCCGCTTGGTTTGCCGTGGGGTTGTTCAGAATGGTCCTGCCCGGTTACCCAATCCCATGGCGTATAAACCATAGTCCTAGGTTTCCGAAACCTCTATCCCCATGCTGCGGGCGGTGCCGGCTATGATTAACATGGCCTCGTCCACGGAAGAGGCATTCAAGTCGACCGCTTTCGCCTCAGCAATTTCCCGAAGAGCACGGCGGCTTATGGAGCCAACTGCGCCTTGCCGAACGTCTGAGGACCCTTTTCCCACGTTGGCTGCTTTCCGAAGCAATTCCGACGCTGGTGGGGTACGGGTCACGAAGGTGAATGACCGGTCTTCGTATACCGTGAGGTGAACCGGAATGATGGTTCCGGACTGGTTGGCAGTCCGGGAATTGTATTCCTTCACGAAGCCCATGATATTGACCCCGTGTTGGCCTAAGGCCGGACCCACTGGGGGGGCCGGGGTCGCTTTTCCCGCTTCCAACTGAAGCTTGATTATTGCTCTTACTTTCTTCGCCACTAATAGCTCCTAGATTCGCTCCACTTGCAAGAAATCCAGCTCCACCGGGGTTTCCCGGCCAAAGAAAGACACTAGTACTCGAACTTTGCCTTTACCCTCGTCTATGTCGTTGACCGCACCGATGAAGTCCACAAATGGTCCTTCGGTGATGCGCACCGTTTCTCCCATTTCCAATCCAATCTTGATGCGTGTAGCGTCGGAATCCACCTGCTTGAGGATATCCTCAATCTGCTTATCTTCCAGAGGCACCGGTTTGGGCCTCTTGTCCGACTCATCCTCGCTGGAAACAAAGCCGGTTACTCCGGGCGTGTTGCGCACGGCATACCAGCTTTCGTCGTCCATATCCATCTGGACCAATATGTAACCCGGGAATAGCTTTTTGCGCTCCGAGCGGCGCTTGCCGTCTTTGAAGACGACTTCTTCTTCGGTGGGCACCAGCACCTGGATTATCCGGTCTTGCATATCCAGGCTCTGGATTCGCAGATTCAGGTTTTTTTCGACCACGTCTTCCTGACCGGAGTAAGTGTGGACGATGTACCACCTGGGTCCTTGTATCTCTTCTACTTCAGAGTTTCTAGTTGTCATGAATGTTACCTGTTGGTGTTAAGACCTTTCGCAGTAGTTGAGAGATTAGCTGAGCCGTGTTCGCAATTAGAGCTCGGTAACAGGGCTCGTTCAACCTCGCTATCTTACCCAGTTGTCAGGTTCGCTAGCTCCTTGCTGCCGCAAAGGATGTTGTTATTATCTGTTGTCGGGATTGAACCAAGGCAGGTCCGCTAATCTTAGAGGACGTACCTCGTAAACGTCTCAGCGAAGATACGGTCCAGACCTCCCAAGAAGAACCCGGCGGCTATAGCTAAGGCTATGACCACCACGGTCAAACGGGAGGTTTCTTCGCGACTGGGCCACACCGCCTTGCGCAACTCCGAGAATGTCTCTTGGAGGAAGCCGATGGGGCTGACTCTCCCTCCTGCTGACGGAGCGATGACTCGCGCGCCTCTGGTTGATGAAGATCTGGCCAAGGTTACCTCACTTCCCGGTGGGTAGTGTGATTCCGGCAACGGGAGCAATACTTGCGTAGTTCCAAACGTTGCGGGTCATTACGCCGATTCTTCGTTGAGGTGTAATTGCGCTCCCGGCAATCTCCGCATTGCAGGTCTATGACCTGCCTGACATCTCCAGTTTTTCTAGCCATAACTTAATCCAACAACTTAGTGAATACGCCGGAGCCCACGGTGCGACCGCCTTCTCTGATGGCGAAACGCAGTCCTTCTTCAATGGCCACTGGCGTTATCAGTTTAATTGTCATTTGAATGTTGTCGCCAGGCATGACCATTTCCACGCCTTCAGGCAACTGAATTTCCCCGGTAATGTCACTGGTCCGGATGTAGAACTGAGGTTTGTAACCGGGGAAGAATGGTGTGTGGCGCCCGCCTTCTTCACGGCTGAGCACGTAGACTTCCGCTTCGGCGTTAGTGTAGGGCTTCATCGAACCCGGCTTGACCAGCACTTGGCCCCTTTCCACTTCGTCCCGGTCCACACCGCGAAGCAGTACGCCTACAGCGTCCCCAGCTTCGGTGGTATCCAGCAGTTTGTGGAACATCTCCAAGCCAGTGGCCACCGTCTCTCTGACATCGCCGAACCGGATAATCTCCACGGGATCGCCCTGATTCAGGCTGCCGCGCTCTACCCTGCCGGTAACCACGGTGCCGCGGCCCTTGATGCCGAACACGTCTTCAATGGGCATCAGGAAGGGTCGATCGGTGATTCGGGTAGGCACCGGTATGTAATCGTCCAAGGCCTGCACCAGCTTGGTGACGCCCTCGATTGCCTCGGGGTCGTCCTCCAATGCCTTGAGGCCGCTGACACGGATGATGGGCGTGTCGTCACCAGGGAAATCATACTTGTTGAGTAAATCCCTGATTTCCAGCTCCACCAGTTCCAAAAGCTCTTCGTCTTCCATCATGTCCACTTTGTTCAAAGCGACTATGATCCGGGGCACTGCCACTTGGCGGGCCAAGAGGATGTGCTCCCGAGTCTGGGGCATGGGGCCGTCCGGAGCGCTGACTACCAAGATCGCGCCGTCCATCTGGGCTGCGCCGGTAATCATGTTTTTGATATAATCGGCGTGGCCGGGGCAGTCTACGTGAGCGTAGTGCCTGTTTTCAGTCTCGTACTCCACGTGGGCAATGGCAATTGTTACGCCCCTGGCTTTTTCTTCCGGGGCGTTGTCGATTTGGTCCATGTCCCGGTAACTAGCCATGCCTTTCGCCGCCATAACCTTGGTGATGGCAGATGTGAGGGTGGTCTTACCATGGTCCACATGGCCTATGGTTCCCACGTTAACATGGGGTTTGCTCCGGTCGAATTTCTGCTTGGCCATTTAGGTCTCCTTTCCTCTTAACCAATATGTTTAATTGCTAATTGATCTTTTAGTTCTCAAGTTGCCATCTTGGCTGCTCAGTTAAGCCAGCTTCAATCCAGATGTGATACGGCACACCATCACAATTGCTGGGCAACCTGCCGGGGCATGATGCCTGGAGCCCAGAGGCGGGATTGAACCGCCGACCCCGTTCTTACCAAGAACGTGCTCTACCGCTGAGCTATCTGGGCTAGATACTGTGCTTCCCGGTAGTATTTTTAATGTCTTCTCATTATATACGGAATCTATGAACGCGACTGTATTTTAATGAGCGATTCTCTGAATCTTGGGTGGTGGAGGGGGCAGGATTCGAACCTGCGAAGCCCTTCCGGACGCCAGATTTACAGTCTGGTGGCTTTAACCACTCACCCACCCCTCCAAGTTATGCAGTGTTCCCATGCCCAGGTATCGTCCGAAAAACCATCAAAATAATGTAATCTGACATTCCCAGGAGCCGGGTCTCACGCTGACACTTCGTATGGAGCCCCAGAGCGGATTCGAACCGCTAACCTGTCGATTACAAGTCGACTGCGCTTCCATTGCGCCACAGGGGCCCGTGCGCCATCATAAGGGCCTGGTGCCAAAATGGCTTAGAGCCCGAAATAGCCAGGGCGCTGGACGGTGGACACACTACAAATGGCCCCAATGTTGGGGCCATTTCGCCAAGACCAAATTGCGCACCCACAAGTATACGAAACGCCCTGAACAAAGTCAAACAATATGAGGCTAATCTAGCCACAATTATCGCCACCAATCGTATGGCCCTGTACTTAGTGATTCAAGCGACAAACAAAGGGCCTCACCACCACTTCGTCAAGCTTGACGGCACTCTTCCCATATTCTACACTCCAGGCGGCTTCACTGGTGTTTTTGGCCTTAACGGCGCGTTAAATCTTATCCTCTTCACTTCAGGATTTGCTGGTAAAAAACCAGCCAGCAATTCACTAACAACCACGGCAACAGTTTAAAACAAACCATGACCCACGGTAGGTGATAACTCTCTGATTATGGATATCGCACAACTAAAAACGTTCATACGAGACGTTCCCGATTTCCCCCAGCCAGGCATCCTTTTCCGCGACATCACTCCCCTCCTTCAAGACCCGACAGCCTTCCGAGACACCGTTGGCCGATTGGTGGAGCGTTATAAATCCGACGACTTCGATGTAATTGTCGCCGTCGAGTCCCGTGGATTCCTGTTCGGTGCGCCCTTGGCCTATGAGTTGGGCAAACCCATCGTCCCCGTGCGTAAACCGGGCAAGCTGCCCTACTCGGCCCACTCGGAAGAATACTCACTGGAATACGGCAACAACATATTGGAGATTCATGTGGACGCCATCGCTCCAGGGCAGAAAGCGCTGATTCTTGACGATTTGCTAGCGACTGGAGGCACCCTGGCTGCCAGCGCCCGCTTGGTGGAAAAATGCGGGGGTGCGGTATCGAGCATCGGAGTAGTGATTGAGTTGGAGTTCCTAGACGGCCGTAAGTTGTTGGACGGCTACGATGTTTTTTCTATCTTGCAGTATTAACCGGCTGGTAACGCCGGTCGATTCCGGCCCACAGCCCAGGTTTATGCGCTCTTGTTAAGACAGGCATCTTCTTTTTAAATAGATTCCTCTAAATAAGTTTTAAAAGTAACTTCCATATAAACATCCCTAAATCACAGGCGCACATCAGGAGGAGCTAATGGCAGACAAAATCACGGTCGGCAATGTAGAGATAACAGCGGTCATGGATATGGTGCCACCCCCCAGGCCGCCGGAACAGATGTTCCCCGAGGTGTCCCGGGAAGACTGGGGCCCCTATGACGATATTCTGGAAAACGGGCAGATTCAGCTCTATTACGGGGTATGGGTGGTCCGCTCCCAAGGGCAGACCATCTTGGTAGACACGGGTATGGGACCAGGCCCCCATGAGCACTTGGACAACCGCACCGGCAACCTTTACGAAGAACTGCGTCCTATCCTGATTCCCGCTGACCGGTTGAACAACACCAACGTGGGACCATCGGACGAGGTTACTATTGTGGTCCACACTCACCTTCACGGCGACCACGTCGGGTGGAATATACGCTACTCCGGTGGAATGCCAGCGCCCAATTTCCGACGAGCCCGGTACTTGGTGCCCAAGCTCGATTGGGATTACTTCAATCAACCTGAAGTACTGGAGGAACGCCCCTATATAAAGACCCAGGTCTTGCCGCTGCAACGCCTTCGCAAGATGGACCTGATTGAAGGTGAGTACAACATCACCGACGAAGTCAGCACATTGCCCACACCGGGGCATACCCCTGGTCATCAGGTCATCCTGATTAGCTCTCAAGGCCAAAAGGCGATGATTGTAGGCGACGTGCTCCACAGCAAAGCCCAGGTTTACGAGCCCGACTGGACTGCCGGAGTAGACACGGACAAGGCAGCCAGCCGCCGCAGCCGTGCAGACCTGCTGGACCGGGCGGAGAAGGAAGGCTACGTAGTGGCGGCGGGTCACTTCCATCCAGACGACCACATCGGAAAAGTGGTTCTTCAGGAAGGCAAGCGTTTCTGGCAGGTCCTATAAAATAGATTGAGCCTTCGAGTTTGAGGGGCGCAGCCTCGCCGGTTGTGCCCCTCTTTCATGCTTGGCCAACGGCCCGATGTTATAATCCACACACACAGGTGGCATGCGCTATTTTAAGCGCCAGCTATCTTGATAACAATTAATAACAGTGCCAAGCAAAAATTCCGGTAGATGGAGATATTTTGACTTTGAGCCACGGCTCCAAAGATTTGAGACAGGCCGCTTTAGATTTTCGGCGGCGTTACTACGGCCCCAGCAATAATCCGGGCCAACCTCCTGCCATGTCAGAATTAGCGCCGGAGGTTATGGACCTAGTCGACTCGGTCATTTACGGGGAGATTTACAATCGACCAGCGGTCAACCTACAGACTCGAAGCCTATGCACCATCGCAGCCTTGGTTGTGTTGGGGCACGCTCCGGGGTTGGTGAAGCGGCACATCCAAGGCGCTTTGCACGTGGGCGTGACCAAAGAGCAGATATCCGAGATCATCGCCCAGATGATATTTTATGGTGGGATGCCCGCTGCTGTGATTGCTTTCCAGGTCGCCAAAGAGACCTTCGACGAATATGATGAGAGGCCAAGAAGCTTTGGCGGCAGAAGGGACCAAGTTCAGAGTTCGGCTCCGCCAGCAGAAGCCAACGATTCCCCGAGTTCTCCCCAGGGCGGCGTCTCTCCGGGACCCAGCGACCCAGCCAGACCCAATAGAACGGCCAGGAGCAGGAGCGATGAAAATAGGGTTCATCGGAACCGGGAATATGGGCAATCCCATGGCGGTCAATCTAGTCAAGGCCGGCCATCAACTGACCGTACACGATCTACGTCGGGAGGCCGCAATCAATCTTCTGGAGATGGGCGCGGAGTGGGCCGACAGTCCAATGCAGGCGGTCCAGGGAAACGAGGTGGTGTTCACTTCTCTCCCCGTCCCCCGGGACGTGGAAGCGGTGGTGCAGGCCGAAAACGGAATCCTGGAGGGCGCAGTTAGCGGGTCAATCTACGTTGACCTGTCGACCAATTCACCCACGGTAGTGCGCAGGCTCCACGAGTTATGCGCCGAAAAAGGAGTTATTGTCCTGGACGCTCCAGTTAGCGGCGGCGTCTACGGTGCGGCTGCGGCCACGCTGGCTGTCATGGTGGGAGGCGATGAAGCGGTGTTCCAGCGCATCAAGCCCACCCTGGAAGCAATCGGTAGTCACGTGGTCTACTGCGGCCCCATCGGAAGCGGGGCAATCTGCAAGATTTGCAACAACCTTATGAGCATGGGCATCGGTGTTCTATTGGCTGAAGCCCTAACATTGGGCGTGAAAGCAGGCGTTGATCTGGCGGTTCTGGCCGATGTGATTGCCAACAGTTCCGGCGGCAGCAAGCGGCTGACGGAGAAATTTCCTAGATTTCTTTTCAAAGGTAATTTCGAGCCTGGATTCGCCACTGCGTTGGCGGCCAAAGACGTTAGGCTGGCCACCGACTTGGGGCGGGAATACGGCATCCCGATGGAGCTATCAAATCTGGTGGACCAACGCCACGTTGAGGCGCTGTTCCGGGGATGGGGCCAGGAAGATTCGGACTCCGTAGCCAGGATTCAAGAAGAAAAATCGGGCGTCCAACTGCGCATGAAAGGCGTTTAGTGCTGGATTTCCCGCTACGAGTGCGTCTATCCCACCAACCTCGATAAAACGGGATTTGGATAAAACGAGACAATGTAAAGCGCCCCAAGTTAATCAGCCGCACATAAACACCGTAGCTAAACACCGTAGTTAAACAACGTACTTAAACAATACAAAGAGCGAATTTGGAGGATGAAATGACCACCGGTTCTGAAAGGTCGAGCCAAATCGAAGCCAGCGACACCATAGAGGCCATCGAAGAATGTTACCGGATGGGCTGGAGTGACGGCTTGCCGGTGGTCCCACCAGCGGATTACAAGGTGCAGGATATGCTCCGATACGCTGGAATGACCGGTGAGGAGGAACTCCTGTCCTTTGAGATGCGCAGCCGCGTCTTAACCTCTGAAAACGTCGCCGCCAACGCAGTGATGGCTGGCTGTCTCCCCGAATATTTCCCGGTTTTGGTAACCACCTTGCTCACCCTGGAGGAAGAGAAGAACTACGTTTCCATGGCGGCCTCATCAACTAGCTCCCCGGCCATATTGATGATAGTCAATGGGCCCATCCGGGACCAGATTGGAGTCAACTATAGAGACGGCCTTTTTGGACCCGGTTTCCGGGCCAATGCTTCTTTAGGTCGCGCGGTCCGGTTGTGTTTCATGAACGGCTTCGAGGCCAGACCCGGCACTCTCGACAGAGGAACCCTGGGCAACCCCAGCAAGTACACACTGTGTATCGCCGAAAACGAGGAGGACTCGCCGTGGGAGCCTCTCCACGTTAGCCACGGATTCAAAGCGGAGGACAGTTGTGTAACCATAGCCGTGGCCTACAACCCCATTACCGTTAATAACGCCTACGGCCAAACGGGGGAAAGCATCCTGGCGTCCATCGCCGACACCCTGAAATCCGCTTGTCTGGTCTGGCGTTTCCCGTCCCAGTGGGTGCTTGTGATAGGCCCTGAGCATGCCATAACTCTGCACGCCGACGGCTGGACCCGGCGCAATATTCAGGATTACCTCATCGAGAACGCCACCCGGCCTCTAAGCGAGTTAATCCGGCTAGGCATAGCCCAAGGTCCGGAAAAACCGGGAGACGATAAGCTGGTCCGGCGATGCTCCAGGGACCCGGAGGATATCATCATCGTTATGGGCGGTGGCACCGGTGGTCGAAATAGCGCCATCATAGACACTACCAACTTCAAGATTCGGACCCGCAAAGTGGACATGTCCGTCGTCCGAGATTAGATTATTGGCGAGGTAGTGATAAAGCCCTCGTAGATTAGAAGAATATAATCCATGAGGATTAAATACTTCGCAGAATCAGATACACAGTGGGAACAGCTAACAGAGTCCGAGGTCATCAAGACTAACCTTTAAGACGAAAATGCTCTCTTTGACCTAGACAGAGTCAATCATATCTGCTCCATTACCTTTGAGCATTCGCGTGAGCATTCGCGTGAGCATTCGCGGAAATGCCCTGGGAATCCAGCGGCTGGCTCCCGCCAAAATTACCCATTCCCTATGTACATGGAATTCTCCAAGACCAGCGCCGTGATTGGTCCTTGCCCTTCCCTCTTGTTCCCAATCCCTCTGATAGCAACCTAAACCGAGGCAGTTAGTATTTCGACACATGATTCAGCCGGTGGCCCCTTCAGCCGCATGATGGGCATGTTCTACGGCTGGAAACTGGTTGGTCTTGCCATGTTGATAACTGCGTTGGCCGGTGGGCCAGTTTGGAACGGTGTGGGAGTTTGGGTGGCGGCTCTGGAGGACCATTTCGGCTGGAGCCGGGCTGAACTCACCGGCGCATTCTCCATGGCCCAATTCCAAGGCAGCCTGGTTGGCCCGCTGATGGGGTATCTGATTGACAAGTTGGGCACCAGGCGCATGGTCTTCATCGGGTTCGCCATAGCTGGCTTGGGCTTCATAATATTCAGCCGCACCACCAATCTGCCAACTTTCTACGTCGCCTACTTTCTGATAATGCTGGGTATCTCCGGCGGCTCTTGGCTGCCCATGATGACATCGCTGAACAAGTGGTTCTACCGCAAGCGTGGCATGGCGATGGGCATTGCAGGGGAAGGTTCTTTCCTTGGCGGATTGGTCTTGGTGCCGATTTTGGCCTGGGCCGTAACCCCTACAAACTATGGTTGGAGCGTCACAGCCTTGTGGATAGGGGTCGTATTTCTGGTGGCAGCCTGGCCGCTTTCATTGATGGTCCGTGACGACCCTGCGGACTACGGAAAGCTTCCCGACGGTGAATCTGCTGGCCAACGTGAAGCCCGATTGCTGGCTGAACAATCTAACGGCGAAAATGAAACAGCGGACGGGGGTCTAAATTTTACCGCCCGGCAAGCGATTCGCACCCACGCGTTTTGGTTCATTACCTTTGGCCATGCATTGTCTTCGATGCTCATTGCTACCCTCACCGTGCACTTGGTGCCTCTGCTGACTGACCAAGGAATGTCCTTGCAGACGGCGGCTTACGTTTGGGCGGTGCTCATGGGTGTAGGAGCAATTTTTCAACTAATAGGTGGGTACCTGAGTGACCGGTTACCCAGAAACCAGGTTCTCTTTGGCTTTGCTGCGTTGCAAACCGCTGGCTTTATACTGGCGGCTTTCATAGATAACCTGCCCATGGCAATACTGTTTGCGGTTGTTTACGGTGCCGGGTTTGGCGGGCGTGTGCCCATTACCACGGCTATTCGCGGTGATTATTTCGGGAACAAAGCGTTTGCCACCATAACCGGAATATCCATGGCCCCACTTTACTTATTGATGTTGGCGGCGCCGCTGTTCGCAGCGTTTATGTTCGATTCCTCCGGTAGTTATACGGTTTCATTCCTCATTCTAGGTGGCTTGGGCTCAATGAGCGGTGTAATGTTTATATTTGCAAAGAAACCAACTTCCTTGCCCCCGGACAAGAAAACCGCTCAGGCGTCTCTCCCTGCTTAACCAATATCTTCTCGGTGGGGAAAAAAGCGGAGAATTTCGTGAGAATAAGGTGATTTTGGTGACAAAATTTAGTAAGGTGAGAGAATCTGAAATCGCCCCACCAATCTGACATCCGCACGCTCAGCATTACTCTTGAGCATTGCTATTAGTTAAGGGCGGTTCAATCAATGCTAGAAAACGAATCTGGAGGAAATCAAAATGGATGCTCCTAGCAGAATGAAATTCGGCAGTTTCTTGGGGCCTTTCCACAAGGCCGGGGAAAACCCCACATTGGCCCTAGACCGAGACTTGGAATTAATCGAATGGATGGATTACCTGGGATTCGACGAGGTATGGGTTGGAGAGCACCATTCCGCCGGTTGGGAGATTATCGCCTCTCCCGAGGTTTTTATCGCCGCTGCCGCACAAAGGACCCGGTACATCAAACTCGGCACGGGGGTGCTCAGCCTGCCATACCATCATCCCCTGATGGTCGCCAACCGGATGATTCAATTGGACCACATGACTCACGGCAGAGTTTTGCTGGGAGTTGGACCGGGCGCATTGCCAGGGGATGCTTACATGATGGGAATACCCCACGAAAAGCAGCGTGAGCGAATGGATGAATCATTGGATGTAATCATTCGACTGTTCACGGAAACCGAGCCCATCACCTACAAGAGTGATTGGTTCGAGCTCAAAGAGGCCATGATTCACCTCCGGCCTTATCAACAACCCTATATGCCGGTAGCAGTGGCCTCGATTCAAAGCCCGGCCGGGGTCGCCTTGGCGGGCAAGCACGGCGCTGCCGTTTTGACCATAACGGTGCCCCGTGATCCTTCCGCTGGCCCCGCCGACCTCAAGGGTTTGTGGTCGGTGGCCGAAGAGTCCGCAGCGGAGCATGGAAAGCAGGTTAATCGCCACGATTGGCGTTTGGTCTTGCCGGTCCACTTGGCGGAAAGCAGGCAAGAAGCCCGAAATGACGTCCGCGTGGGTTCCGGACAATATCTTAGGGAGTACTCGGAAGGGACGAACGGCAGGAAGCCCGTATTTGACGGTCCTTTGGACCAAGTCGTGGACAACATGGCCGATTCGGGCGCATGGGTAGTGGGAACACCCGACGACTGTATCGAAGCGATACACGCGTTGCAAGAGCTTAGCGGCGGGTTTGGCGGCTTCTTGGTTCAGACCGTAGATTGGGCGCCTCGGGACAAGATGCTGCGCAGCTATGAGCTGCTGGCCCGCTACGTCATGCCAGTATTCCAAGGCACGGCCACCAGCACACTAGCGTCCAACCAATGGGCGACAGAGAGAAAAGATGACTTCGTCGCTGGCCGGGTTCGTTCCATCGATCGAGCCAAGAGTGTCTATGCCAACCGTGCCAGATAAGGTGTCACTCCAATTATCTGACAGATTGAACCCAAAACTTCATGACTGGACGGCTAGGCGAGACAAATTTCGCCTAGCCGTTTGACTGCTGGGAATCGGCCCCAGGTATTGTTAGAGCCGATCATCCGCTTGTAAATGACCACAATCCAAACCACCAGCTTAGGCTCACAAACACACAGCTACCAGCGCTACCGATTCGTCATCGGCGGTTTAATTCTGTTTGCTCATTTCTCAGTCGGAATCAACTTCTTCGTCGTGGCTCCTCTTTTTCCCCTAATCATCGATGACTTTGGGGTGAGCCGCGCCACCGTAAGTCTTTTGATAGCGCTGGCGCTGTTGATTCACTCTTTTTTCGGCTTGCCCGGCGGGATTCTCGCCGTGCGATTTGGCCTTAAACGCATGTATTTTCTGGGCTGGCTTTTGATGGGCATTTCGGTCTTGTCTGCCTTGGCGCCGAACTTTGGTTCTCTTTTGGTATTGCGCTTAGCTTTTGGGATAGGCTTCGGCGCCATCATCCCCGCCAGCGGGCCGTTGCTGATGCAGTGGTTCCGGCCCAGAGAAGTGACCATCATGAACGGCCTGGATATTGCCGCCCTGAGCTTGGGAGTTGCACTTTCGGTTTCGGTGGCTGCGCCCCTAGCCAACACCATAGGGTGGCAGAACACGTTGAGCGTGTTTGGAGGGATCGCCCTGTTTGGAGCCGTCTTGTGGGGAATCTTGGGAAAGGTTACAGCCGATGCTCGAAACACAGGAAAGGGGATATCGTTAAAGGAAGTTGGGAGCGTGTTGCGCAATCGGACCATTCAGATTTTGGTGGTCGCCGACGCCCTGGTGTTCATGCAATACACCGCCCTGACCAGTTGGCTACCCACTTTCTACAATGAAATCAGAGGAATGTCGTTGACCGAAGCCGGTTTCATAACCGGCCTGCTGCCATTCGTCGGCGTATTCGCAGTCTTGGTAGGCGGGTTTCTTCCTCTCCGTTTTGAATCCAAGAAGCCGTTTTTTATAGTTCCGGGGCTCCTCTTGGCATTGGGGGGATTGGGGTCTTTCTTAATCGACAGCACCTTTGGCATATACGTATCAATCATTCTTTTGGGCATAGGGTCATGGTCCTATGCGCCCACCCTACTTTCCTTGCCCATCGAGTTGCCTGACATGACCCCGGAAAAGGTTGCGGTGGTTTGGGGAACGTTTGTCACAGCGTCAGGTCTGGGAATGTTTGTCTCCCCAATCGTGGTGGGAGCAATCCGGGATGGGACGGGCACGTTCGTGCCGGGGTTCATCATCTGGGCGGTGGGCGCTTGGGCGTTGTTTATCGCCGGATTTATACTACCTAAAGTTGGCTCAAAATCCAGCCAGTGACCTGGCATACAACTTAATGTTTTGCACCTATGGCTCGCTTTTATTTACTCGCCGCTTCCGCAAAGTGATCCACGCAGCCGCCCCTAGAGACAGAATCATAACAGCGAAGATTAGGCCTGAATACATTATTCTCTCTGACGATATTCCACCTTCCACTTTCCTGCTACGGGTAGGTGGAGTCTCCGCCAGCTTTGGCAGCGACATCTCCTCGGTTTGATTCACGCCTTCTTTCGCAGATTCGGCCGCAGATTCGGCCACCGTGTCGATGATAAAAACACCGAAGGTCGCGCGTTGAAAATCTTTTAGCGAGGCTTCTAACCGTGGGGGTGTTGACCCGCTATCGGCGAGTGTGGGCAGTGACGTCCATGCACCCGTGACTGGGTTGAGCTGAAACACCACCAGCGAAGAAAGGTTGCCGCCAGCCATTTCCATCTCCCGGGTTGTCAATGGGATAATCAACATTGCAGCCTGCCCAAAGGGAATAGTCCCATCCTCGCCGTCTACCAGGGCGTTTACCTCGATTGAGCGTATGGGCGTCAGGAATTCGCCATCAATCAAGGATCTCTCATGATCCAGATTCTTTAATTCAAGTTCGATTAGCCGGCCATTTTCGCCGGATGACAAGAAGTCGGCCGGAATGGCTATTTCCACCAGGCCGTCGGGCGTAATGATGCGCGTCTCCTCGCCGGAAATGATTCGTACCCGCGTTTGAGAATTCCAATTCGGAAAGTTTCCGCCACGCCCTGACCCGTGTCAATATCGTCACCGTCCTGATTCTCGTCCTGGTTGTCCTCAGGCAATGCCAACGGCGCAGGTGGAAACGTCGGATTGGCGATTGCGGTGCTTGACTGACCCAGTGGGTCGGTGGCCACAACTTTTAGCGTTACTGCGGCGGCTTCCACTTTTAATGACCCGTCCATCCGCAAGGCTAGCGTCACGTTTGAGCCAACTTCGATTTCAATTTCTACGATCTGTGCGTCTTCAACTGCGAACCCTCCAAGTTCCCGCAAAGAAGCCAAGACCATTTAAGGGTCCGGGCCTTTGATTTCTACGTTACCCGCGTCTATCTCAAAGCTCACACTGATAAGCGGCTGAACGCTCAGTTCAATTTCCAGACCAATCAATGACGGGGTGACTAAATAGCCGTCAATAACCAGAGGGTCTTCGTCGGGATCAGTAGCGGTGGCCGCTATGCTGAAAATGCCTTCTTCAGGCGTTACTGTCAGGGGCGTAAACCCTGCAACCGCTATTGGTGGGGCATTCTCCAAACTCATCGCCGCCAAAAAAAACATCGAAAGACCTGCCAAAGGGCCGGAGAGAGTTGCGGAACAAACCACCGGGTCTGTGGCGGACGTGCAGGAACCGGTCACATCTTGAGGAGGGGGAACCGGGTTGCCAGCGTCATCAAATTTGGCAATCAGTATCCGTTTGCCTTCCCCTATCCTGGCATCGAACCACGCTTTGCTTACTTCCAATCGAATCAGGTTATCGCCCAAATCCTCGTTCCCTATGCCAGTCTTGACCACGTTGATTCCGAAGGCGACATTGGTGTCCAATGACCCAATCTCGGCATCCACGCTGTCAGCCATCAGCAAGAATTTGGTGCCTGGATCGCTTAATAATACCGATGGGTCTTTGGCGAAAGTGACATTCAGTGCTGCGCCATCAGGCAGATCGACGATTTCCAGATTGAAGCTGGCTCCAATCACCGTCACTGTAGGGGCGCCTCCAATTAAGAGGGCGACGTTGGGGTCGGGAGGGGTAAAAAGCAGATGCGGGTTCGACAGATTGAGGTTGATGCCGCCCTCATCCGTTCCGGAAATGGATGCGTCGGCTTCAAGTGTCAGGAAAGCGCTGAATTCCACCATGGCCGTGGTTAATCCACCCATGGTTTCCACCGAGAGGTTGTCCAAAACAAAGTTTATGTCCACGAAGAATAACCCCTCCGGTGCGCCGGTTAGGGGAAGGGGGATAGTTAATTCGCTACCTGGGGTGATTGACGAAATGATTTTGATGGGAGATGTTGTGAGCGTCAGGTCGACTCCCACTATTGGCTCTATTGCCGCTTCCAAGTCGCTCAACTCTGATGGTGACGGGTTGATAGTAGTGTCGACCACCACCAAAGGGCCAATAACGGTGAAACTGGCAGTCACCGTGCCGTCTCCCTCTTGAGCCCAAGCGGTCCTGTGCGAGGCAGCCGGCAATGCCAAAGTTATAACCAGAAAGAGCAGAGCCATCCATTTGATAGCCATGATGTCAACTCTAATAGAACTTTCGGGTCCTGCGTGACCTTTTACGGATAATGAGCGTAGCGGCCATCAGCAAGGCCAATGCAGCGGCTCCGCCAATCACGCCGCCAGTCAGAGCCCAACTGGATGATGAAGGTTGTAGCGCAGCCAAAGCGAATTGGCTGAAGTGGGCGGTCCTTGCTGTCGCAACAAAGTTGGCGGCGTCCACCGAGGTTTCCAGCCGAGTCCATCCCACAACAACGTCGTAACGCAGAATTGCCAGTTCTTCGCCGCCGTCCATCGAGGACAAATCCGTGGGCTCAAATACCAAACTCACACTAACCGGTGGAGAGAACCTGGAGCCAGCCGGACCGAATGCATAAACCACCCCAATGAGCTGGGTATCCGGCGGCAGCGCTGTCGGACTATCCGAAGGACGAATCTCTAGCATCGACAGTGGGCGTCCCTGGGCGCTCAATGCCAGGGTGCCTTGGGGAATCTCCACATTCGCTCGTCTGTCCAGGGATACCAAAACAACCTTTTCCAACATTACCCCCAAGTCCGAGACCTTGGCCGAAATGTCGGCAGTGCCAAGTTCGGCCAAGGCAGCGGAGGAGGGCAGTAAATCCGACGATATTGGAGTGGCCGCAGGACTTGCTGTATTCCCCGGTGTGGTCTGTGGGTCGTTGGTGGATTCAGGCGTGGATGACCCTGCAGGCGCCAGCGTTGTCGGAGCCACATTTTCGGCTCTGGGTGTTGGAAGGAATGGAGACTGAGTGACCGGTCCGACCATTGCCTGAGACCCAGCAGATATAGTCGCCTCCAAGCTGCTGGTATACGGGTTGCCAGCTATGAATAGTTCTGCTTTGAGTCCATAAACTCCGGATTCCCAGCCGGCTGGCGGAATGTAGTTGTGGCTCCCTCTGGTGGTGCCTACTACCAGTGTGTCCAGTGACAAGATGGAGGTTTCGTCGAATGGGGCATTGTCTTTACTGACCTTCAAGATGACTTCCGCTGCTGCTGCCGGAGATCCCATGTTGTTAAGGGAATAGGTCATGGCGACGAAAGACAACTCGGTCGACTCACCCCGGTAATGAGGAGTGAGGGTCACGTCGGAGATGGACACGGTCCTGACGACAAACTCAATCTCTTTTGTCTCGTCCGCAGAAACCTGAAAAGCCTCGTTGGCTAGGGTCTCTCCTCCCACCATAACCTGAGCGATGTAACTGCCGGGAGAAACGCGGGCCGTTAGAGAACCGGTGACACTGTAAGCCACTTCGTTCCGGCGTTGGCCCGTATCCCTGAATAAACGGACGTCAGCCACCACAGGTTGGTTTTGGGGACTCAACACCGAGATTCCTACGATGGCGAAATCGCCGATGACGGTGACCCGCGCTTTTTGAGAGATTCCCGTGGCCACGCCCACTACTTCAGCCGCACCGCTAACACTGGCAGTAACGATTGCTCTGAGTTCGTAACTTCCTGGAACGGCGTCCTCTGAGGTTACAACCGTAACCGACACTCTCTTTTGGCTGGCGGGTTCCAAGGTGAACAGAGGGTCACTGAATTCTATGGCGATGCCTTCGGGCCCTCGGTATCCCGTAGTGAAGTCCATGGAATCCCCGGTATTGTTGAAAACGATGAGGAAACGATCCAAGCCGCCTGCCCTGGACCCCTGGGGCATTTCCAATTCCCATCCTGAGAAAGTCCCCGAGGCGGCGATGCTGCCACCTTGAGCGTGGGACTCCGGTAGCCCAGCGTAAAAGGGCGCTGCTAGGAGCAAGATAAGGAGGACAAACACCGTCCTCCTTATGTGATTAAGAGGAACACTGGGGATGACCTCCATCAGCCACCGTCAACGATTATTGTGAATGTGCCCTCGAAGTCGCTGCCTGCGCTGATAGTGCCTAGATCTAAGAACAAGCCTATCGGCGTGACAGTTCCCGCTTCACTTGTATCCCGGCTATCGGTGGAGTGACCGGTGATATCTGCTGCGGTGGAAGTTACGAACTGGGCGTCTGCCACAGTAGCATCGTCGTCCGCCTTCAAGGAAATTTGGTTAACGCCTGGATTCCCATCTTGGTCCAGGGTTAAATCGGTGGCCCCGTTGCTCCAAGTCGTGGTTGCTTGGATGGTCAAAGCATGGACCTGATTGGACACCGACGTTGCATCGAAAGTCCCGCTTCCTGGATCGGTGATGGGGTTGTCGTTGCTGTTGGACGTCAGGGTTCCAAAGGAAACTGTTGCCGGATTGACGCTAATCTGGGCGAACGCTCCCATGGCTTGGTCCCTTAAGGACGATGAATCTGTGTCGGTTGTCGTGCTGTCAGTGACCTCCACCAACACATCCCATCCGTCTGCGCCCACACCTCCGGCTGCAAATGCCGCTACGGGGCTTGGGACCAAATTTAGGACAAAGTCGCCGCTGGTTGCTGAACTGGTTGGGTTGATTGTGCTAAACACGCTCCATGACCCGGTGGTCGGAGACGTCAGCGCGAAACTGCTGGAACTAAATGGAGAACCCTTGGTCCAAGTAAATACGGCCTTGGTGTCAACAGCCTCCGCTCCCGTTGCGGCGGCTGTTATCGCTCCTTCGCTGGGGTCTGCGTCCGAAGGGTCAAAAAGCAGAATCACTCTGATGCTCTGGGTGTCGTCCGTCGTGTCGTTGTCTTGAACGGAGATTGTCAGGCTGGAACTGACCTGAGGGGTCATGGCGCCCAAAGCCAGTGCGGTGATGTTGGTATCGGCGCCTGACACCCCGAAATTGGCAGTAACCGCTCCCGCACCGGTGACGTTTAAGGTCAAACTTGGGGTGGCGTGAACCTCAGGTCCAGATACGAAGACCCACTGGGCCACCAATTCACCCGGCGTCAAGGCCAAGGCCGAGACCGTCGGTGTGGGCGACAAGACAAATATTGCGACTACGATTCCCAAGATGCCTGCGATAATCAGTCCTAGACTGGTTATTGTTTTCTCTGTATAGCCCACATTTCCTCCGCGTTTTCTTGCCGTGCCACCCCGGACCGCTCCAGATGCTGAATTTTTTTCGGCAACCTGTTAGATGACTGGAAAATAATCATGCTTAAATTAGTAAGTAAAATAATTAAACTAACTAATATGTAAATATTGCGGCAATATATTCGGAGGTCTACGATCTGTCAAGCTGGTATTTTGGCCGAAATGGAAGCCGCGCCACTTTGCAAATGACCGGCCTCCGTGTATTATTGTTTCAAGCCTGGCATTTAAATAATTGTCGTGATGTGGCGACTAGGAGGCAGCATGGCTGAGACCGTGACCGTCCGAAATATGCGCCTGGTTAACCCCCAGGGCACCGAACTAGCCCAAGGCAACTTCGAGTTGAACGCCCGACCGCAGTCTCTGGCTGGCAAAACCCTAGGCCTTCTGGAAAACAGCAAGGCCAACTCTGACAAGGTACTTCAAGAGCTGGCAAATATATTGACCCAGAGGCATGGACTGAAAGAGGTGATAATGCTGAGCAAGCATTCTGCCTCATTGCCCACCAAACCGGAGGTGGTACAGCAAGCTCTCGACAAGGTGGACGTTTTAATCACCGGGATAGGTGATTGAGGCTCCTGCAGTTCGTGCAGTGTGCACGACGGCATCGAGATGGAGAGGCTGGGAATCCCCACCGCTTCAATTATCACCCACGTATTCCTCAACACGGCCAAAGCCATGACCCGGATGATGGGCGTACCCGACTACGAATTCGTAGTTGCGGAACACCCTCTTTCCAGCCTGACTGACGACGAATGCCGGTCTAGGGCGGAGAGCATTGCGGATAAGGTTGAGCAAATCTTGTTGGGGAGCAACACCGGCCCTAAGGAATAGATTTTCTTAAAACCGGTTCTTTTGTCCCGAACTCTAAGATTAATAAAAGAGCGGCAATCGCCGCTCTTTTATTATTTACACAACTCCGGTTTCCCAAGCCGTTGTTTCCAGGACTGCCACGGCTTTCGGGTTCATCCGCTCTTCATGGATGGCCTTGGATGGCCTTGCCGGACGGACCCGCGGGTTCACCTGACTTGTAATTTGAGCGGCCATGACGCCAAGGTCGAAATCTGGCGCCGCAATTGATTCATTTGGCCCCACAAAAAAGGCCGTTGACGGTTGATACCACTCCCAGTCCTGTGTTACTATGAAGGCCGTTTGTTACCAAATTCACGAACTTGGTAGCACCCTCCCACCCCTTAACTTTATCCCCGACCAGGAGCCCAGCACATGGATGGGCTGTCACAGCGAATAACTGATGCTGTCCACGGTCAAACCCAGCCTACGTTAACCGTCCTCTCGTCTCTGCTGGCGGTCGAGGATGAGTTGGGGTATATCCCCAAGGAAGCCGTGGCTGAAGTCGCTACATTTACTGATACCACCGTCAACGACGTGTGGGCAGTAGCCTCCTTCTATCCGAACTTCCGTTTTGAACCACCGTGCGAGCACAAGATTGAACTCTGTTGGGGTTCGACCTGTCACTTGGTAGGCGCAATGCCCGTCATAAACGCAGCCCTGGAAGCAAGCGGACTGTCTGATGAAGGAGACACGCCCGATGGGAAATTGTCGGTGCGCCTAAATACCTGCTTGGGGGCATGCGCCCAAGCACCAGTTATTTCCATTGACCACCATTTGATTGGACGAGTATCTCCGGAACAAGTCCGGCGGAAGGTGACGGAACTGCTGGAAGGTTAGCTTGTCAAGCGACGGACAGGCTACTAAATAGTGAGGAGTTAGTTGACAACCAGCTTTCAAGAGATTGTGGTGGAGGCTCAGACCCGCTGGCAGGCACTGACGGCGGGTAGCCAGCCATGGATTCGCGTCGGTACCGCTCTATGCGGCAAGGCCGCAGGCTGCGATTCGGTAGTTGATGCCATAAAAGGCGCTCTGGAATCTCAAGGTATGCGGGCCACCGTCAGCGAAGTTGGTTGCCTTGGCCTTTGCTTTGCCGAGCCTTTGGTGGATGTCCAATTCCCCGGTGGCCCCCGGATTTTCTACGGCAACGTCACCCCCGAGATTGCCCAACGTATCGTAGCAAACCATATTGTGGGCGGCGAACCCGACGCCGAGATAGCCCTTGGATATCTGGAAGGCGTCTTTACCGACCCGTCCACCGAAGAACCGGATTCCGAAGATGACTGCATCCGGCCTAAGAATATCCCCAACTTGGACCTACACCCCATGCGCGTTCTTGAGACGCGTATAGTGCTCCGAAATTCCGGCACCATCGACCCCATGGACATTTATCAATATGTGGCCAATGGAGGCTACCGCGCTCTGGAAAAAGCCCTCAGGGAAATGACTGCCGAGGATACCCTGACCCAGGTGGCCGATTCCGGTCTTAGGGGCCGTGGCGGTGCAGCATTCTCCACCGGCACTAAGTGGAAGTTCCTGGCCGGTTCCGGTGCCCCCGTCAAGTACATCTTGTGCAATTGCGAAGAAGGAGACCCTGGAGCTTTCAACGACAAGGCAATCTTGGAAAGCGACCCCAATACCCTGCTAGAAGGCTTGATTCTCGCCGGCTATGCCACAGGAGCAAGCCATGGCTACATCTTCATTCGTCACGGGCACGACGGCCCAATAGACCGGTGCCGTGCTGCGGTTAATCAAGCCCTCGAATTGGGCTTGTGGGGAGAGAATATCCTGGATTCGGGGTTTAACTTTCAGGTGGAAGTGGCACTAACCGGCGACTCATACGTGGCTGGAGAGGAAAGCGGGCTCATGGAGGCCATCGAGGGCAAGCGAGCCATGCCCCGGTTCCGCCCTCCCTTCCCGGCTCAAAGCGGTCTCTTTGGCAAGCCCACCAATATAAACAACGTTAAAACTCTGGCGTATGTGCCCGAGATAGTCTCCAAGGGCGCCGAGTGGTTTGCGGGCATTGGCCACGATCAGAGCACCGGCACGGCCATTCTGTGCCTGACCGGATCCTTGAATTACACCGGCATGGTAGAAGTTCCATTGGGGACAAACCTCAAAGACGTGATTTACCAAGTGGCCGGTGGTGTGCCAGCGGGGAAAGAACTGAAACTCGTTCAGACCGGAGGGCCCCTGGGCGGGGTTCTGGGCGCGGACAGTATTGACGTGGTTCTGGACTTCGAGATACTACGCAGCGCCGGGGCAATCATGGGCTCGGGCGGAATCATCGCCGCCGATGAAGACACCTGCGTGGTAGATCTTACAAGAGCGTTGATTGCATTCTGCCAGTACGAGTCCTGCGGCAAATGCTTCCCATGCCGCATGGGTATGAGCCATTTGCTTGAGGTACTGGAGCGGATTTGCCGACTCGAGGGTCAGCCGCAAGACTTGGACCTGATGCGCAGCGTAGGAGAAAACATGCAGGCGGGTTCTCTTTGCGGTCATGGGCAACTGGGGTTCAACCCGGTAGCCTCGGCGCTGAAGCACTTCGGCCAAGAGTTCGAGACCCACATCATAGACCGGCAATGCCCCACGGGGCGATGCCTGGGACCCCGATTCTCTCCCAAACTAAGTCGGCGCTAACCCAGTTTTCTAACCTTCGATTCAGGCGTTGTCAATTACCCTTTGACTCAGAGATTAGCGTTTACCCGCGTTCTCTGCGTCTCTGAGGTGAAAAAAATACGGTGAGTAAACTATGGCCTATGATGACATAACCATCAGTATTGATGGCGTAGAAATTAAGACTCAGCCCGGTAAAATGGTATTGGAAGCCGCCATGGAAGGGGGCATCTATATTCCATATCTTTGTTACCACCCGGGCATGAAACCCTTCGCTGCTTGCCGCATGTGCGTTGTTGCCGTTGAAGGAGGCCGTGGTTATCCTGCGGCCTGCGTACTGCCGGTCGCCGACGGCATGAAAGTTCGCAACGAATCAGACGATGTTCTGGCCCTGCGCCGCTCGGTCATGGAGATGCTGGTTGCTGAGCATCCGCAAGGTTGCTTGACCTGCCACCGGGTAGACATCTGCGGCCCAACCGACGTTTGCTTGCGCCACGTTTCGGTCAACGACCGTTGCGTAACCTGCCCCAAGAACGAGCGCTGTGAGCTAAAAGACACTGTGCGCTACCTGGGGATGAACCTGGAATCCCCCTTGGAATACAAGTACAGGAATATTCCCCTGGATTTGGGCGACCCGTATTACGACCGCGACTACAACCTGTGCATCGTCTGCGGCAGGTGTGTGCGGGCCTGCGAAGAATTGCGTGGAGACGATGCCATCTGCTTCGTCGATCGGGCCGGGACCGCCTTGGTGGGTACTTCATTCGGAACGTCTTTGCTGGAGTCCGGATGCGAATTCTGTGGTGCCTGCATAGATGTGTGCCCGGTGGGCGCTTTGGTGGAAACACAACACAAATGGGAGAAACCGGTCCGCACCGAACGGGCTATCTGCCCTCTTTGCCCGGTGGGCTGCCAGCTTAATCTGGAAGTGAACGCCGCCGGTAACTTTATTCGAGCCGTGCCCGAGCTTAACGCTCCCTCCAACCGAGGACAGGCCTGTTTCCGCGGAAAGTTCGGGCTGGAATTCGTCAACAACAAAGGTCGTCTGCAATCACCTCTAATACGCAAGAATGGTGAATTAGTAGAAGCGACTTGGGACGAGGCTCTGGACTACGCTTCGTCCAGGCTTGCTGAATATAGAGGCGAGCAATTCGCCCTGCTCACTTCTCCGGATTGCACCAACGAAGAGCACTACCTGGCCCAAAAATTCTCCCGAGTGGCGATGCAATCCAACAATGTGGACCAGACCTCAAACTCCCAAAGCGAGTTGGTCTTGGGCCTGGAAAGATCTTTGGGCTACGCTGCCGCCACAAATTCCATATGGGACCTGGAGAATTCCGGCTGCATCCTGGTTTTCAGCGCCAACGTTACCGAGGAGCATAACGTGGTTGCGATTCCCATCAAACGGGCTGCAAAAGACTCTACTGACCTGCTGGTCATTGATTCCAGAGAGGTGGAATTGACCCGCTATGCCAAGCTGTGGCTCAGGCCGTCCCCCGGAACCGAATTATTGCTGCTGGGCGGAATATTGAGGTCCATGTTGGACCAAGGAATGGAACGCACCGATTGGCTGGAGGAAAACTGCGAAAGCCCGGCCACGCTGCTCTATGCTTTGCGGAGCCTGGATTTATCCCAGATTGCCAAAGAGACCTACGTATCCGAAGAGGATATCGCTCAAGCGGCCCGAATGTACGGCCAAGCCAGCTCGGCGGCCATCGTTTACGCACTGGACAACATTCCGCCGGACGCTCAGCAGGATTGTGTTAGGTCTTTGGTGAATATGACCCTGCTCACCGGCAACCTGGGAAAACCGGGTTCCGGCTTATTGCCTCTGAGGCAAGGCGCCAACGAACAGGGAGCCTGGGACGTGGGCTGCTTACCGGACCGTCTGCCGGGTTATGCTCGGGTGGACGACGACGAAGCCCGTCAGTCCTTGGAATCGACTTGGGGCAGCTCTCTCCCAACGTCACCCGGCGTTGGGGCCGCCCTGGCGCTGAGTAGCGCTACCGAAGGTCGCATCAAGGCTATGCTGGTGGCTGGAGACAGCCCCAACCTGGAAAATGGCAAGCTAGGTGAAGGCATGGCAGCATTGGAAGCGTTGGAATTCCTGGTGGTGATAGACAGCTTCATGAGCCAGGCAGCTCAGAGGGCTACCGTGATTTTTCCTCGCTCGACCTTCGCCGAGAAGGAGGGCACGTTCACCAACTTGGAGCGCCGAATTCAAAAATTCTCTCCCGTTCTATTTAAAAACGGAAATGGGTCACCTAACGGCACGGAAGAAAAGGACAACGTCGGTGCCCAGCCTGATAGCTGGATTATCTCCCAGTTGGCTCAACGCATGAGTGTCCTGGGATTCGAGCATGAATCCCCCGCCGGGGTGATGGATGAGATTGCCAAAGTAAGCCCAATATATTCGGGGATTTCTTATTCAAGATTGGATTCCGCTGGCGGCATCGTGTTCCGCACCATGTTGGAGAGCCCCCAACCCACCCAAGTCCTTTATTCGAGCCGGGAGCAACCAGGCATCCAATGGCCCTGCTCCAATGAGAACAAAAAAGGAACGGCAACGCTGTATGACGCTGGCTTCACTTCTCGAAAGGCCGAGGTAGAGACACCCCAGTTCCATTCGGCGTCAACGCCCAGTGACCCGGAGTTCCCCGCGCTTTTGGTGCCCGGCAGAGTGTTGCAGCAACTGGGCCGTGAATTAACCGTGGTGAAGGGCAAGCGCAACCAAATCGACCGGGAAGATTTACTGGAGTTGAACCCGGTGGATGCTAACTCCTGGCAAATTGTCGATGGAGACTCTGTCGAAGTATTGGGAGCAGGCTACCGGTTGACCGGCCTGGCCCATATAGACGAATCGGTACCGCCAGGCGTTATCGCCGTGACCTCTTTGTTTGGCCAGTTGGTATCCGAACTTGAGGCCAGCGAGGAGATGGTTCCGGCGGCCAGATTACCCGGTCTTAACATACGCCCAGCCAAGATCGTTAAGACTGGAAATTAACAAAATCGGTTTCATCCAGGTTCGGAACCCGGACTTGGTTAACACAAACAGAGGCACACACGCTGAGAACGGGTTTAGAGCATTGTTATATTGCTCTGCTCAAAAGACCCATATTCTGTGGCCTCATGTCGTACAAAGGAGCATTAAATGGTTGAAGATGCCACCCTGGTCAACACAGGGAGCCCCAGGCCGCAACCCAATCCGGGCTTACCCACCGCTAAACTGGTTTCTCGCCGAGACATAAGCGAAGACTTGATTGTAATCAGGCTTGAACCCCAAGACGGCCTTTTTACCTTCAAACCTAGCCAGTATTGCACTCTGGGCCTAGACGGTATCGAGCGAGCCTACTCCATCGCGTCGGCTCCCCACGAGCCGGAACTGGAGATATTCGTGGAATTGGTCTCCGAAGGAGAATTGACACCGCGAATCTTCCGGATGCAGGTTGGGGACCTCATGTCCATCAGGGCAAGGGCCAAGGGCATATTCACCATGAACCAGAAGGTCCACAACCACTTCATGGTTGCCACCGTTACCGGCGTAGCCCCTTACATCAGCATCGTCAGAGACTATCTGCACAACGGAAGCGAGGGGCACAAATTCTACGTGCTTCTTGGGGCCAGCTACGCTGACGAGTTGACCTATGACACGGAACTAGCGGCACTTGAGTCAAAATTCCCTGACACGGTGGTTTTCGTTCCTGCGGTCAGCCGTCCCAACGAAGAACGCAATTCACAATGGCAGGGCGCCAAGGGCCGAGTTAACACCATCACCGAAGAGTACATGAGCAAATTCGACTTAACCAAGGACGACACGATGGTGTATGCCTGCGGTCACCCAGGCATGATTGAGGATGTGAAAGCAAGGTTCGTGACGGCAGGTTGGAACTTCAAAGAGGAACGGTTCTGGAAAGAGTAATAGTCCAAAGCCAAACCGCTTCTCGCAGCCACCGGCCGATTGATAGCCGGTGGCTGTTTTATTTATATAAGGTTGAGTTAGAATTGCTGGTGAATATTCTTGGGGATTCCCTCGTTAATCTGCAAGGGACGGACGGACCTTGACGCCCATTCGCCGCCAATATCTGAATATAAAGAACTCCTATCCGGATGCCATCGTCCTTTTCCGCATGGGCGATTTTTATGAGACCTTCGACGATGATGCTAAGCTGGCTTCCAAAGAGTTGGAAATTACGCTGACATCCCGGAGCCTGGGCAAAGGCCTGAAGGTGCCCATGGCCGGAGTTCCGGCCCACTCACTGAACACCTACCTGGCCCGGCTGATAAAAAAAGGCCACAAGGTCGCCATCTGCGAGCAACTCTCCGACCCTGCGACATCCAAAGGAATAGTGGATCGAGACGTGGTGCGGGTGGTGACCCCCGGTACGGTCTTGGAATCGGGGTTGCTGGACCAAGGAACCAATAACTATCTGGCGGCGGTGGTGGAAGATGGGCTGGGCGAACGAAACATGGTGGGCCTGGCCTATGTGGATATATCTACCGGGGAGTTCGCCGCCACCCAACTGAGTTCTTCCCAGTTGCCTTTGGAGTTGGAGCGCATAGCGGCAGCCGAAATCCTAGTCCCCAACTCCGATGATTCGCCGGATTGGGCTGGCAATGGCGCAGTTGCTCATCCCCGTAACCTCACCAGCTATGATTCCCGGATTTTCCGTTTTGACGAAGCCCGGCAAGCGCTTCTTGATCAATTTGGCATCATGACGCTCGAGTCACTGGGTTGTGAATCCTTGCCGCTGGCAGTCCAAGCGGCTGGAGCAATCGTGGAGTACCTGGCCGCCACCCAAAAAACGGGAAATCTGAAACTGGCCAACTTGGCGGTTTACTCAACACAAAAATACATGGCCCTGGACCCCCAAACCAGACGAAACTTGGAACTATTTCAAGGGGGCCGTTCCGAGAACAAGGAATTTTCTCTGCTGGGCGCCTTGGACTTGACCAAAACGCCTATGGGCGGTCGTTTGTTGCGACAGTGGCTGGGTCAACCTCTGTTGGACTTGGCGGGATTGGAACAACGACAGGATGCAGTGGCCCATTTCTTCGACGACGGCTTCTGCCGGGTCGACGCCATTTCCACCTTGGCCCGAATCCCCGACTTGGAGCGCATCCAAAGCCGGATCAATGCTGGGGTTGTTCTACCCAGAGAACTGAAAGCCCTGCAAGAAGGCCTGGAGGCATTGCCGCGGCTGGCCAATGTGTTGGGCACCGGTCAAAAACAGCTTGAAGACTCGAATGTAGTGACTGACCCGCTTGCCTGGCTGGCCCGGGATTTGGCGCCTTTGCCCGAATTGGTGGAACTGCTTCAGCGGGCCATTGCCACCGACCCTTCCGGGAACGTGGGCGACGGCAACGTGATCAAGGACGGTTTCTCCGAGGAGTTGGATGAGCTGAAAAGCGCCACAAGAGACGCTCGCAGCTTCATCGCCGGCCTGGAGCAAAAGGAGCGGGAACGCACCGGAATCAAGAACCTGCGGGTGGGCTACAACCAAGTCTTCGGTTACTACATAGAGGTGAGCAAGTCCAACGTCCCTCAAGTGCCGGAAGACTACGTCCGCCGCCAGACATTGGTGAACGCCGAGCGGTACATCGTGCCCCAGCTCAAGGAGTACGAGGCTCTTGTGCTCAATGCCAAGGAGCGGCTCGAAGAACTGGAACGTGAGATTTACCGGCGAGTTTGCGGTCAGATTAGCGCTGCGTCGGAGGCCTTGGGCAAGAGGGCGTCGGCAGTGGCGAGAGTGGACGTGCTTGCCAACTTGGCAGAGGTTGCGGTGCTCAGCGGCTACGTGCGGCCTCAACTGAACGAAGGTAATGCCCTATCAATAACCGCAGGCAGGCACCCGGTTGTCGAACGAGTCTTGGAGTCGGGCGCGTACGTGCCAAACGATGTACACCTTTCCAATGACGACGCCCGCGTCGTGGTGCTGACGGGCCCCAACATGGCGGGAAAATCCACCTACATCCGGCAGGTGGCCCTCATCACCTTGATGGCCCAGATAGGCAGCTTCGTGCCAGCGGCTTCCGCCACAATCGGCCTGGTGGACCGAATATTCACCAGAGTGGGATTACAAGATGACTTGGCCACCGGCCAGTCCACATTTATGGTGGAGATGGTGGAGACGGCAGCTATCCTGAATCAAGCCACCGCCAAGTCTCTGGTTATCTTGGACGAAATCGGAAGAGGCACCAGCACCTACGACGGTCTGTCCATCGCCCGCTCGGTTATCGAGCACATCCACAACGACAGCCGTCTGGGATGCAAGACCTTGTTCGCCACCCACTATCACGAGTTGACCCAACTGGCGGGCGTATTGCCGGGGGTGCGGAACTTCAGCGTCGCGGTTACCGAAGAGGACGGGGACGTGGTTTTCTTGCACCAGATAATCCCCGGAGGCGCGGATAAAAGCTACGGAGTGTACGTGGCCCGCCTGGCTGGAATGCCGAAGGGCGTGATTAACCGGGCCTGGGAGGTTCTGGCTGATTTGGAGCAGACTGGCCCTGCTGCCAATGCGACGGGGAAGACCGGCGGCTCGGGACGCTCCCGCAAAAATCCGGCTCAACAAATGCCGTTATTCGATACTGCCCAGCCATTGATAGATGAGATTCTGGCCTTGGACGTTCCCAACCTGACCCCCCTGGAAGCAATCAACGTGCTGTACAATCTTCAGCAGAAAGCCGACAACAGGGGCTAAATCCACTGCTCTTCAGTGGCGCATGGCTAGTTAGATCATTAGGCGAATAGTTAGTTAATTAGTTAATGGAAAAACGTGGAGGTTCCTTTGGCTCAGAATGCCGCGTTCTATTGGTGGCCTCGTTGATCATCGTGCCGTAAAGTAAGGGAGTTACTCTTACAAAATGACATTACATTGGAGGAGCGGGATTTCTTTAAGGACACTCTTACTGAACAGGAGATTCGGGAACTGGCCAAAGATGTAGGCGTTGCCCAGATATTCGCAAAGCGAAGCCCCAGTTTGAAGCAGATGGGCTTGGCCGATCAAGAACTCAGCGACGAAAAAATGCTGGAGTTGATGCTCCAAGAACCCCGGTTGATCCGTCGGCCCTTGGTCAACCTGGAAGGGCAGTTGCTGGTTGGCGCCAACCTGAAAACCATAGAGGCCGCATTGTCCGAACCCAAGTAGGTGATGCTTAGACCCTGTTGGCCCCGCTGCCAGATGGTAGGCAGAGCGGTTGTCATTCCATCGTCGAATACGGCCATCGACCGCCGGAAAAGCTAGACTCGTCTCCAATTATTATCAAGTTTAGCGTAATTGTTGTTACTGGTGCCGTAGTTGAGATATAATTGGTGCCACCAAATCGTATTCCTTGATACTGATTTGACTAGACACTAAATTGATTGTCGAAGGACTGAAAACCAGGGAATGAAAATCTTTTTCGACGTTGACTATACAATTCTCGGCCTAGATGACACCCTCCGCCCCAACACCTTAGAGACCCTAGAGCAGTTAAAGCAAGACAAACACGAAATCTATATCTGGTCTGGGATGGGAGAGCGATGGGAAGTGGTCGAAAAGCACCAATTGACGCCATTGGTCAGTGGGGTTTACGAGAAACCCACCCATCACTTTCACGAGCGGCTGGAGGAGCTCGGAGTGCCCTTCGAGCCCGACTTCGTGATCGACGATTATCCCGAGGTGGTATCGGCCTTTGGCGGCGTATGGGTGCCCCCATATTTCTTCAAACGCAGCTTCGACGAAGAGATGAACCGGATTTACCGGATTGTCAACGACTTCGTGCATACCGGCACCTCGGAGGACAGGCAGTACCGGGCAAAAGGAACTATCGTTCCATTGTTTTAAGGCCGCTTGTTTTAGGGCCTCTCGTTCCACGGCCGTTTGCCCATTTCGTCCCTAGACATTTTGGTTGGCGCGCTCTCCTTTACCCGACGCCCACATTGTGGTATCAACCGAGGCATCAACTTGCCTATTAGATTGCTGTCTCCCGAACTAGCAACCAAGATTGCCGCAGGTGAAGTGGTGGAACGCCCCGTGTCCGTGATCAAGGAGTTGGTTGAGAACTCTTTGGACGCCGGGGCTTCTCAGGTGCTGGTGGAAATCGCGGAAGGCGGCGTTGCCCAACTGAAAGTGGTTGATGACGGTCAGGGAATCCCATCAGGGGAGTTGGAGTTGGCCTTCCAGCGCCACGCTACAAGCAAGTTGGAAAATCAGGAACAGCTCGAAGCCGTGGCTACCTTGGGCTTTCGTGGCGAGGCCCTGCCCAGCATAGCCTCGGTTTCCCACCTAACGATGTCAACCCGCACCCCGGATTCTCAAAACGGCCATCGCCTTGAGATGCAGTGGGGTGAGATTATCAGATCCGGTCCCCACGGATGCCCAACCGGAGCCAGCGTTGAGGTGAGCGACCTTTTTGGAAATATGCCCACCCGCCGTAAATTCTTGAAGTCAAATTCCGCCGAAAGCTCACGAATTCAAGAACTGGTCTCCCGCTATGCCCTGGCTTTCCCCCACGTCCGTTTTCAATTGTCCGTAGACGGGCGTTCGGTAGTGAACACTCCGGGGAATGGCAAACCCCGGGAAACTCTTCTGGCTCTGTACGGAGCGGAAGTGGCCGGGGCGATGCTGGAAGTGAAAGGGGAAGACCCTGAATCCGGCTACCAAGTGGAAGGGTTCATCAGTCCACCCAGGCTCCACCGGGCCAACCGCAGCTACATGACATTCTTCGTCAACCACCGGTGGATTCAGAACCGGATGCTCTCATTCGCTCTGGAAGAGGCTTACCACGGTTTGCTTCCTGACCGGCGGTATCCCTTGGCGGCCATCAATCTGGCCTTGCCCTACGGCGATGTGGACGTAAACTCTCACCCCACCAAAAAGGAAGTCCGCTTCCAGGAGGAAGGCCGGGTTTTTTCCACCCTGCAACGGGCGGTGAGGGCGGCCGTGGTGGCCGACTCGCCGGTGCCCTCCGTGGTTAGCTCCGGAGATAGCTCCCGAACTATGTCGGCGCCGGGTTTTCCCTACCCTGGTTCGTCGTTTTCCGGCTCCCGGCACGCTGGTTCCTCTTACCCAACAGGAAACTCGTCATTATTTTCTCCGGGCGGATTCAGTTCTCCGCTAGAGCAGCCTTTGGCGCCCCCGGATGCCGCCGCTCCTCGTCCACCCGCGCCTGCATTGAAAGTAGTGGGTCAGGTAAAACTCACATACGTGGTCGCCGAAGGACCCGAGGGGATGTTCTTGGTGGACCAGCATGCTGCCCACGAACGAGTGCTGTTCGACCAGATTCGGCGCAAGGCCGGGGAAAAAACGCCCCAGTCTCAGGCATTGCTGGAGCCGGTCACCATGGAACTGACTCCAGGCCAGGTCGAAGTGTTTAATGCCAATGCCGAGTTTCTGGCGGGATACGGCTTTCAAGTGGAGAATTTTGGGGCGAATAGCGTGCTGCTACGGTCGGTGCCCGGCATCATGACCACCCAAGACCCAGCCCAAGCGCTGCTGGATGTGTTAGACATGGTCGCTTTTGAAGGGCTGCTGCGCCAGCAAGAGGACGTTCTAGCGGCTACCATCGCTTGTCATAGCGCCATACGCGCTGGAAAGCCCCTCACGGAAGAGGAAATGAGGGCGCTTTTGGAGCAGCTGGAACAGGCGGATAATCCCCACACCTGTCCCCATGGACGGCCCACCATGATTCACTTCAGCTCAATGAACATGGAGCGGGAGTTCGGCAGACGCTAGCCGAAATACTTCCTCATTGCGGAGCCTTGCTTCAAAGCTGTCATACTGAGGAGCGGAGCGACGAAGAATCTCTGGGTTCAGAAGTGAACATTCTTCGTTTCGCGAAAAATATGATTAGCGTTTGTGTATAAGTACAACATCCCGGTTGTGCCTAGGCATGTGTCAGTAACGGCGAAGCTAAAGACGCGCGTTGAGTCCCGCTATTGAGACTTTCTTAATAACGCGCCATAAGGGTTTATGCCCTCTTAATTCGACAAACCCAGTTCTAGCCCGGCAGTCCTAATATCACGGGCCGTCCAACACCGGCTCTGTAAAGAGGTAGAGTGGAGTGTAGGGCCCCAAGAGAAAGGGGCCGGACATTTCCGGCCCCATTTTACAAATACTCGGCGATGGCGAATTAGTTTGTAGCGCCCAACTCGGTACTCGGCTCGGACGCGCCCGCTCCTTTACCAGCAGAATTCCCGTTGCCGTCATTGTTTGTGCTCCCATTGTCGGCTTCGTTGCTGCAAAGTGGTTAGTCTCTAGCTCGGATGTTCGACTCCGGGACGTAGTTTTTGGCGCGGCGGGATCCAGTGATGGATTCACGTTGACGTTAGGGAGGTTCAATAACCGTTGGTGGATTTATTTTTTCGAGCGATGCCTCAACCACAGTTCTGAATTCAATTGTACCGAAGGGTTTGCGCAGAAATGCATCTACACCAATTCTGAACGCTTCCGCTTTGTCTTCTTCGGAGAACGCGGAGGCGGTCATCATAATCATCGGCACGCTAAAGGGACCTGACGCCATTACGTCCTTTGATTTAGCCTCAAAATACGACAGTGAAATTCTTCGTTTCACTCAGAATGACGGCACCACAAATGCTTTTGAGGCCGAGCCCTGAAAACGGGTCAGTGAGAAACCGGATTAGTTACGTAACTAGTTTCTCGGGTCCTGGCGGGGTTGAAAGATGGAGTCGGGATCGGGGGAAGTTACTGAGTCCTTGCTAGAATTTTGTCCCAATTTCAGAAAGGGGACGGCGGAAACGGCAGCCAATGCGGCTGCGCCCAAGCCCAACTTTCCCAGAAAGCTACGGCGCGTCTGCATCCCTTTACCCGTTTTTTCGGAACCGGACGTCGATTTTTTTGCCATTATTTACTCCTGACTAATACCTTAGCGGTCCATATCCGTTAACACCGGTCCATTCCCGTTAACAACGGAAAGTTTAACAATTGGAGGTTTAACAATGGAACGTTCGACTACAAATTTTACTCCCTGAATAGGAATTTGCAACAGGAGAATCGATCAATTGATTCAGCGTTTTTCTCGATGATAATGCTGGGTCAAGCTCAAAAACCCAAATTCCGGGCCTATTTGCACACAAAGCTTAGGCCAAGTCATCCATCACCATCTTTGCCACCTGCCGCCCCATGCGCACAGAGTAGTTGGTGCCCCGGTCTTCGGGATAGATTTGAGTTGTATTGGCCAAGTATAGATTCTTAAATGGAGTCCGGTGGCTGGGTATCTGCTCACCGTAGTTTATTCCCACTATCGGTTGGGCACCATCCACCTTGTGGTGATGGTACTCCAAGACCCAGGAGCGTTGGAAGTCGGGGTTAATCTTTTGCAAGTGGGGCAAGAACTCCTCCAAAAGCTCCTCTGGCGTCATCCGGTACAACGTGCTATCCCGTTTGGGGTAATTGCTGATGTAAAGGATGTGGTTGCCGCCGTACAACTCTTTGTCAATCATGTTGGTGTGCTCGATGAGAGCGACGAATGGCATGTCGGCATCGGCAATGGTCATCCAATATTTGTCGGTGAAAGGCCGGTCCAAAACCAGAATCATCAGCACAGCGGATAAGTAATCGACTCTCTCCAATTTTTTGACGTAATCGGTAGCCGTTTCCCCTTCCGGAAACGGGGGAATCAACCTGGTGAACACGTAGGACGGAGTCGTTGCTATCACGGCGTCAAAAGGTAAAATCTCTGCTTCCCGTCCCGGCAGGGAGACCTCCAGACCAGTAGCGGTGGCCTCGTCCACCACCACCCGTTTTACGGCGCTGGAGATGTGAACATCGCCTCCTTGGCTAACCACCCGCTGGCCCAAGACGTCGAAAACCTCTCCAAAACTGCACATGGGGTAACCCAACAACTCTTTCCTCGACCCCTTCCCTCGAGATGAAACCCGCAAGCGAAACTTGCCCCAGATCCAGGTCATGCTGATTCGGTCGAAATACTCTCCGAATTTCCCCCGCAGCACCGGCTCCCAAATCACCTGGTAGGCTGACTTTCCCATCCATCTGATTAGCCAATCCCGGGCGGTCAGGCGCTCATACTTGCGCCAATTGCTTTGTTTTTGCAGCCAAAAAGTGAATGCGCCCACTCTCAGCCGGTCAAGCATAGACAAGGGAGAAAAGCGCAGCAAGTCCATGGGTGTGCCAAAATCCCAAACCTTGCCACCGCGGAACAGGCCAACCTTGGACTCGAGCCAGGCCATCTCCTCGCCCAACCCAATCTCAACCATCAAATCGGTGATGTCGGTGTCGCTTACGAAGAGGTGGTGGTAGCCTCGCTCCAAGCGCCCACCGCCAACCTGGAAGGTTGAAGCTTGGCCGCCCAAAAAAGGCGCTTGCTCGAACACCTGGGCGTAGTGCCCTGCTTTTGTCAGGTCATAAGCCGCCGCTAGGCCCGCAGCGCCTCCGCCGATGATTCCCACTCTCATGGCCGACCCTCTTGGTCAATCCCTGGGCTTTGGCCAGGCGAAATTCCGCCAACTTCCGCAGCTAGCGTGTCACCGGGAACCGTTTCCTGGGATGTGGCTCTGGTTAGCCCGCGTAGAGAGAGATTATGCTTCCACAGCAGCGCCAGTCCCGCCAGGTTAACCGGCAACCACAGTGCCACCAAGTGCAGAAAACCGGCGTAAGCCGCGGCCAAGGAACCGCCGATTCCCAAGGCAATCAGAGTTTGCTGGGCCACTACCTCGAAGGGGCCTATGCCTCCGATGGAACTGGGCAAGGACGTGGCCAGGTTGGACGTGGCCGTAACCAGCATCACCACTAGGACCAAGGTCCACACCGAGCCGAAATGATTATCGATGCCGAAGGCATAGCTAATCAGGAAATACATGGAGCCTTCAAACGCCCAGACCGGCATGGACAGAAAGAAGAGGGCCAGGTGCTTGCGGGGCGAACTCAGGATGCTGAGACCGTCAACAAATGTGTAGGCCAGCTCGCTCACCTTGGGCCGGAACCTGGCTGGGACTAGGCCCAATATCCGGTCGAAGAACTTCATGAACCTAGGGATAGCAGCCAGTGCTGTCAGAAAGGCTAAGGCGGCTACGAACAACGAAACCGTCAGTACCGCCAGGATTATCCATGTGGTGCGTGCGGTTCCGCCGGTGCTGTCGAATTCCCCCAAAAACAGCAGCACCGGCCCGGCCACCACGGCCCATGCCAGGAGGGTCATGCCGTCGTACACACGTTCCACGGCTAGGGTGCCCAATGCGGAACTTGCCCTGATTGGTTCACGCCGGGCCAGGTAATAAGCCCGGACCAACTCACCCAAACGAGCTGGGAGCAGGTTGTTGGCCATGTAGCCTATAACAACCACTGGGTACAAACGGCCTATTTGGAGGTTTCCAAGGGGACTTAGCAAGTAGCGCCAGCGCACAGCCCGAAAGTAAACCGCCACGAAATACAAAGCTATGGATGGCGCTAGATACAGATAGTTGGCATTGGCCAGAGCGTCGCCCATTTCCGACAGGTTCACTTGATAAAGCAGCACCAGTATCAGAACTAGGCTGACGCCCATACCAATCAGGAAACGCCAGTTACGAATCAGCAATATTCACCAAAAAAATTGTCAGGCGTAGCGTCCGGGATTAGGTTTTGAATACACGACCCGCCAAACTTGAGGCTGTCAACCGCACCTGTGCACCACCAGACCGATTTTTAGTATACGGGACACGATTATTGAGCTACAACAATTTTACCTGGCGACTAGGCCAGCATTGGGCAGAATCGCCCTAGAACAGGCGCCCACTGGCCAGGCTTCACTACGGCGGCTCCGAATCCGGGACAGTTAGGTAGCTGTAGAACTCGGAATTGTACCAATCGCCGGTGAGATTGCGAAATAGCAGGTAGTCCAGCGTGTCGAACCAGGCCTCTTTGTTCTTGACCACGGATTTGAAATACCCAAAGTCTTTCGTCAGTTGCGTCTTGCTTGGTAGACCTTTCCTGCCCCATAAAGACCCTTCATCCTGCCTATTTTCTCCCGGCCTACGGTAGGCTTCCTCGTTGAACCACAGCAGGTTCCGCAGTGGCCCTTCTTGTTCAAATTCAGACAACGCTTCCCCGTCCCTGCCGCTATGGGATGCGCTGAGCAAAAACGCTTGCTTGCCCGCGTCTCCATCGGGAGCCTGGCAACCTTCGTTCCAACCGTCGTCGCCCTCTTCTTTAAAGCATTTGAAATGCAGTGACCCTCTTCTTTGGGCATCCCTGGCATACCAATTGAACGGGTACCAAAGGTCATAATCCACGGTGATTGCCTGTCCCTTGGGGTCATTCGCCAGCACCCGATTTTCCAGAGTGCCAAACGATTGGGGGACGTCTTTGCTTCCTTGAGCGTAGACCAAAAGCTCCTTGCTGGAATCGTCGAATGTGTATGAGGCACGGACGGAAGCGACTATGCCGAATGCCAGTAACAACCCGGCCAAACCGAGGGTGGCTAGCGCTCCGCCGTTTCGTGGTTTGGCCAAGCGCATCAGGTAGGCGGTAAAGACGGCCAACAGTATTGCGCTGGCTAGTACCGCCCAATGAGTGGCACCAAAACTGGTTTCGGCATCGCTGTAAGCGTAGAGCAGGAATACCCCTATGCCCACGGTCAATGGGGGAAGCGCCAACAGGGCCACATGACCCCTGGCTAACACCACGGACCACTGGACGCGCTCAACTAGGTGGCCCAGATACTTGGCCGACAGCAGGATGAAAGGGAGTGATATGTTGACCAGAAGCCAGGGCATCTTCTCGCTGGTCGATGTGTAGATTATCAGCGTTGCTACGGCCCAGAAAGTTAAAGCCAGGCCCAAAACATCAAACTTCTTCAGGAAATACACGGCCCCTGCGATGCCGAAGGCCACGGGCAAAATCTCGTAAATAGAAAGCCCCACGAAGTAGTAGTACCAAGGTTGGTTTCCCCGGGCCACGTCCTGCTGAGCGATCCAGTATCCCATGCCCTGCCACACACCGCTGAATGTTCCCGCCAGGTTGGTGAAGACCGTGGTGTAAATGGTGACCCAAACCAAATAGAATATTCCGGCCAAGATTAACCAGCGGCCACCCAGCCAAAGAACGCCAACGAACAATGAAACGTTGAGGCTGCCAAGCAACAGACCCCCCGCCACGATGTAGTTCACCGGTACTGCGTTGGCTGAGGCATCCACGGATATCCCCGAAGGCAACAAGCCGTTGACCACTGAATCAACGTTCACCATGTTGGTCAAGAAAAAGGCATAGCCCAACGCCAATTGGGCGGGAATTACCCATAATAAAACTCCTCTGGCCCAAGGGACGCGCCCCAAAACCAGTACGCTCAAGGCGGAACCTGCCAGAACTCCTGAGAAAACCAGACCCAAGATGGGCGCCCCGCCGAATGACCAGATGCCATCGATCGGCCGAAAAGAAATCAAACTTGCTGCTGCCACGGATAACAGCGGTGCCCCCACACTCACGGCAAATGATTGACGCGTTTGGCAAAGCCTGAGGGCCAACCAAACAACGCCTGCGGCCACTACCGCCACGACCAACAAGTGTATCCACCAAGCGACAGCCAATACCGGCAACAAAACCGAGGGGTCCTCCCACTGAGGCGCTCCCACCAATCCACCGGCCACGCTGTCGACGTTGGCTAGGGTCAACCCAAGGGCGTTTTGGGCCAGACTGACGATGGGTATCCACTGGGGCAAGGTCAGGGTGAAGAGCAGTAGGAAGAAACCTGCGGGTCCAGCCATATTCGACAGCCGCTCCCGTCCAAGAATCCAGGGAACAATCTGGGGCAGCGCCAGCAGAAAGGCCAGGGCGCCGAAAATCAGAGTCACGATGTATGCGGTCTCTTTGGTGCCGAACATGAAAGCCAGGACCACCGCCGCAATGTAAAGGTAGCGGTTCTTGCCCTCGTGCATGTAGCGCCACATCAAGATGAACAGGGCGGTGGCCCAGAAAGCCATCAGGATGTCGTTTCTGCCGAAGCGGCTGAAGTAGAGCATAGTCGGAGACACCGTGAGCATCAGGCCAGCCACCACCGCTCCAGTGCGGCCGATGTAATCTCTCAAGAAATAGGGCAACCCGGCCAGAGCTGCGCCAAATAAGGCGTAGCCCAAGCGGGAGGTGAAGTCCGTGTCGCCGAAGATACGAAAGATGATTGCCGTGAACTCAATCTGGAAGGGGCCGTGCATCCAAGGCGAGTGGATAAAGTCTTTGCCGAAGATCCAAGGGAATCCACCAACCGCTCCGGGGCTGTTCAGCAGGCGCCAAGAGTAATGCAGATGGATGGCTTCGTCGTAGTGCATGGCCCGGCCGCCCAACTCCCACAACCGCATCCCCAATGCGATGGCCACAACCAGTAGAAAGCCCCACTGAATCCAGCCAAGCTCCGGCCACCGGAATTTCACGGCTTTTAAGAATCCGGGCACTTGGCTCCGGCGCGGAAGGGCGGAAACAGGATTCTCCTCAGCAGGACCCTCGGTCATCATCTCCTTCAGTGCTGATACCGGTTTGATTACCAGCTTAATTGATGAATCGAATTACCAGGTCAGTTCAGTAACTCGTAGATAATTACGCCGTCTTGTTCAAATGCGGTTCTCAAGAGGTTGCCGAATCCCGCCAAGTTGGCTCCGCCGTAGTCGCTGCGTTCCCGGCGGCCCAGATACACGTAGCGCACCTGATACTGTTCCAGCAATAATTTTACCTCTGCAGGGTCGCTACTCTCGTATATCCGCTCCACGTCCTCTTCCCTACCTTGGAACGGCAGGCTGGTCCCTCGCCACTGCAGTTCATGGCCCTTCCAGCCCAGCAAAGTGGGAAAGCCGGTGCTTGCGGAGATTCGACCGTAGTCGGAGTAATCGTCCCCAACTGCCTCCACGATGCGCCCGAAACCGGCGTCGTCCCGCAACCACAGGATGGCGGCGTACTCTCCAGGGTCTTGGGATTGGACGAAGGAAAGACCGTCAAGAGTATTGTCCGCCAGGGTGTGATTCTGATTTAAGATTCCCGTCCGGTCCAGCACAGCGCCCACGGAGTAATAAGCAGACCCGACCACCATCAATACGACGGCGAACCCCCAAACCCAGTTAGCAGTTCGGAACAACTTTTGTTGCGAATGGGTGTGACCGGCGCCCGGTTCGGGTTGGCGTGGTTCGGACCCACGTAAACTATGTGTGGTGACGCGGGAGCGCCAAAAATAAAGAGCGTAGGTCCCGGCCAGGCCCAAAAGCAGCCAGGATTGGTAGTATACCTTGAACACCGTGTTCATGCGGCGAAATGCGCCACCAAAGGTGTCGTTTACGTAGAAAAGCTCCGCTCCCACTAGCAGATAAAAGGCCACGGCCACCAGCATCAACGGAAAAGCCGCCGCCGTCTCTTCTCCCCGGCGTAAACGCATCCCGGCGCTGATGGAGGCCACCGCAACGATGGCCAGTCCCGGCAATACCCAAAGCGCTCTTCCCCCTACATCTACGATGGCAGCGCCGACCCCTTCGTCGGCCCAGGTCAAGATTAGAACGATTCCTCCCCAGACAACCAGCGGCATAAGGGCAATGGCTAGGACCAGCCCGGCAAACACTCCGTCTGGCCTCGTGGGCCGCCCCAACCCCGGCAACTGGAGTAAGACGAAAGATATTGCCAATAAAGCAAATAGGCCTATTGCTAAGAAGAACAAAATCGGCCGTGTGCTGACGTCCTGCAAGGGCAGAATACCCAACGCGCCGCCACTAAATGTCAAATAAAAGGGCAAAAACATCAACACGCCAAGGGCCAATATTGGTATCAAAGCCGCCGCAGCGTTTAAGACTGCCCTTTGGAGGTCGCCGTCGCCTTCACCGTAATTCTTGACCAATATCAATACGGCGAAGATTCCGGCCAGCAAGGGCAGGTCCCAGATGTTGATGAAAGCCAAAGACCCCACGAAAAGCGCAATGGCGATGGCCTCCAGCGGGTTGCGTAGCAGCCAGCCAGGTCCGATTGTGCTCCGGTACTGGAACAGGTTTAGTCCTAAGGAAAGGCCCAGCACGACGAAAGGCAGGCTCATAACATGGGGGTGCAGGTCGCCCAGCAAGAAACTGAAAGCCGGGAATTCTGTGATGGTGTAGTCCAAGCTCTGGCCGTCTACCAAGGTGTCTATGACCCGGGTGCCACGCCACCACCATAAGTAATCGTCGGGCAACAACCCGGAACCGGCTGGTCCGCTGCCCAGACCCTTTATTCCCACCCAGTTCCAAAAACCGTCGCCACCCAGGCCCTGAGCATGGATGAATTCCAACACCCCTTCCAGATTGCCAAGCAGCATAATCATGGCTGGAGCAGCCAACCCGAACCCCAAGGCTGATCTTAGCCCACCACCGGAGAGGCGCACCAAGTTGTAAATCAGGCCGAACGACGCAATAGCCAGCAGCGCCGGCACAAGAGATATAGCCAGGTTGTAGCCCACGTTGGAAGGGACGGCGGTCAATTTGGCCAGGAAGGCCATCATGAAATGGCCGAAATAATAGTAGCTGATGGAATGGCCAGACAGCCAGGGGTCCTCCGGAGGGAAGAACCGGCTCTGGAGGACTGCGTTCATGAACCCGAAATCCATGGGTTTCTCGGTGCCGGAGATGGCTGGAGTCTCGGAAGTGATACCCAGCCAGAGGAAGAAGAACGCTAAGAAGATGATTTCGGCCACAACCAGCATGCGCCATTCTTCTTTGATGAAGCTGATTATGCGGTCGGCCATGGCCCGGAATACGAAGCCACCAGCCACCGCTGCCAGAAGCAGAATCACGATTAACGTGATGCGTGTGTTTGGGGCCAGATGGGTCAGACCGGTCACCCACAACAGATAAGAGAAAAGGACCAAGGCCAAGGGTTTGGCCAAGGTGAGTCCCCGGTCCGGCAATCTACTGAAAAGTACAAAACAAAGAGGGAGGGCCAGGAGCCCCAGAACCTCAATCGCCAGCAGCCAGGTTAAGGCGTCTAACATTCTAATATGGCTGACCGGAACGCATCGGGTGCAGATTGTTGGGGCTATGGGTCAGTGTGGACATTTGAAGCAGAGCCCCCACCGACAAATGGGTGGGGAGAGCCTGAACTAGCCCGTTTGCTTCAGGAAACAGGAGCGAGCAGAGAGTCAACAAACTGCCGGGAATCGAAGGTGGCCAGGTCTTCCAGACTCTCTCCCGTGCCGATAAAAAGTATAGGAACCTGTAGTTCCTGTTTGATGGCAAGGACTATTCCCCCGCGGGCCGTTCCGTCGAGCTTGGCCAGGAATATTCCGGTGCAGTCCACCGCTTCTTTGAATGATTTTGCCTGAGCCATGCCGTTCAAGCCAGTGGTGGCGTCCAGCGTCAGAATCACTTGGTGGGGAGCCGATGGTTCCAGGCGGCTCAGGACCCGGCGTATCTTCTTTAGCTCTTCCATCAAGTTGGACTTGGTGTGCAGTCGGCCCGCCGTGTCTATAATCAGCACATCGGCGCCGCGGGCTTTACCAGCCTGGTAGGCGTCGTAGGCTACTGCTCCAGGGTCCGCTCCACTACGGTGACTGATTACATCTACGCCGATTCGCTCGCCCAGGATTTCCAGTTGCTCTGCTGCTGCGGCCCGAAAGGTATCCGCAGCGCCCAACATGACCTTTAATCCGTTTTGCTGTAGATGATAGGCCAACTTGGCGATGCTGGTAGTTTTACCGACGCCGTTTACACCAACCATCAGAATTACATAAGGTGAAGGCCGGTCATCGTCGTTGATCCAATCTGAGCCACCTGAATTTGAGCCGTCCTCCAGGTCGCGAATCAACGATTCCTTCAAGCTTTCAAACAAGGAATCGGGGTTATCTATTTTTTGCTGGCTGGACTTGGACTTTAACTCTTCGACGATTCTCAGAGAGGTGTCCATGCCCACGTCCGAGGAAATCAGGATTTCCTCCAGTTCCTCCCACAGGGCATCGTCGAGATTTGAGGAGCGGAGCAAGCCGAAGATTCTCCCAAACCAACGGTCTCGGCTGGCCTTGACGGCTCCTTCCGTTTGTTTCAGGTCTTTATCTTGGTTGCGTTTGAAAAATTTCAGCATCTATATTCAGGTGGAACTGGGAGTTCAAGGATTAATAGCGCACTGGATTCGTGCGGTCCAAGGTTTACCATCGAGGCCATAGGTGGGAGAGTCCGGCGATCCGGCTTGAAGATCGGCGCAGGTCTAGAAATGACAACTGTAGGCTTATTCCAGGTTACCAGACCTTCTCAGCAAAGGCTCACTCTCGGCAGAAACCTTCCAAGCGCCGTAAGCATTGCCCCTTAGGTCATTCTCTTCGACATCACCACCACCCTTTAGTGGCGCCCAGATGGCCACGATACCGTTCTTATTGATGCGGTTTCGGCGCAATACAGAACGGCCGGAATTTCCGATTCTCATTCCGGCGCGAGAGTTAAGGTAGATGTCGTTATTCTCCAGCCTACCCTGGCCGTCGTCGTAAACATACACTCCGGCCTCTTTGTTCTCGTAGATGCGGTTGCCATGCAGCACGGGGTTTGCGCCGTTTCTGATTTCTACGCCGGATAGGCCATTGGCATAGATATCGTTGTCATCAATATTTCCCAGCCCATTATCGTAAACAATAACGCCGCTCTGGTTGCTGTGGTGTATCTTGTTACGGCGCAGCCGCGGGTCGGCGCCTCCATTGATGGCGACGCAGGCTAAGCTGAGGCTGGTGATATCGCATTCCTCCAAGAACAACCGCCCTTGAGTAGCATTCACGCAGAACCAATCGCCGCCGTGCATCTGGCGCAGCGTCATGTTTGACACGCGGCCCATTGTGGTCTTGAACAAGATTGCGTTGGCCCCAACCGATTGAATCACTATGTCCTCGGTCGCACCATCACCGATAAGCTCCACCGGTTTGTCTATCACCAGGCTTTCTTGATAGAGGCCCGGCTTGACCAGAATTCGGTCGTCGGAATCCGCAGCTTCGATGGCCTCGGATATGGTGACGTGGTCGGCTCGACCCATGGGGTCCACCACTGGCGTTCTAGGGCCTCGTTCTTCCTCTTCAACCTCTTCCAAGTACTCCAAGTCGTCTTCCATAGGTTGGAGACGAGACTGATTCCTGGGTTGAAGCCTAGACTGAAGCTTGGGCTCGGCCGCCGGTGTCTCACCCCGGCGCTGATACCTTTTCAAGCCAGGCACCCGTTCCATGGCCATACGGACTAATCGGGATTGTTGGGGCGGGTCTAATACGTCGCTTATTCTCAAGGCCAATTCTTCTAGGGCCTTGCCAACCTCCGGAGCGGAAAAGGGTTGGAAACGGAGCTCACGCCAGTCGAAACGGTGCTCCCGGCCAACGATAGAGTCAACCAGACCGTCTCCGCCTTGCTTGGCATCATCGTCCAAGAAGGGGCAGCGGACGTAATAAAGAGGTAGGACTAGATCGTTGCGATTCAGCTGCTGCTCGAGCCTGAGGAAAGCCTCCATCTCGTTTTTACACTGGTCGCTGCGGAAAAATCTGGGGGTGATAAAAGCTATCAGCAGAGCTGTATGGGGGCTCCCTTCTTCGGCATTGTCCAGCACAACGTGCTCTTCCCAGGCCTGTTTCCACAATGCGTCGTCCCGGTCCTGGAAAATCGACAAATCTTTGCCGGTGTGCATACTGACTTCGTCGGCCAATCGCTCACGAAACTGGGCAATACGCCCTTCTTCATGCTGAAAGTCGGAATTTACGAAGCTAAGAAATGCTACTGGTTTTGTATCTGACATTGACGAGCCGCCCTACTCTCCCCTACCAGCGCCGGATTCCACAGCTAAGCGAGCCATGGCTGCCTTGGCCGCAATGCTTTCTGCGCCCGATTTGCTGCCGCCTTGACCAACGCCCATTACCTCGCCTTCCACCAACACTTCGACGGTGAATACCGGCCCATGATCCGGGCCTTCACTGGACACAAGGCGGTAGCTGGGGGTTGAGCATCCGCGCCCTTGCACTAGCTCTTGTAGATGGGACTTGGGGTTTTCTTCAACTAGCCCAGCGCTGAAAAACTCTTCCAGCTCTTCGGCCATGATTCTCAAAATAAACTGTTTTGCTTCGGGATAATTGCTGTCCAAGTAAACAGCGGCGATGATTGATTCCATTACAGCGGCCAGTATCGAATCGCGGTGTCGGCCGCCACTGGCTTCCTCGCCCTTACCCAAACAGATAAAATCTCCCAGATGGGCTCTTTGCGCCACATGGGAAAGTGTTTCGCGCCGGACCAAGGCCGAGCGGCTCTTGGTCAAATCGCCTTCGGGAAGGTCCGGATAACGCCGGTAGAGTTCGTCGGAGATGACCAGCCCTAACACGGCGTCACCCAAGTACTCCATTCGTTCGTAGGTGGCTGAAGGCGACCATCCATTCTCATTTACAAAAGAGCTGTGGACGAGTGCCTGCTCAAGTAATTGACGGTTCCGGAAATGTAATCCCAGAACCGATTCCAGTTGGTCCCTAGACAATCAGCCCTCCTAGATAAGTCCGTGAGGCCAAGGCGGCTGTGGCCGCTTGATCTCTCCAACGTAGGCAAATTCGCTCATCGTCTTGAAGAGCGACTCGTACATCTCTGCCGCCAATTCGTCGGGAGGAATAAACATCTTCAAGAATGCCGCTTTCCCAGATGGGAATACAAATGTCGGCACACCGAAGGCCCCTACTTCCTCTACTGCCTTCGTATGGCTCTCCGCCAAGTCTTTCAGCAGCGTGGGATCCGCAACGTCTTCTCTGAAACGAGCTTGGTCGATGCCCGAATTCTCCACCGCATCCTGAATTACGGTGGGATCATTCAGGTCCTTCTTATCTTCGTGCCTGGCCCTTAGCAGGGTCATGAAGAAGCTTTGGAAAGCCTCTTTCCCCTGTCGCTTGGCGGCCAGACCGGCCCGGTGAGCCAGAAGGGTGTTGTCCGAGCCATCGATGATTTCGGGCCGCTCCCAGACTTTATCCTCTTTGTCATTATTAGCCTGGGCCAATAAGAACGGCTGCCAGTCGATTTCTATTTTTTCACCTATCGACTCTTCCACTTTTGCCAGCCACACGGCGGCATTGTACACGAAAGGTCAACGAAAGTCGTAGTAGGTTGTTATCTCAGTTCCGGCCATTTTGTTACCTCCTGGCATATTTCTGAATGAATTGTATCTATGGGCAAAGTGCTTGTCAAAATATTAGGGGTTTTGGGCGCGCCGGAGGTCAACGGTCTTCGGTTCTACTTTTATATGAACGAAAGGGAATCTGTTGGACGGAACGGGGTCTGATGGTCGAAACGGAATCTAACGACAATCGGCATGACATAGCGACTTGCGTTTCAAACCTAGATACCTAGGGATACCTAAAATAACGGGAAATCCAGAGCTTAATTTAGTTCGCGGTGCCACCACTCGCTGAGCCCGATGACCGGCTTATCCCAGGCAGCCCTATGCTATAATATCAGTCTCAGGAGGCCCTCCACGCGGCAGATTTAGCACATTGTTCATTAATTGGATGGTCCGGCATTGGACGCTCTCGCATTGGACGCTCTGGTGGACACTTTGGGCGGCGATAACCTGACGGTTTTACGCTGCTTACGACAACGAGCGCTCAGCCAGTCACACCCAATCTTTGTAGTCGGCGGCCCGGTGCGCGATATATTGATTGGCGCACCCATTCGTGATTTGGATTTCGTGGTGGAAGGCGATGGTCCAGAGGTTGCTCGCTGGCTGGCGGAGCAATTGGGAGGCGAAGTCCGCGTCCATCCAAGGTTCGGTACATCTACCTTTATTTTAGGTAGTTGCCGCGTTGATGTTGTCACTGCGAGGTCGGAAACTTATTCCGCCCCTGCTGCTCTTCCCACAGTGACTCCCGGCTCAATCTTCGACGATCTAGCCAGGCGCGATTTCACAATTAACTCCTTGGCTTTGCCATTGAACCAACAGAATCCCGAGATTTTGGACCTTCACGGCGGGATAGACGACCTGCGAAGCCGCGTGATTCGTATTCTCCATCCTAAGAGCTTTGAAGACGACCCCACTCGAATATTTCGGGCAATCAGGTACGAACAACGTTTTGGGTTTGAATTGGAACCGGATACGTTGCAATGCCTGAACGACGCAGTAGACCAAGGCCACCTTGCGTCGCTCACCAGTGATCGTATCAAACATGAGTTGGAGAAAATTTTAGAAGACGACCAGCCGGAAGAGGCTCTGAAAAGATGTGCGGCACTTGGGGTTTTGGCAGAGATTTACCCTGCTATGGGCCGGGTTGAGGCGGTAGACCGTCTGGTGGCACTAACGTCAGTCGGGGTCTCCCCGTCCTCTATTCTGGATATAACGGGCTCAAAAGCGGATGCAAAGCAAATCGACCCCTTGTCCTATATTGGGGCTCTCGCTTATCCTCTTTCGGAGATACAAGCGGAAGAACTTATCCGCCGCATCAATGCCAATAGTGTATGGGCCGCGGTAATCAGAGACGTAGTCTCCTTAAAGACGCAAGAGGAACTTCTGGCTGCCGAAGAACTTTCAAACTCCCAGTTGGCTAAGGCCTTAGATGGGAAGCGCGCACAAGCAATTCTGGCGGTTACCCGGCTCACCGGCCTGTCGATAATCTCAGAAAGACTGGCTTTGTATTCAGAAAAGCTGCGGCACATCGCAACGGAGTTGACCGCCAGGAAACTGATTGACCTGGGAGTGCCCCAGGGCCCTGCGATTGGCCGCCTATTGGATGAATTGCGAGAAGCCAAACTGGACGGATTGGTATTGGATGAAGAAGATGAAATCCGCTGGCTCCAAGAGCGCATAGAATGAACCACTACGATAAGTCTAATACAGTTCGCTCCTAACCCGATAATCCGGCGTAAAATAGGGACTGACACAGAATGCCTGAAGATACCCAAGAAATAATCGAACAAGAATCCTGCGTAATCTGCGGCGAGCCGCTAGATGGTGTTCATCAGACCTCTTGCCAGATGTGCGGAGGCAAATTCCATCAGCCTTGGAGCCAAGATAGCGATATCCCTCAATGTGGGCGCATCGGCAGCCACGAAGAGGCCTTGGCCATCGTATTCTTGTGCGACGACTGTTTTTACGGGCGAAGACCGTAAAGCCTTCAGTGTTTAACGATGCTATGACCGGTGTACAACAGGCTGATGCATTTCGGGATATTTGCTTCTAACCCGCCACGTCAAAGCATAAAAATGCTAACGGCTGAGTGCGAATCGCCGACAGCGAAAAGGACGACTTCATGAAAGCAATCTACATCGAATCTCACGGCGGCCCAGAGGTTCTGACCTACGGAGAACGGCCTGACCCGACGATTAATTCCCAAGAGGTATTGGTCCGCGTAGGCGCTGTGGCCTTGAACCGCCTCGACCTTTATACACGGGAAGGGGGACGGGGACTGAAGAGGGACTTTCCGCCCCCGCTGATTCTAGGTGGAGATTGCGCTGGTGAGGTGGTGGAGATTGGCGAACAGGTCGCTACCGTGAAAGTGGCGGACCGGGTGGTGGTCAATCCCCGCTTGACCTGTCAGCAATGTCCCGCGTGCCTGGCTGGCCGAGATGACCTTTGTAGCAGGCAACGATTTATGGGGAGCGCGATCGACGGCAGCTACGCAGAATTGGTTGCCGTTCCCGCAGCCAATGTCCACGTGATAGACGACAGCGTTTCATACGAAGAAGCTGCTGCGTTGCCAACTACCTTTCTGCCAGTTTGGAACATGTTGGTGCGGCGAATGCAGGTCAAGGCCTGGGAGACTGTGTTAGTCCTTTCTGCGTCGGCAGGAGTGGGCACCGCAGCGATTCAGGTTGCCAAGAACATCATTGGCGCCCGCGTCATTGCCACCACCAGCACCCCGGAGAAAGTCGCCAAGGCTCTAGCCCTGGGGGCCGACGAGGTAATCAACTATAACGAAGAGGATATAACCGAACGTACTAAGGAAATGACCGGGGGAATCGGAGCCGATGCTGTGGTGGACCACGTTGGGGCCGACTTCTTCTCCAAGGCGTTCAACGCCCTCAGGCCGGGTGGGCGTTACGGAACCTGCGGCGCAACCACCGGACTGCGTAGTGAGTTGCATCTGGGGTTGCTCTTTAGCCAGCAAAAGGAAATCTACGGCGTGTTCATGGGCAATAAGGAGGACATGCGGGAGATTGTCACCGTGCTCAACAGGGGCTTGATACGTCCCGTTGTAGACCGGGTTTTCCCCTTGCAAGACGCCGCCGAGGCCCACCGGGCGATGGAAGAAACCAACTTCTTTGGCAAGCTGATACTCGCGCCCTAATTTAGCCATCCTGCTAGACGAGTCTCGCTAATCGGATACCTATTCGGACGCTTGATTCGGCGCTTCGGCCTCTGGCTCGGCAACCGCGGGCTTGATAAATGTCAGCAGCACACCAAGAGAATAGCCGACGCCAAACGTAGCTCCACCGCCGATAATCGCGCCTTTTAGTGCGTTGGCCAGCGAGAGAGGAGCAAAACCGCTCTGCTGTAATACCACCGCGATGGCGAGGCCAGTTATTACGCCGGTAATGGTGCTGAAAATGGTCCGTTTCCACGCTGGAGTCGGGAGCCATCGCCTCAGTCCACGAGGACGTCGTCGTTGAAGCTGCACCTTGAGGTTGACCTTTGCGTTGATGCCGTTGGCGGATAGGGGAGCGCTAGCCAAGACTCCCAGGCCCGTTACGGCCGTCACACCTGAAGCAGCCAAGGCCGTTGTGCCCCCAAATTCGGCAACGTCTATGCCAAAGGGCACTGAGCACAACTCTCCTGAGTCGCTGAGAATGGTCCCCTCAATCTCAAAAATTCCCCGCACATGATTGGAGATGTCTTTGATTCTGACCTCTGTGGTGCCGGAGCTGATGTCTACTTCCTTGCTGGCCAAGTCCGTCCCGAAACCTCGTAAAGCCCAGTTCAACCGAGCACCGGGCGGGATGTTTTCAGCCCTGATCGTCAGAACCGCTTCCGGGTCGACCTCAAGTTTTTCGCCTGAAAAGCCAGGGAGAATGAAAGGTGAGGGCTGCCCGCCTTCAATCACGACTCTGGCGCCGTCGCAGTCTGCTGTCTGAGATGCGGACCTGGCCTGAGCGACTTGAGGCAGAAGCCAGAATGTAGCCGCCACGGCTAGGATCGCGAATAAGATCGGAAGATGCGGCTTGAATCGATTCATTGATACTCCCCAGGAAACTCCCCGGGAAATCCCCACGGACTCGAGTGGTAGTTTGTCCGTTCTTGATTAAGTCAGGCTCACCCTTGACATATCGTTAGGCGACAGAAAAATGATATTAACCGCAGTTAATTGATTCATGGCGTAAGTCCACCGAGTTACTTCTTCAATCGTCTTCCATGAAACAGATATTGTTGTGAGTAGCCGCCATAACGGCCAAAGTGGGATAGAGCCCACTCCAGCAATACTCGGTCCGGTGGCGGTTTTTCTCCGTCGAAATACCACTCACCCAATGCCCGGCGTATCCACACGTCGATCGGGAACGCTTCAATCTTCTCCAATGAAAAGACGGATACGCAGTCGGCCACCTTGGGTCCGATGCCCGGACATTCCATCAGCTTTTCTTTGGCTTCCAGATAAGGCAATTCGACAAGACTTTCAAGATCCAATCGTCCGTCCAAGACCATTCTGGTGGTCTTATCCACGTAGGGCGCTCTGAATCCCAAGCCTAGCCTTCTTAGTTCCTGCTCGCCCGCCTCACCCAGTTGGGCTGGCGTGGGGAAAGCATAGCGCGCGTCCCCGTTCATGCTAACTTGGTCTCCAAAGTTTTTGGCCAGGGCTTCCATGTTCTGGTGGATGCGGGGGATGTTTGAATTGGCGGAGCATATAAAGGAAATTACGCATTCCCATGGCTCTATCCTAAGTAGGCGAAGGCCGGGATAAAGGTTCACCATCTCGGCCACCCTAGCGTCAGCCTTAATCTCGGTGTAGATTGCTGGAAGGTCATCATCCAAGCGGAAGTAGCTATGGAGCAACGACTCCACTGAGGATTGAGGTAGGGAGTCGCAGAGAAACTCGATGCGCTCACTGGTCTGGCGCATCTTGATGAAAGTGCCCCGCACTACCCCGGAGAACCAGTCCCCGTCCCGCTCCCAACGATGGGACTGCCCGCTTTCCAAGCTGGCGGCTAAGTCTAGGGGTTGGTCAGTTTCTAACTCCACGATCATCACCCACCCATTGGGCAGCCAATGTGCCCACATTAGATAACTTGCTCGGTTTCAGCGTGCAAGGAGGAATGGAGTTCAAGAAGGAATCTCCATAATTACGGCCCGTGATTCGGCGGTCCAAGACCACGATTGCGCCCTTGTCCCCTTTGTTGCGAATCAGCCGCCCGATGCCTTGGCGGAAGCGCAAAACAGCTTGAGGGATGGAGAATTCCTTAAATGGATCATCGTATTGGTCGGATCTAGCCTTTACCACCGGGTCGGTGGGTACTTGGAAGGGAAGGCGGGTTAGTACCAGCGCCTTCAGCACACCAGTGGGCAAATCAACACCTTCCCAGAAACTGGACGTGCCCAAAAGCAGGCTCTTCGGATCGTCGGCAAAACGGCTGATTAGTTGTTGGGGCCTGCCGTCTATGCTCTGGGCCAGCACGGTGATGCCTTCCCCCATTAACGGCGTTCGCACCCGGCTGGCGACCCCCCGGAGAGCTGAATATGAAGTAAACAGGGCCATGGTTCGGCCACCCAACGACTTGCTCAAATCGACCAAGACTCGGGATAAAGCGTCAAGGTACCCATCGGCATTGGGAGCAGGCATGTCGTCGGGTATGAGCAGTACCGCCGCTTTCTGGTAATTGAAAGGAGATCCGACCAGCAACTCCTCGCTCTCCTCGGGCACGCCGCTTCTACGCCTGAAATACTCGAACGTGCCGTTGGTGCTCAGGGTAGCGCTGGTCATCACCACGCACTCTTTCTTGTTGAACAGGTCTTCACTGAGTGTGGCGCCCACGTCCAAGGGCGCTGAATGCAGGGACGCATCGCCCTTGGCTTGGTCCCTGGCCAGCCAATGGATGGTGTCATCGTTAGGAGACCCCAGCATGGAATCTAGCTGCGTTCGAAGCAAATCCAGACTATCTTGAATATTGGAAGACTCCGATACCAAGGCTGGCTGGTCCGCCGCTCCGGGCAGGGTTGTGGTTTCTAAGAACCGTTGCAACCGGGATAGGTGCTGACTTGCTTGCGTCAACCTCACGTCCAAGTTTTCCCAATCCAGCACCAGGTCGGACCACACTTGTTGGGCTCTGACCCCGTGGTCCAAGAGAATCTGCGCCCTCTCCTCGGAGCCGTCAGGTGTTCTTACTTCCAAGACTCTTTCCGCTGCGGCCCAAAGCCTGGCCCAAAGCTCCCGGATAGACGGGGTGGTCGTTTCCACATCAGTTATAACTTTTTCCGCCTCTTGCCTTACCGTCGAGTCCGAGGTTTCAGTGGCAAGAGCGATGCGCAATTGGGTAATCAGGCGGTTTTGTAGCTCGGTTGTTTCTTCCAAGCGGTCCGGCGCAACGTCGAATCCCAATTGCCTGGTGGCCTCGTCCTCAAGATTGTGTGCCTCGTCCACCACCAAGTACTGGTATTCGGGAATCAGGCTGCCTCCCCGCACGAGGTCGGACATCAATAATGCGTGGTTAACCACGATGATGTGCGCTTGTTCGGCCCGTTCCCTGGCCGTGCGCAAGAAACAGGGTCCGCCGTCGCGCAAGCCGGGGCACCGGCCCTTTTCCCCGGCAGAAACCCGGTTCCACGTGAAAGAGTCACGGCCACCAAGGTTTATCTCACCCTTGTCCCCGGTTAGCGTGTCCTGCATCCAGACGGCTGTCTTGCTCAGCAATCGGGCTTCATCCACCGTGGGGTTTTCACTACGGGCGAGGTAATTCCAACGGTGTACGCATAGATAATTGGCGCGGCCTTTCAATAGTGCAGCCTTGATTTGACCTTTTTCCACCAATCCGGCGCCTTCCAATACCGAGACCAGAGCAGGGATGTCTTTACTAAGCAGCTGTTCTTGCAGGTTGATGGTGTTGGTGGAGATTACGACTCGTTGTCCTTTGGCCATAGCGAAGAGGACGGCGGGGAGCAGATATGCCATGGATTTCCCCACGCCGGTCCCACCCTCCACTACTAGGTGATTGCTGTTGTGGATTGCGGTGGTTACCTTGGCCAGCATCTGCTCTTGTTCAGGGCGGTGCTCAAAACCTGAGAAGGTTTTAGCGAATGGCCCGTTGACACCCAAAAGTGAGGCTACTTTATCTTCGTCGAAGGAGCCCATGTTGTTTTCCGACCGGCGTTTTTCCGGGCGGGCCAGCCTGGCCGAAAGATTGTCCAAATCCAGGCCAGTCAGTCCGAATGCCGATGTCTCACCAGGGGCTGTTGACTGTTGGAGTCCAGCCAGCAAGGGACCTATGGCCCAGTTGCTGCGGTCGGAGAGGTTAACGATGTGGGCAAGTAACCCGCTGTCCAGTGCTTGAGCCTTTTTGAGCAACGCATTGAAGACTAGGAATGTTGCTTTAGCGTCCCCCAGCGCTCGGTGCCTGTCCACGTGGGAGACCTTTAAGAAATCGGAGAGATATCCCAGGGAATACTGGGCGGAGCGAGGCAAAAACACCGATGCCAGATCCCAAGTATCGTATGCAGGGTTTTTTAAGGGCAGCCCGTGAGAACTTAAGAACGATAGGTCAAACGAGATGTTGTGACCGATAACCGGGAAATCCTCAAGCCAGTCGGCCAACTCGGGTACTATGGTGCTGAAGAATGGCGCGCGCTTGACCTGGCTTTCGGATATGCCGGTTAAGCGCTGCACGAACTCGGGAATCGAGCGGCCCGGATTGATGAAGGTCTGGAAAGTGTCTAGTACTCGATCGCCTTCGAATTTAACGGCGCCTACCTCGATAATCGTGTCGCGGTTTTGGTCCAAGCCCGTGGTTTCAAGGTCCAAGGCCACATGGACCGTTTCGAAGGGATTCGCTGTAGGGAAGCGTAAAGACATAGCTAGTTATCCACCGCCAACATTCCACCCCTGATATACCTGTGAAGGTATTTGACCCCTGTGACCGAGCTTTGCCCTATAGCCACCGTGAAACTGTCATTCTGAGTGAAGCGAAGAATCTTTACGCTTGAGCCAAGAGATTTTTCGTCGCTTCGCTCCTCAGAATGACAGTATTGAGGCAATACCTCCGTGACCGTAACCCGGACTATGCGTTTACCCCACTTGGGCTAAGCCAGGTTCATTGATAATCAACCAATCTAGAGCCGAGTAATACCGAACTAAATTACATAAGGACGAAGCTGGCCGGACCTGAGTCCCACTGCCGGGTGGAATTCGCCGGAGTGAAGGCCAGCTAGAAACTCGCTTTCATTGTTTATCTCAGCAGAAAATTGGGTCACGAACTTACCCAGTCCGTGGGCTGAATGAGCGTCGCTGCCGCCGGTTACCGGCATTCCCAATTGGCTGGCGACCCGCATGGCGAAATCATTTTCCTCATCGGCGGTGCCGCCGTTGGCCACTTCCACGGCATGGGCCAGCTTGAACACAGGATGTTCCAGTGCGTCTTCGGGTTTCTCCGGCAGCTCGTCGGGGACCGACTGATAGAGCAAGGCTCTCGACCGTCTTCTCTCGCTCAAGACCGAACGGAAAGGATGGGCGGTAACCACGAATCCACCAACGGCATCGGCAGCTCGCCGCAACTCTTCGGCTTTGTGAAACCCGGATTGGTAGCGGTCAATCCCAAATGCCAGCATGTGGCCCATGTCGGTTTCCACTTCCATGGCCCGCACCAGCACCACGTTGTGACGGCTGGCAAAGAGATCGAATTCGTGTTTCTCCCAAGGTCCGCTGTGTTCGGTGAGGCAAAGGCCGCGGAGGTTCAAACGCTCCGCTTCCAAGATTAGCTCTTCGGGTTTGAGGCTGCTGTCGCTGCTGCCCTTGGTGGTGTGGATGTGGAGGTCGAAAAGTTTGGCCATTAATTCGCTTATCAGCTTTTAATATTGGAATAGGAGCAACCGGCAGTCAGCAATAGATTGACAACTAGGTTGGGCCGTAGCTATTCGCTGGCGCTCCAAGTGTGTCTAAGTCTACCTAGCACGGCGAATATCGTCAATGGGTTCATGTCCAGAGAGTGGTGCGGCCAGGTGGTGTGCAGGTCCTGAATCGGACCTATTTATGGGGGTAAATACTTTGAAATTGGATTAGTAGCCCGGCCAGAGAAAGACCTGGCGCCGGTCCAGTGCTTGAAACGGTATGTCCGGGGTAAGGCGGGTCAAGATTCCGTAGGCCCGCTCCCCGGCGGCCGGTGGGGCGATGGCGTATCCCAGGAACGCCTTTGGTTGCACCAGTTTGGCAATCTCCGCTCCGTCGGTTAGGGCGGTACCCATCCAGCAGAGCACGTCAACACCGCTTTCATGGCTGTGGTTGTGAAACGTCTCTGCAGAATCTTGCTTGTGTAACGTCTCTGCGGAATAAATGTGGGGAAGGTGACCCATCTCAGGAAAAGGAGTCGTGTCCCCCGGTAGATACACCGTTACGCCATCAGGGCTATGCACCTGAAAGGCCAATGGCTCCACGGCGGCATGATCGCAGCGAAGAGCAGTTAAAGTCGTCCCCCCAATGGGGATTTCCTCTCCCGGCACCATTGAAACGATATCAAATGGCGGGTTCTGGCCTTGGAAAGTGCCAGCCCCAATACTCCCAACATCCGAATGCCTAGTTTCCCCCCTTTCTAAAAGGGGGGCTAGGGGGGATTTCGTCCCGCCTACCCGCAACCTCTCCGCCAATGCCGGCGGAGCGGCCACTGTCGCGCCAGTGCTAGCCTGAATCCGGGCGACTAGTTTGGGTTCCCAATGGTCAGAGTGGCCGTGGCTAACCACGATTAAATCCAAGGGCGAATCCGCTGGCACTTCCATGCCAACGGGGTCGAAGAGCATGGTGGCATCTGAAGTTTTCACCACCACGGCGGAATAGCTGTTGACCCAGGCCAAAGCCACCCCGTGACTCACCCGCGTATGGTAGATATCGTTGGTGACTTTATTCATATGCGCTGAGAATCGGCCGAGAGGCTGATTGCTGACGGCTGGCAGCTAATCTTCGTACCTGTCATCCCGTCCGTGGAAAGCAGTGCGTGTGCCGCTGGCCCGCCGTTCCCGGAAGAAGTTGTACTCATCCTGTTCAAAGCGCATGTTGGTAAACAGAGTGTGGGTTACGTAGCCCTGAACCAGACCGGATGTCGCTCCCAGAATGTCCAGAATCATGTGGTTGGACGCTTTGCCGATGGCGATTCCGTCGGCTGGCAGCAGGCACATGGTTTCGCACAATTCTTGCACCTTCGCTTCCAACTGATCGGCAGGCACTGAATAGTTGGCCAGGCCCATCTGAACCGCTTCCGCTCCATTAATAGCGCGGCCGGTGAGGAGCAACTCACGGGCTCTCTTCATTCCAACCGACAAGTAGAGTGGCACAAGGTTCAAGCCGCTTCCCGCAAAACCAAGCCTTTGTTCGGCATGGGAAATCTGAACATCGTCGGCAACCACCGCCATATCGCAGGCTTCCATCATGATTGCGCCCTCGCCGATGCAGTGGCCTTGCACCTGAGCGATGGTGATTTTTGGGAAGAGCAAAAGCTTTAAGTGCTTTTCTATCCACCGCCGGTCAACTTTCAAGCGGATGCGCTGGCTGGCCCGGCGCTCACCAGCCTGGCCTGTGCCCATGCCATAGACGAAGCCCACCGTGTCCAAGTCGTGGCCCGAGCAAAAAGACCGGCCAGCGCCCCGGATTACCACTACCTTGCAATCGTCGTCGTCCTCGGCTTCGGACAGGGCTTCGTAGAATTGGTCCAAAAGGCCGCCTTGACCCGGAAAGTCCATGGCGTTTAATTTCTCCGGCCGGTTCATGGTGATGCGGATTATCGCGCCTTGTTTCTCGTATAAAACGTGTTCGTAGTCCATGAAAGTCAGTCCTCCCAAGATTGATAGCCTAGTCAGACGCAGACCTATGGGGTTTGGAGCTGTCTGCTGGTAAATGTTAGCAGAGTGGGAATTCTTGATTTTTGCCGCTGATTTTATCTCAGAGCCATTCAGGAACCGGAGTTAGCTGATTGCTTTCAAGAGTTGTGGGAAGCGACTAATGGGCAATACTTCCCCGGTGGATTCGTAGTGGTCAATCAGTTCCCTCACTTCATCGGGCACCCGCCGTTTTGTACCGGAATGAGCGTCAAATCCGACATATATACCTTGAATCACCGTCAGCAATCTATCCGAGTCTCCTCGGTATATTTCCATCTCCAGGTGAAAACTGGTGTTTCCGAAGTCTCCTACCCGGATGTACAGTTCCAGCATCTCGTCGATGCGAGCTGGGGCCTTGAATTCCAGAGTTGTCTTGACCACTGCGGTATCGAAGAATCCACGTTGTCCTACCTTGTAGATGCTGAACCCCAAGTTCCGGTAGTACTCAGACTGACCTACTTCTAGGTAGTCCATGTATGCGCCATTGTAGACAATCCCTTGGGCGTCGCACTCGGTCCAGCGCACTCTCAGTGGAGTATGGAATTTGAAATCGGACTTGGCCATGAACGTTTTTCCTTTCAAATCCGGTGAAATCCAACAAAATCCAAAAATGATATCCGAATATGTTACGTAAATGTGAGTTAGGCCCGAGACTCCCGATCTACGATTAAGTCGATACAGTCAATCACGCCGGGGACGCATGTAGGCTTGAGTTGCGTCTACCAAGCCTAATAATGAGGCTCTTCGCTACTCCCGAAACACTGAATTACATAACATTAGAAACACAATTTATTAAATAACATAACGTTAGCCTCCGGAATTAATCATCCTCGGGCTCGTATCCAAGAGACTGTAAATATTTCAGGTCTTCCGCGGTGAGCTTCTCCGAAAGTCGGGCCGATTTTAACAGGTCGGGACGCAAATTAAGGGTTCGCTTTAAGGATTCCTGCCTCCGCCACGTTTCGATTTCGGCGTGATGGCCCGAGCGCAATATATCCGGCACCGCCATGTCCCGATACTCGAATGGGCGGGTGTAAAGAGGGTGCTGGAGAACCCCGGAGCTGATGGAGTCCTCGGTCACGTTTTCCATTGAGCCCACAACGCCGGGGACCAACCGGGACACAGCGTCCACCACCATCATGGCAGGAAGCTCTCCTCCGGTCAGAATGAAGTCGCCCAGACTAATCTCCCTGGTTGCAAGCCCTTGGCGTATCCTCTCATCCACGCCTGCGTAATGACCGCAAATCAATACGATTGCCGGGCTTTGGGAGAGCTCTTCGGCTAATACCTGGGTGAATGCTTCACCTTGAGGGCTGAGTAAAACCACCGGTATATGCGCTCTTTCCTCGGTGGAATAGCCGCCTAGCACATCTTCCACTGCTTCGAAAACGGGCTCGGGCTTCATCACCATGCCTGGCCCACCTCCGAACTGATAATCGTCGGCTGTCTTATGGGCGTCGCGAGTGTAATCTCGGATGTCGGTGAGTTGAATTGAGATAAAGCCCTTCCGGCTAGCCTGCTCCAGCATGCTGTGCTGGAACGGCCCTTGGAAGGCTCCTGGAAAGAGGGTCAAAACGTGAAAACGCATCATTGCCAGCTATCAGCGCTCCGCCGTCAGCTATTTCAATAACCTCAACTACAACCTCAACTACTTGGCTGACGGCGGAACTGGTTCACTCTTAGCCGACGGGTTGAAGAGCCGGAGCGGCTATGTTGTTCACAAAATCGTCGCCGCCCTTCATCACCAGTTTGAAGCGCTTCTGGTCACGCAGCACGCCGATGTCCCTCACGGGGTCTCCGTCCACTACCAGTAGGTCGGCCAGTTTTCCCGGAGTCAGCGTGCCAATGTCGTCCTGCAGCCCGACGCACTCGGCGGCCCAACCCGTGGCGGCTTGAATCGCCTGCATGGTGGACATGCCGCGCTCGACCAAAAGCTCGATCTCCCTAGCGTTGTCCCCGTGGACGTAGCCGCCAGCATCGGTGCCCGGCACAACCTTCACTCCTGCGGCTAAGGCTTGGTGCATGCTCTCTTCATGCACCCGCATAAGCGCCTTTGCTCGCTCAACCATATGCGGTGCGCTTACTGTGCTGTGAAACTCGTAAATCTCGAAAGTCGGCACGAAGAATGTGTTCTGGTCGGCCATCATCTTCAGCAGGTCTGGGTCCTCAGACAAATAACAACCGTGCTCGATAGACCCGGCGCCTTGCTCAATCGCCATGCGTAGGCCGGGACCGCCCAAAGCGTGGCACATGGTTTTTCTACCTAAGGCGCGGGCTTCTGTGATTAAAGCCTTAACTTCGTCAGCCCCAAAAGCTATGTCCTTGGGTCCATGGCCCTGGCGGGAACTGGCCCCACCAGTGGTGGCGAACTTAATCACGTCGGCGCCAACACGGACCATCTCCCGGACCTTGGCCCGCACCCCATCAACCCCATTGGCCACTCCTGGGGGCAGAAGTGGGTTGTCGCCCCAAGGCTTGTGGTGCCCTGCGCCGCAAACGTGGTCGCCCAGACCCCCGGTGGGGGAGATAATCGCCACCGACAGCACCAAGCGCGGACCGGGATAGAGCCCCTCTTCTACGGCTTGCTTGAACCCTACATCGAGCCATGCGCCATCCCGAACGCAGGTATATCCAGCGGCCAGTGTTTGCTCCAACACCTTGGCAGTGCGCAGATGTTGTAAAGACACGGGCTCAGCCAGTCCCCACCGGTCGGATAGCTCATAACCCTTTGACGCCAGATGGTCATGGCAATCAATGAGGCCGGGAAGCAGTGTATAGCCCTTGACGTCGATGATTTCGGTGTTCGGCGGCAATTCCACGGCCGCCTGAGGTCCCACGGCTACAATCCTCTCACCATCAATGAGCAGAGTTGTATCGTTCACCACCGGAGCGCCGGTACCGTCAATCAAATTAGCGCCAACTAAAGCTTTCATCCGAGGCCTCCTGTTGTGACTTTGGTTATTCGTGGGGCGTCGCACGCCGCCGATCGAGCTAGTTGAGTTATTTATTGGGTACGCTAGTGAGCCTAGATAGGAAGCCTAGAGAGGATGTAGTTGCGCTCCAAATCGTGGGCCACCGGGATTGTGTGATGCTATTAAAGGGCGGTTGGCTTGTCAAGCGCCGCGCAAGCGCTTTTCCACGGTTGGGACGGTCAGAGGAGTCGGTCAAGAAATGAGTAGGTCAAGACCCCATGGCGTGATTGGATGGGCTGGAGTTATGCGGACCGGCAATCGAAATCGCATCAAAAGCCACAACCGTCCGCTAGGCGAGCCGGACGGTTCATTGGCTATAATCAGTTTTTATCCGAGAATCGCTACGTAGTGGACTTCGCTCAAGTGTTATCCACGGCCTTGATTGGCAAGGGAGCACTTTTAGCGCACCAATCAGATGGGGGGCGTGGGATGGGACTCTTGAAGTTAAATGCGGCGTGGATCGCTTTGGTGGCGATGATTCTGTCGATTGCCATCGCCTGCGGCTCCTCCCTTGAGAACCAGATTGTCTTTGTGTCGACCATCGACGGCGACGAAGAAATCTATCTGTTGGATCCCGATAATGGGGACATCTTCCCTCTAACTAACAACACCAGCAAAGATTTCAATCCAAAGCTATCTCCGGACGGGAATCATGTCGTTTACCTGGCCAATGAATCGGGACAATCAGAGATAAACCTTGTGGACATCAAGGAAGAGGCCATCACTCGCCTCACCCACAATGTGGGCGACGACCAATATCCTCAGTGGTCTCCGGGCGGCGAACGTATTGCCTACACTTCGTTGCAGGACGACAACCCGGAGGTGTACCTGATGTCTGCCGAGGGCGGTCAAGGCACCCGGGTGACCTCCAACACCAGCGATGACCGTGTGGGCGATTGGTCCCCCGATGGCGAGTGGTTGGTTTTCTTCAGAGCCGCAAATGACCCGGAAAAGGGCTTGTGGCTACGCAACCCGGACGGCGTGAACCTAGTGCAATTAACCAGCGAATCCGACTCCCAACCCGATTGGTCCCCCGACGGAAAGCACATTGCCTTCGTTCGGGTTGACGGCCAAAGCACCGATATATATATCGTCACCAAACTCAAAAACGGCACCTGGCAAGACGAGACCGAACTTACCCGCCTAACTCAACATCCGGAAGCCGATTTGTCCCCGGCATGGTCTCCCGACAGCAAAAACATAGCCTTCGTTTCTTTCCGAGACGGGAACGGGGAGATTTACATCATGAAGGACGACGGTTCCAGCCAGCGGCGGTTGACCAGTAATGGAGCCGATGACCTGAGCCCCGTGTGGTCGCCGGATGGGAAACGCATGGCATTCGTCTCTTATATATACGGTCCGGGAGAGATAATCATCATGGCAGCCGACGGAGGGGATCAACTCCGAATGACTAATAACGATGCCGAGGACCACTCTCCCGACTGGTAGACCAGGATTTCTCATACTAGCCAGCAAGATGAAATAGCCCGCATGATGAAATAAATGGAAAATCGCACTAGGATTTAACCTCGTCCCCCTAGCATTCCTAAACGAAATCCCGATGCGCCTCGGCAATGGCATGCCGGGACGTCTTCACGTCGGTAGGATTCGTCCTCTTGTCGCCACAACAAGGGAAGCAACGACACCCCATTTCGAATTCTGCTTGCCACGCCTCCAAGGCCCGGTGACCAACTTGAAGCCCGGCTGGTTCACGGAGTCTTTGTCCACTTCTGCCCGGAGTCGCAGTTCGGCCGAGAGGAATCCGCATAGCTGGGATTATAACAGCGCCCTTGGCTCACCCTCCTCGCACTGGGCCCCTATGACCATGGCCCCAATAGCATGGTAGGAAAACACCGTTGGAATTTGCGGGACATCTAAGTTATCGACGTAAAAGAGAATGACCGTTAAAAATACTGGCTCCTAAGAAAATTGGATCGTGAATCTATGACCACCATACTTCAAAACATTCCGGCGAATTCCGTGCTCAGCAAATGGGCTCTAATATGGCTGGCTGTGGTAGCCGCCCTAGTTGCATTACTTACGATTCTGACGGTATCTGTCTCGGAGAATCCAAGTATCTCCCAAGACCTGAGAATTATGAAATGGATTGTAGATTGGGACCTGCCCGGTTTGACAACATATTTCAATCTGGTTTCGGCTGTTACCCACACGACAGCGGGAATAGTTTATGGCGTGTTGGGCGTAACCTTTCTGATATTGCTGGGGAAAACCCGGCCAGCGATAGCGTTTCTCGCGGTTGGCCTCAGCATCGCTGTCGTGGCTCTAGCCGCCGATCACTCACTTGGCGTGATTGTCGACCGTGGCAGGCCTTTGGACCCTTCGCACCTCGCCTTCCCCAGCGGCCACACTTATGGCACCACAGTGTTTTTTTACCTTCATAGGTTTCTCAGCGGTTTACTACCGAATGAAACCCAAGATACTGATTCCCATGTTGGGAATTTTTGCTCTTCTAATCGTTTCAGTCGGCTTGGGGCGCATCCATCTTCAAGCCCACTTCCCCAGTGATGTAGCTGGCGGATACCTGTTGGCCGCCATTTCGCTGTTAATCATTATCCCGGCATTGCTTTGGATAAGAAGCACCGGATGGATGGCCTCCCGAAAGCTCGATGAGAATCTGGGCATAGTAGCTTGCGAAAGTTGCATGGTGGCAAGTTCCATCGCCAGCGTGGTTGTGCTGGACCCTGTTGAAGGTACCGCGACCAAAGTCTACACATCACCACCTCTGGTCAGGATACTTTACTGGATCGCATTCCAAGCCAAATTCCCCTACGAATCCAATACTGCCACTCTGGCACCTGGGAAGTACCGGCGCCAGATTGCCAGCCTGTTGACGGCCCACCGGTTCGGCAAAGACCTAGTAGCGCCGGTGAAGACTATTGACTGTTCACACGGCAATTGCAGCTTTGTGACGGAATTCATTCCGGGCGAACTGGCCCAGAACGATGAGCCGGCTCAGAAATTCATGGGCCAAGTTTCCGAACTTTTCGCTGAGGCTGGACTTTCCGTCTGGCAGGTGAACCCTCGAAACCCTCACGCCCACACGAACTTGATACGCAACGTCGATGGAGATTACATAATCATCGACTTGGAATCGGCGGTGGTCAGCCTATTCCCTGCGCCGGGGCAGTTCATGTCTTCTGTGAAGAGCGGAAATCTTCCTATTTTCGACGATATAGATTTCCCCCGGCTGAAAAACTATATCGATACTAATGAAGCGGCTTTGTTGAACACCATTGGGACCAAAGGCGTAGCGGCTCTCCGACATGCCACGGAACACGCCGAGGAATCTATCAATGTATGGAAGGCCGCAGAGCCCAGGATTATAAGCCACCTCATCTCCGGTACCTACAGGTTGTTGAATTTCAAGGCCAGATTCCAGCACATCATGGGTGCGCTTACGGGAGCGGATGCGGCGGCAGAGCTGTTCTTGAATAACGGTATAGACCGGTGGGAGAAGCAAGGCAGGATAAATCATGCGGAAGCAACCGGATTACGCACCCGGCTGTCTTCGGGAGCCGCCAAATATGCCACTCGCCACTTGGGTGCCCACCTGGTCCTGAGCGTAGCCATTGCCGTCCCGATCCCAGGAATACGGAGTGCGGCGCGGTTCCTGTGGACGTTTTCATTCTGGCTTAGAATGCAAATCAGACGATTGCTACGCAGGAACTCTGCGGATGCTGATGGGATGGCCAACATACACACACCGCTGGTCATGCTTCTGTCCTTGCTGCCAGGATTGGGCGGGGTTGCCTATCTGGATCGTACCCATTGCGTAGCAAATTGCTGGCCCGCCTGATGCTGGACCAAGTCGCGTGGAAACTGCCGTTCAAGCTCTACCGTAGGACCCACATCGGTCGGTTGCTGGCCCCTCCGGTCAATCGGGTATTGGTCCCCAACGCTGAGGTAGCGACTGGCAAGGTCTAGCAAATCTCGTAGGCGTCTCACATGTTCCTTCGGTTGGGTTTCTCGCGCGGTTGCATTTCTCGCGATGCCGGATTGCATGAGCGTGCTAGTCTAAGGTACCCTCGTCTTGGCTGGAAATAACCTATGCCGAGGAATCACACTCATGGATTACAGCCGAATCGCCCCCATGATGACCCATCTTTGGGCGCCAATGGCAGCGGTTACCAGCGCATGGCAAGGCAAATATAATGCCCAAATCGCGGTCGCCATTTCTGCCGCTTCCATCGTTCCGGGCAAGCCTCGGGTCGCCATCAAGATACAAAAGCGCAACCTCACCCACGACTTGATTTACAAAAGCGATGGATTCGCGATTAACTTCTTGAGCACGGACCAACTTGATTTGATATCCGCTTTTGGACTGGTTTCGGGCAGGGATACTGAAAAACTCTCCCACGTGCCCTATCGGTTGGGGCCGTCGGGAAGCCCGGTTCTTAAAAGTTGCTGGGGCTACATGGACTGCCGGGTGGTAAACGCTCTAGACGGTGGAGACCTGACCTGCTTCCTGGGAGACGTTCTGGAGGGTGATACCCTTGGAGAAACCGGGGACCAGCCGGGGCACGATAAAGGGCCACTTTGGTGGAGGGACGCTCAACGCCAACTGCCGCCCGAGTTAATAGACGAGTGGAACCAGAAGATTGCCCAAGAACGTGAATTCTCCGCAGAGTCCATGGACAACATTGATTTCACCCCTTGGACCTCCCGCAGTTAA
>Ga0066376_10000058_pt1 | contig 79453 bp, 84 predicted proteins | sample Knorr_S15_td_Bot_FD_77009 | JGI IMG/M metagenome (GOLD analysis project Ga0066376, IMG submission 77009) | Marine microbial communities from Southern Atlantic Ocean transect - Knorr_S15_td_Bottom_ad_5009_LV_A | ecosystem: Environmental > Aquatic > Marine > Oceanic | place: Southern Atlantic...
CCTTGAGGGTTACATGGGTCCAACAGGATGTGCTCTATGGAGCAAGGAGTTTTACGAAACAGATCCGGATCGAGGATTTGCACGCGGCTATACGATGGAAATCGTGCGCGGCAGCGGCCCGGTCGGGGCAGCAATGACCGGCATGATGACAGGCAGGTTACCCTGGGGAAAAGATCACCACGAGGCCTACGAACTGTTGTTTGACAAACATGCCACGATTGTCACGGTTGGCGAAGATCTGCCAGAAGAACACAACACGGTCACACTAGACCCGAATGCCTGTGACTCAAACGGTATGCCCGCGGCGAAGATCTCGTACACGCTGGGTGACAACAGTAAGAAAATGTTGGAACACGCTGCCCATCGGGCAACCGAAGTGTTTCGAGCTGCCGGTGCTGTTGCTGTCAGTCCACCAATAACCACAGGGGTTTCCAGCGGGCATGCGATGGGCACTGCAAGAATGGGAATTGACGGGGCGCGTTCTGTCGTTAATGAGTGGGGGCGAAGCCATGATGTGAAGAACCTGTTTATTGTCGACAGTAGCGTTTTCGTCACCTCGGCCGGTGTGAATCCGACCAGTACATTACAGGCTGTTGCGCTGTATATTGCAGACAGCATGAAAAAACGACTGGCTAACCTTTTTGATTGAAGTCCGTGACACCACCCTCTTTTTGATCCCACTCATCTCAGGCTGCCGAATCCTTCAGGTCGAGTTCGTTGACCAGGGTTTCGTACCAGGGACGGACAAGCCTGGCTAATTGATCCTCTGCAAGATTCCAGCTAAACGCCCAGAACATCAGAACCGGATCGGTGTCACACCTGCTGGCGCTGCGTGCCAGTTAAGGATGAGACGTGAAGGTGGTTCCCAGGCGCTGAAAGTCATCCGCTCTATATCCTGCGAGTCCTTCCAGGCGAGCCCAATAAATCCGTCTGGTCCAGGTTCCGACTCGGTGTATGGCGCGAACCAGCGACAGATATGTTCTGCCTCTACCAGGGCCTGCCAAACTTCGTCAATGGTTGCGTTGATTTCAAATTCACATCGGATTTCACGGCTCATCAGAGTCTCCTTGTTGACCTAAGTGAGTTGATTCAATTGAACAGCAGGAAACGCGCCAACCAATAATTTGAAAGGGCGAGAACCTGTTACTTCCGGTTTATCGTATTTTTCAATCAGCCGTTCGACTTCACGAACCAGCTCCTGCGTAAATGCTTTGCGGGCTGCAGGCGTCTGGAAGTGAATTTCCCCCTCGATGCCGAGCGTCGCCAGCTTCTTGCCTTGTTTGTGTGCCAGTCGCCTGATTGTTGTCAACTCCCAAAGGCCCTGGGCAAAACTGTTGAGCAGATTCGCCCAGGAAAAGCGATCTTGACTGGACGTCGGCACATCACGAACTTTGTTCACATAGACGACAGGTTTTGCTCGATACAAACGTTCTTTTAATCCCCGCTGTTGCCTCTCCTCACTCACTTCAATGAAGCCAGCCCTTTCAAGGTCTCGCATGTGATAGCCGACTCGCTGCCGGGACATTTCGTATCGACGGGAGATGCTCACCGCGGATTCCGCTTGCTCTGAAAGATCCTCTAGTAATTGACGCCGAAACGGTGAGGAAAGCGCACCCAACTCTTCGTTTTCCAGGATTTTGTATTGATTCATGAAGGCCCTATTCCGCAACACCCAAAACGGGCTAAGCTGTTGTTCATGACAGGGAAAGACGTGGAGTCAGAAGTTGAGCAATAGCCCCAGCCAAAGCACCAACCCGATGTTAAACAGTCCCAACAAGCTGAAACTGGGCGTATTCGGCGTCAATGTCTCAAGCGGCTGCTCAATGACATCAGTACCTGATACCATCAAAGTGGAATGGGATGAATCAATGCGTATTGCCCAGGCGGCAGATCGCGCCGGTATAGAAGGCATGATACCGGTGGCAAGGTGGCGCGGCATGGGTGGTACGGTAAATTTTAATCACCGCAACTTCGACCCGTTCACCTGGGCTGCTGGTCTCGCTGCAGTCACCGAGAAGATTGCGTTGTTCGCCACTTTCCATATACCCACGGTACACCCGGTTCGCGCTGCCAAGGAGGTTGCAACCATCGACCATATTTCTGGCGGCCGCTTCTGCCTGAACATGGTCGCCGGTTGGAACGAGAGGGAAATCGCAATGTTTGGTGCACCGCAGCGCGAACACGACGAGCGTTACGATGTTGCCGAAGACTGGATTTCACTGTGTAAGCAATTGTGGACCCGGGAAGAAGAGTTTGACTATGTTGGCCCTTATTTCAATTCTCCCGGGGCCTATTCAGAACCCAAACCTGTGCAAAGCCCACAGCCTGTATTGATGAGCGCCGGTAACAGTCCCCGGGGCCAGCAATTCGCTGCCAAGCATGCGGATCTGAATTTCGTGGTGGCCCAGAACATTGAAACTGCGGGTCAAATCGCAGCGCAGGTCAAAAAACTGGCTCGGGACGAGTATGACCGCGATATACAGGTATTCGGTCAGGCCTACATTGTCTGCCGCGAAACAGAGAAAGAAGCCCTGGAATTTCATGATTATTACGTCAATCAAAAGGGTGACTGGGAAGGCGTGCAAAACCTGCTGGACGTGCTGATCCCAAATTCCCAAAGCGCGCTCGGAGACGGTTGGCAAGCCATGGCGAGTAATATGATCGCCGGCTACGGCGCCTTGCCGCTAATTGGCACTGCAGACCAAGTGATCGACGGCATGCAGGCGTTTGTCGATGCCGGAATCGATGGTATTACCCTTAGCTGGGTCGATTACGAAAAAGGCCTGGATCATTTCGAAGAAGAACTTCTACCGAGAATGATTCAGGCAGGCCTGCGTGAACGGTAACGGAAACTCTGATTAATCAGAGTTTCCCTAGCCGACACGCTGGGCAATTCCCGCCAGATCTTCAAGAATCGCAGGATTATGTGGTGGCGGGATGTAAAAAAGCATCAGGTCCAACCCGGCCTCGTTAAACCTGGCGCAATTTTCTTCCAGTTCATCAAGATTTTCTGAAGACTGGTGGATCGACGTCATGATCTCGTTAGGGTCGCGGCCAATATCACGGCAGATACCATCCAGAACAGCCTTTTTGGCAACCCAGCCGTCGAAATCGAAGGCGGCATAGTTCCAGTGTTGTGCCCAACGCGCCACATTCGGCAGCGTTCGTTTTTCGCCATTACCACCAATGCAAATGGGCGGATGCGGTTTCTGTACCGGCGGTGGATTATTGCGCGCATCTGTCAGATTGAAATATTTCCCAGAAAAATTCGTCACCTCTTTGGTCATCATCGAATGAAGGATTTCGCAGGCTTCATCGAATCGGTCGAAACGCTCGGTCAAGGTGCCCAGTTCAATTCCGTAGGCATCGCATTCCTCTTCATTCCAACCAGCACCAATCCCCAACTCAAGCCGCCCATCGCTGATAATATCCAGGCTCGACACCATATTGGCCAGCAGTGCAGGATGCCGATACACGACACCTGTCACCATACAGCCAAGGCGTATTCGACTGGTGGCCTGGGCCAGCGCGCTCAAGGTTACCCAGGCCTCCATACAGGGACCCGTCGTGTCGGGGACATTGATGGGATAGAAGTGATCAAAATTCCAGGCAGAATGAAACACCTCCATCTTGTCTGCTTCCTGCCAGACAGCGAGCAAATCGTTCCAGGTTGTTTGCTGAGGTGACGTCTTGATTGCATATTGCATAACGGCATCGCCCTTCTCTTGAGTTCCAAATCCAGCGCTAACCTATAGGAAAATCAGCAGTAGAGATAGTTCAAGAACAGACACCTTCTCAACTCCGCGAGCTTTCCTCAAGATTTCGGCTTATATTCTCTCCGTTTCCAAACAGACAATGCGTCTGGAAACGCTAACAGAGGATCAACATGAGCGAAGAAGAGATTGTTCTTTACGAGGTGGATCGACACGTTGCCACCATTACCCTCAACCGCCCGCGCCAGCGCAATGCGCTACTGGTGGAAACTCTTGAGAGGCTGGGTCAGCTCTGGAAAGAGATTGACCGGGACCCCGATGTGCGAGTCGCTATTTTAACAGGCAGTGATTGCGGCACATTCTGTGCCGGTATGGATTTGAAACAAATGGCGGAGGTCAGGGAAAAAGAAGGTGTCGATATATTAAGCAAAATCGGTGATGTCAGTTTTTCGAATATGCGGGACATAAAAACACCACTCATTGCCGCCATCAACGGCTATGCCCCCGCGGGCGGTATGATGTTGGCGCTTGGTTGTGATCTGCGAGTCGCCGTCGAAAGTGCGCAGCTCGGTATCACCGAAGTCCATCGTGGTCGTGGCTCCCCCTGGGCCATGCCGCTTTTTTGGCAAATGCCTCAATCCCTGGTTTCAGAGCTGACACTGGTTGGTGATTTTATGCCCGCACAGCGATTCTATGATGTGGGTTTCATTAACTACCTTGAACCCGACGTTGAAAGCATGATGCGCCGGGCCCGCGCCCTTGCCGATCGAATTTCGGAAGCAGCGCCACTCTCGGTGGCGGCAGCAAAACGTAGCGCCATGGCAACCATGGATCTGGTGATGGGCCACGCTCTGAAAGAAGCATCCCACATCCATGAGAAAGCCTATGCCAGTGAGGATGCCATTGAAGGCCCGCGCGCCTTTGCAGAAAAGCGAAAACCTGTCTGGAAGGGACGCTAGGTAATCTTTGATTAATCAGCGCTTCCCTAGTTCTGTGAGCCATTACCTCCAGCCTCGGACCTCTGATTCTCGTATACTCATCGTTAGGGAACTGGAGTAATAACTAGATGGCTGAAGCAATGAACATTGAATTTAGCGGCGTACATCACATGGCCTTGGTGTGTAGAGACATGGAAAAAACCGTGGACTTTTATACCAGGATCCTGGGCATGAAACTCGTCAAGGCTTTCGATCTGGGAGCCGGTATGGGTCAGCATTTCTTCTTTGATATGGGCGGTGACAACCTGCTGGCATTTTTCTGGTTCGATGGCGCACCAGAGGCGCACCGGGAATTGCCTCAGCAGAGAACCTGCTGGGTACAGGTGGTATCAATTCGGCACACGGCTCGATGAACCACGTCGCATTTCACGCGCCCCTTGAAAAAATTGAAGGATTCAGAGAGCAACTGATCAATAGTGGTATTGAATGCTCCGTCATGATTAATCACGCAGACGCGGAAACTGTGCCAGGTGAAACCAATGTCACCGGCGAGCCGGATGACACTACCTGGGTTAGATCGTTTTATTTTCTGGACCCGGACGGCATCATGCTGGAATTCTGTGCGCCGGTCACACCAGGCACCGATAAGCTCACTCTGCCAGTCAACTCCGAAGGCGTAAAAGCAGACGGCTCAACATTGGTTGGGTAAGAGCCCTTAGCGAATAAAGAGCCCTCAGCGAGACTAGTAAACGCCCGCATAAACAGTGGCTGGGAGCAACGGATAGAGCTTCGATATTATGACAAGCACCCTGGAAATCGAACGGCAATTTGTCTCCCTGGAATCCGCCACTGCCCCGAGAAACGGGGCTGGCTTTCATCCATGTCAGGGGCTGTATCACACCCCCGTCGGGCAAAGGCCCACCACCGCGTTTATAGCGACGCATTACAATGTAGATTTTAGTGAGCACTATCTCGGCAACTATATGGCAAGGCGCGGTTTTGGCTTTCTTGGCTGGAACACTCGTTTTCGGGGTAACGAAGCCTATTTTCTGCTGGAACATGCCTTGATCGATAATGGTTCGATCAATCGATGTTATCCAATGGGTATATTGGTCGCCGGACATTTTCGAAGGTCAATTGGTCGTAATCTGAAGTACAAACTCCGCAACCCGCACATTCTATAATAGACCTGGCAATGGGCATGAACACTGCCCGATAGTGAATCCGGCTCTTCAACATCAGAAAACGCTTGTTCATCGGATCTATGCCCAGGCTGGTAAAGCACCCCAGATCATAAGGCTCTACATGCCTGCTGACGATGATGACTTCGACACAGCCAGTATCCACGATGACCGTTGTGCCCATATTGACTCGCGCTCCAGTATCCATGGGTCCTGTGATCGTGAATTTTCCATCGGATATCAAGCGCACAGTACCGGTAATGGTTAAGGGTTTGCTCTGCTGCTCCAGGGCGTCCATATGGAATCTGGCACCAAGGGTGACAGTCACTGCATTGCCAATGCCAGCATTAACCACCTGCCGCACTGCATCAGGGTCAAAAATGCCGAAGGCTGCCACGTCCTCCAGACCCTGTTCAAGAATTTCCCGCAACACCTCGGTGGTATCCATGGTACCTCCGGAGGCAGTGTTGTCGTAATGATCCAGCAGAATAACTGGCCCTGAACCAGAGGCATCAGCTGCATGATTTGCCAACCCAACGGATTCAGAGAGGGGTTTTTTACGATAAACAAATGATTTTCTTTCTTTCCATGCCATATCAAGAAGCTCATCGCGCAGCGCCTCCGCTTTGCCAGGGTCGTTATCCGTAACAACGACCACACTCAGGCCAGCATTGTAGATATCAGCATGGGGGAAACCCGTAAACAGTGACACAACAAGTGCATCCGACGCTTCCATTTCCATGACCCGCGCCTGAAGCGCTTTGTTGGGGAAATCATCGGTCCCCTGTCGCATCACATGCGGCAGCATAGGGCGATTGCCCCACCTCATTGTCGGCTCAATCTCACCGTTCAAAGTACGAATGAGTATCTGCGCCGCACGTTCACCGGTTTGGACCATGTCGATGTGTGGATAAGTATGATAGCCACTAATGACCGATGAATTCTCTACCATGGCCGGGTAGATGTTTGCGTGCATATCCAGGCCAACGCCGATCGGAATATTTGGGTAGGCCTCGCGCAGCCGGTGCAACAATGAGCCTTCCCCATCCTCATAGGACTCTGTCACCATGGCGCCATGCAAATCGAGTAACAAACCATCACAGCCAGCAGCAGCCTCTTTGATGCAATCGGTTATATATTGGTAGGCCGCATCTGCTACTCGACCTGATGGCGGTGCGCCCGCTGCAATCGGCGTAATGATCTCGGCGCCGGCTTCATTTGCAACCGCAATCATGCCGGACATGGTGGAACCGCGGCCATTTGTCGCCTGGTAGGCAGCGGTACCCTCGAGGGGCACTTTACCACTACCAAAACGTTCCAGTTCCGTCGGCACCGGCGAGAAGGTGTTGGTCTCGTGACTCATCATCGCGATCAGCAGTTTCACATTGCGCGGTTCCCAAACGACCTGGCTGTCAAGACCATCCTTTGACATTAGCCAGGCATGACAAACTCATCGGCAAACACGAGCGTACCTTCGGTATTGTCCGTACGATGGTGAATAATTTCCTGGTACTCCGTTGAGTCATACCAGGCTCGCATTGCATCTTTAGACGGAAATTTGAGAACGACGGTTACAGACCCGGGTTCTCCTTCTACCGCTTCGCTGCCAGGACCGGCAACGAGTATCTCACCCCATGGGTAACAATAGTCGGGCCAACAGTTACAAGGTACTGTTGATACGCTTCCTCATTAGTGATGTTGTAGTTTGCAATCAAGTAACCAGCCATTTCCCCTGTCCTGTTTTTTAGTCTTCACGATGAAGGATAACTGATTTCAGACCGTTTAGATTGTGTCGATTATCTGGTTACCTCAGGGATTTACTGGGCGGAACTTTGGAACTGAAATCTCTTCCGTCCAGTTCTCAAAAACCACTTCCACTTTCGTACCCACCGTCACGTTTTCGCAATCACAGTCAACCAGACTGCTCATCATTGTCGGACCCTCAGCCAATTGAATGATCCCTATGACATAGGGCACTTCCGCGGCGTAGGCGTCTGATACTGCACGACGGACCACGGTGTAGCTGATTAACTCACCCTGACCTTTAGAGACGACCCATTCAATCTGGTCGCTTGTGCAATGGCTGCAAATGATACGCGGATAAAACTGGTGTTCACCGCAGTCAGCACAGCGCTGAATTCGTAATTCACCTTCGCGGCAGCCTTCCCAGAAAACCTTGGTTTCGGGTGTCGAGCGAGGCAGGTTTTTGTCTGCATGGGCCATGGCTAACTGTTCTCCGTTGAAAGAATCAGCGTCGTGTGACTCGACATAATGCCGCCCTGGGCGTGAACTAGCGCTACTTCTGCATTCTTAACCTGGCGTTCCCCGGCCTGGTGTCGTAACTGGGTCACAGTTTCTGTTAACGCGAACATGGAACCGGGATTGCCAGGGTGACAATGCGACAGCAAACCGCCATGGGTATTCACCGGAAGCGCTCCGCCCAATTCTATCGCGCCACTTTCCACGTAGGGTCCGCCCTCTCCTTTCTCACAAAACCCCAGATCCTCCAGTTCAACCAACACGGTTGGCGTAAAGCAATCATAGAGTTGAGCGAAGTCCATGTCCTTTGGACCAAGACCTGCCATTTCGTATGCACGCTGTCCGGCTTCCACTGCGGTTGAAGTCGTCAGGCTCTGCGCCTGGCTGATATGCTCATGACCATGACCTTCGCCAAAACCTAACAGATATACCGGGCTGTGAGGGAAATCGGCCGCACGTTCTGCGGAGGTCAGAATGACGGCCGATCCACCATCAGACACCAAAGAACAATCCAATAGGTGCAGGGGATCGGCAATCAAACGCGAGTTCACAACGTCTTCAACGGTAATCAGGTCACGCTTCTGGGCTGTGGGATTAAGGCTGGCATGTGTCCGGGTAGAGACTGCAATCGCCGCAAATTGTTCAGCGGTTGTGCCATATCTGGCCATGTGCGCCTGAGCAATCAGCGCATAAAAAGCAGGCACTGTTGGGCCGTAGGGTATCTCGAACTGGGTGTGCCCGGTGGAGGATTGCATCGCCATTGCCTGGTCCCGGGTCAGGCCACTGCGCATACTGTCAGCCATGGAGATTAATACCGTGTCACAGACACCTGTCGCGATGGCCGATGCAGCATGATGAAGTATGGAAAAGGTCGTGCCACCTCCTGCGCCAACACTCATGCAGTAACTCGGAAATATCTGCAGATACTCCGCCATCGCCTCAGCGTGGTACATATAGGGTTCGGCCATTGAATTACAGGTAATAAGACCATCAACCTGATCCTTGCTAGTGCCCGCGTCTTTTAGCGCGCGCAAAGCTGCATCAATGCAGAGCTGGGTGGCACTCAGATCAGGAACAATGCCAACCTCTGTGTCCGCCGCACCGACTATTGCTACTTTTCCTCGCATTGGATGCATTTTCTTATCCTATGATGGGACCGGATGAAACCGGGCCACTGCAACACCGGGTACAATCACTTCATCAGCTTCATTCTTGATGGTGACTTCCAGTTCAACCTCGCCTTTGTCCAGGTCACAGGCCAGGACTTTTCCACCGGCGGTTAATGTTTCACCAATATAGGCAGCCTTTCGATTGGAATATTCAATCGACGCGAGCTGACCATCATCACCCAACCAGTCGAGCACGCACTGGGTAAGCCAGTCACCCATCATCGGACCGGCAATCACTAACCCCGAATACCCTTCTGTTTCTGTCGCGTAGGGAGAATCATAATGAATGCGATGCGCATTCCAGAGTGCTGCGTTATACAAAAAAAGTTGTACGTTATCGGGCTTATGATCTCGCGGCGTTAATGTGTCACCGACTTGAATCGTCGCTATTCTTGAGCTCATTGTTCTAAAATCCTGTTGACCTGGTCGCATAACGTAAGTCGGTTAACGCAAGATACGGGTTGTCTTTTCATCGAGAACCGGTTCGCCTGAATCGTTGATCACACTCATCACTACTTCATAAAAAATCAGTGGGCCCTGTGAACCTTGTTTTTCGTAAATGTCAGTTAGCGTTCGGGTCGCTGTCAGATTGTCCTCCGCGAGAATCGGCTGGTGATAATCGATTTTTAATCCACCAGCCATGGCCCGTTCCAGTGGAAACTTGGGCAACAGTGTGTCAACGGAAATTCCGTCTGGCAGGAGTTGATCGAGTTCCACCATGTCCCAGAACAGTGCAACATGAAACATCGGTGGTGCTTCGTCCCCGTCCAGAAATTTTCTGAGCCGCTGGTCGGTGGCAATGGAATACTTGCGAATTTCCCGACGGCTTGCCAGTTCACTGCGAGGCTGCGTAGAGCTCCCGATATTAGCCAACAATTCGTCACTCAATAAACTACTCATAGGCTATCTCTGAAAACTGGCAAGGATGTATGAAAGCACCTTATCATTACCGGACAGCAATCGATGCGGTTTTCGCCTATCATCGTTGGCAGAAACTAGTCCCGTGTTCACCTGTTTCTCCAATCATTTAAATCACCGGGGGTAGTTACGTCACCCAGGCGACTAATAAGGTAGATCTAATTCTATATGGCGTTTCTTAAGCTTCCACTGGGTACCTTCTCGAACGACTTCATCCTGGTAGACACCAGCTGATATTAATCTGATTTGCCCGTCTTCGGTACCCAACAAGGTCAGGTTCGAGACCACCGAGGCAGTATCTTCGCCCTCAGATTCAAAGAAAATATTGGTTGTGACATGTCTGCGTTGATCCGTTTGTTCCTCCATACTGTCGGCCATTAACTTCATGATGGCATCCCGCCCATCAAAGGGACCGAGAAGATTGCCACCCGCGATCCGCAATGTCATCACTGCTTGCTCTGCGAAACAAGAAGTCAACATATCCAGATCACGAACGTCCAGGCCATAAGCGGCGCGAGCAAGCAATTCGTGTATCGCAAGTTTATCGTTCGCCTGCATTAGCATCTCCGGTTTTTAAGCCCGGCGGCATCTTGATTTCGAGTGCCGGGCATCCCTCGGGTTGTGGCTTGAGTTCCTGTCTGGCAATGCCACCCACCAACTCGAGAAACACCCCGTCAGGATCAATGGCATGCACAATGCCGAATTCGTCATCGCCCGTCCCGGAGCAGCAAGGTGCAATTTCTGAAAGAAATTCCACACCCTGCGCTTTCAGTATCGCCACTGCACGATCCAGATCAGCAACGAGTAGTGCGATTCGGTTAATGCCAAAATGATTAATGGGTGGCGGGTAAGAGGGATCAGCGTCGTAAGGTTTGAGCCACTGAACCAGTCGCAACACATGGTGGTCACCACGCTCCAGTGAAATGTCTGCACCTTTGATTTGAAACGGTTGGTCAAATCCGTAGGCGCGCGCCTCTTCAGCAGTGCCACTCTCTGGTAGGGATTTAGTGTCGGTGTAACCAAGCGCATGGTAAAAAGCCAGGGACTTATCAAGATCACTCACGTTGACGCCGATATAGGGCATAGCGATGAGATGCATATTTGCCTCGGGATCTCCGTGCGGCGGCGCAGTTTCCATGAGCTTGTAAAGCACGCCATCCGGATCGCGAAAAAACACGAATTGATCGCCCGGTATCCCATAGGGTTCGGAAAGAAATTCCACTCCTTCAGACTTCAGGAAAGTGACATCACTTGCAAGATTCGTTGTCAGCAGTGCTGCGTATGCCATGCCGAGATGATTCGGCAGTTCATAGGGCGGTTCATCGTTATAAGGAATTTTGAACTGCAATAAATCGATGTTGGCAGTATTCAAACTCCCCGGCAGCGCGATGACCTCTCCCTTCACGAGCTCGTACTGGCAAACATCAAACATACCGAGTGCTCGTGCCATCTGGTGCGTGTTGGTTAATGGAAAGCCACCCTGGCCTTCGGTATAACCAAGTTTTCGGTAAAACGCGCGCGATTTGTCGAAGTCTGCAGTGTGGGTTGCAAAGTGAAATCGAGCCACTAGCCCGATGTCGTTTTCTGACAGTTCCTTGACCATCGCCCGGAAATCAGGCATCTGCAGTGGTTCCGTTGCCGGTGCGGCGAAAGATGGAATGGCAAAGGCCATTAGCGCCAGGAATACAATTGGCTTCATGATTACTTTCCTCCGAAAAACTAAGTTCATCATACCGGCGAAACTGCGAGGTTTCTCATGATCACTCACCCATATACCTCCACAAATTTGTGGAGGCGACAGCCTGCTGCTAACCAGTCTCTTCAATAAGCTATCAGGATTTTTTATGAAGAGTACGATTTACCCGATCGAAATGTGCTGACACGGTCGACCAGGTCGATTGGGTTTCCCTCGATATCCGTCAATGGCCGCGGCGCATTGATCTTCTGTGTTAGCAAGGTAACCAGCACCATCGCAACTGCGGACACGCCAAAGCCAATAAGGTCGGGTGGAAACGCCGTCCCCAACACGCTGGCATGCATCCAGGCGAAAACGCCACCGAACATGCCTGCCGACGTCGCGAGCCAGTGCCGGGTGCACAGTGACATCATCGAGCAATTGACCCGGCAGGAAGCTAAGCACGCGGACAATAAATTGCCGGTCGTCTGCGTTGTCAACCCGACCGCTGTTTATTTACTGCGCCTTTAAGTCATAAAACAGGGAGCCGTCAGTAGTCGCCCTGACCCGGGGGATGCCCAGGGTTGGGTCGACCTGAGCGATGTGCTGTAGTGCCTGGGTCTGCATATCCAGAAGCGCCGGGTTTTCAGCGGGGTTTGCGATCTTGAGAGCCCAACTACTCTCATCTTTTGCACGCAAATGAAAGTTCTGATCCCGTTCACTAGCCAATGGGTGAGCAGTGGCCTCGATGCCAAAAGCCTGTCGGGCGATTGCTTCGGCCTGCTGAACCGGAAAAGCCGGTGCTGGCGCTTCCAGTACGGTTTCGGCTTCTGCGCCGGTCTGAGATTGGGAACTGTTGGACATGGGTGCTATCTCCTCATTCGACCCTACCGACCCTACCGACTTTAGCGACAAAACCGGTGTAGCTTAGGGAACGTCTGATTAATTGTTTTAGCTGTTCGAGCGTGCCTCAGGCCGATTTCAACTCGACGGTATTCATCGGCAGACAGGCACCGCTTGATCTATCGCTCGCCAGTTCATCCAGTACCAGCTTTGAGTTTACTGATCAGAAGCTTGGAGGTTTCGAGCGAAAGCGAATGGGTAAAGATCTGCGCATCAGGGGCTGGAGGATTAGTAATCACTTGTACGTCGGCCAGGCCAAGGTCGCCAAAAAGTGGGGCCTTGGGCTGGTTTACGAAGTTAACAACACTGTCTACGGCCTGAATCATCGTGGTTTACAGATCATGAAGAGATTTTAATCGTAACCTTGTAACCGGTAAGCACGCATCAATGCGATATCAATTCGGGTAGAGGTCGGCGGTTAACACATCACCCTCGACGACGGTTACCTCGACTCTCAAGTGATCTTCTGACAGTCGTGTGTAGGCCAATTGTGTGATGCCGGTGCTTTCTTTTGTAACAAAGCTGACAGATTGCCCACCTAGTTCCTGCAGCAACATATCTCGACTGGTGCGTATCGCCAGAGCCGGACTAAATTGTCTCAAGTGGAGAACCAGGGTGACGTTACCCTCAGAGTCCTGGACCTCACGGATCACAATGAGCTCTATCATCTGTACACCTTCCGGACCGGTCAACCTGATCATGGTATCCATGCTGTTCATGGCCGGTGCACTCCAGGTCTCCTCTACGGTTATTGGACCGAGATTCCCCTTCCAGCTACCGACCATCCAGGACAGTGACTCGATACTCGGCAGGGTATCAGACGATTCGGCGTAACTGTATGCGCCCATAGACAGGCAGATTGCAAAAAGCCAGTAGCGCATGTTTAGGCTGCTCATATCGGTATGACCTCTCCCATTCTACCAACTGTTCCGGAGTTCTCTCAGTTTGAGGAAGACTGTTTTCGGGTCTGGATTTTCGTCCAAATCGGGGAACTCCTGTTTGAGTTGGGCGATGACTGAGGGGTTCCGCAAGCGGAAAAAAGTATTCACTTCCTTTTCCATGGCGAGCGTTGAAACCAGTGCGTGATCCGGGTTCTGGTCCTGGATCTGACCGAGTAGCTTTTTTGCTTCCTTGTTATCCGGTTCACGTGCCAGGGTGAATTCAAGATTGTTTGTAATGTAGTCGTGCCCCGGATAAATGCGTGTATTGTCTTCCAACTGGGAAAGCTGATCGGCAAAGGTGTCGTATAGCTCAGCGGGGTGGCCGCCATTGTGGCAATTGCCAGCGCCAGCATTAAACAGGGTATCTCCTGAAAACAGGCCGGGATCGTCTGTTTTTGATAGCAGGCAAACATGTGACATCGTGTGTCCCGGGGTGTCCAGCACCAGCAGTTCCACGGTGTTGCCAACCTTGACGACGTCACCGGCAGACAAGCCGACATCCATTCCGTCGATTTGATTCGCGGCATTTTGATGAGCCAACAATGTTGCGCTGGTCGCAGCAATCACTTTTTTGTTGCCGCCAGTGTGGTCCCCGTGTTCGTGCGTATTAAGTACCTGTGTAATCGTCCAGCCTTTTTCCTTGGCCAGCCCCAGGCATTTCTCGTGATCAAGCGGATCAATAGCCAGGGCCTCCCCTGTCTCAGGGCACACGATCAGGTAATTAAAATTTCGATACGCATTACCGGTCCAAATCTGTTCAACAATCATGGTGCACCTTTACTTATATCTATACAAAGAAAAGCATTTAAGCCTCGACTTGGCAATAGGCGCCCGGAGACATGGCCGATCAGCGAATGCGCATCTCACTCAACTAACTGGAATTGGCTATTTTCAGAAGCGCTCACCCTGTTTACAATAGCCACCGACTAATTCCAGGCAATCAAACGGAGCAGGGCAAAAGATGCCAGATGTACAGGCAGTTGATGATCTTATCGGGGAACTCAATTTCACCCCGGCAGTACTAAAGTCCAAATATCTTGAGGAACGCGATAAACGCATTAGAAAAGAAGCCAACGACCAGTACACCGAGGTAACCGCCGAGTTTTCACGTTACGTTGACGACCCCTATGCGGAAGCAACTGAGCGGGAACCACTGTTCGATGAAGTCGAAGTGGCGATCATTGGTGGCGGTTTTGGCGGTTTGCTAGCCGGCGCGCGAATGCGCGAAGCTGGATTCGAAGATATTCGCATCATCGAAAAAGCATCGGATTTTGGGGGTACCTGGTACTGGAATCGTTATCCTGGCGCCATGTGCGATGTAGAGGGGTACTGTTACCTGCCTTTGCTTGAAGAATTAGGCTACATGCCGAAGCACAAGTATTCGTTCGCACCAGAAATCTTTGAGCACAGTAAAAGAATTGCGCGGCACTTTGACTTGTACAAGAACGCCTGCATGCAAACTTGCGTAGAAGAGCTCAGGTGGGATGAGGCGATAGAACGCTGGATCATCAAGACTGATCGCGGCGACGCAATGAAGGCCAAATACGTAGCGATGGCCAATGGTCCATTGAACAGACCCAAACTGCCGGGCATACCGGGTATCAATGAGTTCAAAGGTTTCACATTCCACACCAGCCGTTGGGATTACGCCTATACCGGGGGTGATTCCTCTGGCAACCTGACAGGGCTGAAGGACAAACGGGTCGGCATTATTGGTACGGGCGCCACAGCAGTCCAGTGCATACCGCATCTTGGGGAAGCAGCAGAGCAGCTATTTGTTTTCCAGAGAACGCCATCATCTATTGATGTACGGAATAACGCCGAGACAGACCAACAGTGGGCTGACTCACTAAAACCCGGCTGGCAAAAAGAGCGAATGGAAAACTTCAATGCGCTGGTCTCCGGAGAAGATCGAGACGTGGACATGGTTTCAGACGGCTGGACCGAGATCATGCGCACTCTGACAGGGATAGTGGCTAAACAGGCCAGCAAGGTTTTAGGTCGCAGGCTGACGAAGGTAGAAAGGTCTCATTTGATGGAGTTGTCTGACTACAAGAAGATGAATCAAATCAGAGATCGTGCAGAGGAAATCGTTAACGATCCGGATACCGCTGAAGTATTAAAACCCTGGTACCGCCAATTTTGTAAGCGGCCCTGCTTCCACGATGAATATTTACAAACCTACAATCGTGACAATGTCACCCTTGTGGACACCCAGGGAAAAGGTGTTGAGCGGCTGACTGAAAAGGGGGTGGTTGTCGATGGTAAAGAGTATGAGCTTGATTGCCTGATTTTTGCCACCGGTTTCGAGGTAGGGACTTCCTACACCCGGCGGGCGGGCTACGACATCATCGGCAGGCAAGGTAAAACGCTAAGCAGCCACTGGGAAAATGGGCTTCGCACCTTGCATGGTCTGCACAGCCACGGGTTTCCCAACTGTTTCTTTATAGGCTTTACGCAAGGTGCCATTACGGTCAACGTACCCCATGCACTCAACGAACAGGCGAAACACCTTGCCTATATTCTAGATGAGGCCAGGACCCGCGGGGCATCGACTATCGAAGCAAGTGCAGAAGCCGAACAGCAATATGTCGATGAAATAGACGCTCTGGCCAGTATGGGCCGTCGATTTTACAGCGAATGCACACCTGGCTATTACAACGGCGAAGGTAAGGCTGGAAACAGGAATGGGTTTTTCTCAAATATGTATGGTGGTGGTCCAACCCGCTTCTTTAAATTGCTTGAAAGCTGGCGTTCGGAGGGTGGTCTTAGCGGCCTTGAACTTAAGTAGGGGAACTGAATCCACTGGCCCCAATGCTCGTGAATGTGTACCGGCTTTGATAAAATCAAACCTGTTTAATTTCAACGACCTGATTGTCAGCCACCAGCGTCACTTCAACGTGATCCTCCTTGCTGACCAGAGGAATTCCCTCGCCGCCTGGCCTGGTCATGATCCAGTTATCAGCTGATGCCAGGTTGGTGATCCTTAACGTCGTTTGCGTCCCTTGTATCGCTGAATTCTGAGCGTGCGCTGCGATATGCAGGGCTTTGCCATCCCAATACGCAACACTAAGCGCAATTCTTGGAAAATCGACACCCTCGACCGTCGGCTCATCAAACTTGGTGAGATTGGGTTCATTGAATATTCGTGACCAGGCGCCCTTTGTACAAACCCATCCCGCCATGATTCGAGCGTTTAGCTGGCCCCGAGGGTGTTTTTCGTTAAGCCCCAAACCTAGCGTGAACTCTCCGGATTCAAGATCCCAGGTTGGCTCAATGTAATCTTCAGCAGCCTCCCATATTCGCGCCTTTGTATTCTCGTCTGCAAGCTCTCCTGCCAGTTGCAGGAACATCGTGGCCGATTCCGGGTCATTAAGCCCCGTTATTGGCCCATCTCCTAAAAGACCATTCATCGAAGCCAGAGTTTGCCAGCCGACTTCTCCAATCTCGCTTCGTTGAGGCGCAAAATACCATGATGGTATGACGATACCGAAGGGACCGTGACCAACGTGTTCATCGATGACAGGGTCGTAGTACAAATCAAGTGACACGGGTTGCTCACCATCAAAGGAAACATAATGCTCCTCTGCGTATTCCCACCATTTGTCGAAGGCACTGTGGTGTTGAGTATCAAATATCTGGTCGTAGAGTCTCAGACCGAGACCGGCACCTGCCAGTCAGAAAGGCCAAATTTTGGTGTTCTCACAATGGCAACCTACCTGGCTGTTATGCCATTGACCTGCAAGGTACGCGGCGATCTTTGAATGGCTCCATTCAAAGGTGTTGGCTCCATCACGAATCATCTTGAAGGGCTTATCCCATTTGTCATCCCCAGATACGTAACGGTGCAGACTCAATAGTAGTGTGAAGAAACCTTTGTAAAACAACATGCCATCTGCCGCGATGGGGTCTGGTTGAACTCCGTAGGGTTCGATGCCATTTGCAGTCCAACCAGGCACATTATAATCGCCCCAATTCTTCTCTGGGACCAATGGACGATATCGCTCAGGATAATTACCTCTGTCCGGGTCGTCGCCAAACTGGGTCATCCAGTCAGAAGCTGACCACCAGCTGGTGTGTCGAGAAACCAGTTCATCCAGAATCCTGCTGTAGACTTCACGCCAGGCAGGCGTGCGGTCGCTCATTAATGCAACCGCATAGCTCGAATCCACCAGATCGAATCGGTGCCAGGAGAGCATCGGCTCTCCTGTGGTTTCGTCCCAATGCGCATGCGGTCTGCCCTCTCTATCCCAATTATCCGGCGTCGTCGTTTTCCGATAGAGATAACGAAGCCAACCCAGCGAACGTTCATCCAAAGCCGCCATAAAATTGATTCCCACTAGAAGTGTTAGAAGTGTCGACACACGCCAAAACCCGGCGCACAAAACCAGTGATTTGACTGACAAATACTCGGGACATTTCTTTCATCGATTGGGTTATTTACCCAAGTTTACCGCCGATGCATACTGCTATCATCTTACATTGGCAACTCCACGTAACCAACTTGTTGATCCCACCAGGTTAATAAAGGAAGTTCACGGACCTGTAGAGATAAAAAATCGACGTAATGTTCGCAAAAAATATTTCACGTAGCGTTTATTGCGTACACAAGGCAATCATCACGATTGGACGATGATTTGCAGTGCATTCGGTCAATTCCGTATCTTCGACATCTTGATTCCAGCGAAAATCGAATATCGTGAACCGGCACCGCTAAGCGGTATTGACGCTAAAGCAACGCGGAGGAGAATCGTTCTGCAGCCGATAGAACTGCATTGACGATCAACTACTGTTCCGGTTTTATGCGTCAACAGGAAAACCTGATGCTGGCTATCCATCCTTCACGACTGCTGACGTTTCCAACCGAACTCCGGGATATTCTTGAATTTAAGATCTGTAAAAGAGCAGGACACATTTTTGTCGGTGATCTTCGATCAGAAATGGAACGGCATTATGCACCAGCTCATTCCCGACGAGGCATGGTTGAAAAGGCGGGTTAAAAATATCGAAGCACCGATTGATTGATCCACAAAAATACAGCTCATGGTTAGAAAATACAGCATCAAAAACCTAAATATGGCTAACGGCCTGAATCAACTTGTGGTTTCATATAGTCCTACTCATTGGTGACTGCGATAGATATGCCACGTGAACAAAAGCCCCAGGAATACTACGACAACATCAAGGCGAAGTTTGCCGAAGAACGCGACATCCGTCTGGCCTATCGTCCACAGGGTACTGCGCAGTTCGAATCCGATCTTACCGATGAACTTGCAAAATACGCAGTTGATCCATTCATAAAAGAGAAAGTAAAGCGCGAACCCATTAACGATGCGGTAGAAATCCTGTTCATTGGCGGAGGATTCTCTGCACTCCTGACTTCTGCACGGTTAAGAGAACGCGGATTCAACAACATCAGAATAGTGGAACGCGGCGCCGACGTCGGCGGAACCTGGTACTGGAATCGGTATCCGGGAGTTGCCTGCGACGTCGTCGGGTACGATTATCTGCCGCTGTTGGATGAGATGGATTATGTGCCGGTTAACCACTATTCCCGGGGGCCAGAGATACTGGGTCACTGCCAGGCAATCGCCAACAAGTATAACTTGTATGACCTCGCCATATTCCAGACCACAGTAACTTCAACGATCTGGAACGAAGAGGAGGAACTGTGGCACGTCAGGACTGACCGGGACGATTACTTGCGTGCGCAGTTCGTAATTTGTGCAAATGGCACCCTGTCGAAACCAAAATTATCCAAGATAAAAGGTATGGAAACGTTTAAAGGTCATTCCTTCCATACCAGTCGTTGGGATTACAGTTACACAGGACAGGATCTAGCAAACCTGAAGAACAAGCGAGTCGGAATTATCGGCACAGGTGCCTCAGCGGTGCAGGCAGTACCGGAACTGGCAAAGCGCACCGAGCAGCTCATTGTTTTCCAGCGCACACCTTCATCTATTGATATTCGCGATGACTGGCCGACAGATCCGAACTGGGCAAGAAGGCTACAGCCTGGTTGGCAGTCTAAACGACGCGCAAAGGCCCTGGCAGCGCAGGAGCGTTCACCAGAGGAAAAAGTAAAGCTGGAATCAATGAGTCGGGAAGACAAGATTCGTTACCAGGAAAACCAGAACATCGAGTACATGATGCGCATTCATCGCCGCATTGACGCAACCGTTGACGATCCTGCCGTCGCAGAAGCTCTCAAGCCCTGGTATATGTTCATGTGTAAGCGACCCTGCTTTCACAATGACTATCTGCCCAGCTTTAACCAGGCGAATGTGCGCCTGGTGGATACCCAGGGAAAGGGCATCACTGAAATTAGTGAGCAGGGGCCGGTGTTTGAAGGACACCAATATGAACTTGATTTGTTAATATATGCGACGGGTTTTGAGGTCCAAAAAACGGGTATTTACAATCAGATCATCGGCAAAGGTCAGCAGGACCTGGAAGACAAATATGCAGACGGCATCCGCACCCTGCTCGGCATCCATACCCATGGCTATCCAAATTTGTTCATTATGGGTGGCTACCAGGCATCATTTCAGTTCAACCTGACGGACATGTTGCAAACCCAGGGTGACCACATCGCTGAGTGTATTGCCTATACCCGTGATAACGGCTATCAATCCATTGACACCACACGCGATAGCGAGGAATGGTGGGTCCAGGAAGTCATCAACCATCGTGGCAAGACATCGCGTAACCAGGATTGCACGCCGGGTTACTACAACTTCGAGGGCGAGTTCAACCGTAGACAGGACGGCAACTACAATGGTGGTTTCCGGCAATATTTCCTGCACCAGGGTGAGATCCGGAAGCATATGACTGACAACTTCGAATTCAGTCGAAAGCCTGCGACCTGAACGAATCAGGTGAATAGGAACTAATTACTTTCTACTCCCCTTGTGGATTGAAAGTCGGCGATCTGCTCTTTTAAGCAATCCGGGCAAAGACCATGGCTTACATGCAGGCCAGATTGATGTTCTTCAATATATGTTTCAATACTTTTCCATTCACCTTGTGAGTTTCTGGTTTTCTTACAACTGGCGCACATTGGCAAAATGGATTCGAGACTTTCAACACGACCTCGCAGCTCGAACACTTCGACGAGTGAAGTAATTCTACGACGCTGCACGACAATTCCGAGAGTAAGGCCCACCATCATGGCGACAAAAGTTTCCACTACTTCGACCCTTGTCAGCGTGTCTAGCGCCACAATTACCCAGATCGCGGTAATAATTACTGCAGTGGACAACATGTACTGCTGCGAAAGAAAGCACAGTGACAAACTAAACATCAACACCGCCATGTAGAAAGGTAGCGGATCGGCTTGTGTGGTAATAGCCTTGATACCCGTGCAAGTCAGGACAAATAGCACTACTTTGTTGGTGTGTCGCGCTGAAAATCCTTTCAACCACAACCATATGACCAGAGCCAGCATCACAGCAGTAATAAGAACATTGATCACAACGAGTTGGACAGGCAGGTTGAACCCTATGACGATCAGGTCGCGAAGCGCTGACAGGATTTGTACGCCCAACAGCCCATTTAGAATCAATTGCAGGTAGCCAGACTGACTAGAGTTCGCCAGCCATCAGACGGCCATTATCCCGCTATGGCAACCCCACGTAGTCAACTTGTTGACCCTGAAGTACCCCTGCACTACCACCTGATCTCTCGTTGTGTTCGACGCAGCTACCTGTGCAGTAGGGATGCCAGAACTGGCAAGGACTACAACCACCGTAAACAATGGCTGACCCAACGAATGTTCAAGTTGGCCAGGTGCTTTGCGGTGGAGATCGATGGTTATGCCATCATGGATAACCACTTCCACCTGGTGGTTTACTATGATCCCCAGGCATGCCACCACTGGAGCAATGAAGAGGTTGCTACTCGCTGGATTCAAGCCTTCCCACCCAGATCTTCGTCAAGTAGCCCGGAAGAACAGACGGCTACAGCGACGTTACATCATGATGCCTTGTTGCAACAACCAGAGCGGCTACAACAGTATCGCCGAACCCTGGGCAGCCTTTCTGCCTTCATGAAACACCTTAAGCAGCCCATTGCCTGGCGCGCTAATCGGGAGGATGGCTGCAGCGGACACTTCTTTGAAGATCGCTTCTATTCAGGTGCTTTGCTCTGTGAAGATTCAGTCCTGGCGACCATGGCGTATGTTGACCTGAATCCGTTTCGAGCAAAGATTGCTGCAAGTATTGAGCAATGCCAGGACACCTCAATAGCCAATCGACTACAGGTGGCAGCAAGTGATCCGAAAAGACTGGCGCAAGCACTGGCACCCCTGGTGTCAGGGCTAACGGACTCAGATCGCGTCTTACCGATGAGTCTGTCCGATTACTGTGAGCATTTGAGTTCACTGATCGATTATCAACCAGATGATGTGCCGGGCCGCGAGTTGACCTGGTTTAATCGTGTGGCTTCAATCAGAAAGCGCCAGAGGGCTTATGGTTTCGAGCAAGCGCAGAAAAATTGGGCCCTACGTCGGGGATGGCGGCGGAGTTGCCCGGCAATGGGATCATGACTGGATATTGGCGGTACGGCTGACTACGAGGGTACTGCCACCTGCACCAAGCGTTCCAGCAAAGACGATAATCGGTGCACAATTCGTGGAATCAACCTGACATAAACATTTACTGATGCGGCGGACGAGCATCTAACAGTTTTGCGATGGTATGGTGTGTGTCCTATTTGTTATGTCCTATTTGTTAAAACTGCCCGATCAAAACCCTCCGCGACATTTTTTCTGGTATTGGTCATCGAAGCCCTGTTAAGGATCAGGGAGCGTCTGATTAAGAGGATAGATGTCCTATCTTCACGAGGTCGAAATAGTGCTTTGTTGCCTTTCCTTAGCGACAGCAGCTTCTATCAGTTTCCTCTCAGTACCGTCCTGTCTAGCACGTAGTCCGCGGTCCATTTCATCCAGGACCCTGGCAGCGAATTCGTTGTCCTGAATTTTCTGCCAATAGGCGGCGACCCTACTGGTCGACAGTATTGGGTTCTCCACATCCAGCATCGGCACAGTTCTCTCACACAGGAACAGAGCAGGAACGAGCGTACAATCCGCTCGAGTCAGCTTGTCACCGACCGCAAAACTTCCCTCACCAATGTGTCGTTCCAGCGCACCCATACCCCGTTTTACCTGGCTGGTCAAAAGGTCCGTAATGGCTTGGACCCGGGTCTTACGGTCTATTTGTGGCAACACCATGAAGATATTGTTCATGAGATAAATGTCTGCGATTCGTGAGATCAAGCGAACCTGCGACCGTACCCAGGGAGTGTCGCCCAGTAAGCTCTGCGCCGGATAGCAGTCATCAAGATATTCCGCGATCACCTCAGATTCTGGAATGATGCCCTCATCGACCTCCAGCACCGGAATTCGACCTATGGGGGAGTATTCTGACAGCTTGCCCATGAAGAACGAGGCAGGCAGATCAAACTCTACATCCTGGACACCCATTGCATATAGCTGCATACGGACCTTTGCAGAATAGGGGCTCAGATCACCTGTAATCAGTTTCATGTTTTGTCCTGGTTTGGGATGTCTTAGCTTACAAGACTTCTCGCACCTTCCGCGCTAATTCTGCCTGGGTATAGGGTTTTTTTAGCAGTACAAATTCCACTGCACCGCGCTGTGTCCCGACATCATTGGGGTATCCAGACGTCAGCAAAACTTTTAGTTCAGGCTTCCTGGCCACAGCCCACTGCGCCAAGTCTACCCCATTTACACCTCCAGGCAACACGACATCACTGAACAAGAGATCAAAGGAGTCGCCCCGACATGGTAGGTTGATGTACACAGCAGGAATATTTTTCATGAAGAACTTACACATCATTGCCACCTTATTGTTCGGTATAGCTCTTGGGGCCGGGATGCACCAGTGTCAGGCCGAATCACAAAAGCCCGTCTACCTTGTCGTCAGCTCAAAATTGAAAGCAGAATCAGAGGCACTTGAACCCTATCGCAGGAAGGCGCGACCACTTGCTCTCGCCGCAGGTTTAGAGGTTTTGGCAAGAGGCGATGTCGAGTTACTGGAAGGTGACTGGGATCATCACCCGTCAATTACTATCGAAAAATTTAATTCCATGGCTGAGTTTAAAGCGTTCTGGCATTCCCCAGAGTATCTGGAGGCCAAGAAGCTCAGGCAAGGATTGTTGGACATTGAATTCATCGTTGCCGTGGAAGGATCCTAGTATTGGAAAACTAGTCCGGTGGCCCGACACTGTTCGCAGCATCGTTGAACGAGTGACGGTCTTTCAATTCATGTCCGTGTCGCCAGCTCAGTATTTTATGGCAACGGGTTGACGGCTGGCCTATCCTTCGCCGACTTACAGTTTTTAGATTATCAGGGGTTTGTCCATGAGTGGATTTTATAATGATCGCTTCTCAAAGGTTCAGGAAGAATTCGAGCGCAACCTGTCGGAGCGGGGGGATATCGGTGCCAGTTTCGCCTGCACCATAGACGGCGAGTTTGTCATCGATCTTTGGGGTGGCTACAAGGATGTGGATAAATCTCAGCCCTGGGAAGAAGACACGATATGTAATGTCTACTCCACTTCAAAAACCATGACTTTCATATCAGCTCTGGTCCTCGCCGATCGAGGGGAACTGGATCTGCATGCGCCCGTGGCGAAATATTGGCCGGAGTTCGGCGTCAACGGCAAGAAGAATATCCGGGTGAGTCAGATCCTTTGCCATGCCGCCGGTCTTCCGGGTATGAGTCGTGTCTTTGAGCTGGAGGAGATGTATGACTGGGACAGTGTCTGTGATGATCTCGCCGCGCAAAGCCCCTGGTGGGAACCGGGTACACAAAGCGGCTATCACGCGACTACGCAGGGTTTCCTGATTGGTGAAATCATTCGCCGAATCACTGGTCAATCCATGGGGAACTTTTTTCGTGAAAATGTTGCCGAGCCCATGCAGGCGGACTTTCACATTGGTATGGACCCGTCCGTGTTTCCACGCGTATCCGATTTGCATCCAGACCCTGCATCGGGCGGTGGAGGTCTCTTGCAGACGGACCCGGACACGATGGCAGGCAGAGTATTCGGCTCAACGCACATGCCGGAAGGTTCCGTGAACTCCGAAGCCTGGAGAATGGCAGAACTCCCAGCGGTCAATGGCCACGGCAATGCTAGATCAGTCGTGAGAGCGCAAACAGCATTGGCAAATGATGGTTACGCGTTCGGCGTGCAACTGCTGAGTGCACAAGGATGCGCTCGAGCAAGAGAGGTTCAGATTGAATCCACCGATGCAGTGCTCGGCTTCCCGATTAAATTTGCGATGGGATACGCCTACGGTAACCCCATGTTACCGATTACGCCGAATGCCAATGCCATCTGGTGGGCAGGTGCCGGTGGTTCAACAATTGTTATTGATGAAGACCACCGCATGTGTTTCTCCTACGTGATGAATCAAACCAAAGCAGCCATGGTGGGTGACGAACGCTCGGGTAAAATGACGGAAGCCCTGTATGCAGCCCTTTGAAAATTGCTTCTTAATCAGGCGTTCCCTGAGGCTCATCACGCAGTCCGTAAAACTCTCGCTTTGGCCAGAGAAAATCGATGCGTGTACGATGGATTTTCCACTCACCGTCGACCTTCTTATACACATCGTCATAAATGCCAAATAATGTGAGCGGGTTTTCCGCGCCTTCAGAGACATTGAGATTCAACTGATACCAGCGCCCCAGGGCTTTGTCGTTGTCCAGCAGTCGAATCCACGGATTGGTCACGGCATGCATTTGTGAATGTACCGCACGACCGCTGCCATAGAGAAATTCGTGATAACGTTCTCGAATCTGTTCTTTGCCAACCCAGTCTCCGCCGAAATTTGGACCGAACTCGCATATCGCGTCATCGGTGAACAAATCAACCAGATCTTCGAGCCGGTTGCCATCATAGTAGTGCGAATACAGATAGCGGATCTGTTTGATCGCTTCCATCTCCAATAGTTCATCAATTGTCATTGTTTCTCTCTGCTTAGTGTCAATGGCGAATCCACCAAGCTACACGGAAGCTGGAGACGGTTCAATCGCGCAAGGGCAACTGTATTATCGGACAGAATTGGCCAACAACAGAACTAAGGGGCTATTCCTTTCCCCCGGCCTGCTGAGAACCGAATATCGTCGGCGCACCCCGGCCAGCCCAGTCCGGTGCACCACGAAAAGTTCTGCCAGCCAGGTTAAGCAATTGTGAGGGCGGCTTTCCAATGATCTGTCCACCATGTTTTCCGAGGACACCGTTAGCGCCAATACCATTGATGGGATATGAGGTTCCCGCTGAATAGGTTTGCAGCAGCAGGCGGCGAGGCTTAGGCGAGCGATTAGTCAAAGAGCCATGGATCATGCAGCAGTTATGAACGGTCATTGCGCCGGCTGAGCCTTTTAGCCAGGTAACGTCATTCAGATCAAGCCTGGCGACATCCTCTGTTTTCATTGCACCCGCCCAGTTTTCACTGTTGTCATACAAATCGTAAAGCTCACTTTTGTGGCTGCCGGGAAATACGCCCATTGGCCCCATTTCGTCGTCCACTGCGTCCAGATAAATACCTATGGTTAACGGTGAGAAATCAGTGTGTGGCCAAAACTGAATATCCTGATGCCATTTAACCTCTTCGCCACCGTCCGACCATTTGTAATTGAGTTTGCTGTGATGAAAACGGACGGGGTCGCCTAGTATGGACAGAGCCAGCTCTGCTGCGGGACCAGACATTGCAAACTCATGGAATGCCTCATGATAATCTACGGGCGAAACCAACCGGCGAAGTCGAGGTGATTCTGATGAGTGGTTAGGTTCAAGGTCCAGCATCTTGTCGGACTCAGAGAGCAGCCGGCTCTTTTCAACGAAAATGTCTGACGCTGCACGAAGTCGATTCAGCCATTCATCTGAAACGAAATTCTCCAACAACAGGTAACCGTTCTCTTCGTAGAATTCTCTTTGGAAACTGTCGATCAAGGTGAACCTCCGCTTTATATGGTAAGCATCTGAATTCGACAATAGATTACCTGAATCAGTGGGTGCAGGCATCTATGGACCTGGCACAGCTGCGCAAGCCTCATTATATTTTTACGGGCTCATCCACCTGTTCGCTATGACCGTCAATATCGTAGGACATGATCACCAGATCCCGTGATGTCCCTGAACGATCCTCAACATAGTCCGCCAGGATCGCCTCCGGAATAAAACCCAGACGCCGGAATACGGCCTGCGCATTCTTCTGGTCCACTGTCATATTCGCCATAAGCTTTTTCAAGCCCTCATGACGGGCAATATCAAATATACGATTGGTCAGGAACTTACCGAGCCCCTTGCTGCGGTATGCGCCACTCACGTTTACTCGAATCTCACCAACTCGCCTGGTCCACCTCGCCTTGTTCCTATGGACCGTCGAATAACCCACCAGACCTTCGTCGTCGTAAGCCACCAGGGAGATTGAATCGCCGGATTCGAGACTCCTGATCCAATCATCCACCACCGCAGGATCAGTTAAATCAACTCTGAGAAACAGCAGATCCTCCTCAGGCAAGGCGTTGGCAAACTTTAAAACAGCCTCCTTGTCATCATTGGTCATTAGCCGCACTTCAAGTTGAGCATCATCCACTGTAAATGACTGGGGAAACTGTTCAGATAGTGTTGTGGTATTCAATACAAGCTCCGTTCATGGCAATGTTGTCAGGCTACTGCTGCCTCGTTTTGTTTACGAGCTTCCGCCAACAATTCACTAAAGGCGTCATCAACCAGATCGCTGAAGAAGTTCAGATCCGGCAGCAATCGTGGATCAGCAGTAAAGTTAAAAATCATTTGCTGGTTGTAGCTACCAACAGCGATGCCGAGGCCCATATTGCCAGCCATCATCATAAGGCCAAGAGTCAACAGCATTTCATGTCCAGCTATATATTGCGGCACCTGAACCCCTGGTACGTTCGTCAGCACAAAGTTGACGCCAAAACTGGGTGGACGACCACCAATATTAGGTAACACCGGCGGCGGGTTAGTCGCGGCAAAGCGAGTGGGGTCAAACGGCGTTCCAACCAGCAACAGAGGTGCCATAGCAACGGCAGGTATGGAAATAGAAGATTCCTGCATCAGGGTCATGGCTTGTGCTTCTTCATTTTCCTTGATTCTGGTGGTTTCCTCGCAAACAACCTGGTGGCGTTCGATAACATTTAAAGGGCTGGCGGGGAACATGGGAAAGATAGCCGATACCTTATTACCCAGGGCACCTGCTTCGTCTTCTGTCCGAACATTAACGGGGCACATGAGACGAAACTTCTGATTCTGTGTGGATTCGCCGTGTTCCACGAGATATCGCGCCGCGCCTTCAGTGACCACAGTCAGAGCGACATCATTGATCGTACCGCCAAAGGCACGGCGGATTTCCCGAAATTCAGCGAAAGTCTGTACCGAATACACCAGTTTTCTTTTTGCACTGAGTAAAGAAGCATTCCACGGTGCCGTGATCGCTGGCTCAGTAAAAAACCGTGTCATCGTAGAAAAGCCCCGGCGCAGATGATCCTGGGTCTGCTCGTTACTAGACAGCAACGCCAGAGGATTACTGGACAAGGCCGCATTCGCATTTTCCTGCAAAGCTTCCGTGACCAGTTCGATCGCTGTCGGTAAGGGCGCAGGTTCCCATGGTTCCTCAGGGGGTTCCGGGTTTTCTGCATCGGGGGCGAAATCCAAAAGCAACGTGGACATCTGCACCGCAGATGCCCCGTCGATCATGGCGTGGTGAATTTGTTGCAGGACCAACGTGCGATCCTTGACGCCGGTGACAACAAAGAACTTCCACATTGGCCGGCTTCGATCCATCACGCCTTCGTTGAGTACGGCAATGGCATCGACGGCGTCTTCCACGGTGCTGCCTTGTGGCATCTCGTGATGAACAATGTGATTGCCGATAGCGAAATCCGGGTCATCAACCCACTTTGGATGGGTCAGATTCATCGGCACAAAAACCAGTCGCTGCCGCAACCGAGGCACCAGGTGAATTCGGGTAGCGTAATGCCGGAACACTTCATCGAAGGACAGTTCTCCTTCGATGACCGCGATGCCTGCAGTCTGCATCGGGCTGCTGGCGGTTTCGGTATAGAGAAACGAAGCATCCTGTTCGCTAAGTCGCATGGCTAAAAACCCGCGTGGATTGCTCATTGGCGGTGGGAAGTAAACTACTCTGGGTGCAGTATACCGTGATTAATTGCACGGCAACAAAGGTGAGGTGTTCAACCCTGTCGTAACATTAACTCCAGAATCTTCGCCGCATTGTCCAGGTCCTGTTCAGTGCCGCTGATCACATCAGCATAAAGGAAGGACTCAATGATCCGGGTTAATGCGTAAGCCATGACACCAGGTTGCACCGGCAGCACAAGATTCCCTGCCTGAATTTCTTCGGTCAGCAATTTTTCAATGTTGTTAACGGTTGTCGGCTGAACAGGTCCTTCACTTGATGCCACGACTTTAAGACCCTGTTCAGGATTTCGCCTGAGAAACTGCCTCAGTGCCGAAAAGTTGTATGAGTAATGCATACCTTGCTGCAACACTTTCAGCACTCGATCACTGCCGCTCAAATCTGCTGTTCGCCGCATCAGGTTTCTGAATGTTTCATCGACAATGGAGGCCAAAACCTCTCCCACGAGCTGTTCAGCACTTCCCGCCCATCGGTAGGCAGTTGCTCGTGAGATGCCCAGATCCCGAGCCAGCTTTTGCAATTCAATTCGCTGTGAGCCAAGGAAGTATCGCCTGGCCATTCTATGGAGGTCGACCGGTTGGCAGTTGTGCCAGGTTCGTCTTCTCACCGGGGTTAGACCTCCAGGACTGGTTCGCGGCCAAGGGATGTTACAACGGCATCAGTCAGATCAGCAGGGCCGTAGACTGCGCGCTTCCAGCCAGTCCGCCGAAATGGCTTCCATCCGCCATCCGGCAGGACTAACCGCTCGGCAATAGCATAAAGAACTGACGGGCTAAACCCGAGACTGAGGTGACCCGCATACACTTCAATATTTTCTGTCTCAAAGCCTGGCTGTTCCGTCGCAATCTGCCACGGCACAATCGAATCTCGTTTGCTGAACACATTGCTATTAGGAACATCTTCAAGGCGGGTGCCTGCCAGGAGACGGAGATTGTTAACGGGATGTTGCGCCAGCGGCACCTCGACTAGCCTGCGCACAAGCGGATAAACCCGGGTTGAACTCGGGTGACCACCAAAGGGGCTCCCCAGTGTGATGACCTGGCGAATTTTGTCCGGATAAAAATGTGCCAGAAGGCGGGCATAGACCCCACCTAGCGACCAACCCACGAGACTAACCTTCCGTCGGCCCGCATCTTCGTAAACATTCTCGAACATCTTTGATAGTTGTCCCGGTAATCCTGTCATCGCCGGGCCGAGATTCCGGCCGAGGCCCCAGGATCGAGAATCGTAGCCCAGCGATTGCACATAACTGCGCAAGACTGCCGTCGAACTGTCACTACCGCCAAAACCTGGCAGGAACAGTACCGGGTGACCATCACCGCGACGAACGGTGGCGAGAAAGGGCGCCAATGCCATGAGCGCTGCTGATTCAGCCATCAGCCGTGGTCCTTCTGCAAACAGCAGGCGAGAATCCGGCGGTGAATAAACTCGATCTTCCATTTCAATATTCGACAAATGATACAAAACGGAATTTTGTCTCATTAATGAGACAAAAGCAGCTTATTTCTCACTTTTCGTATGATCAAAGATTGGAAGTGTTTTCAGTTGGTCGAAAAATGGACTCGTAGCCTGTCTGCTATAGGTCCAGCTATAGGTCACTGCGCCTACAAGAGTAACAAGGACAAATCCCCCTGACAGCAATCTCGCAAGCCACTTCTTCAACGATTGACCTTCTTAAGGTGTCGATTGAATGAACTGGTGAATCAATGGCACCAGTATGTGCGGGATGTCTTCCTGGCAAAAATGGCCCGCATCCTCGAAGGTGTTGACAGGTGCGCCAGGAAACAACGCTTTGAAATCTGCAATGGCATTTTCCGGACGAATGGCGCGGTCTTTCATCCCGTATGACAGGATCGCAGGTTTAGACTTTACCGCTTCCAGGTTTCCCGTTCCCAGTCCCTCTATCATGTAATCCCTGAATCGCTGCAGATGAACGTCAAGGGGAAATTCAATGGCACCGATGCATGAGGCCCTGTCAGGAAAGGGTGCCGAATAGGCTTCAATCCAGGTTTGATCCACCGCTGCAGAATTTTCAAATCCGACGATTTTCATCACTGAAAGAACCGTCGAGCCGAGTTCGCCCAAAATGCCATCCAGCGTACCGGCTTCGTAATGCCGGGATATCCATTTAAACCATTCGGATAGCTCTTCATTGACATTTGCACCGCCGTATCCAAACAGCGTATTCATCAGTGCGAATCGTTTTACACGTTCAGGGTTACGGATACTGAATGCGCCGGTAATCGGACCACCCCAGTCCTGGCAAACAAACGTGATGTCATGGAGATCCAGCTCTTCAATAAAAGCGGTAAGGTTTTCCACATGCGTCTGCAGTGTGTAAATGCGATCCTGCGGTGTTTCGCTTTTTCCAAAACCCATATGGTCCGGCACGATGACACGGTAGTGCCTTGATAACGCCGGGATAAAGTTGCGGTACAGGTATCCCCAGGTCGGCTCGCCATGAAGGCAGATAATGACTTCTCCGTGACCCACATCAACATAATGCTGCTTAAAGCCCGCGGCCTCGCTGAAGCAGGGTTTGAACGGCCAGGTTCCGTTAAAAGTTTCTTCTGCTGGAATCATGTCGGTCCCTTTTAGTTTTAAATTACCTCTATCCCGCCCGAGAAATCGTATTTAAAGTGCGGATTTCCAGCAACAGTGCCGTCTGCATGAACAATATGTGTTTCGTTGCTGGCGATATCAAGGAAACTCTGCATTGTGAGAAATCCGATCACCTCACTGTGTGGGTCGGCATCGGCATGGTTCTGCAGGAGCACCTCGCTGTCGCTTTCAAAAACACCCCTTGCCTCGAACCCCTCTGGACAATCACTAAAGGGGGTATGAAAAGAGCCGGCTGCTTCATAGGAAAACATACCGTTTTCTACCCGATTGTGGCCTTCACGATAGCCAAACCAACCCTTGGTGGTAAATGACATCGCCCTGCAAATATGGAAGTGGGATGGAAAATCTGGTGCCCCGGGCTCCATCCGAAAGGCATAAGCAACCGTGTTGGTCGGTAGATGCACAGTAAGCGCCTTGAAATAAGATCCTTCCGCGACTTCAACCCATTTGAGATCGTTTGCCTGTATATCAGCTGTGATGCGTTCTAGCTGTGCGAGACCGAGGCCCATCGCCTTTCCTCCTTTTGTTATTCTTTGGACCCAGATAACAAACTTCGTGGTCGCTGCTGGGCACCTAATCGATTAACCCGCCAACGGCGGGCTTGAAAGACATCTTCTTCACATATCGGACGTTATGCAAGAATCACCTTCACAGAATATCTCAACAGGTTGGACAAACCCGAGCAGATCGACAACTCATCCAAGGGATATTTCCTTAAAGGTCAGGTAGGATGACTGCAATCTCAAATTCAGGAATACGATATGTCAACTCCCGCCCGCGTCGTTATTCTTCCTGCAGGCCCTGGCCGACTGGAGGTCGTTGATGTCGATCTACCGGATCCCGGACCTTATCAGGTTGTCGTAAAACAAATCGCCTCAGGCGTATGCCACTCTCAGCTACACCAGATGCACACGCCGCGTCAGGCCCCTGTTGTTCTCGGTCACGAATCAACCGGAATTGTCATGCAGACCGGCAGTGCAGTCTCACACCTGAAGGAAGGCGATACGGTGATGGTGACCTGGGTACCGCGGGATGCAACGCATGCGGACCGATTGCCGGAACCGGCAGTTGTATCGCTCAAAGATGGCAGTGTTGCCGTGTCACAAAACGTATTCACCTGGGCGGATGCAACCATCGCTGATGAGCAATACGTGGTGAAGGTAGCCGCGGACATAAACATGGAAGTCACCGCAATTATTGGCTGCGCGGTCATGACCGGTGCGGGGGCGGTTGAAAACACCGCAGCGGTAAAAGCGAATGACAGCGTTGCCATTTTTGGTGTCGGCGGCGTCGGCCTCTCTGCGATTGTCGCTGCAAAAAAAATCGGTGCAAATCCAATCATCGCGATCGATCTTAACGAAGAAAAACTGGTCTTTGCGAAGAAGTTTGGTGCCACCCATACGATCAATGCAGGTGAAACAGATCCGGTTGCCGCTGTTAAAGCTCTGACACCCAATGCGGATCAGCAAACGATGTTTGAAGGTGAAGTCTCCGGCGCGGACTTTGTTTTTGATTGCATTGGTCTGAAACAGACGATGGAACAGATCGTACCGGCAGCAAGAACCGGTCACTTCGGTGCTGCACCAGGTGGCACTGCCGTGCTCGTCGGCGTCCCAATGACCCCTGTTGAACTAAACGCTGTCGATATACTCATCAACGAGAAAAAGTTCATCGGTTCAATCGGCGGATCCTGCTCACCCGATCGTGACTTCAAGAAGTATCTGGAATGGTATGACGACGGTAGTCTGGACCTTGATGCTTTGGTCACGGCTCGCTATTCAATTGATCAAATCAATGAGGCGACAACTGCACTGTCCAGCGGTGAGATCTCAGGTCGTGCGATTCTGGTCTTCGACCAGCAATGAAACGGATACTAATGGCTTCATTGTAACGCTCACAGGTGTCTGGTAAATTTGGGACGATTCAGTCTGATTAGGCATAATGCTTTCATTGACAGGTTACGTGGCCCCCTGGATTAAGGTGCTTCGAACACTGAAACTCCCATTTCTCGCCGCATGTAACTCGGATGCCCACTCGTGTTAATACGGAATAACAAATAATTATTATGGCGGACGCACCGAGCATAGATCCGCTTTCTAACTTGCCCATTTACGTGGTGGAAGGCGATAGGAATCTTGCCGATCATCTGTCTGCAGAGCTCGTACTCCAAGGCTATGACACCCGCACCATGTACTCCCTGGCGGAGCTTGAAAGAGAAATCAGAAATAGCGAGCAGCCACCTGCAGCGATTGTTATCAATGTGAATTCCCCGGATTCAGTCACTGGCGGCATCGACATCATCAACCGGTTTCGCAAAGACGAAATACTTAAGGCTCCGGTAATATTCATATCATCGAGCGACTCCTTCTCGACCCGTTTGGAGGTTGTGCGGACCGGCGGTGAAGGTTTTTTTGTTAAACCCTTTGATACCAACCTCTTGATTGAAAAACTGGAATCGTTAGTGGGCGAGACGGACCCTGACCCTTTGCGGGTGCTGATTGTCGATGATGATGCTTTTATGACCGAACTCGTTATAGCGACGCTTGAGGACGCTGGCCTCGTCGCCAGGGGAATAAACAATCCCGCAGATACCGTTGAGGAGGTATTGGAGTTTCACCCTGACCTGATCATTCTCGATATGCATATGCCCGAGATTGACGGTATGGAACTCGCATTGCTGCTTCGCCAGCACGAGTCCTGCGCTGACCTCCCATTGCTGTTTCTCTCTGGAGAGACCGACCCTGCGATACGAGCGCGAGCCCTGGATATTGGTGTTGACGATTTTCTGCTGAAGCCTATCGACCCGAAATACCTGGTGTCGGCCGTCGCCAATCGAGCGCAACGAGCGCGAGCACTGGGTTCAAAAATCTATCGTGATAGCCTGACGTTATTGCTGGTACACGATGAGATCAAGAGCCAGTTGGCAGCCCAGGTTAAAACAGCGCAACGCCAATCGCGGGAACTCTGCTACGTAATCCTCGATCTGGATCACTTCAAGCAGGTCAATGACACCCATGGTCATCTCACTGGAGACCAGGTCATTAAAAGCATGGCAAGTACACTTCGTCGGACTTTTCGCCGCAGTGATGTGCTGGGTCGATACGGTGGCGAGGAGTTCGTGGTCATCATGCCCGAAACCAGTTTAAAGATTGGTTTGTCCGTCATGGAAAGGGTGTTATATGATTTCTCCCATATCAGTCATAGATCCGAAGTTGATGGCGAGGAATTTTTTGTGACTTTCAGCGCTGGTATCAGCAGTTTCCCCTCTATCAGAGTACCGGAAGAATTACAGCAGAAAGCGGATCTTGCATTGTACGAGGCTAAAAAATCGGGCCGCAACAGGACCTGCGTCGCAAAACCATGAGCCAGTCAAGCCGGAATTGAATTGTCCCGAAAGATTTCCACTTTCCCGCAACCGTTATCCTTACGCTCACCTCTTCCTTTCCGCTTAATCAGAGGTATCCCGGGTAAAAGTTACCTGATATAAATCCACAATTAGCGAGACATTACTGATGACATTGAAAAAAAGAATAGCGGTGACCTTGCCTGCCGGACCCAGGCTCACAGACACAGCAACAAGACTGAAGTGGGCGGAGGACAACGGATTCTCCGATGCCTGGTTTGGCGATGCCGGTGCGCCAGATAGCCTGACGCAAATTGCCGCTCTCGGACAGTCAACCAGCAGCATACGTATTGGGGTCGCTGTCACTCCCGTTTATACCAGGTCGCCATCGGTCCTGGCGGCAACTGCTAACGTCATTGAACAACTGATTCCCGGACGCTTTGTCCTCGGCATTGGCTCTTCCAGCCAAACAATCATGGGACAGTGGAACGGTATCCCACTGGATAAACCACTGACACGAGTTAAAGAGGCAGCACAGCTGGTCAAGCTGATGCTGAAGGGAGAGAAAACCGACTACCAGGGTGAGACGCAATCCAGCCGAGGCTACCAACAAATGCCACTTGAAAACCCACCACCCGTGTACATCGGATGCCTCCGCCAGAACATGATTGAAATGGCGGCAGAGGTTGGTGATGGCGTCATATTCAATCTTTGGCCGAAAGGTGCGCTGCCAAAGATGATGGAGGCCGTCAAACGCGGGGCGAAGCGCGCAGGAAAAGATTGGCAGGAAGTGGAAGTCGTCAATCGCGCAATGGTTCTTTGCACTGACGACAAGCAATACGGAAGAAACCTGTTCAGAGCAGCCTTCGCGCCCTACTACGCAACACCGGTTTACAACAAATTTCTTGCCTGGGCTGGTTACGAAGATGCCGCGGCAACTATACGAGAAGGCTGGGCCGAGAAAAACCGTGAAAAAACAGGAAACGCGCTAACTGACAAGTTGATTCATGAGATCGCCATCATCGGAACTGAAGATGAAATTCGTGCGCGCATTCTAGAAGATGCCGACGGCGGTATTCATACGCATATTATTGCGCCGCTGGCTGGTGGACCGGAAGATCTTCAACGAACTTTCGAAGCCTTCAGCGCTGATAAGTTTCAGTTCACCTAGGCACTGCCCGATCAAAATCCTGCAAATCTCGTCAGCTTTCTGGGCAAGGGATGTTCTTCTCGGATGCTGGTTGATCGGAAGATATTACGGCATGGAGATGCAACCATACCGGGAGGTCCTGGTTTAAAAAAACAGTTAAGCGGCTATTGCTCTACCAACACCGACAACTCAATGCACCTACCCCAACAGTAAAACTGAGAGGCGATCTAAAAAACGTACTGATTCAGAAAAATTGAATTGGCGACGGTTTCATTCATCGCCACCGAGAACCTGTTTTGTCCGCTCAAGCATTCTTATGATACCAGCCAGACCGCAGGCTTCGTCTTGCTCTGACGGCGCGCCAGAAACGCCAAAACCGCCAATGTGTTCGCCGGAATTCGACAGCACAGCTACACCTCCCTGAACAACGGTAAGATTATCGAAATAGCGAATCCCCAGTGGGCGCTCGTTATTTGCAAATTCAATTGCACCCAGTTCGCTGGTCGCCATGCCTACTACCGCCGCTGTCCGACCCTTGACGTGCGCAAATTCAACCGTTACGAGTATCGCTCCATCCTGTCGGGAGAAATGTTTCAAATTCCCCGAGGCGTCATAAACCGCCATGGAAAGCGGCGCAAGTTTATTGTCTTCGGCATAGGCCTCACACCCGGCAATCAGGTTTCGTGCCTGCATCAAAGTGAGGACCTCCTCCATACGGGGACCGTCAGCATCTGCAGCAGATACTGTTTGCCCCAGCACCAGGGACCACACAAATGTAGCCAGGAAAATTCTCATAGTACGCCTCTCCCAAGGATGAATAGCCAATCTCTGCTGAGTATTGCCTCTTTCTGGGTATCACCCCTTTGTCTTCGTCATAGGCCTGAGCCGTCTTCCGAGTAAATAACCCAGATCTTGGTGTAGCCTTCGGTATCCCAGACGCCGGTCCATTCTTTTGGGATGGTAACAGCTTCACCTGCGTTGATGACCTGGCTCGATCCATCTGCTGAAGTCAGCGTGATGCTGCCTGTAATGAAGTACATAAACTCATCCACGCCGTAAGGCTCTATTGTTTCGAAGCGGACCTTACCGGATTTGTACATCCCGGAGGCAAACTTTTTGTCACTGCTCAGCAGGGTTGTGACATCCTGCGTCGTATTCCCGTTGCGTGTCACCTCGAGCATGTCCGGGCGTTCAAAAATAGCGCCAGTCATCGCCTCGGCGCTGATTTTTGAAGGTAGAACAACATCTGCTGCTGTGCTGGTTTGGCTGACAATATAAAGGGCAATAACGGTTAAGCAGTTCAGGGCCAGGTTTCGCATGACGTGATTCCTCGTAGGTGATTTGGGAGGTGCATCTGTTCAACCAGCAGTCCCGCGTGCGCCGATAGCTGACAGAGAAGTTCGATTCTGCCGCAATATCATACTAGAGGAAATCGGGAAGCGTTCAGATCAATCTGCTACGCTGACAAAGCCAGTGCTTTGAACAAAGAGAAGAAACACCATGAAAGGATGGGAACGGGAACCTCTGATTAAGAGGATATTTTCGTCAGAACTAGTGGTCCGGCATACCGGAAGAGGCGAGCGGAGGAAATTTGTTAACATGCTTTAAGTTAACAAATTTCCGAGTACGGCTCTGACGCCGTTATGGCGGAAATAGTGATGCGGCATACCGACCTTAATTAGACGTTACCAAGATGAAAGAACCGGATATCAAGCTCGGTATTGACCGTTCGATCAGCCGCAGAGATTTTATCGGCGGGGTTGGCGTGGCCTTAAGTGGCAGCCTGACGTCGTGTTCCTGGGCGGAATCCGAAGTTCCGGTGGACCCTGTTTTATTCGCGGATACCAGGGGCTCTTATCCACCAATTCGCACCGGCCTGCGCGGCAGTCACCCAGGCTCCTTCGAGGTCGCTCATCAGCTGCAACAGGGCAAGCGTTGGTCGGAGGTGGAGGATACAGAAGAGAGCTACGACCTGGTGGTAGTCGGCGGTGGTCTTAGTGGATTGTCGTCAGCCTGGTTCTACCAAGAAGCCGTGCCTGGCGCACGCATCCTGATTCTGGATAATCATGATGACTTTGGCGGTCATGCCAAGCGCAACGAATTCTGGCACGGCGACCGAATGCTGCTATCTCACGGCGGTACCATCAATATCGAGAATTTCAATAAATACGGAGACGCCGCCCAGCGGATGATTCGTTCGCTGGGTATCAACCCCGGCCGCTACGCCGAGTTTTTCGATCGGGATTTACACCGTTCACATAACCTGCGCCGGGGTGTTTTCTTCAACCGGGAAACATTCGGTACGGATCGTCTGGTGGCCGGGCGAGGGGAACCCTCATGGGGTAAGTTCCTGGCGAAGACGCCACTCTCGGGGGTCGCCCGCGAAGACATTACTCGCCTGTATGAATCGAACACCGACTACCTGGCGGGCTTTAATCAGGAACAAAAACGGGATCGACTACGAGGCATGAGCTACCAGGATTTCCTGATAGATCTGGCCGGGGTCAATCCCGAGTCTTTAGCTATCCTGCAGAGCGATGGATACTGGGCCATTGGCATGGATGCGCTGTCGGCCTGGACAGCGGTGTCCGACGGTGCACCAGGAACTCAAGGGTTGGGATTCAAAGGTAATGACGACGAGAGAGCCGCGTACTTCCGGTTTCCCGATGGCAATGCCTCGATTGCTCGCCTACTGGTGCGCGCTATGCTTCCCGCTGTAGCGCCCGGCACGCGCCTGGACGATATCGTCGGGGCGCGCTTTGATTACAACCAGCTCGATAGAACGAATTCGCAGGTGCGTATTCGACTTGATAGTACCGTCGTCAGTGTTCGTCACCTGGGCAATCCGCAGACAGCACGCGAGGTGGAAATTACCTTCGTTCGCGATGGCCGTGCACAGCGGATACGCGCGGGTCGAACGGTGCTTGCCTGTTATAACTCAATGATTCCCTACCTGTGTGAAGAACTTCCCGAAGCGCAGAAACGGGCGCTATCCCAGTCCCTCAAAGCCCCCTTGATCTATACCAGCGTGATGATTCGAAACTGGCAGGCGTTTGTAAATCTTGGTGTGAATTATGTGCATTGCCCGGGGTCTTACTTCAACTCCATCGGCTTGAGCCCGCCCATCAGCATCGGTGACTACCACCACGCAAAGTCGCCAGCCGAAGCCACCATTGTGAATATGTATCGCGTCCCACTTGCCCCCGGGCTGCCCGCCCAGGAGCAATGGAAGGCCGGGCGCTATGATCTACTGACAACGACGTTTGAGACCTTCGAACGAAACATCCGGGACCAGCTCGGCCGGATACTGTCTCCAGGCGGCTTCGATCCGGCCCGGGACATCGAGGCGATCACCGTCAACCGCTGGCCCCACGGGTATGCCTATGGTCAGGATAGCGAAACCGGAGAAATTGCGTACCAGCCGGGCGAAGTGCCACCGGAGCGAGCACCCTGGCTTGCGGCGCGTCGACCTTTCGGCCGCATTTCGATTGCCAACTCCGACGCTGGCGCTAATGCCATGAGCGAAGCAGCCATCGGTCAGGCGCATCGAGCCGTCATGGAACTGGTTTCCGCCTGACCATTCAGAGAATGACATGACCACTCAAGATAACGAGAATACTGACAACGAGAGCACCCCGAGCACAGACAGTTCACACTACACCCAGGCGCTCCAACGACAGGACAACCGTTTCATACATCCCTGGGAAAAACTATCTGACCTGGGTACCAGCAAGCGGACCATCGTCACCAAAGCCGATGGGATCTACGTATATGACAGCGAAGGTAATAAGCTGATCGATGGCCCGGCCGGTATGTGGTGCGTCAACGTGGGTTACGGTCGCCAGGAGATTGCCGATGCCATGGCAAAGCAAGCCATCGAGATGTCGTACTTTTCGCCCTTTTCCATGGGTGCAGCGCCTTCCAGCGCTCTCGCCGAAAAACTGGCCGAACTGGCGCCGGGCGATCTGAACCACGTTTTCTTTACCACCGGTGGTTCAACCGCGGTGGACGCAGCGCTCCGCTTTCTGGCGTTCTATAACAATGTTCTTGGACGACCCGGAAAGAAACACATCATTTCCCGCCAGGATGCCTACCATGGCAGTACCTTGCTTTCTGCTTCCGTTTCAGGAAAGGCACGGGACAAGGAGTTCATGGATTTGGAGCAGGATTACATTCATTTACTGTCCTCGCCAAATCCCTCAAACAGGCCCGAGGGCATGTCAATTTCCCAGTTTTGCGATGCCAGGGTGAAAGAACTGGAAGATAAGATTCTCGAGATAGGACCGGACCGGGTAGCAGGATTCATTGCTGAACCCATTCTCGCCTCCGGCGGTGTTGTGATCCCACCAAAGGGATATCACAAGGCGTGCCTCGAAGTCTGTCATCGATACGATGTGCTATATATCTCGGATGAAGTCGTGACCGCCTTTGGCCGGCTCGGTCATATGTTCGCATCCGAAGATGTCTTTGACATCGTCCCGGATATGATTACCTGCGCGAAAGGTCTGACCTCCGGTTACGTGCCGCTCGGTGCCCTGCTGATCTCGGATCGTCTACTGGAGCAACTGCAGAAGAATGAAGACGAGGACGCCAGCTTCTCAAATGGCTTTACCTACTCGGGACACCCCGTGTCGTGCGCGGCGGCGCTTGAGAACATAGCCATCCTGGAGCGCGAAGACCTACTTGCCCATGCAGGAGAAGTGGCGCCATACTTCCTCACCCAGCTCAACACACTGGCGGAGCTGGACCTGGTTACCGAGGTGCGTGGTGTCGGCCTGATGGCCAGCGTCGTTTGCGCAATACCCGGCAAGGAGGCGCTCGAACTGGACTACGAGATTGGCAACCGCATCGACGCTCATTGTCAGAGACTCGGGCTGCTGGTACGACCGCTTTATCACATGTGTGTGATGTCCCCTCCCCTCATCATTACGCGCGCACAGATTGATGACATGGTATCGATCCTGCGTAAGGGGATCCTGCTGGCGACGGAGGATCTTCGGAAGGAAGGCTTCTGGGAGTGAGCGCTCCTGTGCGGTCTCTCTTGTGCCTACTTGGGCTGCATTCGGATACCACCATCCATGCGAATGGTTTCGCCATTCATATAGTCATTCTCGATTATCATCTGTGCCACTTGAGCAATCTCCTGCGGCTCTCCAAGACGTCGGGGAAACAGTACCGTCCCGGCCAGTGACTCTTTGGCCGGTTCAGGCAAACCCTGCAGCATTGGCGTGTTAATCAGACCGGGGGCGATCGTATTAACCCGCACTCCCATACTGGCAAGGTCACGGGCGATGGGTAACGTCATGGCCACGACCCCACCCTTGGATGCACTGTAGGCTGCCTGGCCAATCTGGCCCTCGTATGCTGCGACTGATGCCGTATTAATAATCACTCCCCGGCATCCATCTTCGGTAACAGGATCGTTCTCTACCATGACGGCCGCAGCCAGACGGATGACATTAAAAGTGCCCACCAGATTGACTTCAATCACTCGTTTGAACCAATCAAGCGGCATTGGACCATCCTTGCCCACGGTTCTGGCGGGTGTGCCAATACCTGCATAGTTGCAACAGATGTGAACAGTGCCGAATGCATCCTTGACACCAGCGATACCCGTCGCAACCGATTCCTCGTCGGCAACATTCACATTGAAGTAGGCCGCGCCTTCCCCCAGGGTTTCAGCTCGCTGCTGACCGAGACTGTCATTCATATCAAAGATAGCAATCTTCGCGCCCTTGCGGTGCAACATTTCGGCGGTTGCCCAGCCCAGTCCGGACGCACCGCCAGTGATGATCGCAACCCTTGTGTTGATATCCATGGTGATCTCCCCATTTTCAGTTATTAACAATCGCGGCAATGATATCAGGCGTCTTTGTTTGATGGGCCAGTTTCTTATGGGTCTTACTATCGCTCGAGGGCTCTTTCTATCGCGCGAGGGCTCTTTGACTGCTAAGTCCATTATCACTTTCACTAATAGTGTATTTAGGCGGCTTTATTAGCTGAGATTAGCTGAAACCTATATAATCGCCCGTCTGATTTAACCTGCGTTAATACTCATGCCCAAGAAAAAGATGATTCCGGTCATCAAGAATCCCTTTGCAGAAGCCAAGCCGCTTGAGTTTTCTGTTCCCGATCAGATCGACTATCATCCGGGACTTTATGAAGAGACCCTTAGGGAAGCCCACGAAATCACTCGAAAACCCTTTGTTTCTGCGGGCCTGAGAAATATTCAGCGACAGCACCTGAAAAATCGAATGACCGTGTGGGAGCGTATCAAGGTCCTTACGTCGAAACCGCCCAAAGTCCTCTTTCAGAACTGGGGACCGAACCTGGACGGCGCATCGCTGGTTACCGCCATAGTCGATGTGGAAGGTCGCGATGTTGCCCTCTATGGGCATGATTTCACGATCCGTGCGGGTTCAATGGACGCCACCAACGGCAAGAAACTGGCCCGCCTGTATGAACTCGCCGGTAAGCGCAAGATTCCCCTGATTGGTATGAACGACTCATCCGGTGCCTTTGTACCTGCAGGTGTGGGTGGACTCGATGGCTATGCAGAAGCGTTCACCGCGCTCAGAAAAATCAGCGGAGTCGTACCATCAATCATGTGTATGTTTGGATTTAATGCCGGTGGTGGTTCTTACCTGCCGCGACAAGGCAGCTTTCTGATTCAGCCGAAAGAAACATTTTTCGGATTGACCGGCCCCGGTGTTGTTAAATCTGTTCTGGGTGAAGATATCAGCGCTGAGGAACTTGGCGGGCCAGATGTTCACAGCCAGAGTGGCGTGACCGACATCACTGTGGAAGATGAAGTCACCGCACTTCAGACGGCAAGGGAACTGCTGCGTTATCTGCCGAGTAGCAATGCGGAAATGGCACCTTTTCAACACACTTCTGACCCTATTGATCGCAAGACCTGGGACATTGATCTGCTGTTCAAAAAAGCATTCAACTCACCAACGGGCTTTAACACGCCCTTTGATGTCAGTGTGGTCATTCAGCAGATCTGCGATCATGGCGATTACTTCGAGATTCAACCGGATCGAGCTAGAAACACGATCACCTGCTTCGGCCGTCTCGGTGGCCATGTAGTGGGGTTTGTTGCCAACAATTCAGCCGTGGGTTCTGGTCAAATTGACATCGATGCCGCCTACAAAAATGCTCGCTTTATCCGGTTCTGCAACCTGTACAACATTCCCGTCATTTTCATGGAAGACACGACTGGATTTCTGCCGGGCCGTGAACAGGAAAGCCGCGGCATTGTCCAGGCGGGACGAGCCATGCTCGATGCGATCATCGACCTTCGGACTCCGCGCTTTTTAGTGTTGATCAGAAATGCCATCGGAGGCGCCTACGCCTCTTACAATAATTACCCCACGGGCGCGGACCTGGTGATTGCCCTGCCGACAACCCGTGTCGCCGTCATGGGCCCTCCCGGTATGGAGTTTGTCTACAAAGACGAATTGCGCAGACTTCGCGGCAGCCTGAAACAGCGGGAAGAACAAGAGAAATCAGCGCTCGCCGCCGAGAGTGTTAAGGGCGCACAGCTGGAATCCCAGGCAAAAGCCAATGTGGCCAGTTGGCTCGCCGCAGAGGAAGCCAGGCTGGGTAAACGTTATGAGAAGGAGCTGATGAATCCAAAGGAAGCACTCAGCCTCGGCTCGATTTCGCAAATCGTCATGCCTTCTGACTTGCGACACGTATTAGCTGAGCATATGGCCTTTCATTTGAGACACTATGAACCCACACCTTTCGCTGGTATCCAGCGAGAGTTCCACTAGAGGTGCGCCGTGTCTAATCAATGGTACCTTCGCAACCCCCTGATCCACAAAAACCGAAAGAAGTCTTCGGGACCTGACTGGGTACAGTCTTTTAGCTGCACCGATATGAGACCGCTGGTCATCTGTCGCGGTCCCATCCGAATAGAAGCCATGAGCGTATTCGAAGAAATGGGTATCACCGAATTCGGTATCCTTCTGTCAGAAAAGGATTCCATCACCTACGCCAATGCCCTGTCGCCTGAGTTGCGCAAGCATTTGAATCCTTCGCGGGTACACCGTGTACAGGACTATACCGGCGCTACCCGAGAAGAACGCAACGAGCGCATAACCCAGATCGTGCAGATTGCGAAGGACAATGACTACGACAGCATCTTCGCCGGTTATGGCTTCATGGCCGAGGACGAGGACATGGTTTCCGCCTTGGAAGCCGCAGGGATTAATTTCATTGGGCCCTGCGCCGCTACGGTTAAATCCGCCGGTAGGAAGGACCTCGCCAAGCGCACCGCACTGGAAGTCAATGTATCGGTGACACCAGGCATCGATAACGCCACCACGCTGACCCTGCTTCGATTGTGTCCCGACCAAAAGGCACTGCAAGCTACCGTCAAGAAACACGGACTCAAAGTCCGCAAAACCGCATTGGATGCCTGCCACACCCTGGAAGGCAAAGCCGAACTGATTCTCAGTGCCTCCTTTGAAAAGGGTGTAGACCTCTTCTCTATCGATCAACTCGCAGCAACCCTGACCAATGAGATCAGCAAGATATTCAAGAAAAACCCGGACAACCGAATCAGGCTCAAAGCCATTAGTGGCGGCGGCGGCAAGGGTCAGCGAATTCTCGACGCGCCCGGACAATACAAGGGCAGCGCCGCAAAGAAATTGAATCAGGCGGTTGCACCGATTGGCTCCCTTCTGCGCGAGGTCCTCTCGGAAGTCAAAGCCACAGGTGTGGGCGACAACAAAAACGTCCTTGCCGAGATTAATATTGAAACAATCCGTCATCTGGAAATCCAGGTCGTCGGCAACGGCCACTGGTGTATCACCATGGGTGGTCGAGACTGTTCAGTGCAGATGAACGAACAGAAACTGCTGGAAGTCTCCGTAACGGTTGAGGAATTGATCGAGGCCATTGAGCGGGCAGAAGGCAAAGAAGCAAAAACCGCGCTGGAAACCGACCTGAAAATGCTAGAAGAGATGGAAGAGGAAGCCACGCGGTTCGGCGCTGCGGTGGGTCTCGATTCTGTTTCAACGTTCGAATGCATCATCGATCGCGACCAGCACTATTTTATGGAAATGAATACGCGGGTTCAGGTCGAACATCGGGTCAGTGAATTGTGCTATCGCCTGCGATTTACCAACCCCGACAATGAAGACGAATCATTTACCGTAGATTCTATTGTTGAGCTCATGGTCCTTCTTGCCCGCCACGGACCTCGCCTGCCCCGACCGACGCGGGAACGCAGGGAGGCAGCCTCTCTGGAAGTCAGGTTGAACGCCACGGACGGAGCACTGAAGCCCCACGCCGGCGGTGTTATCACCCAGTGGTCAGACACCATTGAAGGTGAAATCCGGGACGACCAGGGCATCTGCCTGCACAATCCCGATACCGATGTGTTTATGAAGTACCATCTGGCAGGTGCTTATGATTCCAATATCGCTCTACTGCTAAGCACAGGCACCCATCGTGAAGAATCCTACCGTCATATGGCAGAGATTCTCCGGCAGACACGGCTTAGCGGCGAAAATCTAAGCACCAACATCCAGTTCCTCTACGGCCTGATCAACTGGCTGATTGGCAACGACGTTGAAGCAAGACCCGCTACTAACTTCGTGCTGCCCTACCTGACTGCTGTCGGCCAACTCAAGGCGCTCAGCAATCACATCGACATCGTTCACGCCTACAACGAAATCGAGAAATTCCATCTCGCCCAGAACGATCTGGCCGAATATCAATCGGCCGCCATAAGCATCTTGATGCGAAAGGCGAGTCTGCTCGAGCGCGCCATCAACAGATTGTTTGCGGAACCGCACTATCTTTCGGGTTGGCTTGCACTCAACCAGCGGCATTTCATCATTAGCGCTGAAGGCGTTGAATGGTTGTCCAATCCTATTCGGGTTCTGGCAGATCTGTATCATTATCTGAACATGGACGCCAGGGATGGTCTGCCTGCCCTATATGCGATTTGGGATCACGATGACGAATTGCTGCAGGAAGCACTCGACTTCTACGACGCCCTCGAATCAAAACTGGACATTTCCGACTGGAAAGCGCTCAACAGGGCACTCAACACAAAGAAAGGCAAGGATCTACTGGGTGATCGCCTGGCCGAAGTCCAGGCCGCCCACAGTGGATTCCAACTGGGACTGGAGATCCTGTCGATTCTGCCCTACATCGGTATGAAATCAGGTTTCTTCGATCTGAAAGTCAACAAGGATCTCAGCGTTCAGATCCCGGACTCTCTACGGGACCGCCAGGCCCAGGAAGCCGCCTTCAAGGTACTGTCACCACCACCTGCGATTTCCGGCAATGAGATCACGGCACCCACGGGCGGCATGTATTACAATCGCGAGGCACCGGACCGACCTGTATTCATCGAAGCGGGCCAGCATTTCGAAGCGGGTGAGCCACTATTCATCATTGAAGTCATGAAGATGTTTAACAAGGTTCACGCGCCCTTTGCTGGGACCCTTGACGAAATATTGATTGACGCGGACGCCAGCATCATCAAAAAAGGTCAGGTGGTGTTTAAGGTAACGCCAGACGATGAAATTGTCGTCGAATCTGGGGAAGGCAAACAAGCGGCGATTCGCGCAGAGACGGATCAGTTTCTCTCCTTCACAGGATTTAAGTAACGAGGAAACGAAATGATAGTAGCACTGGATCACATCGCCATTGCGGTACCCGACCTTGACAAGGCCATCAGTCGATTTCTGGATGACTTCGGACTGACCTTTGAAGGACAAGAAGACGTCATTGCGGCAAAAACCACAACAGCCTTTTTCCCCGTGGACGGCACTTCAATAGAGCTGGTACATCCCCTGGATGGCGAAGGTCCTCTGGTGCAGCATCTCGAAAAACGCGGTCCGGGAATTCACCACATCTGCTTTCGTTCAAATAACCTGGATGAAGATGTCGAGCGGCTAAAAGGCAAGGGTTATCAGTTTCTTTCAGAAGAACCTTCAATTGGCGCCCACAACACTCGCGTTATTTTTATTCACCCCAGGTCCTGTGATGGCGTTCTGATCGAGTTAAACGAATACCCGGAGAGTCACTGATGACTGATAAAAACTATTGCGCACCTGCTTCAACCCTGAAGGATTGGGAAGCAGCAGCTGAAAAGCAGATGAAGGGTAAACCGGTCGAGTCACTAACCCGGAATACGCCGGAAGGCATCGACATAAAAGCCCTCTATACCCAGGAAGATATAGCTACGCTGGACTATACCAACTCCCTGCCCGGACTTGAGCCATTTATCCGCGGGCCCCAGGCGACCATGTACGCCGGCCGACCCTGGACCGTTCGCCAGTATGCCGGTTTCTCAACCGCTGAAGCGTCCAACACCTTCTACAAGCAACTGCTGGCAGAAGGCGGACAGGGCATTTCAGTCGCCTTCGACCTTGCGACGCACCGGGGCTACGATTCAGATCATGATCGGGTCACCCATGACGTTGGCAAGGCAGGCGTCGCCATCGATTCGATTGAGGATATGAAGATTCTGTTCGATGGCATTCCACTCGATAAAATCTCCGTTTCCATGACCATGAATGGCGCTGTGCTGCCAATCCTTGCTGGATATATCGTTGCCGCAGAGGAACAGGGAGTCACGCAGTCCCAATTGTCCGGCACGATTCAGAACGACATCCTGAAAGAATTCCTGGTGCGAAATACCTATATCTACCCACCAGAACCCTCCATGCGCATCATCGGTGACATCATCGCCCACTGCACTGAACACATGCCCCGGTTCAATACGATTTCAATTTCGGGGTATCACATTCAGGAAGCGGGTGCCGATTCCGCGCTTGAACTGGCATATACCCTGGCCGACGGTAAGGAGTATATACGCACCGCGTTAAACGCAGGCCTCAAGATCGACGATTTCGCGCCGCGCCTGTCATTCTTCTGGTGCATTGGCATGAATTTCTACATGGAAATCGCCAAACTGCGAGCTGCCCGATTACTCTGGGCCCGAATTGTTGATGAATTTCAACCGCAGAATCCACGCTCCAAAATGCTGCGCACGCATTCACAGACATCAGGCTGGTCCCTCACCGAGCAGGACCCCTACAACAATGTGGTCCGCACGACTATCGAAGCCATGGCCGCGGTGTTCGGCGGCACCCAGTCTCTGCACACCAATGCCCTGGACGAGGCCATCGCCCTGCCCAGCGAGTTCGCCGCAAGAATTGCGCGGAACACCCAGCTGGTTCTTCAGGAAGAAACCGGTATTACCGATGTAATCGATCCCTGGGGTGGTTCCTACATGATGGAATCACTGACCCAGTCAATCGCCGACAAAGCCTGGACGCTGATCGAGGAGGTTGAAGATCAGGGTGGCATGGTCAAGGCAATTGAAACCGGCCTGCCCAAATTGCGGATCGAAGAAGCAGCCGCGCGCAAGCAGGCGCTGATCGACAAGGGTGAGAAGGTCATCGTTGGCGTCAATAAGTACCAGACCGATGATCAGACTGAAGTCGATATTCTCGAAATCGACAACACGGCTGTTCGACAGTCCCAGCTGAAGCGACTGGCCAGCATTCGTTCTGAACGCGACCAGGCTGCCGTCGACGCAGCGCTCACAGCGATCAGTGAAGCGGCGCAGAGTGGCAACGGCAATCTGTTGGCACTTTCCATTGAGGCGGTAAGAGTCCGCGCCACGGTTGGCGAAATTTCCAGTGCCATGGAAAAAATCTTCGGTCGCTACGCGGCACAAACCCGAACGACCCAGGGTGTCTATGGCAGCTATTACAAGGACGATGAAACCTGGCAGCAAATCATCGCTCGCGTTGAGAAGTTCGAAGCTGCACAGGGACGCAGACCCCGTATGCTAGTCTGCAAAATGGGTCAGGATGGTCACGATCGCGGCGCCAAGGTGATCGCTACCGCATTTGCCGATGCGGGTTTTGATATTGATCTGTCACCCATGTTCTCGACACCGGAAGAAGTTGTTCGACAGGCAATCGAGAATGATGTTCATGTCATTGGGGTTTCCTCCCAGGCAGCCGGTCACAAAACCATGATTCCGCACCTGCTGAACGAGTTGCAAAAAGCCGATGCCAGCGACATTGCCGTCATCATCGGCGGCGTCATACCAAAACAGGACTATGGCTTCCTGGAGCAGGTTGGTGTCAAGGGTATATTCGGCCCCGGCACACCCATTCCCCAGGCTGCAGATCAAGTCCTGGGGGTCATTGAAGCCAACGTCTGATGCCGACACCCGATTTAGAAGCACTGATCAGTGGTTCTCGCCGATCGCTGGCCAAATCAATCACGCTGATTGAGAGCAAGCTGCTTAAGGATCGAGAAGCCGCCATCTCGCTGATCGAATCCGCTCTTCCCCATACAGGTAACAGCCTCCGAGTGGGGATATCAGGCGTACCTGGCGTCGGGAAATCAACCTTTATCGAATCGTTTGGACTGCATCTGATCAATCTGGGAAAAAAGGTCGCCGTACTCGCTGTGGACCCCAGCTCACCAGTCGCCGGTGGCAGCATCCTTGGTGACAAAACCCGAATGCCGGACTTATCCCGCAACGAAAGTGCCTATATCCGTCCGTCGCCCTCATCTGGCGTAATGGGTGGTATTGCACAGAGAACCCGCGAGAGCATCCTGCTATGTGAAGCTTCAGGCTATGACGTCATTTTGATTGAAACCGTTGGCGTGGGTCAGTCAGAAGTTGAAGTTCACGGCATGGTCGATTTTTTTTTGCTGCTCATGGTACCGAACAGCGGTGATGACCTGCAGGGCATCAAGCGTGGTATCACGGAACTGGTTGATGCGGTAGTGATCAACAAAGCAGACGGAGACAGTATTAAACTTGCCATGCAGACCCAACAGTTCTACCAGTCTGCCTTTAACATTTTCCGCACCCAGGACCTATGGAAGCCAAAGATTCTCACCTGTTCCGCCCTTGAGCGTTCAAAGCTCACAGAAGTCTGGGATATGATTGCCGAGTTCGAACAGCAGGCGAAAAACAACGGCTCTTTCACCCAGCGCCGCGAGACGCAGAATGTGGTCTGGCTGAAGAAACTGATCGCGACGGAAATTGAACAACGGATCATGACAAGCGACGAGGTAAAAGGATCCTATCCCGAACTGGAAGAGAAGGTCCGTGCGGGGAAGCTGACTCCCTTCAGTGCTGCAAACCAGATTCTCAATGTTGTCTTTGAGAAAGAATCAGAACAATGAAACATGTGTTCACTATAAACTGGCAAGCGGGAACATCACCAGGGAAGATATAAAATTTGTAAACCTGAAGTTGTTACCGCCGCCATGGATTGGCCGTGACATAGAAGTTGTTACTATGAATTCGGGCGGCAACAAGGACAGCCATAACGAATTGTCGAGTGTCACCGGCATTGCCAAGATGTTGTTCGTCGGCTCATCGGGAGAGCCAGTCGAGTTGCATCGACGGAAGTTGCGGCGAGGAGACCCCTGGATGTTGGCTACTAACTCGATTGAGGCAGTGACTCAGTGGGCACGGGATTTTTTCGAGCGCGCACTTAAAGAAGACAAGGATGTTTTTGTAGGCTTGAAAGATACAGTTATCCCCGGGTATGACGGTGTGATGAAAGCGGCAGTAACCAGGGTTTATGAGGAAGAATTCTCGACGCGTTTCAAAAATCAGGGACTCGATTACACCTATGGTCTGTTAGTGCGGTGATCAATGATGTGCGTGAGGAACTTGTGGCGAATAACACCGAACCACCTTCATTCATGATCATGCGACCTTCTAGCCAGTTGAAGAAGATGATTACGGACCCGCCAAGAAATGCTCTTTACCCGGCGCAAAACCTGGATGGAGATATCTTTTCAGACATCGCGGCCGCGCTCGGCGGCAGCCTGGCAACGGCCAGTTCCATTATCGAAAGTCGAGATGGCACCATGTTGTTTGAAGCGCCACATGGTACAGCACATGATTTGTATCTACGGTATTTGGAAACTTCCGGCGATGAAAAGAATTTTAATCCGTCAGCGCTCATCTATGCGATATCAAATGCACTGGAAGAAATTGGCCAAAATGAGGATAACAACCCATTGATAACTTACGCGCTGAAGCTAAAGGAAGCGCTGATCCAGACGGTCGCAGATGGCGTTATCACGGGTGACCTGAAAGGAAAAACAACGAACCCCGAAGGTGAAAGGGTCGTTGATATGGACCAGTTTATTGCCGAGGTCGAATCTCGACTGTGATCTAGGGAACCTCTGATTAAGATCAGCCACTAGGGTTCTTATTGACTGACTCATTCCTTTTTACAAAAAATCGAGCCAGCCCGATCAGACTGATAAACACCCAAAATACCTCCATTGAAACCGCTGACCAATTGAAGTCAAAATAAAGAGAGAAGAGGATCAGGCCGGCGCCAATGCCATTCAGTAGGCTGTATCCTACCGAACGACTGTCGATACGCTCTATCTGCAGTAGGAAGTACGAGCCAACGATCATTGCGACTCCCAGCGAGCCAATCACATCATAGTAAGCGTAGTTCATCTTCACACCATCCCGGCTAGGCTGTGAGCCCTTCGAGGCATTCCCAATGTAAATCACCGAACTGACCGTTTGGGTTCACGGGCTGAACACAGACGTGTGACGCGCCCGCATCCATGTGCTCGTTGATGCGTTCCTTAATTGATTCGATGTCGCCCCAGGCGAATGTTGTGTCGACAAACTTATCACTCAAGCTGTTGATGTCGTCTTCGGTCAACCCCATTCTTAACCAATTGTTTCGATAGTTTGGTAGGCCCTGGTAGATTTTCGAGACAGTCCTTGCCAGCTCACGTGCTTTGTCAGCGTCCGTTTCAAAAATAACTTTCTGTTCGACGCACAACATCGCATCTGGCCCCATAATTTCTCGCGCCATGCGGGTATGGTCAGGTGAGGAGAAATAAGGATGAGCGCCCTGACTTGCCGTTGCTGCAAGCTCCAACATTTTTGGACCAAGAGCAGCGATAACAGTCGGGGGCTCTTCACTGGGAGCCACGGCTGAATAAGGTGCATTGGCCATGCCCTCGAGATAAGCCGCCATTGTTTTGACCGGCGGACCATATTCGAGTCCCCGCACCCCTTCGACCAGGGGCTTGTGTGAGACGCCGATACCCAGCAGAAAGCGATTACCTGACTGTTCAGCGAGTGTCTTCTGCAGCCCCATCGTGACCCCAGGCTCGCGGTGGTAGATGTTCATAATTCCGGTCGCGATGTTGAGTGTTTCGGTATTGGCCAGAAGCCAGGACGAGACTGCTACTGGGCTTTTGCCAACGGTTTCTGGAATCCAAAGGGTGCCGTAACCCAGTGATTCAATCCGTTTCGCAGCGGCTGCGGCTTCTGCAGAAGCCATGCCATCAAAGAAGTACCAGACACCAAGTTTACCCGTATCCATTTATCAGCCTTTGTTTAGTTTGTAGGTTCGGGTCCTAGCATAAGGAATAAGCCAGCCCTCTACAATTCCCTCAACGCCGAGACAATGGGCATTCTTGCTGCACGGATAGCAGGGAACAATCCCCCGATAAACCCAACTCCGCAGGCCCAGGCAATGCCGGTCACGAGCATCCGGAAAGTGAGTTCCAATTCAAACACGATCGAGCTCACGCTGACCAGATCTCCGGAAAAAAACAACCAGGCCAGTGATGCCCCCAACATAGCACCCGCCAATGCCAGAATCAGCGCCTCCATCAACACTGACACAACCACACCAGTCGAACCAAATCCAATCGCTCTTAAGGTCGCAATTTCGACGCTACGGGCACTAACTGCGCTGTACATCGTATTTAACGCACCAAAGAGTGCGCCAAGCGCCATGATTGCCGCGACCACATTGGTCACCACAAACATGAGCTGGGCAATATTTTGCGCCCGCACCAACGGGATTGAGCTGTTCCTTGTAGTAGCTGGGGAAGATTGCGAAGTACCCCACCCCCGCAACCCCATCGACCTGCTCAATTTGTGTGAGGTGCGCGAGCGGCACTCCGGTGAGTATCCCCGCTCGGCTTTGCACCCTGAGCCGGGTTTCGCTCATCTGGTCTATACCACTTTCAAAACCTGCGATGACGCCATGCAACATCCCAAACAAGACGAAGGCAACAGTGATCGACAACAAAGTCAGAATAGAACGCAAGGGTTTGCGCCAAAGGCCCGCCCAGATGAGAGGGAAATACTTCACGTCACGCTCTCTGCTTGTAATTCAAGAAAGCCCTTATCAAAGTGGCGTTCAACCGTGGCACTTGTTGCTGCTCTGGGATCATGAGTCACCATGATGATCGTTTTACCGTGATCCTGGTTTAACATCTGCAATAATTCCAGAATTGAACCTGAGGAAGCCTGGTCAAGATCACCGGTGGGTTCATCACACACCAAAAGTCTGGGATCACTGACGATGGCCCTGGCGATGGCGACGCGCTGCTGCTGGCCTCCTGACAACTCACCAGGTTTATGACTCATCCTATCCGCCAGACCCACCAGCTCAAGCGCAATCTCGGCATTTCGCTGTCGGTGAGCCCGTGAAAGATTGGTCAGGTATAGGGGAACTTCCACGTTTTGTGCTGCACTTAAAACCGGCAGCAGATTGTAAAACTGGAACACAAATCCGACGTTACCTGCTCGCCATTTTGTCAGTGCTCCCTGGCCAAGCGCGGTGATGGTTTCACCGTCAATAACAATCTCACCTGAATCCGGTCGGTCAAGACCGCCGATCATGTTAAGAAGAGTCGTTTTACCCGAACCGGACGGCCCCATTAGCGCGAGGAACTCTCCGTCTTCCACGTCAAGATTAACGTTTACCAGCACTTCAAGTTTTTCCTTACCCCGAGTCTAAGTTTTGGTGAGCCCCTTAACCGAGACCAGTGGTGGTACTACTCGGGATTCCTGCATGTTTCTCTCTCCTGCCTACTCAATTGCCATTTTCCAGGCACTCTTTAACGGTAGCTTTTTATTAGAAGCTTGTTACCAGTGACTCTTTATTAAAAGGGCGAGCAGAATTCGTGCCATCTCTGTATGACATTGATTGCTAAGCAAAACACTGGAGTGTTCAGCTCGTGTAGTGGCGGATTGTACGAACTATTCGTTATTCGGCCTATTCTTTTTGATGCACGTCTCTCGTCCCCTCCATGACTCCACTGAAAAATGATAAAGTAATCAGTTGAATTAGTCGTAACAGAGGAAATTCGAGATGACACATGAACTCATTATTTCAGGCGGAACCGTTGTTGACGGCACCGGGTCTGAGCCATTTCAGGCGGACCTGGCAATCGACAATGGTCGAATCACTCGAGTCGGAGATCTAAGTGGAGTGGCCAGTGGTAACACTATTGATGCCGCCGGGAAACTGGTAACTCCAGGGTTTGTTGATTTGCATACCCACCTCGATGCACAGGTAGGTTGGGAACCAGAAATGAAGTCAAGCTCCTATCATGGTGTAACGACTGCATTAATTGGCAATTGCGGGGTTACGTTCGCTCCCGTGAGCAAAAAGAACCACCGCTATTTAGCTGAACTGATGGAAGCAGTAGAGGATATCGCAGCCGATGCCATTATGGATGGCCTTCCGTGGGACTGGACCAGCTATGGCGATTACCTCGATACCGTACAAACGCTAAAACCCTCACTTAATGTCGTTGGGATGGCTGGCCATTCCCCGATTCGATTGGAAGCGATGGGTGACAGAAGTATGGACGAAGGCGTTCAGGCAGACGATGCTGAACTGGAACATATTTGTCGTCTGGTGCGCGAGTCTGTAGAACAGGGGGCTGTTGGCTTTTCCACATCTCGATTTCTGGGTCACACAGTACCTGATGGTCGATTAACGCCTGGAACCTGGGCTGATGAGCGAGAAACCAGTGCGATTCAACAGGCAATTGTCGATGGGGGTGGAACCGGTGCGCTGTTTCAAGTTGCACCGGATATGACCAGTCGGCTCCGAACTGAATTAGAGATGTTTGAAACCGGTGCAGAATTGGGTTGCCACGTGTTGTATAGCGGTGGAACAGGGCGTAGTGGTGACGGTGGGGTTGCACGGACGACCGAGTTTTTAGCGAGAAACAACGAAGGTGGTCGTCGCATGACCAGCATTTGCCACACCCGTCCCAGTGGGGCGATGTTCGGTCTGGCTCAGATTACCCCATTTCGGAACACACCCTGGAAAGAGCTGATGCAACTGCCAACGATAGCGGAGCGAGTCGCAGCATTGAAAGACCCTGTCACCAGAGACCGACTCATCAAGCGGTCTCTGGAAACAGGCATGAACGTAGATCCTGCACTTCTGCACCCAATGGGTACTGGCGACACGCCTGATTTTGATTTGGATGATCAGCGTAGCCTGAAACAACTCGCAGCAGCCGAAGGCAAAGATCCGATTGAATTCTATATTGATCGACTGATTGCTTCTGAAGGACGTGAACTATGGAACTATTGGGCGTTCGGTGGATATCTGAAGAGCCAGTGGGAATACATGAAAATGCCCCATTGTGTGCCAATGCTGGGAGATGCTGGCGCCCATGTGGGTATTTTTACGGATACCGATTCGCCAACGTTTTTACTCAGTGAGCTGACCCGTGAACGCGGCATCTACACACTGGCAGACGCAGTCCATCGTATCACTGGGCAATCTGCTGAGGTACTGGGCTTGAAGCAACGAGGTACCATTCGAGAAGGATTTCATGCAGACCTGAATGTCATCGATTATGACAAGCTCGCTACTTGTCATCCTGAATACGTTAATGACTTTCCACATGGCGTAGGTCGCTATGTCGTTAAGAGTCGGGGCTATCTTGCGACACTGGTCGGCGGTGAGGTTATCGTGAAAAACGGTGAACACACGGGTAAACGCCCGGGCAAAGTTATTCGAGAATTTAATCGAGGCTAGCGCGCAGGTCCCCGCGACGACTAGTCCGTCAGCCGATACCTGATATTCATGTGCTTGAGGCCATGCACAAAGCTGGCCCTGATCCGCTCAGGATCGCCGACAAGTTCCATTTCGGCTATCCGTGGAATCAACTGTTCGAAGAAAATTCTCATCTCAAGTCGTGCCAGGATCAGGCCCAGGCACTGGTGCGGGCCAGTACCGAAGGCAAGATGCCGGTTCGGTTTTCTCTCGATATTGAACTCGAAGGGGTTATCAAAAATATCTTCATCAAAACTGGCTGAAGCGTACATCAGTCCTACTGTATCGCCTTTCTTAATGGTCTTGCCGCGCAATTCATAGTCCTGTTCTGCTGTTCGCGAAAACTGCACAACGGGAGTTGTCCAGCGAAGCATTTCTTCGACAGCCAGTTTGACTGCATTTTCATCGTGGACGATTTCTTTAAAGCGTTGCATTTGTTCCGGGTGTGTCAGAAGGGCATGAAGACCACCGGCGATAGAATTGCGTGTTGTGTCGTGTCCGGCAGTAGCAACAATGGTGTAGTAGGAAATAAGCTCCTTGTAAGGCATGTGCTCGCCGTTAATCTTGCCATTGGCGATATAACTGGCCAGACTTTCATCTGGATTTTCCCGAAACTTATCCGTTAGATCGCTAAAGTACTGGTAGATCTCCTTGATGGTATCGAAGATCGACAGGGGATCATCAGCCATACGCTGCATTTCGGGATCATCGCCTGCAAAGAGTTCATTAGTCAGTTTCAGGATGCGCCACTCGTCCTCCTGGGGTACGCCCAATAATTCCGTGATCAATCTGAGAGGCGGATAGATTGAAATGTCCTGCACAAAATCACAATCCTGAGCACTGCCATCACCCATCATTTGATCAAGGATGTCCTTGATGATCTCCTCAAGTCGATCACCGAGTATCTTGATATTAGTGGGCTTGAACCACGGCTGTACAAGTTCCCGGTAGGCAGTGTGGTCCGGTGGGTCCATTTGTACGAGCGAACGAATCAGACCCTGTTCGGAAGAGGTTGCAAGCACCTCCAGTAATCGCGGTGAGTCCTGCAGCTTTTCGAAAATCGCACCGATCAGCTCTTCCTTTATTTCCGGTGTAGTCGCTTCACGCATGAGGATAGGTCGGGGTTCACTTGAGAATATGTCCGGCTGCTTTTCTATTTCTGTGATGTCCGCGTGCTTGGTGACTACCCAGAAGGGGCGAAACCCCTCCGGTTCAACCATTCGAAGCGGATCGTTAGCGCGAAGCCAGGCGAACGCCTGCTGAGGGTGGCCTACCTGCTCGTAGACCTCAGGAGCGATGACGTCTTTGTCCTGAAAAGTATAGTTCTCAAGCACAGCCATAATAGTTCACATCCTCTCGTTTCTACATCGGTTCGGACCTTAGCATATTGAGACGGCTATCCCCGAGCCGGCTGAGGACGAGGTGTTGGTATATGACCTCGATTCCCTTTTCAAGATCGAAGAGTTTGATGACAACTCCAGAGCGGCGTTGTAATCTCATGCCAGACTCCGAGAAAAAACCAACGATGACTCACGTGGAACCGGAGCAGCCCCGGGTGTGTCACTGTTTGATCCACACATCTGGATGTGGCTGGTGGTGTTCTTTGCCGCTTGCTATTTTTATATTGATCGCGAGAATGTAAAGCCTGATTTAATAGCCTATTCGGAGTTCAAGGCATTTGTCAGACAAGGCGTTGTACGGTCCGTCTCCGTCTTGCATGGGGTAGCATGCGATGGAGCCAAGATTCTTACACTTATCAGGTAAAAGAAGCAGAGTGAACGACGAACAGCACGAGAAAATGAGTCAGGCCAGGGGGTTTATCGCTGCCCTGGACCAGAGTGGCGGAAGCACACCCAAAGCATTGAAACTTTATGGTATTGATGATAATGAGTGGGCAGACGATGCCGGGATGTTCGACCTTGTGCACGAGATGCGAACCCGTATCGTCAGCAGTCCGGTTTTTCACGGTGACCGCATTCTGGGGGCTATCCTATTTGCAGACACAATGGATCGGGACATTAAGGGACGACACACGGCTGAGTACCTGTGGGAGGTCAAGGGAGTTGTGCCATTTCTCAAAGTGGACACTGGGCTTGCAGAAGAAACGGATGGTGTACAGTTAATGAAGCCGATGGCGGGTCTCGATGATCTGTTGGCTCGTGCCAAAGACAAGGGAATTTTCGGCACCAAAATGCGTTCCGTGATCAAGTCAGCAAGCGTTTCCGGGGTCAAGGCTGTGGTTGATCAGCAATTCGAAATCGGCCAACAGATACTGGACGCTGGTTTCATGCCGATCATTGAGCCAGAAATAGACATAAACTGTAGTGACAAAGCGATGATCGAAGATATGCTAAAAAAAGAACTTCTTGCGCACCTGGATAAGATGGACAAGCAAGTCATGTTGAAGTTGACGTTGCCTGAGAACGACAATCACTACATGGATTGTATTGAACACCCAAAAACCTTTCGAGTTGCAGCTCTGTCCGGTGGATATTCACGGGAGGACTCTAACGTTAGATTGGCCAGACAGAACAAAATGGTCGCCAGTTTCTCACGCGCACTGACCGAGGGGTTGACCAGGCAACAGTCTGACGACCAGTTCGATAAACTGTTGGATCAATCTATCCAGGGTATTGCTGACGCATCAAATACCTGAGGAAAGACCACCCTCAGATAGTCTGACCCAACGCAGCTTACTCCGGTACTTTACCCCGCCCCCCTTAAGTTTGATGACGCGATTGTCACGCAAGCACTTCCGGGAGTGATGACGTTACCTGCCTCATTTTTAATGAATAGCTCCAAATCTACTTCCTGGGTGTTTTCGTTGATCGCGACAATACGGCCACCGCTGATCAAGGTTTCGCCCAGGTAAGCCGCACGTCGGTTTGTATAATTGAAAGTGCTTAAGATGCCGTCGTCACCCAGCCAATTCAGCGCCACCTGGCATAACCAATCTCCCTGCAGGGGACCATCGATCACGATGCCGGGGTGTGCTTCAATTTCAGTCGTGTAGCGTTCGTCATAATGAATACGATGGGGATTCCAGACGGCTGCATTGTACAGAAACAAGCTGACGTTGCTGGCGGTATATTCACGTTGAGGCAATTGCGAACCTACCTCCAGGTCTTGAATATTCAACATCAAGGTCACCTCGCAATACTTGTCTGGATTTCTTCCATCACCGGCTCAGAGTCCGCAGTCGTGATGGTAAGCTCGCGCACCGTGAAAATGAGTGGTCCGGTGCTACCTTGTTTTTCGTACACGTTGACTATTTTGCGAGTACCCACCAACACATCGCCCGGACGGATTGAACGATGTAGGCGCAGTTTCGTGCCACCCGCCATAATTCGCTTCAACGGTAGTTTTGGGCCGGAACCACCGCCTCGAGCCAAACCGTCTGGCCGCAGGTTCTTAAGCGTAGGAATGGCGCTGAACAGATTGAAGATAAACATGGGTGGTGCTTCATCGCCATTGATGTATTTGCTTTGCACCTGCTCCGTGGCAGCAGCGTACTTTTGGATATCGCGTCTGGACACCTCGATGGTGACGGGTTCCTCGGTTGTGCCGATCCAGGCTTTGTGTTCCTTGGTCAGTAATGTCATCTTTGTCACTCCAGGTTTACCCTCTACCCTAATCCGTCCCCCTCACACAGGGACATATTCCGGATAGACCGGTTCCCAGATCATTTCATCCAGGGCAGTCTGTAATTCCAATTCGGTCTTCATGGGAGCAACACCCTCTTCCACTGCTCGAAGTGCCACCGCCAGCGCAACCTGACGTGACACTTCTCGCAGGCGAACAACCGACGGATACAGTGACCCTGTTTCCAGCTCTTCATCCTTGACTGATTTTGCCAGCGCGCTTGCCGCAGCGCTGACCATACCATCGGTTACCTGTGTCGAGAGTGATGCCAGCGCACCCAGCCCCAGACCCGGGAAGATAAAGACGTTGTTTCCCTGACCTATGACGTGGCTGCGTCCATTTAACTCTACCGGATCATACGGGCTACCAGTCGCAACCAGTACCTGACCATTGGACCACTTGAGCAGATCCGCGGGCACTGCTTCTGACAAGCTGGTTGGGTTGGAGAATGGCAGAATAATCGGTCGCTCCGTATGTGTGAGCATCGAAGCCACGATTTGCTGGTGAAAGGCGCCAGGCGATCCGGATGATCCAATCAGAATTGTCGGCTTGAAGTTAGCAACGACAAGTTCAAGATTCGGATCGTTTACATCCAGACCGTATTGCCGTGCCAAGTCTCTTGGCCAGGCCAGTTTCTGCTTATAGTGATCCGGCTCAAGTCGATCAGAAATCACCAGTCCCTTACTATCCAGAACCGCAATGGACCCCTTAATTTCTTCGTCGGACAAACCAAACTGAGACAGCTCATCCATAATCTGCAACGTAATGCCGTATCCAGCCGCTCCGGCGCCATGTATCACGATGCGCTGGCCTGCCAATTTCTCACCCTTGACCCTGAGGCCTGAGAGCACGCCAGCAAGCGCGACTGCGCCTGTCCCCTGTATGTCATCGTTAAATGAAAGGCAGCGATTTCGATACTCTTCCAGCAGAATGAGTGCGTTGTTATTGCGAAAATCCTCCCACTGAATCAATGCTTTGGGAAAGATCTCAGCGACGGCTTCAACAAATTCTTCGCACAGCGCGAAATACTCGTCCCCCGTCAACCGCGGGTGACGCCAGCCCAGGTACAGATCATCAGCCAGCAGCTCTTCATTGTTGGTGCCGACATCAAGACAGATGGGTAGGGTCTCGGCCGGATGAATGCCTGCGCCTGCGGTATAAAGTGCCAGCTTGCCGACACTGATCGCCATACCCCCAGCACCCTGATCACCAATGCCGAGTATCGATTCGCTGTCAGTGATGACGATCAATCTGATGTCGTCGAAGAAAGGTCCCCGGCGCAGAATGTCCTTCATCTTTCCTTTGTGATCCGGCGTAATCCACAATCCCCGACCGCCGCGATATTCGTGACTGAAGCGTTGGGTCGCCTGGCCAACGGTTGGTGTATAGATGATCGGCATGAGTTCCTGCAGATTAGCGCAGAGCACTGAATAGAATAGCTGTTCATTTCTGTTCTGCATCGTTACAAGGCTGGCATACTTATCCATGGGCTCCGTCATTCGACGAATAGCAGAACCAGCGCGCTGAACCTGCTGCTCGAGCGTATTGGTTTCATGGGGCAGCAATCCATGCAGATGGAAATCTTCACGTTCCTGTACGCTAAAAGCCGTACCCTTATTTAGCAAAGGATGACGAAGCAGATCACTGCCGCGCAACGGCACTTCCAGGAACAGTTTGCCACTGGCGTCTTTATGTCTCTTCAGGGGTCTCATTAAATTTCCAAACGCAAGAGAAGTGATTTGACAGTGAAATCCCCACGGAACACCAAAACCACCCCAAAAAAACAAGGCCGCATTTTAGCACAGACGCCAGCGGCTTTAAGACCCCAAATATCGCTGCAGCTTCTTATATTGGCCTGCGCGGCCCGATTGGCTTAACCGCAGCGCTTGCTCACAGCGAAAAGCCGGACTGATAGCAACGACTACCTACCCTGCCACCTCGGCGAACGCTTCTCTGCAAATGCCTTTGGCCCTTCAATGGTGTCCTCTGCGCGGCGCCACTTGTAGAATGCCGGATAATTCTCCTGTTCGCGCATGGCTGCCTCCAGATCAGGCTCACCAAGACCTTTTAGAATTGCCTCCTTGGAGGCCGCAATAGACAGCGGAGCGCAACGTAAAATCCGTTCGCACACCTCGACAACAGCTGAATCGAGGCTGGCTGGCTCCACAACCTGATTAACAAAACCCATCCGGAAACCTTCTTCTGCCGATACGCGGTCTGCAGTCAGCACCATCCCCATTGCCTGTTTGAGGCCAATCTGCCGGGCTAGTCTGTGAACACCGCCGCCAAGTGCGACAGCGCCGACGAGTGGCTCGGGTAGCCCAAAACTTGACCGATTGGTTGCGATGATAATGTCGCAGGCAAGCGCAATCTCAAAGCCTCCGCCCAGCGCAAAACCATCAACAGCAGCGATCAATGGCTTGTTGAGATCAAACCTTTCGATCAGTCCGGCGTAACCACTTCTCGGATACGCTTTGGACCCACCTTCGGCAATGGCTTTCAGGTCACTGCCTGCACAAAAAGCTCGCTCACCAGCACCCCGGATAACAGCAACAAACTGATCGCTATCTGTGGAAAATTCATCGAATGCGTCCTGAAGCTCGTGGTGCATTTCCGGCGTAATGGCATTCATGGCCTGGGGCCGATTTAGCATCACGTGGGTTACGTGATTTTTTTTTAATACTTCAATGCATTCATACGTCATGCGTCCTACCCCTCCAGAATCATGTCAACTTTCTTGTTTTTTCCTGATCCCGTAACCCTACTTCGACACCTGCTAACTCGCCTTTAACGCAGTTTCAAACAGCGACAGTAACCGCGACCATGCGCGCTCCGCTTGAGCCTCGTTGTAAACACGTGAATCAGGCGGGCACCAGCCGTGCATGGAACCCTCATAGACTTCGATCTCTGCCGCCAAACCAGCCTGATCGAACGATTCGCGCAGCACATTCTTGGCATCAGGTTCTTTCTTGTCGTCATTCTCGGCGATAGCAATCAGGAAGTCGGCTTTCATGTTGGGTACTAATAAATGTGGGCTGCTCGGATCCTCGGTCACCAGTCCGCCGCCATGGAAGGTAGCCGCGGCACCGATACGGTCCGGCAGTGAACCTGCAGTACGCATCACCATAGGACCGCCCATGCAGTAGCCGGTCGTTCCTATCTTTTTGCTTGTGTCGACCACTGTCTGTTGATCAAGAAAGGTAACGAACGCTTTCGCGTCACTCACATGGGTCTGGGCAGATAACGCCAGATAGTAAGGCATAATCCTTGCCCGAACTTCCGGGTTCGAAAAGTCATCCCCCGCCTCAACGACAGGCGACTTTGCATGACGGTAGAACGGATTGACCACAAGAACGGAATAACCAGATTCCGCCAGACGTGTCGCCATCTGTCTAAACGCCGGCCTGAGCCCCTTGATATCCGGCCAAATAAGGACACCGGGATGTTTCCCAGAGGCCGGGTGCACAAAGAAACAGTCAGCGACGCCATCAGTCGTGGTGACATTTACATCTGTACCAACCACTTCCATTGCATTGACCGATCGTGGCAACACGGCACTCGCTGCTACACCAGCGATGAGCATATTAAAATCCCGTCGCGATATGTTTGCTCTCTTTGACAAATACTCGTCCGCATCTTTTTCTGTTGCTTCATCACAGATGCTTGTCTCCCATTCATATTTTGAATTCTGCGCCTATCATTCAGCATTCCAGAATCCCTAGTTTGCAGCACTCTCAATGGCCGCGAGTATCCGACTATGTTCCTTTCGAGTAAGTTGATAAAAACTTGCTGACGTTACCGTGATGCCAATCATGATGAGTACACCGGGTCCCATGGCGATGGCCAGGGTGCGTAATGCATCAGGATCGATAGTGGCAACTGTCGCGTTTCTTTGAATCCCGGCGATATCCACGATAATCCCTGAAATAACGATGCCAAATCCGCCGATTGCCTTGGCTGCAAAGGAAGCAGCCGCAAAATATATGCCTTCATTGCGGCTGCCGTGTATCTCTTCGTGTTGATCAGTAATATCGGCGATCATTGAACCCAGCATTACACCGAGCACGCCAATGCCCATGGCACAGATGGCGTTGGAAGTCATGACGAGATAAAACAACAGTGGATCGCCGGGCTTCGGAAAGAGACCAAGCAAGCTCATGATGATGGGGAGTGTGTTCCACAGGCCGTACCAGATCAGGCCGCCGATCAGCAGCGTTCTCTTTTCCTGGAAAATTCGTCCTAACGGGGTTGCGAGTCCAGCACCAATGAAACCGCCTACCACCGAGGCTGGAAAGCTAAGCCCGATCAACTCCAGGCTGAACTGGAAGTACAGCGTGCCGAGATAGATAGACAGCGCCGAGACCATGCCCATGGTCATGCCCCAGAGTACCGCTGTCAAAACAATCACCCGGAACGAACTCAGCGCAAAGGCCTGGCCGGCTTCTCGCGCCACTTGCGATAGGCTAAAGCGTTTGCTCGCTGGTGTGGCCTGAGGCAGGTGAGGAATCTGACTATGGGTACCGTAGGCCGAAATCCATATCCCCGCTACCAGTACCAGGGCAAAGGTGCCTGCAAATCGTGGATAAGCGTCTGGATTGAGTTGTCCGTTCGGATACTCTGGGGTCGAGCCGAAGTAAATCTGCAACCCGATAAGAAACACCATCAGCGTTCCCACGGACCCCATGAGGGATCGAAGTGAAGACAGCAGGGTGCGCTCGTCATAGTCATTAGACAGTTCCGCGGTCAATGCGGTGTGCGGAATGGAGTAGAACGACTGGGTCAGTCGGGTCAGCACGGAAAAGGTCACCAGCCATAAAAATACACCGATTTCACTTAGGCCTTCCGGCGGTGCAAACAAAAGATAGAAACACACGGCAAACGGCACCGCCGCTGCGTACATGAAAGGATGTCTGCGGCCCCAACGACTTATGGTGCGGTCTGACCAGGAACCAACGATCGGGTCACTGACGGCGTCAAACAGCAGAGCGATGACGATCGCAGCGCTGGCCAGAAAACCTGACAGACCTAATACCTGATTATAGAAAAACAGCAGGAAGAAACCGAATGAAGTGGCCTGCACCCCTTCCGGGATCTGCCCGAAGGCGAACATCAGGCGCACTCGCCAACTCAGGTATGCTTTGGTCAAAGTTATCTCCCTCATCCAGTATCAACAGGCTTGGAGTGGGTACATCAGTACCGACCACAGAACTGGCTATGGCGAATGGTTCGCACCTGGCCAGCGGTTTGGAAGATTAGGGCACATTTTCCATACATCAGCAATCAAACAATAACGCTAGATCCGCAATTCCCATCAGATCTATGACCGCTGGAAGTGAGATCCGGAATGAGGACGAGAATCAGGCGCGAGTCAGCGTTTGATCATGAACCAGCGCATCTAACTGTTTCTGTACCGCCTTTGACCAATGCGGGTGGGTCAGAATCCAGAACTTCTCTTCTTCGATGGCTTTGACTACCAACTCACCGACCTCGTCTGGTTGCATCCCCTGCTCCAACGAAGCCTGGATGTTGCTCGCCAGTTTGCCAGCCTTCTCTGAATCACCTTTGGGTTTGCCCCCGCCAGGCCGAAAATCAACCGAGTGCTGACTGATGTTCGTGTTAATGGGACCCGGACACAGAACAGAAGCGCGAACCGCACTCTTTTTCGCCCGCAGTTCTCGCTCTACCGCGGCCATCAATGCGACAACACCATGTTTGGCAACGTTATAGGCGCCCATCATCTGTCCAGAGATAAGACCGGCCATGGACGATGTTGCATTTATATGTCCAGCGTCCTGTTCTTCCAGCAAGGGTAAGAATGTCTTCACCGTGTAGATTGGACCCCATAGATCTACATTGATGATCCATTCCCAGTCAGTCAGCTTCATATTGCGGGCGGATGTGGGGATACCCACCCCCGCATTGCTGCACACGACGTGGACGGCACCGAAGCGATCCATGGTTAATTCAGCCAGGCGCTCAACTTCCTCAAGTTTCGAGACATCACATGCCTGGATTGCCACCTCAATACCGGCGTCAGAGAACTCCTGCTCGGCTGCCTTTAAAAGCACATGATCAAGATCTGCTAACACCAGCTTCATGCCGCGCTCCGCAAATGCGCGAGCCATTCCGAGGCCAATACCGCTGGCACCACCAGTTATGACTGCAGTCCGGCCTGAAAAATTTTGCATATAACTTCTCCTGTTGGTCTGTGCAGGTTAACAACACACCTGCATTCTCACTAATGTCAGCTGAAGACCAGCCCAGCCAATCCTTGAGAACTTCCTCGTGACTCTGTTTTGCCTGGCAGCAATAGCCTGACATTGACCAAAAAATCTCGGGCCGCCTTAATAGTGATCCAGCCTCTTTCGCAAGGCAACTGTAGGCACATGTTCATGTGATAGCATGGACGTCCTTTACATCGATTTGGGAGAAACCAGCAATGGCAGCCGTCCTTGAAGATACCCCTGCACATCTACTCGGCAACGGGCGACCGGTGACCGAAGAACAAACAATCTCTGAGTTGAAGGTGACAGGATCGATTCCCCGCGAACTCGATGGTCGGTATGTCCGCACCGGCGCCAACCCTCTAAGCGGCACCAGCGCGCACCCCTTTTTCGGTGATGGCATGATTCATGGTGTGCGCCTGCGTGATGGCAAGGCAGAGTGGTATCGCAATCGCTACGTACAAACCCCATTTATAACCAATCCTTCCGTGGACGTGCTCGACCCTTCAGTGATGATGGACATGAAATCTTCTAAGGCGAATACCCATGTGATTGGCCATGCTGGCAAGATTTTCGTCCTGGAAGAAGGCCACTTCCCCTATGTCGTTGACGGCGATCTCGGCACTGTGGGTCCGACTGACTTTGGTGGCGTTCTCAAAGGCTCGTTTACTGCACATCCAAAGACTTGTCCCGTCACCGGCGAGTTGCTTGCCTTTGGTTACTCACCGTTGGAGCCCTATTTACGATATTTGCGCGTCTCTTCCACTGGCGAACTGGTGCAAACAGAGAACATTACCGTCGGCGGGCCGACGATGATGCATGATTTCAATATAACGCGGAACCACGTCATCTTCATGGATCTGCCTGCGGTGTTCAACATGGAACTGGCAATGAGTGGTGATATGCCGATTCGCTGGGATGATAACTATCCGGCGCGCCTTGGGGTAATGCCACGCGATGGTACAGACGAACAAGTGACCTGGTACGACATTAACCCCTGCTATGTCTTTCACCCCATGAATTCGTACGAGGAAGGTGACAAGATCGTGCTTGATGTTGCTCGCTTCAGTCACATGTGGCGGGAATCGTCAATGGATTTTCCATCACCTGAACTCTGGCGGTGGACGATCGACACGGTGACGGGCAAGGTTTCTGAAGAGCAGATTGACGACCGGGGCGCCGAATTCCCTAGAGTCGCTGACAGCGTAATCGGCCTGAAGCATCGTTATGGGTACATGATGGCCACGTCCGACCTGGGTAACACCGAAGACCCGATGAGTGCCTCGGGCAGCATTTTAAAATATGACCGGGAAAGTGGCGCGCGTATCGAAATCAAGTTTGGACGTGGTCGCATGGGCGGCGAAGCGGTGTTTGTGCCGTCGACAAATCCCAAAAGCGAAGATGACGGCTACCTGATGACCTATGTATACGACGCCAGCACGGATGAAAGCAGCTTTGTTATCATGGACGCTGCTACGATGGACAATACGCCGGTGGCGTCAATCGCACTACCGCGAGTCCCGAACGGCTTTCACGGCAGCTGGATTCCAGCAAACGTCGCGAACTGAAGCAGACAAATAATAAGGAGATAGACCATGAGCGAAGCCTTTATGGCGTACCCCGAGCTTCGGCACCCATTTGAAGCCACCCAGATCCATCCGGAAGGCAGCACTACCGTCCTGTATCAGGGAAAGGTCATATCCCTTGCCGAAACAGGTAGCGGTGATGGCCTCCTCATCGACCCGGAAGACCTTAGCCGGGTCAACGGCTTCGAGTTGAAGCCCGAGGGAGCCTGCTACAAGGAGATGTGTATTCCGATGAACGATGACCTGCTCATTGAGCAGGACGGTCGGCAGTGGTTCAGTTTAGGCGCCTTTGCTGATCTGTTGGGGCAATCTTACGTTGTTGATACTGAAGCCGCTGTGTGGAGCTTTGCTGAAATTCCTTTCAAGCGTGAAAGCATGATGGTCAATGCCATGGCGCCGGATTTCGAGATCAAGGACCGCCAAGGCAAAGTGATCAGGATGACAGATCTCAAGGGCAAGAAAGCGTTGATTGTGACCTGGTCTTCATGGTGAGGCTGCTTTCTTGATGTGCCCGTGTGGCAACAAGTTTACGAAGAAATCAACGATCCAAATTTTGTCATTCTGTGTGTGGCCGAGGATACCGGTGGTGAAGCGGCCGCCGGGCCAATATTCGATGAGGCCAATCCGACCTACATTCAGATAATCGACGAAGATCATATTATCAGTGGCGCGTTCAATTTCGTGAATGTGCCTTCTGCAGCCTGGATTGATGAGGAAGGCAGGATCGTTCGTATTGATGAAGGCACCTACTCAAAGATCCATGAAATTGGCGAAGGTGAACAAGCCATCACTTTCGGCAACGATGTCTATGTGCCAGCGTTGAAAGACTGGGTGGAAAAAGGTGCTGATAGCGAGTTTGTTCAGTCCGCTGCCACCGTGACCGATAACATCCGCGAGCAAAGTGTTGACCAGCAGAAAGCTGATGCTGCATTTCGCCTTGCCAACCTGTTTCGTGCACATGGGCAGAAAGAAAAAGCCGAGCACTATTGGGATCTGGCTCAGGAACTAAATCCGGACAGCATCAACTTCCTTCGCCAGAATCTGACTCTGTCAGAGGAAGGGTCTGCAGGTGAGACGTTCATGAAGGTGATAGGCGACTACGGGAGCTTTGGGAAGGATTATTATCGACCGCTCGACCTATAAGAAATAAGGCAGGAATTATACAAGTCTTGGTTGGCGGCGCTGGCTATCTGCGGCCAGTTGCCCTAACCAGCATTCCAACTACCTTACCTATCATCGTCTTTGGTCTCAGCACTGTTGGTTTCAATTGATTGGTCCATTGATTCAATTTCAAGAGATAGGAGAAACTCGCTTCGTTCGCTGTCGCTCATCTTTTCGAGTGATTCTATTGCCTCGCAGGAGATGAAAAACTGGAAAAGAACATCCTGCAGGATGTCTTCGGCTTCTTCGTCAAATCCAACACGCCGACGAATGAACGACAAAAGCCGTGATCGATTTTCACCAATCGTTCGCTCCAGATCCTTGTTTTTCTCGCTATTCATTCGATGGCGTGAACACCTAGTTATTTAAGGGCGACGCTGCAGGGTAGAGAATATTGCAATTGAATATAAAAAAAGTTGATTGGTTCCCACAAATTCCAGTCGTTATACTCGCAGACCTCTGAATCCTGTTTCGGAACGAGTGTCCTTGCAGTTCAGCAGCGGCGGTCACAGGCTCGAATTGTTTCCTGTCCCCAGGCGCTAAAGCCGATTCGCCCAGACAAACTGATGGTTTGGAAGACTGCAGTCAAATTCAAATAACGGCCATCTTGCTGTACTTCTGGAGAGGACTTTGTTGATCCCGGTGAATAAAGACACGCTAAACGAACTGGCCGTTCTGGCCTATCCAATGGTGATATCCCAGGGTGCGTTTGCGCTAATGATATTCACTGATCGGTATTTTATGTCCCTGGTGAGTCCGATGCATATGGGTGCGTCGTTAGGTGGTGGTGTCGCATCGTTTTTCTGCATGTCTCTTTTTATTGGCATCCTGTCTTACACCAACGCGTTGGTTGCCCAGCACTTCGGACGTGATGAATTCGCCAAATGCTCTCGGGTTGTTACTCAAGGATGGATTCTACTGTTGGTTTTTGCCCCGTCTTTAATCGGCATTGGCTACCTTGTTCAAAACATCTTCAGTCTGATGGGTCATGCACCCATGCAGGTGTCGTTAGAACGTGAGTATTTCCTGATTCTTATCTGGGGGGCGGGATTTAGTCTTGCAAAAACATGTATTGCGTCCTATTTCGCCGGTATTGGCAGGACCCGAATCGTGATGATTGGTGACACAGTTGGTGTGGCTTTTAATATCCCCATTTCATACGCACTGATTTTTGGCATAGGTGATGTCCCGGCACTGGGTATCGCTGGTGCTGCTTATGGAACGATCATCGGCACCGTGTTAAGCCTTTTTGTTTTTCTCTACTACTATTTTGAGCAAGAAAATAGAACCGAATTTCACGTCTCTTCGTCATTCCGTTTTGATCGTGGTATTCAGCAGAGGTTTGTTCGACTGGGTTTTCCGTCTGGAATTGAGATGTTTCTGAACGTTGCAGCATTCAACCTGTTTCTATTGATGTTTCAGTCATACGGGATAGCGGAGGCAGCGTCGGCGGCAATTGTCTTCAATTGGGACATTCTGTCATTTGTACCGATGATAGGACTTAACGTTGCCATCATTAGCTTGATCGGTCGTAACATTGGAGCTGGGAACACCGGTCAGATGCGTGAGGTCATCCGAGCAGGTTTTCTGATAGGGCTGGGATACTCTTCTTTGTTGGCAGTTTTATTCTTTGTTGCAAGAGAACCATTTGTAAGCATTTTTCTAGCAAGAGGCAGTTCGCCGGAAATCGTGGACCTTTCAACATTCATGATGATTGGGCTTGCAACTTACGTGATGGCTGACGCGACTATTCTGATAGCGGGTGGTGTGTTGCGCGGTGCCGGTGACACTCGTTGGCTCATGTGGGCCAGTGTTTTGATCCATTGGCTCATGCTCTTTGTTCAATACTTCGTCATTAAAGTCTGGTTGTTGGGACCCAAGGTATCCTGGATCGTCTTTGTGGTTATGATTCTGGCTACTGCCGCTATATATGTACTGCGACTACTCAGTTCACGTTGGCAGACAGAGGAAGCGTTCGCGCGAGTGATGGTAGAACAGTAATGGCAGAGCAGTAATGGAGAGGATCGATTTCCGTGAGCGAGTTCTTTCATTCATTTGCTAAATTCCCCGAGATTTCTGGCCAGGAATGCGAGTACTTTCTCCCAGGCATCCTCACTCTGGGTTTCACGATAACGATCTGGTGTCGGAAAGTTTTGAAAAGCATGCCCGGCACCATCATAACGATGAAAAATGTATTCGATACCCGCTTCCTGCAATGCTTTCTCATAGTCATCGACATCTTCAGGCGTCGGGTTCCGATCTTCATTGCCAAAGAAGCCGATCACCGGACAGCTGATCTGGTTCGCCAGTTCGATTACTGGCGGAAAGCCTTTGCCAAGTGATAGCTTGATTCTGCCCCCATAGAACACGCCAAAGGCAGCAAGACCATGAAGATGGCAGGCGCCGAGCCAGGCAACCCGTCCACCCCAACAGTGCCCCACTATTCCCATCCTGGCACTATCGACATCATCCCGGTCATCCAGCAGTTGCTGCGTCGTCTGCAGATCAGAAACTGTCCAGTCATCTCTTGTCTCTTTGGCTTTCACCATCATGTCTTCGTCTTTCGGCCACCAATGGAAGATGAATGGCACAGCAACAACGTACCCTTCTGCTGCAATCCTCGCCGCTGTCACCAGCGTGAATTCATCATTTTCAATACCTGTATGACCAACAGGAATATGCTGCGCGAGGATCACCGCTGGATGACTTCCTTCACCTTCGGGTTTGAAGGTGAAGACCTCCATGGCGCTGCCATCGACATCAACCGTTTCAATTTCATATTCCATTACGAACTCCGGCTCAAGCTCAGGGCTGTTTACGAAAACACGCTCAGGGCTGTCTACATAAACACGCTCAGGGCTGTTCATTAGCCATGATGATGGTGCCTGCTGCAGCGAACATACCACCCACACCATGACAGACAGAGATCTTCGCATCCTGAACCTGCGCTGGTGCGACACCACGCATCTGCCGGACACTTTCCTGCAGCGCGTACATCCCATACATGCCGGAATGCATATAGCTGAGGCCACCCCCGTTGGTGTTGAGAGGCAGACTTCCGCCAGGCGCTGTGTTCCTTGTTTCAATGAAGCTACCTGCCTCTCCCCGCTGACAAAAACCGAGGTCTTCCAGGCCGTAAAGAGGTAGATGGGCAAAGGCATCGTAAATCATCAAATGATCAACATCGTCGTGGGTAATGCCTGATTCTTCGAAGGCATTTTGTCCGGAAACCCGGAAGGCTCTCGACACCGTCAAGTCTTCCATCTGGCTGATCATGGGTGCCTCGACACTTTCACCGGTCCCGATGATGAAAACCGGTTTCGTCGGAAAATCCTTTGCTCTTTCTGCGGAGGTCAAAATCAGTGCACCGCCACCGTCAGTCACAAGGCAGCATTCCAATTTGGTAAACGGATAGGCAATCATTCGTGCGTTCATCACGTCATCAACGGTGAGCGGATCTTTCTGCGATGCTCTTGGATTCATTGCTGCCCATTCGCGCTGAACAACGGCCACACCAGCGAGTTGTTCGAGCGTCGTACCTGTTTCTTTCATAAAACGGAGGAACGGCAGAGTGAATGTTGTTGGCGCGCCCATGCCGCAGAAAGGTGCCTCGAACTGACCTGGCAATGTTGCACCGCCGCCACCATGAAATGCACCTCTACCGACATTCGAGCGGCCGCTCTCACCATGGGTGATCAATACCGTTTGGCAGTGCCCTGCATTAATAGCCGCGGCAGCATGGCGAACATGCAGCATAAACGAGCAGCCACCCACCATGGTGCCATCGACCCATTTCGGAACAATTCCCAGATAATGCGCGACCGAACCGGGCGCTTCACCGGCACTGGCAATACCATCGATATCAGAAGGCTTAAGACCAGCATCAGCCAATGTGTTAAGCGCGGCATCGGCGTGCAGCTGTAGCTGACTCATATCGGGAATCTTACCGAGGTCGGTCGTTTCAGCTGCGCCGACAATCGCAATAGTTCCTGGTTTCATTGCCGATCCCCTGCTGGCTGAAAGTACGGCAGGCTGATATCTTCATTGAGCGCCTCAAATGTGACTTCAAGCGGCATATCAAGCTGCAGCGCCTCAGGTGTCTGATCAACATTGACGACATTTGTCATCATCCTCGGGCCTTCTTCCAGTTCGACAATGGCAATCGAGTAAGGGCCATCAAATGCCGGATGCGGTCGTTGATTGATGACATAGCTGTACAGGAATCCACGCCCTGAAGCTTTGAACACGGAAACTCGTTTCGAAGCACAGGACGGGCAGAAAGGTCGGGGAGGAAAATAAGTATGCGCACACTCATCGCATTTCTGCAGCCGCAACTCACCCGTTTTCGCGCCTTCCCAGAAGTGGGCGGTTTCCGGTGTGGGTATCGGCAACGGGATTTTTGATTTATCAGGCATCTAACTCTCTCAACGACATTAAAAAGGACTAGATCGAAATATTAACAGCTCACCGTATCCTGGTGGCAAACTTGAATACCAGCCCGTTAACGATACCAACGGCGGGACCGGAGGATGCGCTCACCGCAACTTCAGTTGACTGGCCATCCAGGAGCTGTGAGCTTCTCGATAGCAACAGACAGTACACGGGTGGCCTTTGACACACTGAGTTGCTGACCTCGCCGCAGGCTGATCCAGTACTCGATCCCGAGGACTGCATCGACTGCTTCAAACAACACTTGATCCCCGGAAATTTCACCTGGCAGTACTTCTTTCAGTCTTTTTCTTCGCCGCTTTACTCCGCCACGTTGTTGCGCGTCAGCTTTGGACGCCCGGTACCTGCTCCAGATAGTCGAGATATAAAGCGGGAACAGTGACTCATAAACGCGAACACGCCGATCAATAATTGTCTGCATTTGATCCTGCCAATGACTTCCTGTTCGTACGGGAAATGGCTCGTCCATGACAGCCGAAGCTCTCACTTCTGCATCTTCGATAAGACTGCGGTGCAGCGATTCCATATCAGTGAAGTGCCGGAACAAGGTTCTGGTCGTGATCTCAGCTTCGGCAGCAATCTCACGTGCGGTAGGATCAATCTTTCCAGCCAGGATCAACTCACGGGTCACCGCCAATATGCACCGATAGGTCTGCGCGGTACGTTCTGTCCGTCCATCTACTTTCCCTGTCTCGACTGAACTCATTGAAACGTCTCAGGATTGGCCAGCGTTCGCATTACTGCAGCAAATTCTTCAGGGGTCGCGGCACTTTGACCTTGGGTAAACAACATCGGCTGCCCGGTCGAAAACTGGGCAACGACGGTGCCCTGCTTTCGATCAATCCACAGATACTGCCCAAATGCACCTGCAGCAATAAACTCCTGGTCATAATCGTGCGGGATCCAGAACTGCACACTGTAACCTCGCTGCATTTCTCCCGTTTCATCTAAACCCGGCTCCTGGAACGGCGCCTGTGGATTTTCAACCATTGAAAACCAGTCGTCATCGACGGTCTGTTCACCATTTAAGATCAGGCTGTCAATATAAAGCTGTCCAAGATGGGCGAAATCTTCAAGGCGCAGCGACAGGCAACAATGCCCCATGGCATTCCCGGCACCATCAACCCCCCAGGTCGCGTCTCCCCCGAAACCACCGCGCTGCCACAAGCGATCCTGCACGATTTCAGTGAAAGGCTTTCCGTAGGCGCCACGCAGAACAGCAGACAATACATGGGTATCGGTGGCGATGTAGTTGAAGTCGGTTCCCGAAGGTACACGTCGTCCCAGTGCACCGGCCCACTCATCGAAGTTATGCCGCTGCTGCATGATGTCCCAGTACATGTTGTTACGATCTGGCTTGCCCTTGAAGTGAAAAAAATCGATACCGGATGACATCATCAGCAGATGGCGAATAGGCGTTTCCCCGTAGGCGGTCCCAGCAAACTGTGGTGCATATTCTTCCACCGTATCATCGAGGCTGGAAATCTTGCCGTCGTGAAGCGCCATCGCTATCAGGGTCGATGTAAAGCTCTTGGTTGCGGACCAAATATGATTTCGGCTTTCAGCATCAAGACCTTGTGCGTAGTACTCCAGCCGAACTCTGCCATCGTGGAGCACCATCAGGCCCGTAATGTTGGCTTTTTCGAGATAGTGAATCAGCGAGATTTCGGCACCATCCAAATGATAGGAAATTGCTTCGGGTAATGAGAGGTTGCGCTCGTAGTTTCTCGGTGTTGCAGATGCCTGTAGATGATAAAGAGGCTGTATAACTCCCCAGTCTGTAAACAGCTCTGCACGTTCGCTTTCCAACGGCAAGGTGAACCAACGCCAGCTTTGCAGGTCATCCCACGGTTTGGTCAGCCAGATGGCGCCCGCGACCAACAGCATAGCCAGTGAAACCCCCGCAATTTGGATGATACGTTTTAGTATCGACATCATGCTTCTACCTGGCCGGTTATATTATGTCACCAACAGTGACATTTGTTTTCAGCTATGTCAATATCATTGCACCATGGTAAGACTTCGCGATTTACCCGACTACGAACGCAAGCATCTTCTGTCGAAGAATTTGCCGCCTCTCGGTCCACCTGCGTGGACGCCACTGACAAAAAGCTTGTCTGAGCTTCGCATTGCGCTGATCACCACTGCGGGTCTGCATTTTCGGGACGACCCTGCTTTCGAATTTGCTGACTCGACATTCAGGCCGATTTCAGGAAACGAAGATGCAAACGACCTTGTTATGTCGCACAGCTCGGTGAACTTTGACAAGACCGGATTTTCCGAAGACGTCAACCTGGTGTTCCCCATCGACAGATTCCGCGAGTTGGAAGCTGAACACAAAATCGGTTCGCTTGCGGATGTACACTACAGTTTTATGGGCGCCGGACTGAATCCTGAAGCCTATGAGGCAAGTGCCTCCCAGGTCGCGGGCCTCCTTAAGCAAGACAAGGTTGATGCTGTCTTCCTCACACCTGTCTGACCCAATTGCACTCGCGCCGTGTGCGCGCTCGGCTACTACCTCGAACGGGAAGGCATTATGACGACAGCCATCAGCCTGGTGCGAGAGAACACAGAGACTATGCAGCCTCCCCGTGCCCTGTGGGTTAGCTTCCCGCTCGGTCGTCCATTGGGGAAGCCAGGCGATGCCGGATTTCAACATCGTGTCATAGCAGCTTCGCTCGATCTGCTGACCCGGCAGGCCGGCCCTGTTCTTGTGGACTATCCGGAAGATGCCCCGACTGTCGATATCAAGACAGCACCTGCCTGCCCGGTTTCTTTCTCAAAACCAGCAACCGACACCGATACCTGGAAGGCGGCATTGCTGAACGAACTGCAAACCCTAACCCCATGGTACGATCTGGGAAGACGCAGGCGAAAAGGACGAACGCTCGTGGGTATATCGAATTTTTCCATGACAGAAAATCTGGAGAAGCTGGGCCAACTACTCGATGATGAAATACTGCCGGTCAGTGAACTCAACTGGTTCAAGCGGGCGATTGAGGATGCCAAAGTTTTCTACCTTGAAGCACTAACCGCTCAACCCGGTGACTATAATCAGGAACAGTTACAGAAGATCTTGTGGAATGACACCGCCATAGGCGCCGCGATTCTAAAGTTCAACGACATGTTTCTGGCAAACACTGAGTTGTCCAGTTTCGCCAGAATCATTGCACCAAGAAATGTTGCACCAAGAAATGTTCCAACCAGAACAACCAACAAGGATTAACAATGCACACCAATCCAGTCACTTCGAACTTTGTCGCTGACATCACAGGCGTCGATATCAAGTCACTGACGGATGAAGAATTTGACGAAATTTATCAGACCTGGCTCACCTTCGGCGTAGTTCGTATTCGCGACCAACAGCTCAATGAAGATGAGCTGCAGGCATTCAGCGCAAGATTTGGCCCGCTTGAAAAAATACCCCTGGGACGACTCCCGGAATCCGAACGCGCCAAGATCAAAAACCTGTATGTCACGCAGCTTTCGAACATCATTGTTGATGGCAAACCGATTGGTGGCCTCGGCAATGCAGAAGCGAACTGGCATTCTGATATGACCTATGTCGATAATCCTCCACCGGCAAGTGTCCTGCTCAGCATCGAGATACCCGATGAAGGTGGTGATACTTACTTTGCTGATCAGATCGCGGCACTTGAAGCTATGCCAGAGGAACTCATCAGTCGCGTAGAAACTCTGACCATCAAGCATGATGCGGCGCACACGAGCATTGGCAAACTTCGCCCGGGGTTTGAGCCCTTCGATGACCCCCGGCATGCGCCCGGTGCGGAGCACTCCATTGTCAGGACCCATCCGGAAACCGGCAAACCAGCTTTATATCTCGGACGCCGCGAATGGGCCTATATTCCCGAGATTGCGCTTGATGCCAGCGAATCGCTACTCGATGAGATCTGGTCCTATGCGGCCTTACCCGAAAATGTCTGGCAGCAAAAATGGCAGCCGTTTGATCTGATCATCTGGGACAATCGCCGTGTATTGCATCGACGTGATGATTTCGACCAGAACTCGCGCCGATTGATGAAACGCTGCCAGGTACTCAGCAAATAGGCACCCCCGTGCCCGATTGAAGTGTTTCAGTAACCCAGCGTTTTATCGATTACACCCTCAAGTGGTTCATTGTTGACCAGGTAGGACAGGTTTCGCACGAAACGATCGATATTACGCTGCGCCCGGAACTGGCTTGCCCCCGCCGTGTGCGGGGTCATCACAACATTAGGCATTGACCAGAGTGGTGAATCCTCCGGCAACGGTTCCCTTGGTGCCACATCCAGGGCGGCGCCCCTTATTTTATTCGTTTGTAATGCCGCGACGAGGGCCTCTTCCACCATGACTTCGCCGCGGGTGACATTTACAAGGAAGGCGCTGTCCTTCATCGCATCGAACGCAGATTCATCGAACAGGTCGCGAGTTTCGTTTGTTAACGGGCAGCAGATATTTAGCACATCTGAATTCGCCAAAAACTCCTCAAACCTGTGGGGCATCCAGATTTCGCTCACCTCATCTGAAGTTGGGACCTGATCTCGGTCCAATGCAATGCAATTCATGCCAAACGCTGCTGCTCGTCTGGCGATAGCACGACCCGTCCCGCCAAACCCAAAGACACCCATCGTGGCGCCGGTGAGTTCGATTTCCTTGAAGCGCATCTCTGGACGATGATTCCAGCTATCTGCGCCTAACTTGTGTGCTGTTGCCAACTGCCGGGTTAACATCAACAGCAGACCAAAAGCATGATCTGCGAGGTGTTCACCCACGAGACCTTTCTCACTCGTTAGAAGGATTTCACTCTCGATGAAATCTGGATAAAGGAACATATCGACGCCAGAAGCGATGGCGTGTACCCACCTCAGGCCCGGCGCAGCATCAAAAAGTGGTTTCGGCACCAGCCCCAGAATCACCTCTGCATCAGCGGCATGTAGCGCTGCCTCTTTTTGGCTGGTCACCACAATCTGTGCGTCGTCTCCGGCGGCTTGCCTGATCCTCTCCAGGTCCTGGTCACTGACTTTCGGGAGCGTCAAACCAGGGATAATCAGGATCTTCATGCCGTCACCTCAAGGGTAACTTGCCCCAAATCAGCGAAGTCGCCGCTCCAGATGCCAGGTTCAGACACGGCCGCCCTGGTGAACGAGCCGGTTATCACCAGTTCACCAGCCTGCAAACCGCGATCGAAACGATGTAATCGGTTGATCAGCGCTGCAATTGACTCGAAGTGGTTATCGATATGACCGGCTGCCGCAACCTCCTGCTGGATCTCACCATCCTTTTTTAACTGGACGCTGAGTTGTTCATAGGGTCGATCCACCTTCTGGAAATCACCGACAACAATGCCCCACTGGGAAAGATTATCTGCGATCCTGATGCCATTCGATCCAGGTTGTTTCAGACGGTGCTGGTTGACTTCGAACCCTGGTGCAACGCCATCCACAATCTCCCTTGCATGTTCCGCAGTTACGCCAGTGGCTTTGATGCTCTTGCAGACTCGAAACACGAGTTCATTTTCCACGCCGAGATTCCTGGTGAGCCCGAGGCTACCGCCGGATTGCAGCACCCGGCCCATGAGGATGAATCCAAAAGGCCGGACCCCGGGACCAAAGGCATTTCGTGCGGCACCGGAAGTTAATCCGACCTTGTAACCCGCCAGCTGCTCGCCGGTAGCCTGCCATTTGTCGAGCAGTTCAAGTTGCAGCCGCTGACCTTCATCTATCTCAAGCTCAGGCAGTTCGGCAGTAATTTCTCCCGATTGCGCTCCCTCCCAGAGAATGTCGATTAGCTCCGTCATGGCTGCCACCTTATTGTAATCGCAGCGCCATGGGAACGCCTGATTCAGGTCGGAATGCCGCATCGCTATTTTCGCCATAACCGCGTCAGAGGCTTGCTGATACTCCGCTCGCCTCTTCCTTGTTTTAACTAAGGTGTTTTAACTAAGGTGTTTTAACTAAAGTGTTCTGACAAAAATATCCTCTTAATCAGAGGTTCCCTGGACAATCAGCCTGACTTGTATGGATGCACCATTCGCGCTAGTTTTGTGCAACATAGCATCGCGGAGACAATTAATGCGCAACGGGTATCGGGTACTGGACACAGACTGCCATCAGATAGAGCCTCCAGAAATGTGGGCGGAGTACATTGATGTTGAGTTTGCCGATCGTGCCCCAGCCCCCGATACCAGCAATGGTGGTTCTACAATGATGGTCGAAGGTGGGCCGCTCGCTAAGCAGGACGGCAACTACCCAATGGATTCAAAAGAATTCCATGAAGCCGTCGTTCAGGGGATGAAGAAATTCAAAAAGGCGAGAGACAGCGGATTTGATCCAGCGAGTCGAATTGCCGACATGGAAGAACAAGGGGTCGATGCCCAGGTGATCTACCCGACGGTAGGCGGACAACTGCTTGGCAAACCGTTTAAGAATCCGGATCTGCTCGGTGCCTGTTGCCGCGCTTATAACGATTGGAGCCTGGAGTACTGTAGTGCGGCC
>Ga0066376_10000059_pt1 | contig 79188 bp, 58 predicted proteins | sample Knorr_S15_td_Bot_FD_77009 | JGI IMG/M metagenome (GOLD analysis project Ga0066376, IMG submission 77009) | Marine microbial communities from Southern Atlantic Ocean transect - Knorr_S15_td_Bottom_ad_5009_LV_A | ecosystem: Environmental > Aquatic > Marine > Oceanic | place: Southern Atlantic...
AACGAGTCCTGACCCTACTCGCTGTCACCAGCCTCGCGGGCTGTGCCTTAGTGGAAGGGTTCTTGGAAGGCTCCGCGGAGGAGAGGCTGGTGTCAGCCGCCGTGACGATATGGGCCGAGCCCGGCAGGGTTTTCGTGGAAGGCGCAGTGGGTCGGGACACGGTGGGAACCACGTCAGAGACCGGCGAGCGCGCTTGGCTCGTCACGGTACCGGACGGCGCGGTGTCCGAATGGGCCTTCGAAGTCGCGAGGGCGGAAGTATTCGTCGTTCACGACGGCGCGGCCTACTCGGAGTGGCTGGGAAGTACTGCACGGGAGCTCGGCCTCCGCTCGCTGATCCCTCCGGAAGCGACGAGCCTCGTCCAGGACGGCTCGGTGGTGGCATTCGGAGACCTGGAGGTCCGCTACGGACACGCGGATCGGGCGGGCCGAAACACGATCGCCCGGGTCGCCTATCTCCACGCGGCCGCGGACGGGTCCGAGGAGTGGCGCATCGTGACAGAGACGCGAGCGATGAGGGTCATCCGAGACGCGCTCAGGACCGTGTACGGAGACATGATCGTTCGCGATCAACGCGTGCACTCGTGCATGGGCAACGTAGACGCTCGATCCGTGCCACGGAGCACACAACTCGCGTGCGTCGCAGAGGCCCTCGAGCGCGACTACGGAGGGGGATGACCGATGCGGAGGGTTACCGAGACCCACTATGTCGAGGCGCTGGCCCGAATCCGGTGACCTGCTAGCGCGCTCCCGTTCCCTGTTCGCTCACGGACCCGATCGTGCATCGACCATCCGGCTGACGCAGTGTCGGATAGGACACTCCGAGCTGGTCCAGATACGAGTCGTACTGTTCGGAGTCGAAGTAGTACTCGCTCATCTCGTCGCGAAACTGGTCCATGATCACCCGGTTCATCTCGATGGCCGGCTCGTCGCTTGGTCCAATGAACGGCTCGTATTGGACCTCGCTTCCCTGCTCGTCGCGGAAGTAGTCCCAGGCGCTCTCCACGAGGTTCGGACGCACCATGAAGTCGAGCAGCGTCATGGCCTGTGCCATGGCGCCCTGCGTCGCACCTTTGTGCGCGATCGGTGTCGCCATCGCGATCGCGTTGGCCCAGTTGTGCCCAGGCAGTCCCGGAATGTTGGACGGGAACGACAGCGTAGCTGTCGGTACGTTCCACGAGATGTCACCGATGTCGTCGGCAAAGCCGGCCGTGCGCTGGGCTTCGGTGAGGGCAGGTCGTAGCTGACTGATCTGAGTCGCCAGTCCCGTCTCGGGGCCATCGACCTCACGCTGTGTCGCCCTGGCGAAGCGCTGGTCGTCTTCAGTCCACTCGGGCAAGCCCACCCGCTGGATGTTCTCGGACATCGTCTCCGCGATGACACGGTTGAAATGACCCGGCCAGGCGGAGCCGATGATGCGGACCTCCCGCAGCGTCGTGCCGCTCATGAGCGCCGCTCCCTGAGCAACCGAGTCTCCGATCGCGAAGAGATCCCTGATCTGAGGGTAGTTCTTCTCGCGGAAGTAGAACCAGATGGATGCCTCGGACGGCACCACGTTCGGCTGGTCGCCCCCGTCATAAATGACGGAGTGAGACCGGTGCTGCAGGCGCAGGTGCTCACGTCGGAAGTTCCAACCGACCTCCATGAGATTGACCGCATCCGCGGCGCTCCGACCCCGCCAAGGCGCCCCACCCGCATGGGCGGCAAAGCCCTCGAAAGTGAACATCGCCGAGACCAGTCCGGTGCCGGGCGTCATCCCCCACGACGTGGACAGGTTGCTTCCGACGTGGGCGTAGAGGACGATGTCGACGTCCTCGAACATGCCCGCCCGGACGTAGTACGCCTTCGTGGCGACCAACTCTTCGGCGACACCCGGCCAGATCTGGATCTGCCCCGGCAGACCCTCACGCTCCATGATCTCCTTCACGGCGAGCGCGGCGGTGATCTGCACGGCCATGCCCGAGTTGTGTCCTTCGCCGTGTCCCGGCGCACCTTCGACGAGCGGGAGATGACACGCGACGCCGGGCGTTTGTGACGCCTTGGGGATGTTGTCGATGTCGGTCCCGAGCGAAATCTTCGGCTCCCCCGACCCCCAGGTCGCGAACCAGGCCGTCGGGATCCCGGCTACACCCTCTTCGACGGTGAAGCCGTTGTCCCGCAGCAGGTCCACCAGGTATCTCGACGTCTCGAACTCTTGAAAGCCGAGCTCACCGTAGCTGAAGATCTGATCGACCATGTTCGCCGTGAACTGCCTGCGTCCCTCGATCAAGTCGGCGAGCTCGCTCTTCCACACCTCGAGCTGGGCCGGCTGCTGAGCTTCCATGGAAATCGGACAGACGGCGGTGGCGATGAGCGCGCCGGCAATCAGGTGACGGAAAACGAACAGCCTCATTTGTGACTCCTCCGGATGGATCGACCGAAGCCACAACATGAGTCCGTACCTACCGTGCGGCGAGTCGGGTTAACGTCTTCTCGGGCCGATGCGACCCTCGCTGTCGATCGCGATCGGGGGAGGGGTCGGGATCTCCGTGAGCTGAATCAACTCACCCGGAATGCGAAGTGCCCCTGGGAAGACTGTGTAGGCATCTGCCGCCGAAAAGTCGACGACATATCCTATGTCTTGGACCGCGCCGATCGTGATCGCGCTCAGGGGGTTGGTGATGCCCGAGTTGAGGAAGCCGGTCATGAGTTCGCGCCCCATGTGGGCTTCGCGCCAATGCGCGTCGCGCGTGCCAGACCCCCCGGTGTTGGCGACGGGGACGGCGTTCACCGCCACGCCTCCGGCCGCCGCGTAGCGAGAAACCGCCTCGGCGCCGGGGAAATAGGGATCGGGCAGACCCCGGTCCACCAGCACGTCGTACCAGCCATCCAGAGTGCCGACACCCACGACGTGCCCCATCTCATGAACGATGACATCCTCGAGACCGCCGGAGACCTCTAGCTGAGCGACGTCCGCGACATCCAGCTTGATGCTTCCGACGATCGTGAGGCCGTTCGCCGTGCGGATGAAACACGGACCGGCCGACCCGAGGACGCCACCGGGCCCATCGATCGCAACCACCTCCACGAAAACCAACAGGTCATCGATGACCTCATTCACGGCAGGGTGCGACACGCCACAGGCGCCCGCCCCAAAGACCGCGGAAATGTCCGCCACATCCCCTGTCACGATCTGCTCCCACCGGGCGGCAGCCGAAGAGAAGGCGGCCTGCTGACTCGCCGACGGAGGTGTACCGGCGAATCGAATCTCGACGTCATAGACCGGAGTGAGGACGGCCGTCGCGTCGAAGGTCACGTCGGCGAGCCCGGCCGCAGCGGCCGTGAGCGTGTTCGCGCCAGCGCTACTCCCCATGGTCCAGCTTTGGATAGCCGCGATGCCATCGGTGCCGGTGATCGGCGTCGCGCCGGCGACCGACCCGCCCCCGCTCGTGACGGCGAAGGTGACGGTCACGTCAGCGACCGGATTGTCGAACGCGTCGCTGATCCGGACTGATGGGTCGACCGTTGCAGCCGTGTTTATCACGGGGCTCTGCCCATCGCCGGCGAATTTGGCGATCGCCGCGGCTGGCCCTGCGACCGCGGTCGCAGTCACCGACAGAGTCGCGACACCGGTGACGGATGCTTGGAGCGTCTGAGTACCGGCCAGGGTGCCCAACGTCCACAGCGTGCTCGCCCGGCCGGGCGCCTCCGTGACCGCTGACGTTACGTCGATCGAGCCGCCGCCGGTGAGTCCGAACACCACAGTCGCTCCTGGCACGGGGTTCCCCCCGCTGTCCTGGACCTCCACCTCGACCCGCACCGGCAATTCCGAAGCGACTTCCGCATTCTGATCCGCCCCGGCCGTCGCCACCACGGCCGCCGGGGGGGCCAACGGTGCGTCGGCGGTGAACGATGCCGACTCGGCTCCCACCACCCGCGCTTCGAGCGTGTGCGCCCCAAGGGTGGGGCCTAGCGTCCACGTGGACTGAGCAAGGCCTTCATCGGTGGTGATCACGTCCGCGGGAGCCGCACTCCCTCCGCCGGTGGTGACCACGAAGGCGACGGATGCCTCGGGCACCACGTTCCCAAAGTCATCGATGACCCGTACAGCGATCGCCTCGGCGAGTGCGAGACCGGCGTACGTCTGTTGCGCGTCCCCCGAGACCGCCTCGACCACGGCAGGCGGTCCGGGGGCGGCCGTGGCGGCGGTGGCGCCAAGCACCGAGCCGGCTTCGATCTCCAAAATCTGCGGACCCGCGACCGTGCCGAGCGTCCATACGGTACTCACCTGGCCGTTGGCGTCGGCTACCGGCACAGCAGGATCCGCAGACCCCGCGCCGAAAAACGACACCTCGGCACCGACAGCCAGATTGTCGAACTCGTCACGCACCTCCACCACGATCGGCTCAGGGAGGGGAGCCGCGACGTCTCCGTTCTGCTTTCCACCGGAAAGGACCGTCAGCGTAGCCGCGGCCCCCGGCTCGGCCGTTGCGGTGAAGTCGACCGGAGCTAGCGTTCCAGACCCCGCCGAGAGCGCCTGGGGGCCGACGATGGTGCCAAGAATCCAGGTCGTCTACGCCCTACCTGCGGCATCGGTGACGACTTCGGTAGCGGTCACAGAACCAGCGTCAGCCGTGAACGTCACGGTGATGCCGGGCACACCGTTGGAGAACTGATCTCGCACCTGAGCCGAGGGCTGTGCCGACAGGGCGACCCCTACCGGCCCGGACTGGGCGTCGCCCGAGGAAACGACGATCTCGGCAGGCGCGCCCGGAGTGGCGGTGGCGACGACCTCGATCGACTTGAGGCCCGCCGTCACACGGACGGTCTGCGTGCCGGCCACCGTGCCCAGCGTCCACGAAACGTTCACGACGCCGCTTGGCCCGGTCACGAGTGTCGAGGGCGATACGCTACCCGCCCCAGAGGTGGGAGCGAACGTGATGCTGAGGCCCTCGATTGGGACCCCACGCTCGTCGTCGATGCGGACGCTGAACACCAGCGTGGTGCCCACCTCCGCGCTGAGAAGCGACTCCAGGAGCTGTATGAGGCCGACTGGTGGCGGGCCCGTGCTGTCCCCACACGCGGTGGGGGCAACAGCGAGCACCACGAGGCTGGCCCAGGTGCGGAGACGATTCCGGGAGAGACAACCCATGGCGGCAACTGAGGATGGTGTCACCGACCCCGCAACCAGGGTCGCTGCGCCGGGCCGCGAGTTATCGGCTCCGCATCTCCTGCAACATCTCTTGGGCGCGCTTCGTCCAGCCGTCAGCTACGTCGTAGTTCTTCAGGAAGTCGGACAAGTACTGGTCCGCCCTCCCGTGCTCGTCGCGCTCGAACGCCGCCGCACCGGCATGGTAGAGCGCCATGTAGTGGTTCGGTCAGAACTCGACAACGAGCTCCATGAGCGGGCCCGCTGCCAGGTCATCACCGGCGTCAGCTGCTGGGTGTCCGACCTCGAATACTACTCCCGCACCCTTCCACTGCTCGTCCTGAGGCAGCGAGCGCAACGCGGTACGCGCCTCGTCGATTCGGCCGGCCAGTGCCAGGCACGCGGCGCCGTGCATCGCGCCGTCCGAAGTAGTGGGAGGCGGCGCCCACCTCATTCGCGTTTCGATATCGACCGAGTTGCAATAGGGACGCATCTCGACCAGCCAAGCGGCCCCGGTCGCAGCCGCCGGCGGGTCGTCGATTACGACAGTCACCGTGGGCGAGGGCTGCACAGGAGCATCTACGTCCGTCAGCGCGAGCGCGGTCATGCCGCACAAGGCGAAGGCGGAAACAACCGCCGCAAGGATGACATCTGCCCTATCGCGCACTTTTTTCCTCTCTTTGGAAGGCTTGTTCTACCCTCTACCTGATTCTGACGCCGAATCTGAACGCCCTTGCACACATGCCCTCCTGAAGGGGCAAGGCCCGTGCCAGTCGGATGCCCCACCGCTTTCACTCAGCGGCGTGATTCACCAAGCTCTTCACATGACGAAACTGACATCCAAGCAGCGCGCTCACCTTCGCGGCCTCGCCAATCGCATCAAGCCGGTCATCCATATCGGCTCGGAAGGCATCACCGATGCCCTTCTACGGTCGACTGCAGAGGCCTTCAACACCCGCGAACTCCTCAAGGTGAAGGCTCAGGAGGCCGCGCCGGTCCACATCCGTGAACTCGCACAGCAGATCGCAGCTGGCATGGAGGACGTGTACGTCGTCCAAACGATCGGGCGCACCGCTGTGCTCTATCGGCAGGATCCGGACGATCCCGAAATCCGTCTGCCGGGCCAGAAGGCCGAGTAAGCGGTGTCGCGCGCCTTCGTCAAAGAGGACGATCACGAACCTGAGCCGGAATACAGGTTGCCCGACCCCGAATCGCCCTATTACGACGAGGCCGCGGCTTGGGCACTGATTCAAGGTGCGGATGAAGGCGATTCACGGAGCGCGGAGATAGCGACTGGCTTTCGATGGGGTGAGCGCGCGCTCGCGCCCCAGATGGAGAAGATCCTCGAGGAGGCGGAAGTCGCCGGTCAGGATCGGGTGGCTCAGCTGGCTCGACGGTTCCTGAAGGCCGCGGCCCGGGACTGACCGGGGGTTCAACTTCAGAGCGCTCCGGCCTAGTAGTCGACCTTGCCGATCGCGTCTCGGATGCGACGCGCGTAGAGGGCAAGATCGCCACGTGCAACGAGGCCGGCCAGCGCATTCTGGACGTCACCCTCACGGACATCGTAGGAACGCCTGCCTCCGACTTCTTCGGCGATACGAACCAGTGGGTCGTCGACTCGATTGCGCGCATAGTCGAGTCGGGTGAATCCGCGGTGTTCATGGACGCCGAGCTTCGTATCGGAGACCAGGTGAAGTCGGCGAACGTGTCGATTCTACCACTGGTGAGCACCGAGGAGGATCGGCTGGGGACCCTGCTGATGATCGAGGACACCAGCACTGAGAAGCGCATGAAGTCCACGATGTCGCGCCACATGGACCCGACCATTGCGGACCAGCTGCTGGCCGAAGGCGAGGACGTTCTGGGCGGGCGCAGCATCGAGGCGACCGTATTCTTCAGCGACATCCGGGGCTACACGACGCTCACGGAACCGCTCACGCCGCAGGCCGTCGTCTCGCTCATGAACGAGTACTTCACGCTCATGGTCGAGCACATCACGCGCGAAGAGGGCATGCTCGACAAGTTCATCGGCGACGCGATCATGGCCGCCTTCGGCGTGCCGGTGCCCCACGATGACGACGAGGATCGTGCAGTCCGGTGTGCGATCGGCATGATACGCGAGCTGATCGCATGGAACGCCGTGAGATCGAAGACCGGCGGTGCTCCGATTGAAATCGGGATCGGTCTGAACACCGACACGGTCGTCTCAGGCAACATCGGCTCACCCAAACGGATGGACTACACGCTCCTCGGTGACGGCGTGAACCTCGCTTCCCGGCTCGAAGCGGCGAACAAGGAGTACTCGTCGAGGATCCTCATCTCCGAAAACACCGTGAAAGGCCTCAAGGGCACCTACCGGCTGCGGGATATCGACGATGTCATCGTGAAGGGAAAGACCAAGGCCGTCCGCATCTACGAGGTCCTCGACTACCACACCGATGAGAGCTTCCCGAGCCTGATGGATGTGGTGGGCAACTTCGCCGAGGGTCGTGAGGCGTACCGACTCGGTGATTGGGACAAGGCCCGAGGTTCGTTCGAGACCTGTCTTTCTCTCCATCCAAGCGATGCGCTGTCGAAGACATATCTGGACCGCATCGTGCGGCTGCGTCAGGAAGCGCCGAGTGACTGGGACGGTGGGTGGGTGATGAAAACGAAGTAGGCGGTGCAGCCAGAGGCCCACCCCGCGTCATGTGTGCCCACGTCATGCCAGATTCGTCCTAGATTGTGGCGCACAAAGAGACCGTTCAAAGGCCCGTATGAATCGAATGATCAGATCTTGGCTGGCACCCGGAGTCATTGCGACTGCCTTAGTCGTGGCAACTCCACTGATGGCCATGGCCCAGACGTGCGTCGCGATCCCCGCCCAGCGGAATGAAATCTGGGTGGCAGGCACTGGTGAGACCGGCCTCGAAGAGCCCCGCGGCGGCGCAGCCTTTGCGTTCCACTTTCTCGATGTCGCGGTGTTCACGGGCGATGTGGTCTTCGGCGGATACGACACTGGCACGACTGCCGCAGTGTCATCGAGCGCTCAAGTGGGTCTGCCCAAGCGTTTCGGCGGATTGGTCGTCTGCCCCTCCATAGGTGTCTCGAGGACCGGATACGACTTTCTGGACCGCTTCGGGTCCCAGAGAGGCGAGGTCGCGGAGCGTAGGTACTCGGTGATGCTCCCCATTGGCGGATTCCTGCCGACCGTGGCCGGCGCAGACCTCCGTTGGTCCATCGCCCCCTCGGTATCCTACCGTCGGTGGAAGCTGGCAGGACGCAGTGTCTTCTTCGTCGACGCGCTCGATCTCGTGTTGGATGATCGCGACGAGAGCAGCTTCGACCTCACAGGAAGGGCGGCAATCACCCTGCGTACTGGTCGGATCTCAGTGACGGGCGGCGTCGGGAGTCTAGTCGCCACCGAGCGTGAGTTTGTGACCTTCCTCCAGCTCGGTTGGATGGCCACCCGCATCGAGGGATAGGTCGGGCTGCCGTAGCGTCATCGTTCGCGCACCACTGTCGGCGGAGTCGCAGGGCCGGATCGTCTGGTGCAGGGTCCGCAGCCCCGCCTATGATTCCTCAGGATTTCAACGCGGTTCTGATACCGAAGAGCAGCCGACACATGAACACGAAGCAAGCGAAGAGGGCACACCCGCACACGGGACTCACGAGGAGCCCTGCTGCGTTCGTGTCCGGCATGTTCCGTCGCTGCCTTCAGGTATCGTGTGGAATAGGGTTGATCGCACTCTCCGCATGTGGTGAGGGCGGAACCACCTCTCCGCTGGTAGGGGAGCCCGCCGTCGTCCAGATCCAGCAAGACGACACGCAGATCCTGGTCGGCAACGAGCTCGCGCTGTCTGTCGAAGTCCGCGACGCCCTGGGCACGCTCCTGACGTCTCCGCTTCTCATCTGGGTCACCGGAAGCCCGAACGTCACGACTGTGGACGGAAACGGCCTGGTTTGAGCGGTCGGCCCCGGACAGTCCAAGATCTTTGCCACGGCTGGGCTCACGTTGGACTCGATCGAAATCACGGTACCGGAGGCCGCCGGTGTCGTATCGAACGAGGTTGGTACGGTCGAGACTCCAGGAGGAGAGGTCCGCCTCGACGTTCCGACGGACGCCCTGTCCACTGGAGCCCTCATCTCCATCGTCCCCGCGAACCCGGACTCGCTCCCTACCCCATCGATCGCGCTGGCCGGAACGGCCTTCCAGTTCGGCCCTGCGGGTCTCACGTTCGCGACGCCCGCGACGCTCACCATCGGCTACGATCCGGCGCTGACGAGCTTCCTCGAGGCTCGACGCCTTCGGCTCCACAAACTCACCGGGGGCGCGTGGGCACCCATCGAGGGGAGCACCGTGGACACCGCCAATGCGGAAGTCAGCGGACCGGTCACCTCGTTCAGCATCTATGGTGTTGCTCCGATCCCGAACGAAGCTCCGGTCGTAACGATATCGACCCCGGATGACGGCGCCGAGCTATCCTCTGGCCTCGCGATCGAATTCACAGGGACCGTGCTGGACGCCGCGGACGGAACCCTGACAGGTGAGAGCCTGACATGGGCGAGTACCTTGCAGGGGCTTCTGGGTACGGGCGTCAGCATCGTTCGCTCTGATCTTTCGATCGGCCAGCACGTGGTGTCTTTGAGCGCCACCGACTCCGAGGGCGCCATCGGCATCGCCGAGGTCACGATCACCATCGTCGACGGGCCGCCGGTGATGGAGATCCTCATGCCGTCAGCCGACACGGTCGTCAAAGTCGGGGAAGCGGTGACGTTCGAGGGAACCGGCATGGATCACGTCGAGGGAGCGATTTCCCCCGATTCGCTGGCGTGGACCAGCGACCTGGACGGATCCCTGGGCATGGGGGCTACGATCACCGCCGCAAGCTTGTCCTTGGGCGATCACGTGATCACGCTCACGGCTCGTGACAGCCAAGGGAGCAGCCGGCACGGATTCGGTCTCCGTCAGCGTACAAGCGAACGACCCCCCTGTCGTAACCATCACGAATCCGGGTGAGGGGGCTTCCATCGGCGATCGTTCTGGAGTCACGCTGCAGGGCACGGCCGAGGACCCGGAGGACGGCACACTGAGCGGCGCCTCGCTCGAATGGTCGAGCAACGTTGACGGCGTTCTCGGAACCGGAACCAGTGTCGGCACGGGACTCACGCTGGGTACTCATGTCATCACGCTGACCGCAACGGACGGGGACGGAGGCACGGGGAGCGTGAGCGTGACGGTCAACGTCTACGACGAGCCGCCCCCGTTGCTCGCCCCCAATCTGGTGTTTGTGGGCGAGGCCGGAGGGACGCTCACGCTGTCTGTGTCGAACTCCACCTCGTACGACAACGAGCTCTTCGTGCTCATGCCGACGCTGCCCGCGTGCGGCGCGGATCCCAACGGGAGCCGGACATGGGTGGAGGTGTTCGACAACAACGATGTCTCGCTGGCCGTCTTCTGCGACTTCGACGACCGATCCGACATGGCGTCGTTCGCGTTCACCCCTGCAGACCCGCCTGCGCAGGTCTACATCGAGCTCTGGGACCGCGTGGAAAACCGCACGATTCGCTCCGGTTCTGTCACACCGATCCCGACCGTCGGGAGCACGATCGCAGGCTTGGTCGCCAACGATCGTGATGCGGACTTGAACACGCTCGATCCGGGTGAAGCGCTGTCCGGCGTTACGCTGGAGCTCATCGTCGACACCAATGCAGACGGCGTGATCGACCCCGGGGAAGTGACCTGGACCACCACGAGCACCAACGGCAGCGGCGCGTACTCGTTCAACAACCTGTGGCTGCGCAACTACATCGTGAGGGCGGTGAGTCCCTCCAACGCCACGGTGCTGCGTTCGTTGGACGCGTCGGGTACCGTCGTCGACCAAACCGGCACCCTCCTCACCGCCGCTGGCGCCGGCGCAGGGCCTACGCTCAATCAGAGCGGCACAAACCAAGTCGGAACGACCGACCCACCGAGTCAGGGCGATGAACTTCCACGGTGGAGTTACACGAGCGGCGCGGCGGCATCCGACGGAGGTGGGGCTCCGAGTGGACCCGGACCCAATTCCATGAACGGCGCCCTCACGACCGCGCCGACGCACTTCATGTTCTTGTACGGCACCGGCACTGTCTCGGGCGCGGTAAAGAACGGCGGGGCGGCCGTCTCGGGCGTCACCGTGACCGTCACGCGCTGCCGGACCGCCGGGGCGGCACCGTCACCCCCTACGGCTGGTGTTTGCACACTCAAGCACGGCAATCCGTCGCCGCACATCACCAACATCGTCACTGACGCCAGCGGCAACTACAGCGTTACGGGGCTGCTCGAGGGCGTCTATCAGATCGACGTCTCACCACAAACCGTCGGACTAAGTACGGTGGCGGTGCCGGGTGGACCGTCTTCCTACCTGGCGGTTGTCACCGGGGATGCCGGCATCGCGAACGTGCCCGACTTCTCGATCAACTAGGTCGGCGGCGAGCCGCGACCCAATTCGAAGTCGATCGCTTCAGGCCGGCTGCACTGTTGAACTCGCTCGTCCCACGGTCGCCGATGTCCACTTGAATCGTCCCCCAGCGAGGACGCCTTCGGAGAGGGCCACCCTCCTGGGACAGCCCATATCCGTTGGTACAGCTCGTGATTGAGCCTGCCGCCGGCCCCCGGAACTCTGGCACGATCGTTGAACTAGTGCAGTGGCGAATCGACCGGTACCGCAGATTGAGGAGAGATGATCATGGCCAGAAATAGAGGCCTATGGAGAACGGGATACGCGCTTCCTGTCCTGGTTGCGATGGCCGGGTGCGTTAGCGCGAAATACATCCAGACCGGCGCCGCCTACCCGGCCAGGGCGAGCGACTGCACGATCGAGGTGTTCAGTGCGGGCCTGCCGAATCGTGAGTTCGAGGAGATCGGGATCTTGGAGGGAGAGGGAACCTTCTGGAAGGCTGACTTACAAGACGTGATTCCGCGACTCAGGGAAGAGGCATGCCTGGTCGGTGGGGACGCCCTCATTCTGCTCTCGGCGAACAAGTACGCGGACGGACACGGTGACGGAGTCGACGAAGCAGAGCTCTACGCCGTAGCCACGGTCATCCGGTGGAGCGAGGGCTAGACGGTGTGAATCGGCCAGTCACCACCTGCCCTATCTGAGGGCCGAATCGGTTCACGACCCGGCAGCAGTTAGTGCGTTGGAGAGACTGGGAGTGTATCGAACCACGAACCAGATGAGGAGCAGCAGATAGATGATCGAGCCCGCGAGGTGGAATCTCCGGGAGGTCGAAGCCGCTAAAGCTCCGAACAAGGCTAGGGATGATACGCGCACGAGGTTTGGCCCCCACCCGAATTCCAGCCAACCGAAGATCAGATTCCAGCCTTGGACACTGTAGAGGACCATCATCGCGGCCAGAGAAAGGCCTACGCCGCTCCATGAAGAACTCGTCGGCCTGCCCGCCGCTCGGCACGGCGTTTAGGACGGTCGCTGCCACGTAGAGGAGGGCGGGCGGAGCAAGCAGGGCCAGGATCTGAAGGGAACGTCCAATCAGCCCGGTCTCGGAACCCCCACGCCGCGATGACCGCTTCGATGAGGAGCAGGAATACTGCTCCCATCCAGATCGCGTGGATCCTTCCTGGCTTGATGCTCTGAAGAAGAACCCGCGAAAAACAGCGAAGGATCTCGGCAATCCCAAGGCCGACAATGATCGCCATTAGAATCATCACGAACTCGAGAACAGCCACCTAGCCTCCCCCTCGCGTGCACACTCTCTCGTCGTCTCTACGGCCGGCCTGTGCCGGTCTCGTGAGTACTACTTTCTTGTATCGAGTTCCGCTGCGATCTGGTCGATCAAACCGTCAATCACTGTTATGACAAGATCTAGTATCGCCCCCTACCCCACCACCGCGATCGTCGCCACAACCTTGCTGATCTTCGCCCCCCGCACCTCGATGTGCTCCGCAACCCGCGTCCGTACGCCAGTCTTCCGATCGGTTCCCTCGTAGACGATCGCGGCCTCACCGACCGAGTACATCTGAGAGAGCATCGATACGTCCTGCCACGGCGACGCCGTAGCCCGAAGCATCGCCACGAGCGCGTCGGCCCCCGTGATGATCCGCCCACCCGGATCGAACGACACATGATCGTCCAAACATTCTCGGAACGCGTCCCAGTCAGCAGGCTCCTGCCACGACGTCCAATAGCCGAGCACCAGATCCTGCACGGAGTCAGTAGTCATTTGAACAGGATCAACCCCCAAGCCCCCATCGCACAACGGTCGCCAAGCCGAGGATGTCGAGGCGCGCCGCGGAGCGCCCACCCCCCGGTCGCGTAAGCAAATAGCCCAAGGCCGCACAGACCCCAGCTCACCGACCGCACAGCCCACGCGGCCCGTGTCCGAAAGAACCGTGTGGGTGTGTCAGCCTGTGGGGCCCGTGTCCGTGTCCGATTGTGAGCGACGATCTGATCTCGGGGCGCAACTCCGTTCCCCAACCTACAGGGTAGCGCCCCCGAGATCTGCTCAGAGCGAGCAACGGGCACGCGACAGGGCCCCGCAGGCCGCGCAGCGCCCAAAAAGCCAAGGCATAAAAAAGCGCCTCGAGACCAATCCAGCCCCGAGGCGCTCGAACCTACAAGCCGATCAAATCAGCACGATACACAAGCATCACTGTTCAACGCGCCAAGCCCCATCAAGAGCGTGACCGTGTCGATGTACGGTGGCACACGCTGCACCGGCCCGTTCGCGAGGTCGACGGTAGTCTGACCCCGCCGGCTCAGAACGTTGACGTCTCCACCCTGCCCCACGAGGTAGATGATCAACTCATTGTCCCCGCGCCCCGCAGCGTTGTGAAGGGGCCGGTACCCGTTGTGATCCGCCTGATTCACATCGGCGCCGATCACTTCGATGAGGTATTTGACCGCGGGAAGCCAACCGTCGGGCATATGGCGCTGTGCGTTACCCGCGAAGCCTTCACCATGTCCTGACCCAGCAGCGGCGTTGATCGGGTAGACGCCCGGCCCGCCTGACTCGTAGGGAGCCAGCCCCGAAGGATCCGAGTTCGCCTGCTTGATCGAGTCCGCGGTCACGACCATCGACAAGAGCTCGTCTCGCCTCTCCTCGGAGATGTCGGCGAGCTCATCATCCGCAAACTCAGCCTGCTCCGCCTCGGGCAGCTCCTTGCGGACCGACTTGAGCAGGCTCACGCGCTCTTCCTCTTCCATATCGAAGAATGCGGCCTCCCCTACCTGTCTGCGCGCTTGCTGAGCCAGCGCCTGGGTGGGAGGCAAGCGGCGCCGGCGCTGCTCCGGAGCCAACGTGGGAATGGTCGGATCGGCGCCGTACTTCACCAGCATCCGCATTGCACTGACATCCACGGCGTATGCGGCACGCCAGAAGGCGGTCGAGCCTTTCGTGTCTGCCAAGCCACAGTTCTGGTTCCCGCACCCGCCGTACACCATGTACCAGGGGTGCATGGTGGTGCGTCGATCTGGCTCAGCCCCCTCTACGAGCATCGCCTCGAGCAGCTCGAGATAAGTCGTGTTCTGCAGATGGTGTTCCTGCGGCTGTGGGAACCGGGTGCGAGGCTGCCACTTGCTGTTGACCACGGCCCACAAAGGGGACACGCCATTCACAGATGATTCAATGTTCGCATCCGCACCGGCTTCGAGGAGCAACATGGCCATGTCGAACTGACCATTGATCGAGGCCACGAGTAGCGGGCTCGTGGCGTCGCTTGTGCTCACCTGGTCTACGTCGGCTCCGCCCGCGAGCAACTCCTTGGCAACTTCGATGTGTCCCTGGCGGGCCGCGTGGAGTAGCGCAGTCATGCCACCCATTGCGGTGATGCTGGAGGGGCGATTCCGTCTGAACGGATTGTCGTCCTCGTTTTCTTCTTCCTCGTCGTCCTTCTCAGGGATCACACCACTCTCGAGAATCTCGCGCCCCGCCCGCACGGCTGCCTGCACCATGCTCGGAGTCACCGTACCCTGGGCTCGCATCGCGTCCATGACCTCGGACTGCCGCTGACCTGCCGCACGATCGAGCTCACCCTTCTTGGCGAAATCAACAAGCGTCGTGTGAATCGACGGATCGGCACCGTGCGAGAGCAACCGGGCCGCCGTAGCCGCCCTGTTCATCGACGCGGCGAACACGAGCGGTGTCTGGCCCGCCGCCGCGTCCAAGGCATCGACCTCGGCTCCCTTCCCGATCAGAAGGTCCAGAATTTCGAGATAGCCTGACGCCGCCGCGAGGTGTAGCGGTGTGGTCCCGGCTGGACTAGTAACCGCCCCTACGTCCGCACCCATATCCAGCAGACGTGACGCGACCGGCGCGTTGCCCGTCCGGCTCGCCAGGTGCAGCGGGGTATACTGACCGATCCGCGTGATCACATCGACCTTAGCACCAGCGTACAGCAGCATCTCCACCATCTGCTCGTCCGAACGCTCGGCAGCCCAATGCAGCGCGGTCATACCATCGCCCTGGGCCGCGTTCACGTCGGCACCATCTCGCAGCAATGCGCGAACGGTCTCGACATCCCCCTTCATCGCGGCGTCGGCAACCGGCGCCTCGGCGGGAGTTGCTGCGGCCATCGTCATGACGATAGCCAGCGCACCCATGACTCTGATCGGCAGGCCCTTGTTCATTCTCTTTCTCCGACTGCGTTCGAGCGTGGTAATCCGTTCCCGACCCCTGATGCGACTAGAACGAGCTCGCGGCGACGGGAGGTGCTGCCAGCGAGAATGTCCCCTCGCTGTCCCCGAAGCTCTCCATATCGTCGTGCCCCAGCTTGTGCAACAGCGTGAGGAAGACGTTCGCCATGGGCGTTCCGTCGGGTGCCTGCAAGTGGACGTTCCCCTCCAGGTGGCCGTTGGCCCCACCCAACAGGAGCAGCGGGCACCGACGGTGGTTGTGGAGGTTCGCGTCCGCCATCGGCGATCCCCAAATGATCATGGATTTGTCGAGCAGACTCGAGTCGCCCTCGATGGAGTTCTGCAGCTTCTCCAAGAAGTAAGCAACGGTTCCGAGCCGGTACTTGTTGATGGTGTTGAATTCCAGGATGGCCTCTTCCCGCCCACCGTGGTGGGAAGCCGGGTGGAATGCCTTACTCGATTCGCTGTCTGGGAAGGTTCGGTTCTGCGCATCCCGACCAGTCTTGAAGGAGATCACGCGTGTCATGTCGGTCTCGAGCGCGAGAACCTGGAGGTCGAACATCATCTCCATATGCTCGCGGAACGAGTCCGGCACGCCCGCCGGGGCCTCGGGCAGCGCCCGCACTTCACCTTCGGAGTTGCGACCCTCGACCATCTGGATACGCCGCTCGATCTCGCGCACGTTCTCCAGGTACTGATCCATACGCCTGCGGTCTACCGCGCCCAGATCGCGCTGGAGCGTGGCGACCTCGCCGGCGATCCAGTCGAGGAGGCTGCTGCGGTCAGCACGGCGAGTGGCTCTTTCCTCCGGGCTGGACCCGGTGCCGAAGAGCATGTCGAACGCTACCCGAGGATCACGAATCATCGGGAGCGGCTCGCTCGGCGACTTCCAACTGATCGAGTCGGTGTAGGCACACGAATAGTTGTAGGTGCATCCGCCCGCCTGATCGAGATTCTCGATGCAGAATTGCATCGACGGAAGCGGCGTATCCTGCCCAAAGCGCTGAGCATGGAGCTGATCCAGCGACGCAGTTCCGACGTCTAGATCCGAGCCCTGCGTCTGCTTCGGATGCGACTGGGTCAGGAATACCGCACTCGACCGGAAGTGGTCGCCCCCGATCTCGGGCGCGGACAACGGCTCGGCCATCTTGACGTCAGTATGACTGATGATCGTCAGGTAATCACGGAACGGCTCGAGTGACTTGGCTGGGTGATCCGGCACCATCTCGAAGTCACGACCGACGGTCTCAGGAGCGTAGAGCAACTGAGTTGCACCCCACAGGTTATTGCCGGCGAGGCCATGCACCTCCTCGATGCAAATCAGGCGAGTCTGATCGCCTGCGACGCGATCGCGCACCATGCCGGACAAAGGTCCCGCCGGAACCATCGCGTCTAAGAACGGAAGCGCGACCGTAGCACCCATGCCGCGGAGGAAGGTGCGTCGTTCGATGTGCTTACCAGTAATGAAGTGCATCGTTCGGTCTCCTGACCAATGTCGTCCTACGTGGTAATCCTAATAATGAAAGGAGCCACTCCCGGCCCCTGTTGCTGCTGTCACTTCGGCGGACGGCGCCCTCTTCATCTGGAACGCATCACTCCGAATTACGCCCAAAATGAACGCCGACATCCTGTAGTCTTCCTTCTCCGCTGCCCGAGCGATCGCTCTGACCGTGGGCTGATCGTAGTACTCGACACGGCGACCCAGCGCGTACGCCATGAGGTTATCCGTGAAGTTTCGTACCAGCGGGATCGGGCGCGCGACGAGTGCCGTGGCGAGCTCTGCGGGCGTCGATACCGGGGTGCCGTCGTAGTAATCCCCCCGTGTGTCGAGCGGAATGCCGTTTTCCCGTAGCCGCCACTGACCGGTGACGTCGTAGTTGTCCAATGCGAGCCCGATCGGGTCCATGAAACGATGGCACGAGGCGCAGACCGGGTCCGATCTGTGCATCTCCATGCGCTCACGCGTCGTAAGGAACCTGCCATCTGCGACGTCGCCAGTCTCGTCGAGATCTGGCACGCCCGGGGGTGGTGGCGGAGGCGGTGTCCCCAGGAGGACCTCCATGACCCACTTCCCGCGAAGCACCGGCGAGGTACGGTTCGCTAGCGACGTCAGGACGAGGACGCTGCCCTGGCTCAACAGGCCACGGCGACGATCGTCCGCGTGAGTGACCCGACGGAAGTGCTCCCCCGAGACACCCTGAATACCGTAGTGCCGTGCGAGACGCTCGTTCACGTACGTGTAGTCTGCGGTGAACAACTCGAGAAAGCTGCGGTCCTCTTTGACGAGGCTGTGGAAGAACAGCTCGGTCTCGCGACGCATGGCATCCGCGAGGTTCTCGTCGAAGTTCGGATAGAAGTTGGGGTCCGGATGGACCTTGTACAGGTCCTGCAACCGGAACCAAAGACCGGCGAAGCGCGTGCCGAGCGCCTCGGACCGCGGATCGGCAATCATGCGACGCGCCTGCTCTTCGAGACCTCTGTCGTCACCCAGTCGTCCAGCGCTCGCCGCCGCGAGCAGCTCCTCGTCGGGCGGTGTGCCCCACAAGAAGAAGGAAAGACGTGATGCGAGATCGATGTCGGCGAGGCGGTACGCCTCACCCGGTGCCACGCCCTCTGGCTGGCGCTCGAGGCGGAAGACGAAATGAGGACTCGCCAGAATCGCCTCGAGAGCGCTGCGAATCCCACCCTCGAATCCATCCTTCGCAGAACCGCTCGCATAGAAGCTCATCAGGCCCGATAGGTCGCCGTCGTTGAGTGGCCGGCGGTATGCCTCCCCACCTAGACGGCGAACGATCTCCTGGGCACAGCCCAACTCTTCGCTCGGGACCGTCGGGCGACACGAGAAGATCTTCCGTCGCGTTTCGGTATCCGACACGCCCGTCGTGTTGTAGGGACCACCGATACCGAGATCTCGCAGATGCGGCAGCGACGTGATGCCGTTGCCACCCGAGCCACTCCCAGCCAGCGACCACTCGTGGGGCCGGATCAGGTCTTCATAGGGTCCGTCGGTTCGGCGGATGAATGCGACCGAGACGCTACGCTGCCCGGCTCGCACCATGATGGGCTCGGTGCGGATGCCTGCACCGCCGCGACCGTCCGCGCCGGCGCCAGAGCGCGTGTAGTAGAGCGCCGCGACCCTTTCGCCGTCGATCGAGATGTCGACGTCCTCCATGCGTGCGTTACGGCCGCCCGCAAACGTCATGCTGAACACATACTCGGCATCGGCCGGGAAGACATGCTCAACGACCATACCGCCGCGCGTACCGAACGGCGCTCCTTCAACGTGGTCCCAAGGATGCTGTGAGACGTATTCAGGCACCTTGTACACCCTGTCGACAGCCGGGGCTGTCCGATCGCCGACCGCCCACCGACTGATTTCGCCGGCGGCGTTGAGGTACGACTCGAGCAGCGTGGCCGACAGAGACTGCACGTCGGCGATGTTGTCGAAGTTGGCGCTCATCTGATCGTTCTGAAGCCACTCGCCCGCGTCGACCTCAAGCAGGAGCAGGTCTCGGATCGCCCGCTCGTACTCGGGACGGTTCAGCCGCTGGAACGTCCGTCCACCGGGGTTCGGGTTCCGCTGTGCGGCGTCGTCGATGATCGACTCCAGGGCCTCGACGACCGTGCGGAGCGTGTCGCCACCCGGCCGATTTACGCCAGGCGGAGGCATCATCCCAGCGCGCAACTTACGGATCATGCGCTCAGCGATATCCGCGTTGTCAGCGGCGGCGTTCACGTCGAAGCCGTCGAGCGAGAGATTGCCGCTCAGTCGGCGTTCGTTATGACATCGCACGCAGGTGCCCTGAATGACGTCGTTCGGAGCGACGTCGGCGGCATCGACATGAGCGGCAGCAACCACCGCAGAAACCGCAGAAACACTAGCCTTTTGCCATACGGAGCCCAGGTCGTCCTGGGCTGAGACGACGACCAGCAGCATTCCAAGCGCGGCGGTTGGAGCGATGAAGTTTTTCATGGGGCCCTACTCCCCTGGATGTACTCAACTTCAGCGTACCTGCCATCCCCAAAACCGGCAAGGACCAATTAGCCCTCAGGGTCGGGTGTTGCGCAGACATCTATTAGGACCAACACTGGACGCCGGATGTTGAGGTTTGCGGCCCGGCACGGAGCTAGAGCGCTCCACACAGGAGGTAGCGGATGGACGGCAAGCGTGGTTTCTCGCGGCGGCAGTTCGTAGGTGGGGCAGCAGCAGCGATCGGTTACATGGGGCTCAAGCCCACTGCGGAGCTCTACGCGGAGGATCGGTTTCCCTTCCGGCGCCGCCTGGACGACGAGTACGACGCACTCGCTCACCTGTCCTCCAACGAGAACCCGTACGGACCGTCCCAGAAGGTCATGGAGGCCATGGAAGGCGCGTGGAAATACTCCATGCGGTACGGCTACCCGGACGGCGACATCCAGGCTGCGATCGCGGAGCACCACGGCGTCCCCGAGGACCATATCCTCATGGGAGCGGGCTCCGGTGAGATCCTGCGAGTCGTTGGGCTCACATATATGGACCCGGGTAGCAAGGTGATCGGTGTCGAGCCCTCATACAGCACTGTGTACCGGCACGCCGCCGGGCTGATGGCCGAGGCGATCACGCTTCCGCTGATGGAGGACCACCGGCAGAGCATTCCGCTGATGATCCAGACGACGAAGACCCACCACCGTGAGGTCGGCTTCGTGTATCTGTGCACGCCCAACAACCCGACGGGCGTATCGGTCACGGCGGCCGAGACCAAGCAGCTCATCGACAACATCCCGCAGGATGTGCCGATCCTGATCGACGAGGCGTATCACCACTTCGTCGAGGACCCGGCGTACGAGACCTCGGTGCCTTACGTGCTCGACGGGCGAAACGTCATCATCGCGCGCACCTTCTCGAAGATCTACGGGATGGCGGGACTGCGCCTCGGCTACGCCATCGCGAGACCGGACATCATCCGGCGCATGCGTGAGTACAGCACCGGGACAATCAACGCACTCGTGAAGCACGGCGCCGCCGCCGCGCTGAAGGACCCCGAGGCCGAGAAGTGGGTTTTTGACACCACGTTGCGTCTTCGCAAGAAGGCCGTGGCCGATGTCGAGGCGATGGGATTCGAGGTCCTGCCATCGGAGACCAACTTCTTCATGATGCATACGGGTCGGCCCGCAGCTGAGGTCAGAAACGCATTCCGCGAGAAAGGCGTGGCGGTCGGTCGGGACTTCCCGCCGATGCTCGACTGGCTCCGCGTGTCGATCGGAACCGAAGAAGAGATGGAGCGCTTCATGACCGGCCTGAAGGAGATCTTCTAGCCGCACAACCGAATGGAAAACCAATGATGAGGACGTCGAAAGTGTCAGTCCTCCACGGCGCCCGAGGCTTCCTAGCCTCGGGCGTCTCGTGTCTCTTCGCTGTCGGCATTCTCGGCGGAGGACACGAGCTAGGCGCTCAGGAGCCAGTGTCGTGGGGTGAGCAACTCGAGTTCCACACGTTTTCAATCGCTGCGGTGGATCCTGCGACTGGAGAGTCCGGCGTTGCCGTAACCACCCGCGTGGCATGCGTGGGCAACGGAGTGCCGTGGGTGCGAGCAGGCGTCGGCGCGGTCGCCACGCAGGCATCGACGCGTACCGACTACGGGCAGGAGCTGCTGGACATGCTCGAGCAGGGGATGACCCCGCAGGCGGCTTTGGACCAGGCGACAGCGGCAGATGAGATGCGGGAACGCCGACAGGTCGGGGTGGTCGCACTGAACGGCACGTCCGCACAGCACACCGGAACCGGTCCCGGAAATTGGGCCGGACACCGGTCGGGCCCGAACTACGCCACGCAGGGCAACGTGCTGGTGGGGCCGGAGGTCGTGGAGGCGGTCGCGGCATCGTTCGAGTCGACGGAAGGGTCTGGGCGGCACCTGGCCGACCGCCTCATCGCGGCGTTGTGGGCCGGGCAGATCGAGGGTGGTGACCGTCGCAAGGGTCGACTCCAGTCCGCCGCCGTCATCGTCGCCGACCCGCGTGAGGGATTCTCACGCCGCGCCGACGGACAGACGGTGTTCATCAACGTGTGTGAGAACCCGACCCCGGTCTTCGAGCTGCGCCGGATCTACAACACGATTTCGGGAACGCTCGGCTACCGGACGCTCCAGCAGCAGAGCGGCAACGACGTGTGGCAGGTCAAGCTCATCATGCACGCGTTGGGTTTCTTCCGAAGCGATTCTGAGACGCTCGAGCGCGACCAGGGGGCCAACCGGTACGATGCCGAGATCGTCGCCTCCGTGAACGCGTTTCGGGAAGACCAGGGGCTGGCGACGTCGGTCGCAGGGCTCGTCGACGAAGACACGGTCGCCAGGATGTGGGCCGAGTTGGAGTCGGCGGGAAAGGCCGCGGAGCTCAGGGCCGCGATTCAGCAACTGACGACGGTCAGGCGATAGGAGACGAGAGGGGTCTAGTCAGGATTCGGGACAGTGCAGCAGCCGCTCCGGTTCCCGCCGTAGGACGAATCCCGGCGTAGCCCTCAGGACTGCGTCGCGAACCCATCGCGCCGCGCCGCGGCCATCCTACTGACCTTCTGCTGACGACTCCAGCCAAGTCGTCGCCTGACCCGTATTGATCGCGAGGTGCTCCCCGTATGTGCCTGGGGCGGCACCGTGCCAATGCTCCTCGTCGGGGTCGATGACGACCAAATCACCCTCACTGAGCGTCAACTCAGCCCCACCGCGGTCGACGACGACGCATGTGCCACCGAGGCCGAGCAGGAGCTGGGGCGCGTCGTGGCGGTGCCAGTTCGTGCGCCCGCCCTCCTCGAATCGCACGCGGTAGAGGCGGACCGACATGTCGTCCTCCGGACCCAGAAGGCGCTGGAACGTCGCCGGTAGCACGAAGTTCTTCGCGTCGGCCCCGCTGGCGGGGCGGTCCGTGGATTCGATCAGTCTCATGGTGCATCAGCTCCTTGATGACGCGGGTCTTCGCTTCCAACGATGGCCTCGGCCTCGATCTCGACGAGGTACCCTTCTCCGATGAGGCCCGCGTGCACGAGTGTGTTTGCGGGCTGAATGTGGCCGAACCGCTCGCCGTGCGCCCTCGATATCGGCTCCCACACCTCAGGGTCATCGATGTAGACGCGCGTGCGGACCACGTCCTCGAGCCGGCCGCCGAGCGACTGGATCGCGCCCTCGATCTTGTCGATGCAGTAGTGCATCTGTGAGGCGGGATCGCTGCCGCCGATCAACCGAGTCCCGTGGGTCGCGGTGGTCCCTGAGACCAATATGCGGTCGCCTTTGCGCACGGCGCGGGCGAAGCCCGCGATGTCCTCCCACCTGGTGCCGCTGAGCGCCTTCACCCGACCATCGCCCCCAGACTCCGTCGGGTAGGGGGCGGGAAAGTCGTCGAAGTGATCGCTGAGATCACCCGCGGCCGTGAGGAACGGCGGCCGTCGGTACTCGTCGCCACAGCCCCCGGGAATCGGATCGAGCCCAGCCATCGCTTCGCGCAACTCGTCCAGCGCGGCCTGATCGAGCATGAAGTCGAACACACGAGCGTTGTCCTCGATGTGCCGGGTCTGGCCCAGGCGCGCTCCGATGATCGCCCCGGCGACGGCCGGAGCGTCGAGCACGAAGCGGGTTGCGACGTTCGCCATCGACACGTCGAGGCGCTGCGCCACGCTCTGCAACGCCCCGAGTAGCGTCTGGTACGCGGCCCAGCCTCCCGCGGCGTCGATGAATCGCTTGTACTTCATCTGTGACCATGTCTCAAGAGCGTCGATATCTGGCTCGCTCCGACCGACCCAGCGCTCCGTCAGAAAGCCACCCGCCACCGTCCCGAACGCGATCAGCTTTACGTCGTGCTCGAGGCAAATGTCGGTCATCGGGCCTGCTGCCCGCTGATCCAACAGCGAGTAGCAGATCTGATTCGATACGATCTCGATGCCGCTCTCGCGAAGCATCGCCACATGGGCGGCGTCGGTGTTCGTCAGCCCGAGGCGCCCGATGAGGCCCTCCGCCCTGAGACCGTCGAGGGCGAAGACGCAGTCGAGCCAGCCGGGGTCGGTGTAGCTCCACGCGTGGAACTGCAGCAGGTCGAGCTTTGAGCGGCCCATCCGCTCGAGCGCCAACTCGACGGCGGCACGCACCCGCTCAGGAGAGACGGGGCCCGGCTTGGGCACCCACTTGGTGAGAAGCTCGGCGCTGTCCGGGCGCATCAGCTCGAAGCGACCCGCGATCAACTCGGACGAGCCGTAGTGGTCGGCCATGTCGAAGCTCGTCAGGCCGGCTTCGACGTACCGGCCCATCTCGGCCGCCGCGGAATCCGCCTCGACCTCAGAACCGTCACGCTCCATGTCCGCTATCTGCCAGAGGCCGGTGAGGATCCGGGAGATCTGAAGTCCCGGTGCCAGCTCGATGCGTTCTACCACGGCCCTACTCCGGTGGGAGCGTGCGGAAGAGCGCGTCGGTGTCCGCGCCACTCCGCTTGAGAACGGACAGCTCGCGCATGTAGATCCCGCTCGCGACGACCATGACCACGATCCACAACGGAGTAGAGTGGAAGTACCACGCGCCGACATCGGCTGTCAGGTCCCTCCAGACGTGGACGCCCAGGAACGTGCCCAGGAGCACGATGCCGAGCACTGCCACGGGGACCTGAACCGATCGAGAACGCAGCACCGTGATCTCCCTGGCAAGCGCTGGATTCCGGCTGGGGAGTGCCAGTACCGACAGGCACATCACCATGAAGTTCACGAGCATCGACGTGACCAGAATGTCCACGCCCAGGAAGAAGTCCCCGGCGAAGTGGCTCCCGAGAATGCTCGCGGATGCCATCAGCCCGCTCAGTACCAGGGCGATATGGGGCGTTCGCCAAGTGGGGTGCACCTTCGCCACAGCCTTGGGGAATACACCGTCCTCGGCCCACGCGAATACCAATCTGGATACGGCGAGCAGCATCGCCGGAAGGTCGTTGATGAGGGCGACCGCGGCGCCGGCGATGATCAACACGGTCCAAGTCGGCGATAGCACGTAGCCCAGGAGTCCAGGAGCGGTGAGGTCCTGCGTCTGCGCCCTCTCGGCGATGAAGCTCCACGGCACCGCGTGGTAAACCGCGGCGGTGAAGAGCATGTAGAACGTCCCCACGGACACGACCGCGATGCCGATGGCCAGTGGGAGCGCGCGCGTCGGGTTCTTCGCTTCCCCACCTGCCTGTGCGATGGAATCGAATCCGATGAAGCTCGAGAAGAGGATCGCCGACGCGGCGAGAACGCTAGACCAGCTGAACGCGACCTCGGGTTCGGCGGGCACCGGAACGCCTTCCCGGGCCAGCAAGCCCGCCGCGAAGTCGGCGTGGTCGAACATGAAGCCGGCCACGATCACCACACCCCCCAACACGAACATGAGGAACATGAGCGGCACCAAGATCCGCTGGTACAACTCGATGCCACGCATGTTGATCGCGACGCAGCCCCACAGAAACGCGAGTGCGAGCCCGACACGAACGGGACCCGTGTCGAGCGTGGTCGCCAAGCCATCCATCCCCAAGGCGACGACCACATCCCGGATGAAGGGGATCAGGACGTACGACACGACCCCGATCGCGACGGAGAGACCAAACCACTGTGAGAAGCTCGCGACGAAGCCGAGATAGGGATTCAGGACCCGGCTCGCGTAGATGTAGCTGCCCCCCGCGCGAGGCATCGCGGACGCCAGCACCGCGTAGGCGAGCGCCGCCAAAATCGCAGGCACGGCGGCGAACACGTAGGCGGGCAGGACGTACGGCCCAATGCCGGCCACGCTCCGTTGGATCATGAACGGGATGACGTTGATCGCGGCGCCGAGCATCGAACAGATGCCTGTGGCCGCTAGCCCCATCAGTCCGAGCCGACGGGTCAGGCCGCCGGTGGTGGATGGAGGTTCAGCGTGCATCTGTTCGTCCCGCCGGGGAAAGACCGAGGGCGACTTTACGTTCAGGCCGGATCAGGGTCTACCGGCGCGGGCGCCGCGTCACCAGCGATCCGCGGAAGGACGAGGAGCGTCATCGCAGCGGCGGTGACCGTCCCGAGCATTACGGCGAGGCCAAAGCGTTGGGTGGGCGGGAAGGATGACAGGATGAAGATCCCGAAGCCGGCGCAGATGATCCCGCTGGCACCTAGCACCGGCGCCCGGATCTGGCTCAGGGCCGGGGCCCACGGGGCGGCCACACCGGCGGCGCTGAGCGTGCGCACGCGCACGACCAGGTGGATCATCGAGTCGACCCCCATGGCCAGAGCGATGTTCGCGGCCGGAGATGTGATGATGTCGACCGCGATGCCCAGATGTCCGAACACGCCGAGGACCACGAGCGGCACACCTGCCAGGCAGAGCCACATGCGGGCGGTGGTCCCTGGCGAGCGCGACACCATATACGCGACGCCGAGGAAGAGCGCGAGCAGCCCACCAATTCCGATCCTCAGACTCGACTTGATCAGCGTGCCGAGTTGGGCCTGAAGGTCGTAGAGGCCACCGACCAGGACCGGCTCGAGGCCCGACTCGACGGTGCGCTCACGCAGCCGGTCCATCACCGCTTGGCGGGACGGCTCGTCGATCGACTCGTGCATGCGCAGGAAGTAGTGCCCCTCGTCCCGCTCTGCCGTGACGTACTGCAACCCGACCCCACCGAGACGGGGATCCGACGCCATGTCGAGCAGAACCTCGAGACTCAGGAAGCTGGCCAGGGGCAGTGTCTTCGCATGCTCGAGCAGCACCGACGGTGACAGCACCATGCCGACCGCTGAGTCCGCCTCCAGCGCGGACTGCAGATCCTGCATCTTGGCGAAGACGAGATCGGAGTCGAGACGCCCACCCTCCGCGTCGCGGACCACGATGTCGAGGGTGCTGCTCCCGCCGTCCCGGTCGATCTGCTCCAAGCCGTCGCGCAGCGCACCACCCTCGGCGAAGTACGTCAGCAGCCCGGGATCGGTATCGACGCGCAGCACCCCGAAGCCGAGAAAGACGACGGATGCCGCCGTGACGCCGACGGCGGTCATCCCGTAGCTACCAGTGCCCGCGTCGATCGACCGAGACGTAGGCTGCCTCACCCTCGCCCACCTTCCGAGGAAGGTCGGGTACACGGCGTAGGCGACCGCCATCGCCGTCATGGTACCGATCGCCCCGGCGACCCCGAGTTCGCGCAACGGCTTCGCCGAGGCCACGAGTAGGGACGCGAACCCGAGTAGGGTCGTCGTCATGCTCCAGAACGATCCTTCGAGCGTGTCGCGGATCGCACGCTGCAGAGCGTCGGCACGGTCTTCGACCTCGGCAGCCGCCCGCGCCCAGTTGGCGGTCATGAAGACCACGTGCGAAAGCGTCAGCACGAAGACGATCGTGACCAGATTCGCGGTAAGAAGGCCGATTGAGACGCCGAACGTCTGCGTAAGCACGAGCGTGATGCTCACGGATAAGAAACAGGTCGCCAGCGTGCCGACGACGATCGCGACGTCCCGGTAGACCAGCCCGATGAGCAGACCGAAGACCACCACCGCCGCCAGGCTGAACACGATGAGGTCACGGAAGAGATTCCGGCGCACCAGCTCCACGATGACCGGCACTCCCGACATGACGATCGCGAGCTCGCTCCCTTCATGCTCGGCGACCACGGCCTCGATGCGCGGAAGCAGGACTTCGGGATCGGTATCGTCTGTGGACAAGACGATGTTGGTCGCCGCTGAATCCGGGGTGAGCAGGATGCGCCGGAACATCGGGCTGCGTGCCGGATCGTCGGTGGAGATGCTATATCCAGCCAAGATGCCCTCGACCAACATGAGCGAATCAGTCAGCGCCTCGACACGATCCTCATACGCGTCCTCGTCACCGGCCAAGTCCTCGACACGCAAGATGACCTGCGGGCTCGAGCCATAAGTCTCGTTGATGGTTCGAGACGCCTGGAGCTGCGGGTCGTCTTCGGCGAAGAAGAAGTCACTCTCGACCTGCGGCGTGAGGTCGACGCCCAGCCAGACGGCCGAAAGAGCCAGCGCGGAGACCAGCAGGGAGACCCACGGGGACGTACGATGCGTCCAGAAGCGGGGGAACATCCCGTCAGGTCAGAGGTCGTAGGGGAATCGGCATCGCTGTCGGACATCCATGGGAGGGACACAGTGCTTCATCGAGCTATGCGCGTATCCGGGTTGGGCCTGATGCTGCTCCTCGTCGCGGCGGTTCCGAACATACGCGCTCAGGAGGCCGAGGTCTCGGCCGCCGTGCACGCGACGCTCGAGGCATGGGCCGCTGGCGACTTTGAGACCTTTGTCGGCTTCTACCATCCTGACGCGCGCGGCTTCTTCCTGGATGGACGTCCGCTCATCGACGGCTTCAGCGTCGACGCGCTCCAGGTCATGGCCGATGCGGGCTTCCAGGCCAACGTCGAAGTGCAAGACCTGGACGTGCAAATGCACGGCGGTACAGCGATGTCGGTCGGCTACCTCGTCGGGTCGCTCACGTTGCCGGGAGGCATGTCGCTCAGCGGGACCTGGCGTTACTCCGAGTCCCGCGTCGAGACACCGGACGGGTGGCTGATCGTGCAGTTCCACATCTCGCAGCAGTCCGGAGGTGACTGAGAACGGGGTGTTGCTCGAGAGCTAGCGCACGCGCCGCAGGACGGTCGTGAACGTCCGGTTCGCGATGTCCTCAGCCAACTCGGCGACCATCTCCTGCTGAACCTCCGCGTGCTGCTCGGCGATGACGTCCGGGTCGAACAGGCGCGCTTCGTTCCGCGACAGGTCCATATCGGCGGAGTTCCCACGGAAGACTCCTCTCTCGAAGCGCCCACTCGCGTTCGCGGATACGGTGAACGAGTTCAGTCGGTCGCCGTCCGCATCCACCATGATGATTTCGATCGTGGCCCTATACGCCAGCCGTCCCCGTTCACGGAAGTACGATGCGACCCCGCCCCGTCGGAACGGGGCCTCGCGCGGCTCCCTCTCGACGTTCCGCTCCTCGATGCTGAGCGCGGTGATCTCGATGAGCGCGCCGAAGTCGGCGGCCACCGAACCGAGTACACGACTCACCCCTCGTGACGAGAGCGGTGGCCCGCCCCGACTCGCGTTCCTCACCTCACGCCGGATGATCACCGGGTCGGCGATGGCCACGAACGGCGGCGGATGGCGCCAATAGTCCAGCTCCAGGTCGTCGGAGAGCTGGGTGGCGACCTGGGTGCCTATCTCGTCGCGTACAGCGGCTACCATCGAGATCGGCAGCACCGCCACACGTACCGTACCGTACTCGAGCGCATAAGCCCGAATCCGGTCCGCCTCGTCGACCAGATCCCGCCACGGGCTCGGCGCGAGATCCACAGCCTCGTTGGCCAGCGAAAAGGCGGCTTGGTAGGCCCCGTTCTCAAGCTGGGTGTCCGCCCATCGGATCACCACGTCGACCTCGGATTCGATCGCGGCGTCACGTTGAGCCGTGGATGCCGAGAAGTCGCGGCGAGCGCGGTCGAGCGCCCCTCTCGCATCTCTGAAGCGCCCCTGGTCGGCAAAATCCATCGCGTCGGACATGAGCGTCTCGATAGCCCAGTCGAACCCTTCCCGCCGCAGCTCCTGGTAGTCGGCAGGCGGCTCGAGGCGGAGCCCGACCTCTCGCACACGGCCCAGGAGTCGATCCACGCTCCGGAACATGTCGGCGGCCCGGATCGGATCGCCCGAGTCACTCAGATCCGCGGCCCGCTCGAGCGCGACTCGGATCGCCGTGTCACCGACCGCCAGCAGTCGGTCCTGCGCCTCCACCATCTCCGAGTCCTTGTCGACGGCGTCGGCGTACTTGTACGCGGCCTCCATGTAGAGGCCCTCCGTCTGCAGCGCATAACCCTCGTTGAACCGGTCGCCGGCCGATGCGCACGCCGACAAAACGAACAGTGCCGCGAGAAGTGCCGGTCGGGGTGTGAGAAGCGACTTCATGGCATGCCACCTGGGCAGACGGTTCGTGATGCAAGCAGCCGCCATATGGGTCGGGCGGGCGCATCCCAAGCTGGGCAGGATCATACCCCTATGTCAGCCCTTTTCTTCGTGACCTACTTGATGGAAGACGGCTTTGGGGCGCAGCTTGGCGGGTCCCTAACATCGCTCTGGAGAACCCCCGTGCTGCGTCGCTACTGCTCGTCCGTCGGAATCGCCACCGCCCTGCTCGTTACGGCCGCGTCGTTTCCGCTCTCCGCCCAGGTCCTCGAGGGTGGGTATCCGGCTGCCCGCATGGGCGGCAACTACATGCACAATTTCTACTTCCCTCCGGCGCCGAGCTCGACACCGTGGTCCCCCACGTGGGCGCCGGACGGAGAGCACGTCACCGTCGCGATGCAGGGGTCGATCTGGAACATCGAGATCTCTTCGGGCCTGGCCATCGAGCTGGTGTCGGGTCCGAAATACTACTCGTCGCCGAACTACTCACCGGACGGTCGTTGGCTGGTCTACACGGCGGACGACCATGCGCAGTCGATTCAGCTCGAAGTGCTGAACGTGCAGACGGGTGAGAAGCGTTCATTGACCGACGACGCGCAGATCTATACGGATCCGCGCTTCAGCCCGGATGGCTCCAGGATCGCCTACGTGTCCACGCAGCCCGCCGGATACTTCAACGTCTACATCCGCGACTTCTCGAACGGGGCATGGTCGGGCGAAGCCGCAGCCGTCACGTCGGACAACAACTACGGCGCGAACCGACTCTACTTCGGGGCCAACGACATCCATATCTCGCCAGCATGGCTCCCCAGCGGGGATGAGCTGATTCTGGTCTCCAACCGCGATGTCCCGCTCGGCAGTGGAAACGTATTCCGGGTGCCGGCGCGCGCGGGCGGCTTCGCGGACAGGGTGACAGTCCTTTCGGAGCAGACGCTCTACCGGACCCAGCCGGATGTGTCGATAGACGGCAAGCGCTTCATCTTCTCGTCGACGCGTGGCGCTGCGGACCAATACAACAACCTGTACGTGCAGCCGACCGTGGGCGGCGAGCCGTACAAGATGACGTTCTTCTCGCACGACGCCTTCCACCCTCGCTGGTCGCCCGACGGCGAGTGGATCGCGTACATCGACAACCGGGACGGACTGCCACAGCTGAAGCTGCTCGAGACGTACGGCGGCGGAATCGTCGACGTGGAGATCACGGGGCGACGCTGGCAGAACCGTGTCGGAACGCTACGCGTCACGACCGTCGGAGCCGACGGTCGGCCGACCGGAAGCCGCGCCCACATCGAGGCGTCCGACGGCAAGTTCTACGCGCCCACGGACGAGTACGCCCGCATCGCTCAGCGGGCCGGCTTCTACTTCTTCCACCACGACGGAACATACGTCGTGGAGCTACCGGAAGGTGAGGCATCGATCGTCGCCGTGAAGGGGTTCGAGAACCAGCCGGCGGAGACCACGGTGAACATCCAGGCGGGCGAGATCACCGAGGTGACGCTCGAGGTTCTGCCGGTCATCGATATGGAGGCCCGCGGTTGGTTCAACGGCTCGACCCACGTTCATGCGAACTACGGCGGGAACCTCCACAACACGCTCGAGAACCTGATGTTCATGTCGGAGGCGGAGGACGAGGACATCGTGCTCGAGCAGATCGCCAACAAGGACAACCGGATCCTCGACTACCACCTCTTCGTGCCGGGGGGCGAAGCGCACTCGCTCTCGACCAAAGACATGGTGTTGGTTGTCGGTCAGGAGTATCGCCCGCCCTTCTACGGACACGTGTTCATGTTCGGGATGCGCAACAACCTCATCTCGCCGTTCACCACGGGCTATGAAGGCACGGGCATCGAGAGCCTCTATCCGTCCAACACGGACATGTTCATCAAGGCGAAGGCCCAGGGCGCGTACACCGGCTACGTGCACTCGCAGTGGAACGGCGATCCGCTCCAGGGCAACCTGGGCGGGGCAAAGGGCTTCATGGTGGACGTGGCTCTGGCGACGACCGATGCGGTTGAATGGGCGGGGTCGCAGAACGGCTTCCCGCCGGTCTACGCGGCGTGGAACAACGGACTGAAGGTCACGCTCGTCGGCGGCGAGGATTCGATCAGCAACCTGCACGACACCGCGATCGTCGGGTCGGTCCGGACGTACGTGAAGATCCCGGGCGGGCAACTCACGATGCACGGATGGCTCGACGCGATGAAGAACGGACACGCGTTCATGACCAACGGGCCGCTCCTCGAGCTCGAGGTGGACGGCCGCATCCCGGGAGAGACGCTCGAGTTGTCCGGCGGCGAGCAGGTTTCGATCACCGTAGAGGCGACCTCGGTGACGCCCGTGGAGACGGCGGAGCTCGTGTGGAACGGTGAGGTCATCGCGAACCTGCCGATCTCGGCGGACGGGAAGCGCATCTCGTTCGAGCAGTCCCTCCGCCCGCCTGGTTCGGGCTGGTATCACGTCCGCATCAACGGCGCGAACGGCGACGCCTTTCCCATGGGAATCAACTACGTGCAGGCGGTGACCAACCCCGTGTGGATCATCGTGGACGGTGCGCCGGTCCGGTCGGTCGAGGCCGCAGACTACAGCATCGCGTGGATCGACAAGCTTCAGGACCTCGCCGAAGCATGGCCGGACTGGCGCTCCCAGGACGAGAAGGACCACGTCTACGCGCAGTTCGAGGAAGCCCGGGAGATCTACCGGGGCTTCCGCGCAGAGGCGGGAGGGCGGTGACGGACCGACATCTCAGCGAGGATAGGGGCCGTCGGGCGTCGGACCGAAGCGAGGACAAATGGAGCTAGGCGTCTGCACGTTCGCGGAGGTGCGCCTGGACGAAGAGAGTGGGTCCCCCGTGGGGACCCCCGAGCGGATGGCTCACCTCCTGGAAGAGATCCAGCTCGCCGACGAGGTGGGGCCAGACGTCTTCGCCATCGGCGAGCACCATCGGCCGGACTTCGCGATCTCTGCGCCTCCGGTCGCACTGGCTGCCGGCGCCGCGTTGACGAAGCACATCCGACTGTCGAGCGCCGTTACCGTGCTGAGCACGGAGGACCCGGTCCGCGTCTTCCAGAACTTCGCCACGCTCGACCTGATCTCTGGGGGACGGGCGGAGATCATGGCCGGCCGGGGCTCGTTCGTGGAGTCGTTTCCCCTCTTCGGCTACTCGCTCGACGACTACGACGAGCTTTTCGACGAGAAGCTCCGCATGCTCCTCAGCATACGCGCAAGCGAACGCGTATCGTGGGAAGGGCGCCATACCCGCTCGCTCGATGAACTCGGCGTCTATCCACGTCCGATTCAGGATCCTTTGCCGGTGTGGGTCGCAGTCGGCGGCACGCCACAGTCGGTCGTCCGAGCCGGATCGCTGGGCCTGCCGCTGAACATCGCGATCCTTGGCGGACCACCGGAGCGCTTCAGCAGTTTCGTCGACCTGTGCCGCGAGAGCGCCAGCCGGGCCGGCCACGATGCTGAAGGGCTGCCTGTGGCGATTACCTCGCACGGATTCCTCGCGGAGGACTCCTCCACGGCGCGGGATACGTTTTTTCCGGGCTACTCGGAAATGATGACACGCATCGGGCGGGAGCGTGGGTGGCCCCCACACACGGGCGCAGTTCGATGCCTCGTGCGCATCGGGCGGCCCGCTGGTGGTGGGTAGCCCCCAGGAGATGATCGACAAGATCCTCGGTCAGCATGCCATCTTCGGGAACGATCGTTATCTCGTCCAGATGGCGTTCGGCGATCTGCCGCACGATCGGCTACTCCGGTCGATCGAGCTGCTCGGTACAGAGGTCGCGCCCGTGATCCGGCGCGAGGCCGGCGCGTAGCCACCCAGTCGGGCGGCTACGCCACCGCGCTAAATCCCCAGGAGCATCGCGACCAGGAAGTTCGTCACGCTCAGCGCCAGCGTGGCCCACAGCGCCGACCAGAAGTCGTCGACCTCGAAGCCGTCCACGAAGGCCGCGGCCAGCATGAACATGCAGGCGTTCACCACGAAGACGAACAGACCCATCGTCACGATCGTGATCGGGAGCGTCAGCTTGATCAGAAGCGGCCGAATGAAGCCGTTCGCGACCCCAAGGGCGAGCGCTCCGAACAGCGCGGCCTTGCCGTCGCGGACCTCGATCCCGTCTACCAAACGCCCTACGAAGTACAGAAGTAAGGCACTTACACCTATGTGAACCAGGAACCCCATAACCTTGTCTCCCTCACCACCGTGAGATCACATAAGGTCCCCCGCTTCGTGCGGGATGAACCGTCTGCATATATCTGACGAGTTCAACGACAAAATCGTTTCCTCACCGTCGTGCCCGATATTTCTCCCAGAGCAGTTTGTGCTTGTTGTCTTGGCTCGCGAGCTCGCCGTGGATCAGGATGTAGTGCATCTGGGTCATGATCTGGAGCGGGTCGCCATCGGTCACGATCAGGTTGGCGAGTTTGCCCTCTTCAATCGTGCCGATGTCGTCGCCGATCCCCAGTATTTCAGCGGGATACCTAGTGATCGACTTGAGCGCTTCTTCGGCGGGAAGTCCGAAAGCAACCGCGTTGGCAGCCTCGTAGGGAAGCGTTCGTGACGGCGGGTTCGGGCCACTCGAGCCCCACCCCGTCATCGCGAAACGAACCCCTGCGTTGAAGAGCGTCGCGGCGGCGCTGAAGGTCTGGTAGTACGGATCGTCGTCGCCCGTGGGCACGTTCTGCGTCGCCCGCAGAAGTACCGGGACGTCGTGCTCCGCCAAGAGGCTCGCAACCTCGGAAGCATCCCTTCCGCTGACGATCACGATCTCGATGCCCTCTTCTTCGGCGAACTCCACCGCGCTCGTGATCTCGCGGGTACCGTCAGCGAGAACCAGAAACGGGAGGTCTCCCGTCGTAGCCAGCGCGAGCGCCTCGAGCCTGAGGTCGCGAGGCGGCGGACTCGCGGCCTTGGCAGCTAGTGCGTACCGGCGTGCGTCCTCTAGCCAACTCCGGATCTGTTCGAGGGCCTCAGCGTGGGAATCCAACGCGTCGCTGAAGGGGCCGGTCGGGCCGAAGCACCCGAACGGCGAACACTGCTGAGTCGCGAACGCCGGCCACGACACGACGAAGCCCACCGAGTGGGCGACCTCCATCTCCTCGATCGTCCAACCATTCAGGCTGATCACGGTCGCCTGGCCCCCGATACCACCGGAGCGCGCGGACGGAGCCGAAACGGCGTGAGTCACGCCGTTCGAGCGCGTGACCGGAATCCGCTCGGACGCTGGATGTACGGCCGTCGCCGCGACGAGATGCGGGTTGAAGTTCCCCGCCTCGGCATTGTCGTTCGTCACCTGAACGGAGTTGATCTCCTGGAGACCGAGGGTGCTGAACGCGTTGAACATGCCCGGATAGACGTGCAGCCCGGTCGCGTCGATCACCTGCGCGCCTGCCGGAGCAGCGAGGCCGGCGCCCACGGAGGTTATCCGCCCTCCGTCGATGATCACCGTGCCGTTTTGGATCGGATCGCCCGCGAGCGTGTGGACGGTGCCGCCCGTGATCGCCGTACGCTGCGCTTCAGCGGGCGCCGCCAGAACGACGGCTCCCGCGAATAGGACCGCGAGCGCTCTCATCGGCCACCTCCCTGCCCCAGGTCCTCGGTCGTGATGCGGGGCCGGCCGCTCAGCGCCGCCTTCTCGTTGGCGATCGCCTCCTGACGCTCCCGGTCGCCTTCGATGTCGAAGTAGAGCTTGCCGTCGACGAAGGTCTTCTGCGGGACCGAGAAGTTGTTCAGCGGGTGCAGATCGAAGATCACCAGATCGGCGTCCTTCCCGACCTCGATCGAACCGGTCTGGTCCGCGATGCCTAGCTGCTGCGCAGGGTTGATGGTGATCAGCGAGAGCGCCTGATCCTCGCTGAGCCCGCCCCACTTGATGGTCTTGGCAGCCTCTTGGTTGAGGTGCCTCATCTCCTCGTTGGAGTCCGAGTTGATGGAGACGTTCACACCCTTCTCGACCATGATCGCCGCGTTGTACGGGATCGCGTCGTAGGCCTCCATCTTGTACGCCCACCAGTCGGAGAACGTCGAAGCCGCAGCGCCGTGCGCCGCGATCTCCTGAGCGACCTTGTAGCCTTCCAACACGTGCTGGAACGTCCCGATCTTGAAGCCAAACTCCTCCGCCAAGCGGAGGAGCTGGAGGATCTCGTCGGCACGGTACGAGTGTGCGTGGACATCGCGCTCCCCGTCCAAGATCTCCTTGAGTGGCTCCAGCTCGAGATCCACCCTCGGGGCGAGTCCCTGACGACCGCCCGACTCATACGCTTCCCACTCTGCCCTGTACTCCGACGCTTCGACGAACGCCTGACGGATGACGTCGATCACGCCCATTCGCGAGCTGGGGTACTGGTTGCCCTTCGGGTTTTCTCCGAGCGCGAACTTGATGCCAGGACGAGCCGCGTCGACGAGCAGCCCCTGGCTGTCCTGGCCCCAGCGAAGCTTCACGACTGCGTTCTGACCGCCGATCGGGTTCGCCGACCCGTGAAGGATGTTCATCGCCGTCACGCCGCCAGCGAGCGCCCGGTACATGTTGATGTCGTCGGGGTTGATGACGTCGTGTACGGTGGTCATCGACGAGACGTTGACACTCCCCTCGTTGAAGCCGCCCGCCACGTGCGTGTGAGCGTCGATGATGCCCGGCATGACGTACTGACCCTCGGCGTCGATCACGTGGGCGCCATCAGGGACCGTCACGTTAGTACCGACCTCGGCGATCTTGCCATCGCGAATCAGGATCGATCCTCGTTCGATGGTCCCGTTGGTCACGGTGAGGATCGTGGCATTTTGGATCACCGTGATCGCATCGTCGCGGTATGGACCACGCATCGACGGCCCTACCAGCTCGCGCAGCTCGGCGTCGGACGGACCGTCGGACTCGGCCGCGCCGCGCCCACCGCCACCGCCGCGCCCCGCGCGACCTCCGCGACCGCCACCGCCCCGCCCCACCATCTCCTCGCCTCCGCCGTCGACCTCGAACATCCGACCATCGACGAACACCATCTGCACCTCCGAGCCCTCCGCGAGGAGGTCGCCGTCGGTCACGGTCAGGTTGGCGATCTTGCCCTCTTCGATGCTGCCGATGCGGTCGTCGAGCCCGTAGATCTCGGCTGGCGTAAGCGTGAGGGCGCGGACCGCGTCGTCATGTGCGAGCCCCGCCTCCACCGCCTTCCGCGCGCCTGCCATGAGGTCGCTGCCCGAGCCTGCGTAGAACGCATATGTCGCGGCCGCGGCCTGGAGACGCGCGGGTGTGGTGGGCGCCATGAGTCGGAGTCGCAAGACCGAAAGCGCCTCGTCGGCCTCTGGGTCGGGATCGTCCGGAGCCGTCGGCCAATCGACGTCCACGAGCACCGCGGACTGCGATGAAGCCAACTCATCGGCCATCTCATAGGCCGACTGTGCGCCGTATACGATGGGCGTAACGCCCATCGCGGTGGTGGTCCGTAGCGCTCTGCGAATCTCGACCGCAGACGAGCCCGGGAAGAGTAGCGGGGTCTCTCCAGTGCGGACGGTCTCGACGGCCTCTAGCGTCAACTCGTACTCGGGACGCTCCACACCGCGAGGATTCGCCGCATACGCCGCCTTCACCTGCGCGTAGTAGTTGGCATCGATCATGAACTGCCGAGCGTACGAGTACGCCCCGGCCACGGAGCCCGGGAAGCCACGGTGCCCGGGACCACCACTCAGGTTGAATCGATGTGCGACCGCCGGGGCGACGACCATCTGGCGCGGGCGATCGCCCGCGAGGTTGATCGCGGCCGCGCCGCCCGAGAAGAAGCCGTTGGTCGGGGCGGTGATCACCGTCGTGAAGCCTGCGGAGCGCCACCTGTCGAGCTGATCGTCATCCGGCTCGAGCCGATCGGCGGCCGAAAGCCAAGTGTACGTACCGGGTCGATCCTCCGGCCCTACCGAAGGCGGATCCTGGTCGGCAGCACCGCCTCCGCCGCGCCCCGGACCGCCGCCACGGCCGCGGCCACCCACGGGTGGAGCAGGAGCGTCTTCAGAGGACATGGCGACGGTGGAGAGGCCGCTCATGAGCCCCGGGTAGACGGTCAGTCCCTCACCGTCGATGACCCACGCTCCCGCTGGCACATCCACGTTCGCGCCGACGGCCTGAATGACCCCGTCGCGGACGACGACGGTGCCCTGGCTGATCGTCTGCCCGGAGACCGTGACGATCCGAGCTCCCTGGATCGCATAGTGATCGGTAGCCTGGCCGCTGACGGCTGGGGCGGTGAAGAGCACGGCTGCCAAGAACAGGGCTGTGCCGCCGGCATGGGTTCTCCAGGATGTCATCGGTCCCTCCCGACACTGAGACACTGGTGGTCCGCCGGGAGCGTAGATACGCTGGCCAGGTCCACCCGAGGAAGCGGTAGACTAGGTGCACCTCACGAGATAGGGAAAGGCCCCATGGTCCTGAAGACGATCATCCAACTCCTCTGCCTCCTGGCGGCACCGCTCGGGTCCGGCTGCGTGCCCGACACGACGTCGCCTGAGGTCAGTGCGCCGCTGTGGTACGATGTGACAGGAGCCGAGGGGACCACGGTCCGAGTGGCGGTGCTTCGCCCACCGGATGAAGGAGGCGGGCCTCACCCGGTGATCTTCGCGCTTCCGTGGGGTGGTGGGACGGAAGACTTGGTGCTGAGCTTCCTGTCGAGCTACTGGGCCGACGAGCCCGCGCAACGTGGCTATTACGTGGTGTCCGCCGCCGTCAGAGGCTCCTCACTTGATGATCTCGCGGACGAGCTCATCCCGGCGATCTTCGAGCTGATGGACGCCGAGCTGAACTACGACAGGGGCCAGGTCGCGCTGGTCGGCGCTTCCAACGGAGGGCGCGGCATCTTCCACGCGGCGCTGGCCTATCCGGAGCGATTCCGGACCCTCGTGGGCCTGCCCGGGCAGTACTCAGGTGACGGCGCGGATCTCGCGGATCTCGCGGGCAAACAGGTCCGCCTCCTGGTCGGGGAGCAGGATGCCGGGTGGGTTGCGTCGGGTCAGGCGACAGCGACCGCACTCGAAGCCCAAGGGATCGACACGTCTTTCGAGATCGTGGTGGGGCAAGGTCACGTGCTGTCCCTCAAGGCCGCGTCGCTCATGAACGGCATCGACTTGGCGCTCGGTAGGTAGCGCCGTCGCTATCGTCTCGGCGCTTGTCCCTGCTGTGGCGGCCGCTCGAGTGGAACCGGTCACCGCCCTACGGAGTGACTGACGCTCAGGCGTCGTCGGGGAGGATGATCGCGTCGCGGACATCGATGGGATTGTCATCGCCGCCCCTCGCGTCAGCGATACGCGTGGACTGCGTGTTCGACTTGACGGCGGCCTCCAGGCACGCCGCGGCCAACTCGGCTTCGTCCAGAACGACGTCAGGCGATCCACCGGATGCAGCCCAAGCCCTCACTTCCGTGGCCAGCATCGCCTGATCCAAGGCATCGAGCGCATCGGCGGCGCCCTGCAGGAACTCATCCTGAGGCGTCAGCTGAGCCATCCGGTAGATCTGATCGGCTGCAAGCTGCTCCCGCTCCACCCGAATTGCCGCGGCCACGTAGTCGCGAAGATGCAGCAGCGCGGTGGCCATGTGTCGGGCGCCGAGATCGAGCCACGTGAGCGTGCACAACGTGCGCACGGCCTCCGGATGGACGCGAATCAGCTTGTTCGCCACCCCGCGCGCCGCCTCGCGCTGATGATCCTCCAAGAACGTGTCGATCGCCCGACCGTAGTAGGTCAGCGCCCGGGCACGATCGCCGTCTCGTAAGGCAAAGTCGCCGGCCTTGTTGAGCGGAGTGCCCTTGTAACCCGGCGAGGCGTTCTCCGCCTCTTCCTCCAACTTGGCCAGGCGCGCCTCTAGATCGACCACCACCTTGGCAGGGGGGGGCTGCTTTGGATCCGAAGAGGCGATTGATGAGTGACATTTTCAGTGCTTCGCTAGCGATACCGGCGCTTCGTCGACTAAGCGGACATCGATTATAAGGGATGCACGGCCGAGTCGCCGCAAACCCCCGCTTTTGAGGGGGTCGGTCTAGCCTCCGCCAACGATCTCCAATAGCTCGATCTCGAAGACCAGCGTAGAGTTTGGCCCGATTCCGCGGCCGGTACCCTGAGGACCGTACGCGAGGTCGTATGGGAGCACGACCCTGAAATGGCTACCGACGGCCATGAGCATGAGCGACTCGGTGAAGCCCGGCACGACCTGACTGACGTTGAACTGGGCCGGCTCCCCCCGATCGTACGAGCTATCGAACTGCTCGCCGTCGACGAGCGTGCCGCGATAGTGCAGCCGCACGTCGTCCTCGAGTCCAGGCATCGCACCGTCGCCCTGGCGAAGGACCTCATACTGCAGGCCGCTCTCCGTGGTGGTCACCCCGGCCTTGGCTCCGTTCTCGGCCTGATAGGCCTCACCGGCAGCCAGATTTTCATCGGCTTCGGCCGTGTACTCGGCCTCGGCCTCGGCCTGCATGTCCTCGGCGAAGGCCGCGAGGACCTCCTGCAACTCAGCTTGGTCCAGGACCGGATCCGCCTCCTGAATCGCATCCTCGATGCCCCTCAGGAACGCCGCGCGGTCGAGTCGATTCTTCGTCTCTACGAGCTGCGCGCCGATGTTCAGGCCAATGCCGTAGGACGCTTTCTGATCGTTGGTCTCGAGGACCGCGTCCTCTCCCGTGGTGATCATGCCGTCCGCTGGACCGCAGGCCGTGAGCAAAACCATCGACCCGAGAAGGGCGACTCGCTGGGGAACTCGCATCATCTATCCTGAAAAAAGGGAGTCCGAACCTAATGCGTTGCCGGCCATCGCCCAACGCTGGCACGGGTCTTCTTGTCTATCGAGATCGAGGGCCAGGACCCACTTTGTGCTCCCTGGAATACCGTCCAGACAGCACGAACCGATGATCTCGCAGGAGACCGAAGAATGATGAAGAGCTTACGGCTGTTCAGAACGATCGCCATGTACGTGGCTGCCAGCACCCTGTTTGCGGCGCCACCGGCGTTCGCGCAGGACATTCAGGATCCGCAGGCGGTACTCGCGGCGACGGATTGGGTGACCCCGCCCGACCAGATCGCCGAAGCAGTGCTGGCGCCGCGCTATCTGAACGCCACGCTGACGAACGTCAGCCCGGACAAGCGGTGGTTCTTCCACGAGATCGGCGATGGACCGGTCACCATGGATCGGTTCTCCAAGGTGTTCGATGAGCTGGGTGGCCTCTTCATCGACTTCAATGCCAACCGTGATCGCAGGCTCACCATCCGCACGAACATCGGGATCGACATCATCTCGGCGGAGGATGGAGCCAAGGTCGCCGTGGATATTCCCGACGGCGCGCGGGTCTCGAACGCGACCTGGTCCCCGGATGGATCACATATCGCGTTCTTCGTGCACACGGACGAGGCCACTCATATCTATGTGGCCGACCCGTCCTCGGGCGATTCGCGCCAGATCACGCGCTCACCGGTTCTCGCCACGCTGGTCACGACATTCGAGTGGACCGGCGACGGAAGTGAGATCGCCACCGTGCTCGTGCCCGACGGGCGCTCCGCGCGGCCCGTTCAGCCCCGCATCCCGACCGGCCCTCAGGTGAAGCAGACCGAGGACGGCGAGAACATGCTGCGGACCTATGCGAGCCTCATGGAAACGCCACACGACGAAACCCTGCTCGAGTGGCACGTGACCGGTCAGCTCGCGACGATCGAGGTCGACGGTCGCGATGTGACCGAGATCGGTAACCCGGCCATGGTGTTCAGCTTCGACTTCGCACCGGACGGACAGCACGCCCGCGTCGTGCAGTTGGAGCGGCCCTTCAGCTTTATCGTGCCCGTGCGCAGCTTCGGCAGGGTCGAGCAGATCTGGGATCGTGCCGGCACGATGCTCACGGAGCTCGAGGTGACCGAGATGAACACGGGGCTCGGCGACAACAGGCCGGCTGCTCCCGGCGTGGCCGGAAGCGGCGGGGACCCGGACAAGCGCGAAGTCGCCTGGAGGGAGGATGGAGCCGGCTTGACCTTCCTCCAGCAGGTGAGCAGTGACGACGAGGACGACGAGGACGAGTCGCCGCGTGGCGGCAGAGCGCGGTCTCCGGACCGGGTCATGCTGTGGGCGGCGCCCTTTGCCGAGGGCGGCGCGACGGTCGTGTACGAGAGCCAGTCGCGCATGTCCGGCCATCGGTTCTCGGCCGATCACGAGACGCTCTTCTACACCGAGCGCCCGGGCGGCGGTGGCCGAGGGGGCTTCGGTGGCGGTGGAGCCAGCGGGACGATCACCCACTACGCGGTCGACCTCGGTAGCGACACGCAGTACACGCTGGCCGAGTACGAGTCGGACGACTTCTACGCGAACCCGGGCTCATTGGTGATGGCCGGCGGACGCGTGGCCGGTGGCGGGCGGGGCGGACGTGGTGGCGGTGGCGGCGGCGTGGTCCAGACCTCGGCCGATGGCGGAAGCGTCTTCTTCTACGGGACGCAGTACAACGAAGACCCGATGGTCGAGAGTCCCAAGACGTTCGTCGACAAGGTCGAGATCCGGACCGGCGACATCGAGCGCACCTATGAGAGCGACAACAACGGCCAGTTCGAGCGGATCACCGCGGTGCTCGACATCGACGCGAATCGCTTCGTGGTTTCCCGCGAGAGCCCCACTTCGATCGAGCAGTCTTACCTGTCCGCAAACGGACAGATGACTCAACTCACGGAGAACATCGACTACACGCCCGACCTGACCAACGCACCGCGTCAGCGGTTCGTGGTGGAGCGCCCCGACGGGTTCCGCTTCCTGGTCAACGTGACGCTGCCGCCGGACTACACACCCGGGGTGCGCCTCCCGGCGATGTTCTGGTTCTACCCGCGTGAGTACGAGGACCAGGAGAGCTACGACGAGCGGGGCCGCACCTACAACATGAACGCGCATCCGAACTTCGGAACGCGCTCCATGCAGTTTCTGGTCCGGGCTGGCTACGCGGTGGTCGAACCCGATGCACCGATCGTCGGCAAGCAGGGCCAGATGAACAACAACTACGAGCACGATCTGCGGAACAACCTCGCGGCCGTCATCGACGAGCTGGACGAGCGTGGGATCATCGACCGCAAGCGGCTCGGACTGGGCGGGCACTCATACGGGGCGTTCGGCACGGTGAACGCGATGGTGCACACGCCGTTCTTCAAGGCGGGCATCGCCGGTGACGGGAACTACAACCGCACCTTCACCCCGCTCTCGTTCCAGAGCGAGCGGCGTATTCTGTGGGACGCCAAGGACGTTTACCTGGGCATGTCGCCCTTCATGTTCGCCAACAATCTTACCGGGGCCCTGCTGATGTATCACGGGCTCGGAGACCAGAACGTCGGTACGGCACCCGACCATTCACCGCGGCTGTTCCACGCCCTGAACGGGCTGGGCAAAGAAGCTGCGATGTACCTCTACCCGTTCGAGGACCACGGGCCTGCCACCAAGGAGACCCTGCTCGACCTCTGGGGTCGGTGGACCGCATGGCTCGACGTGCACCTCGCCGACGAGGACCTCACGATCACGCAGCAGCAGGACAGCAGCTGGTGAGCTGAACGACCGTAGTCGGTCGAAGAACAAGGGGGAGCCGGCCTAGCCGGCTCCCCCTTCGTCGTCTGGGGCGTCGCTCGAGACGCCACGCAACGGCCGAGCCTCTCGCGACGTCCAATGCATTACGGACCAGAACTTGCTCAGGAACCACTTGGGCGGAACGCCCGTATGGAGTTAGCCGGATAATGGCCACTGCGGAGGGGAGGAAGAGACGATGATGAGAGATCCTGGGCTGAAAGAGGACTCCAAGAACCTGAGCCTGGTGGGAGCGTCGGCCTGCGTCGCCGCTTTGCTTACAGCGGGCCTTCTTATCGCTTCGGCGAACGACCGCCACGTAGTGCGGGTGCACGTCGTCGAGAACGCACCGGAGTGGAACACCCACCCGACCACGGCGCCGCTGTCCGGTGCCAACCGCCTGTACGGCACCGTGCACACCGTGGATGGCGGCGAGTACACGGGCTACATCCGCTGGGACCGGAACGAGGCCTCGTGGACGGACCTCCTGGACGCCACCAAGCCGACCGACCGTGGGGGCTCGAGCATTTCGGGAATCCGCTTCGGGCACATCGACCAGATCGAGATCCTGAGCCGGAGCGCCGCCCGCTTCACGCTCAAATCGGGTGAGATCGTGGATCTGACCGCCCGAGCCACCGACCTGGATAGTGGTTTGCGCTCTCTCGTTGTCGACTCGGTGGCCTCACGGGCCGAGTTCCAGTGGGAGGACCTCGACCGGGTCGACTTCATGCCGCCTCCGCCGAGCGCCCGCCCGGACCAGAGCCGACTGTTCGGCACCCTGACCACACGCACCGGCATGGAGTTCACCGGCCACGTGACGTGGGACGTGGACGAGGTCTATACGTCGGACCTGCTGGACGGGGACCTGGACGGACAGCGGTTGGAGATTGCGTTCGGCACGATCCATTCGATCGAACGCTTCAGCCCCCGGGCCGCGCTCGTGGTCCTGAACAGCGGACAGGAGCTGATTCTCGACGGCACCAAGGACGTCGATCGCTCGATCGGCGGTATCTCGGTATCCGACGCTCGGCTGGGCCAGATCAAGCTCGACTGGGCCGAGTTCGACCGCGTCGTCTTCCACGGTACGGACGATGAGGTTTCATTCGTCCAGTTCGACGGCGGCACTCCTCTGAGAGGAACCGTCGTCACGAGTCAAGGCGAGGAGATCTCCGGCGAGATCCGCTGGGACATGGACCAGGCGTTCACCTGGGAGATGCTCACCGGCGTGCTCCGAAACGTGGAGCTCAAGGTCGAGTTCGGCCAGATCGAGCGGATCAGAAAATCGGGACGGGGCTCCGAGGTCACGCTGCGCGATGGCCGGGTCTTTCAGTTGAGTGGGACGAACGATGTGGGCCGTGGCAATCGGGGCATCGAGATCCGCGACGGCGGTCGGACCTGAGAAGTCGAATGGAGTGACTTCGCGGAGCTGCGCCTGACGCGCTGACCTCGCACGATAGACAGAGAATGCGCCCTGCCCGGTCTACGGACCGGGCAGGGTTTTCTCTTGGCGCCACGTCCGGCGATGCAGGAGCGTCTCATCCACTGAGCCGCCCGCTTCCGGAATCCCGCACCGGGCCGCAGGTTAGGCTGGACTCACTGACCGGATGGAACCCATGCGCTGCTTGACCCGATCTCATCGCTTGGCCACCGCGCCTACCGTCTTCGTGACGTTGGTGGGCCTGACAGCTTCCGTGGACATGCTGGCGGCTCAGGTGCCCGCCGGGGCAGCCGCCCGAATCGATGAGATCTTCGCGCCGTGGACCTCCGAGTCCTCGCCGGGATGCAGCGTAGGTGTTACGAAGGATGGACGCACGATTCTCGAGCGGGCCTACGGAATGGCCGACCTCGAGCACGGAGTGCCCAACACCACGGCAATGATCTTCGAGGGCGGATCGGTATCAAAGCAGTTCACCGCGGCGGCGATCGTGCTGCTCGCGCTCGACGGCAAGCTCTCGCTCGACGACGACGTCCGCATGTACCTCCCAGAAGTTCCGGACTACGGGACGACGATCACGCTCCACCACATGATGACACATACCAGCGGCCTCAGGGACTGGGGCAGCGTGGCGGGAATCTCGGGCTGGGGGCGGGGTGAGCGGAGCCATACGCACGAACACGTGCTGGACATCGTAAGCCGCCAAAGCGCGCTCAACTTCGAGCCGGGGCACGAGTACTCGTATTCGAACACCGGCTACAACCTGCTCGCGATGGTCGTCGACCGGGTGAGCGGCATGTCGTTCGCCGACTTTTCGCGGGAGCGGATCTTCGAGCCCCTCGGCATGACGAATACGCAGTGGAGGGACGATTACCGGCGCATCGTTCCTGGCCGCAGTACGGCATACAGCTCCCGCCCGGGCGACACGTGGGCAATCAATCGGCCCATCGAGTACGTGCATGGAAACGGTGGCATCCTCACCACGGTCAGCGATCTCGGCACGTGGAATCAGGCGCTCACGGACGGACGTCTGGGCGGACCCGAGTTCCTGCAGATGATGCATCGGCGCGGAGCACTCTCCGACGGCTCCGAGATCATCTATGCCGGCGGTCTCCAGCATGGGTCGCTGGGCGGTGTCCGGTCTATCACGCATACGGGATCGACCGCCGGATATCGTGCCTTCCTGGGACGGTATCCCGATCAGGGCCTTTCCGTGGCGATGATCTGCAACGCTTCGAACGTGAGTACGGGAGGGATGGGCGGACAGATCGCTCGCGCCTTCCTCGGCTCGGAGGTCGTCGATGGGGTGCCCCAGGATGCGGTGCAGGTGCCCACGGCCATGCTGGAGGAATACGCAGGTCTGTATCGTGACCCCGTGACCGGCAACACCCGCACGCTGCGTTTGGCCTCAGGCGCGCTGCGTGATGGCAACACGCCACTCACGCCTATGAGCGAGACGCGCTTCCAGGTAGGAGCCGGCGAGCGCTTCTATGATTTCGAGACCGACAGCGGTCAGCCCGTGTTCAGCATCGATAGCTGGCAGTACACCGACCAGCGGTTCGAGAAGGTCGTCTCGTGGTCACCCATGAAGGCCGAGCTCGAAGGCTTCGTGGGCACGTACACGAGCTATGACGCGGAGACCACATTTCACTTCACCATCGGCGACGACGGGCTCGAGGTCACTCAACGTCCCAGCCGGACGCGGCAACTGACCCCGATCTACCAGGACGCGTTCCGCGCTGGCGGGCAGATCTTCCGGTTCCGGAGCGCGAGTCGGAACGGCGAAGTCACGTCGCTCAGCCTGAGCCTCGGGCGTGTCTACGACATGAGGTTCGAGCGCGAGGGCAACTGACGGTTACAGCTCGGGCTCGACGCTTCAAGCTTGCCGGTCCGATGATGCGCAGGCACGTTGGCTGCGGTCTCCCCAGGACCGACTGACGCCATCGACTCCAGGCGTCGCCTACCAGGAAATGCGATGCCGGAGCAGAGGCTCTCGACCGCGCTGCCCAACCAAGTGCACGAGCGCGAGCTTCAGACCGTCAGTGATCGGCGAGCGGCGGCTCAGCTAGAAGCGCTCGAGACGCCGGAGGGTGTCGAGCAGGGAGCGCCCTCCATGAAGCGCGGCCTCGTGGGACTCACGCTCTCCGGTGGTGGGATCCGGTCGTCCACGTTTAGCCTGGGCGTCCTGCAATCTCTGGCTCGGGTCGGCGTCTTCAAGCGGTTCGACTTCATGTCGACGGTTTCGGGAGGCGGCTACACCGGATCGATGCTGTCCTCTCTCCTCCGAGACAAAGGAGACGCGGGGCCGACAGGCGATGACTTCCCGCTCGCCAAGCCTGATGGCGAGGAAGAGCCGGGCTCACTGCAGCACCTCCGAAACGGCAGCAACTACCTGAATCCGGGCGGGCTCCTGAACACATTGAGGCTGCCCGCCGTGGTGCTGCGTGGGCTCCTCCTGAACCTTCTTCTCATCCTCCCATGGATGATGCTCGCCGTGTGGGTGACGGAATGGATCCATGAGACAGTGCACATCAGCGGAATCCCCCTGACGTCCCTGACCGAGGAGTTGCGTGACAACCCCAGCACGCTGGGTCTCATGGCACTGTTGATCCTCGGGTTCTACCTAGGAATCGCTTTCCTGGCCGGGGGAGCTTGGAGTTGGCGCGACCGTTATGAACACACGATCGCCATAGTTCTCGCGGTGGCGGTGGGTGGGGTCGCTCTGGGCATGCCGCTCATCGCGGGGGTTCACCGCGCGATCCAGTACCCGCTGTACGGCCCCGACGGTCTGGGCGGCTTCCTCGTGCGGAACTTTCAGGTCGAGGTTTGGGCCGTGCCGGCGGTGATCATCGTGAGCGTACTTGCCCTGGTGAAGGCCTCTGAGAAGCTATCCGGCCTCGCGGGCAAGCTGATGATGTACTTCGCAGCGGTCGCGGGTCCGGGCCTCCTCATCGGCCTCTACCTGTTGATGCTCGTGGCCTAGGTGGACTCGCCCTTCATGCCCCTTGGTTATAACGATTTCGAGGAGCCCGGCGCCCCAGCAGATTCCGTCGTGGTGGGCGATACAGTGGTGGCGTCGCACCAGCTGTTGGTGTCCGACACGCTCCGCCGAGAATTCGCGTCGAAAGGCATCCGCTACCTAGCCGTGCGTTCCGACTCGTCGACGACCGTACCGGCGATCGTCTGCAGACCTGGGGGCGCAGCCCCGGTTTGGTTCCTCGTGAAGGGCCAGATCGGGCATCCTGACGGGATGTCGGTCGCCCGCTCTGACTCGATTTCGCTGGCCCGCTCTGGCTCGATTTCGCGCGCCACCGCGCCGTCGAGAACGGAGGCCCTCCGTGCCTGCCGTGAGTTGACCGCAGAAGCGGCTGACGTAGAGAACTCACCCTGCCTCCGTATCGAGGTGTCCCGGGGTGAGCTGGAGATCTTCGGCGCGAAACTTCACCTAGGTGGGCCGCGAGGCGCCCAGACGCTCCTCCGTGACAACGTCTTCGCGTGGATCGCAGTCTTCCTCTTGCTCTTCAACTACGTCTTCCTCGACGTCAACAAGTCATCGCTGCACGGCTTTTATCGAGATCGCCTGAGCAAGCTGTATCTGTTTCGCATGACTTCAGGCGCTGAAACTGATCACGACGATGCGCTGAAGCCGTCACAGCTCGAACTGGGCCGCGGGACTTCTGGCACCACCGAGCACAACGATGCTCAGAAGCTGTCGCAGCTCAATCAAGAGGGCAGCGTGGCACCGTATCACATCGTCAACACTACGTTGAACCTCCAGGGCGAAAGGGTGGAGACAGTGCACGGGCGGGCATCCGACTTCTTCTTCTTCAGCAAGCATTTCTGCGGTGGGCCGCACACCGGGTACTGCCGCACCGAAGACATGGAAGCCTGGGATGGCCATGTGAATCTGGGCACGGCGATGGCGATCTCCGCCGCGGCGGCCGCGCCGAACATGGGAGCGACCACGAATCGATCACTCGTCTTCATCATGACGATGCTGAACTTCCGCCTCGGCTATTGGCTACCGAATCCGATATCGGTGAACCAGGGCATGGGGTTGCTGCACAAGGCGCAGGCGGTAGTGCGCTAGTTCTGGCGGACGGGAAGCGTGATGCGGCCCGGCTCCTCGCGCCTTCTCAACGAGGCGATGGGCGGACTCAACGCGCGCGGCAAGATGATCAATCTCTCGGACGGAGGTCACCTGGAAAACCTGGCCACCTACGAGCTGCTGCGACGGAAATGTCGGACCATCGTCACGATCGATGGTGAGGCCGATCCGCACCTCACCTTCAGCGGCCTGGTAACGCTGATTCGACTCGCAAAGATCGACCTCGGAATCCACATCGAGATCCACCTGGACCTGATCCAGTGGCTCAAGGACGATACCACACAGGCTCACTTCGCGATCGGGACCATCCACTACGGCGAGAACGAGAAAGGCAAGCTGGTCTACGTGAAGACCAGCATCACCGGTGACGAAGGGCCCTTCATAAGGAAGTACCGCGCAGATAATCCGACCTTCCCGCACGAGACGACGGCGGACCAGTTCTTCGACGAAACGCAGTTCGAGGCATACCGTGCCCTGGGCGCCCACATCGGCCAGGAGATGGCCCGGGACGCCAAGGATGAGGACGTACACGGGTTCCAGGACGTGCCCCCGTCGAGGAGGTCGGAAGTCAGGCCCTAGCGGTTACCTCCCTGGGTCGTGACACGCTCGCCCCGCACTAGCTTCCGTTCGAGGAAGTCGTCCGAAGCCTCGAAGGCCTGCACCCAGCGTCGGTAGAGCAACGTCGAGTGGACGTCGTCCGGAAAGACCATGAGCTCGAACTCGACCTCGTGCGCGCGCAGGAGCTGGACGAGGCCGACCGTCTGCGAGAAATCAACGTTGCGATCGTCGTCACCGTGAATGAGGAGCACTGGAGACGTCCAATTCTCGATCTCGGAAATCGCAGATGCCTGCCACGACACGCTCTCTGGGTCGAGCGAATCTCCCCACAAATGCACGCCCGCGATGTCGACTCCCGCGGCAAAAACGTCAGAGTTTCTCGCCAGTCCCTGAGCCGTCAGGATCCCGCCGTATGAGAGGCCCCACAGGCCTACCCGACTCGCATCGACATCGCCTCGTGTCTGGAGGTACTTCCCCGCTGCGAGGATGTCTCGGTACTCCGTGTTCCCCTGCCCTCCGCGGCCCTCCGCATTACGGAACTCGCGCCCGTAGCCGATGCCCGACCGGTAGTTGACCGACATCACCACGTAGCCCTGCGACGCGAAGTACTGGTTCATCGCGTATGCCATGTGGTAGAAGCCCCGATGGTGGTAACCGAGCAGCATCTGCCGCCGGGAGCCGCCGTGGATGAAGATCAGCGCCGGCCTCTGCTCCCCCTCACTCAGGTCGGACGGTAGAAAGAGTTGGGTGTTGAACTCGATGCCGTCCTCGGCCTCGAGCGTGATGTTCTCGGGCACCACGTGAGCGTCGCGTGGGAATGCGTCAGGAAGCGTGGTAATGACGCGCGCGTCGCCCCCTGATGAGGAGACGACCGCGACCGATTGCGGCTGCCGGGCATCCGCGTACAGGACCGCGACCTCGTTCCCGGAAGCGAGCGCGACCGGATACGTCTCGATCCCATCACCCTCGGTGAGCATCTCGGCGCGGCCACCACCTACCGGCACCCGCCACAGGTCGCGACGGTCGATATCGCTGTGGTTCGACGAGTAGAAGAGCGTACGACCGTCGCCCGAGAACGCGGTCTGCATCACGAAACCGTCGCCCGGAGTCAGCTCGATGGGATCCACGGCCGGGTTCGTCGTAGAGACCGAGTACCAGTGGCGCCAATTCCCCGGCTCGGCCTCGAAGGCGATGTGATCACCTTGCCACTGGATGCGCCCGATCCCGTTGAAGCCTCGGTCATCGACCGGCGCCTTCCAAAGTCGATGGCCTTCACCAGTCGACGCGTCGGCGACCCAGATCTCGAGCGTGTGACCGCCCGAAAACGCCGAGGTAACCAACCCGTCGGGGAAGTCCTCGTTCTCAGAATCTTCGGGTCGTTCGGCGCCGGCTCCGAACGGGAGCCCGGGCCGGCGGACGAAGGCGATCCGAGACCCATCGGGCGACCAGGTCGGCGATGAGTCCCGATCGACACCCGGCGCCAGATACGTGATGGCAGGGCTGCGTTGATCGTAAACTCCGATGAACGAGTGATCCCCGCGATTGCTGACGAACGTCACTCGGCTTCCGTCCGGTGACCAGGTGGGGCTCCCATTCTGCCCGTAGTTGGTGATGAAGGGCGCTCCACCCTCCTCGGCCGCGCCCAGTCCCGAATTGACCGGCGCCCGATAGATCTGCCCCTCCCGCGTGTAGAGGACCCACCGGCCATCGGGCGAGAGCGTGTAATCCCGCATCGAAACGACCCGCCATGGGTTCCCGCCTTGAGTGCTCATGGCCCACACTACGCGCTCGCCACCGCGTGGGTCACTCGTGGGGTTGGCGATCCAACCGTCCCGGTTGGGTGCGTGCCCCCGGATGAAGCTCACGATCTCGCCGTCGTCCGAGATCTGAAGCCCGCTCATGTCGTTGCCGTCATCCCCAGACGTGCCGGTGAGCTTCACCGGCTCGTAGTTGGGCGCCACCGCCGTGTAGACGTTCCGCATGCCCCGCTCGTTCTCAACCCACGCGATCCGGTCGGCGTGCTTCGCTGAAACGAGGTTCGAGGGGAAGCCCGGGCTGAGTATGTCCTCGATGCTGTAGCTGGCTTGGGCCAGTACCGGCACTGAAACAACCAGTGCGGCGAGTGCGACGGAGAAGAGACTGCTCGAGGCGCGAATCGTGCAGTGGGCGGCGCGGGTCATGAAGCCCTCCTGTGGTGCAGCGGTATGGGACCCGTGGCGGGTCACACTCGGAATCATGCGGGCCCGCCTTGTGTAGGGCCACCGCCAGCGGGTCTCACGTCGTCGAGATCGGGTTGTAGACACCCGCGGTCAGGCGTACCCTGAGCGGTGTAGCCGCACCCTTTGACGTGCCTCCCGCCCCGTTTCGGAGCTTGATATGTCCCGTATCGCAGCCTGTCTCGTCGTGACCTCCTTGGTAGCGGTCGGTTTACCTCGGCGCGCGTCGGCCCAGGACACTGAGGTGCGCAGGCTATCGCTCGAGATGTACATGGACATGGAGTCGGTCTCGAACCCGCAGATCTCTCCCGACGGCAGCCAGATCGTCTACACCCGTGGTTGGGTGGACAAGGTGAACGATCGCCGGCAGTCGTCGGTGTGGATCATGAACGCGGACGGGTCCAGGAACCGCATGTTGCTCGAGGGCGGTAGTACGCGGTGGTCACAGGACGGCACGCGGATCCTGTTCACCGCACCGGGCGATCCCAGCGGCTCCCAGATTTTCGTCCGTTGGATGGATGCCGAGGGTGCCACGAGTCAGATCACTCGGTTGGAGAACAGCCCCGGAAACCCACAGTGGTCCCCGGACGGGAACTGGATCGCGTTCACCAGTCGGGTCGACGACCGCGCGGACTTCGCGGGCGTCGAGCTCCCCTCGCGACCCGACGGTGCCGACTGGACCGACGAACCCAAGGTGGTGGAGCGCGCCGGATACAAGCGCGACCGTCAGGGCTATGTCGACACCGGCTGGACCCACCTGTTCGTTGTCCCCGCCGAAGGCGGAACGGCCAGGCAGCTCACGTCGGGCGAGTGGAACCACTCGGGCGTCACCTGGAGCCCGGACGGGTCGGAGATCTACTTCACGTCGCATCGCTCGGACGATTGGGACCGACCCGACAACTGGCAGGAGTCCGAGATCTACGCCGTGAACGTCGGCACGGAGGAGATCCGCCAGATGACGGACCGGCGGGGGCCCGACGGCAACCCTGTTCCGTCGCCCGACGGTTCGCTCATCGCCTACATCGCCGGAGACGAGCACCGGGACACCTACCGCAACCAGCGCATCTACGTCATGAACAGTGACGGATCTGGGTCGCGTCTGATCTCGGGCGACTACGATCGTCAGTCGGGTGGGCTGCAGTGGGCGCCGGACGGTAGCGGCCTGTACTTCACCGTTTCTCGAGAGGGATACCGAAGCCTCCACTTCGTGTCGGTCGACGGCGGCGTGACCCAGCTGACGGACGGAGACCAGCTCTTCGCGCTCTCGTCGTTCGCACACGACGGGACCGCGGTCGGCACGATCAGCACCGCGCACGAGCCCGGTGATCTGTACCGCTTCGACCTGGATGATCCGACCAACACGACACGCCTGACCGAGGTGAACGCGGACGTCCTTCACGGCGTGACGTTGGGTGAGGTCGAGGAACTCTGGTACGACTCCGACCCGTTCCAGGTCCAGGGATGGCTCGTGAAGCCACCCGACTTCGACGCCTCGCGTGAATACCCACTCATGCTGGCGATCCACGGCGGCCCGCACGGCATGTACAACGGCGGCTTCAACTTCGCCTTCCAGGAACACGCTTCGAACGACTACGTGGTGCTGTACACGAATCCGCGCGGGAGCACGGGCTATGGCACTCAGTTCGCCAACGCGATCAACCACGACTATCCGGGCATCGACATGCAGGACCTCATGACCGGAGTCGATGAGGCCATCGCGACCGGGTACGTCGACGAGGACAACCTGTTCATCTATGGCTGCTCGGGGGGTGGTATCCTGACGACGTATATCGTCGGGAATACGGATCGCTTCACCGCCGCCTCGGCCAACTGCCCCATCGTGAACTGGATGTCGGCCATGGGCACCTCAGACGCGATCAGCTACACGCGCACGTTCGAGGAGCCGTTCTGGGAGAACGCGGACGAGTGGATGGATCGCTCGTCGATCTTCTACGTCGGGAACGTCACGACGCCGACGATGCTCATGACAGGTGAGAACGACCTACGCACCCCGATGGGCCAGACCGAGGAGTTCTACCAAGCGCTCCAATACCTCGACGTGCCTACGGTGATGATCCGCTTCCAGGACGAATGGCACGGCACGACCTCGAACCCGTCAAACTTCATGAGGACGCAGCTCTACCTGCGGAAGTGGTTCGAGCAGTGGGGTACACACGCCGAAAGGCTGGTGAGCTGATCATGCGACGCTCCACGCTGGCCATTGTCGCCCTCACCTTCGCCGCACCACACGGAGTGGCCGCCCAGACCTCTCCCGACCTCGCCACGCTGTTCGAGCTCGGCAACCTCGTCATCGATACGAATGGCGACAGCGTCCCCAATCTGGTCAATGCATCACTCGTGATGGGTGCGGCACCGACGGTCGCCGAAACGGCCGCCGCCGCGGAAATCGCCGCTCGACTCGGCTTCGAGACGATGGCGATGGACTTGCCGATCGCGAGGGGCGTGACCGCCGACGCGATCCCGATCGTGATCGGACGGGGCGGCCTCGCGGCCTCGGGTCTGTCATCACCTGGCGTGGATCCGACTTCGCTGGACGCCGGCGAAGGGGTCGTCGCCGTTTCGGAGTCCGACGGCCGCACATGGGTCATCGTGGTCGGCGGAGACGATGAAGGTCTGCTCGCGGCTGCGCGCCTGTTTGCCGGGGTGCTGCCTCATACGCGTACACTCTCGACCGCGAAGCTGGAGGAGGTCGCCGAGGACGTGACCGACGCGCTGGAGAGTTCGGGCATCATCGATGCCGATGTGCGAATCACGCAGGCGAGGGCCCGGGCAGGCAGCGACGGTATCGCCCGGCTCGTGGCCGAAGTCAGTGTATCCGCGGGAGATGTCGAGACGGCCGCGACCGCCATGCGGGAGCTGGCCGACCCCGAGTCGGCACCCGACGAACCAGAAGAGCCAGCCGAGGACGAGCCTGCGGAGGAGGCCCCGGCCGCCGTGGACGATCCCGAAGCCGAAGCCGAGGGCGACGAGGACGACGACGGGGGTCCGCCCCTGGCCTACCCGGGCCTCGCTTCATTGGAGGTTCGAATCATAGGCGGGCCGGTCATTCGGATGGACGGTCGAGCGGAGCCGGACCGACCGGGTCCGATCTCCGGCCGGCCGGGCTCCGGTGGGAAGAGCGATCTCGACCTGTCGAGCCTGTACACGACCGACGGATTCCTGGGCGGGGGACCCATCCCGGACCGCATCGACGTCATGCTGGTGCCGGGCGGCTCCGGCGCGGACGGCCTCCCGGAGCTGGCGGGCCGTCTCGGCCTCGAGTCGACCGGGTTCATCGTGCCGCTCGTCGAGCCGGCGGAGACGCTCGACCGGCCTGGCTCCCGACCCACGTTGGTGCTCACCGGCATCGACAACCGCCACACCGACCAGCTCGCAGACTCGGGCTCGATCGACGTGGCGGCGCTCGCTCCGGGTGAAGGCCTGATTCAGCTCGTTCCCGACGCGTTCGGCTCGAAGTCGTCGTTCGTGATCACGGGGGCAGACGAAGCGGGTGCGTCTCGCGCGCTCGAGCAGGTGGCGATCACCTTCCCTAACCTCTCCGCGCGCGGGAAGGGTCTGCCCACCGTCGACGACGTCGAACAAGAGCTGTGGGACGTTCTCTCCGGGTACGCCCCCGTAGGGCAGGCGGCGATCGGGATGTACAAGCTCGACCGCATCGGTGAGGCGCTCGCCGAGACCGACGTGGTGTCCGCGCGGGTGATCCTGTCGGTCGAGAAGGCCGACGAGGGTCTCGCAGACTATCTGCGGCCACGGGCCGCAGCCGCCTTAGGTACGCAGAACCTCGAGATCATCGTCGATGACCGGGATGTTCAGAACTCCGCCCCGATCTTCGAGGACACGCGTACGCTGCCGTCCGAGGTGGACCGCTTCTGGTCACTCTTCCGCGAGCGCGTGATACCCTCTGCACCGTCGGGTCAACCGATTCGGGTCGAGGCGCGCCTCAGCGAGCCTCCAGCGCTTCGCGAGCAGATTGCCGCCCAAGCCACACGGGCGCTCGTCGATGCCGGTGCGGATCCGGCGAGTACAGACGTGCGCATCCTCTCGGCCTTCAAGCAGGGCTACTCGTGGCTGGAGGAGGTCATCGCGCCGCAGCTCGAGGGTGAGAACGTGGGGGAGATCGTCATCAACTTCCGCAAGAACGACCCCCCGGAAGAGTGGCCCCAGCAGGCGATCGGAACGCCGGTGCGCTGGCTCCACGAGATCTTCCCGATCGATGAGGTGCTCGCGCGCGACCTCGGCCTCGAGTTGGAGCAGATCCGTTTCGAGCAGGTCACCGAGGGGCCCACCTACACCGTGCAGGTCACGAACGGCGCGGGAGAGCTCTTCCTGGACGAAGCATTCGACCCGAAGTGGGTGCTGAGACCCTACTTCGACCGCTTCCAGGACTACGAGCACGTACGCGTCACCACCGGCTGGCTCGACGCCACCGCCGGCGGACGCAGCCTGGTCGACGAGCGCATCGTGACCGATCCAGAAGCGTTCTGGGACTACTACCAGGCGGAGGTGCTGCCGGCCCTTTACGACTATGTCATGGAACGCCACAAGGGCATTCCGGCGGGCGGCAGCGGAGACGCACCCTACTTTGGCACGCTCACGGTCGAGATGGAGATGAGCGAGCCCGACTACAGGCTCGGGATCGACAACGAGATCCACTCACCGATGGATGCGCTGCACGAAGAGATCTACTTCGGCACGATCGAGTTCTTCGACATCCTGGGCCGCAACTCGCGCGGTCAGGGCCTGACCTACCCGGGCCGAATCATCCCGGTGATGAGGCCCAAGTCGGATGGCTCCGCCGCGACGGTCGAGATCAGCGTCACGGGCTTTGCGACGTCTCGTCCGGCCGTCGTCGTCGAGTACGAGGACGCGTCGGGCGAGTCGGGTGAGGAGCGTCTGGACATTCCCAAGACGGGCCTCGAGCGACCTTCCGCACGCATGGCCAGGGTCATGGACGGGCAACCGGGCCTGACCCACATGGCGTTCCGCGTTCGCGTCGACACGGAGGCCGACGGGAGGGACAGCCTGCTCCTGCTGTCATCGCCCCAGCAGGTCGATCGCAGCATGGTCTCCGCCGCGCAGATCGAAGCCACCATGCAGGAGATCGAGGCTCTTCGGGCAGCCGGCCTCTACACGTCCGCACTGGCGTACGACGGCCTCGGGTCCATGGAAGTCTGGGCCGAGTGGACCCATGAGCAGGACCCCGAGTCCCGCCGCACAGCTACGCTCGCGGCGAACGGCACACCCGCCCCGCCCCCCGACTGGCGGGCGCTACTCCCGGACGGATGGTCGTACGACGGCGAGCGAATCGTGCAGTGGGATACGCCGATTCCCCCGCCCGAAGGGCACCAGATGATCGCCAAGATGGCGGATGCGTTCGCGGAGGCCGAGGTGTATCGCATGGGTCGGTCGTACCTGGGCAAAGAGATCTGGGCGATGGACCTGATGCCCGAGATCACCGCGACGCACTGGTCTCACGTGAAGGCGACGACGTTCAAGCCGACCGTCGTCTACTCTGCGCGGCAGCACGCCAACGAGGTCTCGTCGACGAGCCACACGCTCCGTCATGCGGAGCTGCTGCTCACGGACCCCGAGCAACGCGACAAGCTGAACAAGGTCAACGTGATCTTCCACCCGTTCACGAATCCGGATGGGGCACAGTTGGCGTATGACCTCTACACGCTCACGCCCGACTACATACTGCACGCCGGCTATCTGGGTTCGCTCGGCCAGGACGCGTCGTCCGGGGGAAACGCCGACCACCCGATCTATCCGGAGTCGACCGTGCGAGGCCGACTCTGGGAGACGTGGCTGCCCGACATCTTCCTCAACCCTCACGGCTACCCGAGTCATCAGGTTGTTCAACTCTTCAGCGAGTACACCGGGCTCGTGCGCCGCGGGCGTGTTACAGAGCGCAACTGGGGCTTCAACAAGGGCTGGTTCATGCCCGGCTTCGGGTTCATCGACAACCCGGACTTCCCCCGTCACAAGGACGCCGCCTTCGAGATCCGCGACTACATCACGGCAGGCATCAACTCGAACCGCGACGTCTTCGACCTCAACCAGCGCAGCTACGCCCGGTACACGCGCTACGGGGCGGACTGGGATCCCGACGTCTTCCGCCTCCCGATGACCGACAGCGTCATGATTCAGATGCCGCTCAAGGGCTCGAGTGGCGGCGGAGGGGGCGGCGGCGGATACAACCCACGCGTGACGATCTGGAGCGGCACCACCGAGGCGCCTGACGAGACCGCCTACGGCCCGTACATGGAGCTGGTCGCCAAGGCGGGCCTCTCGTGGGACCAAGCGATCCTGGACTACCTGTACGACGGCGACCACGAGGTGAAGCGCTCGGGGTCACGCTTCTTCGGCGGGGTGTCGCTTCAAATGAACCGTCCGCGGCCACCGGAAGAAGAGGAGGACGAGGAGGACGACCCGATCATTTCGGCGCCGGAGGCAGGCCCCGGCAACGAGAGCTAGGGAAGCTCCGCCCAAGTAGGGCGCGCCGCGTTACTAACGCTATCTGATCTCGGAGATATCGAGTCGGTACCCCGAGAGGCTGGACCGTAGCTCACCGTCAGGCATCGAGACCTCTCGCAACGTGAACGTCGGAATCGCGGTGACGTCGGCGACCCCGACTTCGAGGATCGCGCCGCCGGCAAGGTCCCCGAACAATGCGACGAGTGTACTCCCGGCCGACGTGCGCGAGTGCAGCGCGAGTTCCGTGCGACCCGCGACGAAAGTCGTGGCTCCGGCCGATACGTGGATCAGGACCGCTCGGTCCTCGATCACAGCTCCTTCAAGCACGATCACCGCTACACCGGAGATCAGGGGGGGGGCGGGAGTATCCGGGACGCCTACGACGGGCTCGGAGCCGCCGCACGAGAGCGTCAGCACGACGGACGCGAGCACCGCGGCGGGCCAACCGAGCCCGAGCCCCCTGCGCAGGTTGCTCATTGGCCCACCAGCGTCAGGAAGATCAAGACGTCCCCCACGTCGAGCCGCCCGTTGTCGTTCCCGATGAGATCCAGATAGCGGAGCTCCTCCTCGCTGAGCGCGGAGCCGGTCCCGAGTAACTGATCGAGGACGTCGTCTCTCACCAGCGTCGGTCTGCTGACGGACATCGTGTACGTCGCATCAGCGGTCAGCGGCCCGGAGGACACGCTCACCGTGTATTGAAAGTCGCCCGACTCCTCTGGAATGCCGCTTACGGTACCCTCCGAGCCGCTCAGGCGGACTCCGCTAGGTAGCGCTCCGCCTGTCAGGCTCCAGCCGTAGCTGCCTGTGCCGCCGGTGGCCGAGAGCACGTCCTCATAGCCGGCCCCGACCAGTCCCGCCGGCCGATCGGCATCGGCCGTGAGGCTGATGAGCTCCAGAAAGAACGCGGTCACCGCCGCGTTCGCCGAAAGATCGATCGCGCACTCCCCGGTCCCCGCGCAGCTGCCGGCCCATCCGCTGAACGCGAACTCGGTGGTCTCCACGGCCGAGAGCGTGAATGCGGTCGGAGCCGTGAACAGCGGCTTGCAGCTTTCGGTGCAATCGACGCCTGCGGGGGTGCTCTGCACCCTGCCGTTACCCTCGATCGTCAGGTCGAGCTGCCAGCCGAAGCGTACCTCCAGCTGAAGCCCGTCGGCAGTGCTCTCACCAACCTCTATGGTGATGCCGAGATCGCCGTCGTTGAACGACTCCCCCGTCTGCCAAACCGACCCCTGGTCATTTGGATGTCCGTTCCCGTCAGCGTCGACAACGTTGGCCGGGCGCGACCTGGTCTCGTCGATTCGGTGGAGAACCACGCCCTGATGCGGGACCCCGGAGTCGTAGCCTTCCTGCAATCGTGCCTCGGCCGTGAGGTACTCCGCGCCTTCCAAGGGGATTTGGAGGAGCGAGTAGCCCAAACCTGAGGAACGGCCCCAGTAGTTGAGGAATATCGAATGTGTGGTGCCGAGTCCCTGAACCTCGACTTTCCTCTCGGGTCCGATCCAGCCCAAGATGTCCTTGTGATATCCGATCGTCTGTTGGCCGATCCACGTACTGAGGGTCTCGTCGTAGCGCACGTAGCTGTCGCTCATGACGTCCCATTCCGAGTCGTACGTTTCGCCGTACGGGCCGGAGGAATGCGGCAACCCGAAGCTGTGCCCGATCTCGTGACCGTACACGGACTGACCCGACCAGGCCGCCATCCACGTCGTACCGAGAAGCCGCTGCTGGCCGTCCAGGAGTAGCGACGATGTTCCGCCCCATGACGACCCGAAGCGGAGGTTGAACTGGAGGTTGATACCATCAACCCCGTTGAAATCCACATCGGCATCCGCCAGCGAGGTACATCCCGCGGCGAGGTTCTGCCACTGCGGGTTGTCGCGCTCGCCGTCCCCGTCGCTGAAGTACGAAGTGACGGGCGCCGGGAGCTCGTACCACCCCACGACCTCCGTGCCATCGAAGTCGACCTGACCATCGGAGACCACATCCCAATAGTGGCCCATGCCGGGCTCCGCCTCACCCATCCAAAACTGATACGTGCTCAGGTCCCGCGTCCCCGATTCATCTTCCGACTCGGCGAACCGACACATGATCGTCACATAGCGTTTCACGCCCGTGACGTCCTCGCCATGCGTCCGTAGCGGCCCGCCCCCGGTCATCACGATCGACTCGACGTCGAAGAGCCCGTCGTCCGTGGCGGGGCCCGCTCTTGGATCGGTCAGCCGCACGCCCGAAGCCGTCACCTCACGACCAATCCACGACCGAAGTTCACCCTGTGCGGGGAGCTGTCCTGGATTGACCTCGAGAACCCACGAAAGCCCCCGGTCGTCTACGATGAGGTAGTCCACCCGAGGTTGCGCCGAAGTGCCGGGCAACGGGTCCGTCCAGATCTCGAGCAGCGTACCGGTCACCTGCTCCTGTGACCGAGCCTCGTGCGGACCCATCACGAACATGGCTGACGCGAGCAGAACAGCCCACGCGCGACCTTCGCGACTTGGAGCACCCAGCTCCGTCGGCGTCGACATCACCCCGAGATTCTCTCCACCGATTCGACCTCCAGAGCCTCCGACTCTCCGTCGCGCACCCGACCGATGAACCGCAGCCAGCTTCGGTTGAGTCGAGTTGGACCTCCCATGGGCGTCAGTAGTTCCACGCGCATGAGAAGTGGGATCATCGTACCGGCCGAGTCCGCAGCGAAGAAGCTCTCGGTCTGCGACGTCTCGTCATCCGGGTCGGTGTACATCGTGACGAGTCGACCCACTACCGTGTCCCGCGTCGACTCCACCACTGCGGGCACCGGAACGGCAACGGGCTCCGCCGTCGGGACGATCCGTGGCGCCGCCGAGGGAGCAGCAGCCTGTGGCTGAACAGGGGCGTCCCCCCTCTCGATCATGGCCAACTTCACGATCCGGCCGTTCGGCCCGACCGCCCAACCCGCCGCGGGCGAGGCGAAGGCCACGGCCCAGAACGTGAGCGTCACGCTCGACTGCCAGCTCTGGCCACCGTCGCTCGACCAGTCGAGCCCCCGGGGGCCGACGGCGACGACCGCTATCGGGTTCCCCACGCCCTCGACGAGGGCACTGCCGTATATGGGGCCCTCCATAGCGAGGCTGCCTCCGACCTGCCACGTGGCGCCGAAGTCCGTGGTCACCGCCACGTTCTCCGAGCGAACGGAATCCTGCCCGATCACGCCGCCTAGGGCGACACCCACACCGCGTGAATCGAGCTGAACCGTGGTCAGTCCGGAGCCGCTCCCACCGACTACCGGGACCTCACTCGAGCGCCACGACTGGCCGTAGTTCTCGGTGTTGAGAACTCGGGCTCTCTCGCCGTTCCCGGTCGCGATCCAAGCGAGACCGGCGTCACCGGTCGTCAAACATGTCCCGCTCGCGGCGAAGCCTCCCTCCCCCTCTTGGGCGGCGGGCAGCCCCTCAGAGGGAACCCGACCCCACGAACGACCACCGTCTTCGGTCATCAAGATGAACGGCACGCCGTCTATGGCATCGCCGTACGCGAGCCCGCGTGACTCGTCCCAGAAGTCGAAACAGTCCAGGAACGCATCCGGATGGTCCGCGACGTACTGGAGCGTCCAGCTGTCCCCTCCGTCATCGGTTCGGTAGATGCGGGACGCGTCGCCAGTTCCGGCGCTCATCAAATACGCGCTGGACGTGCTGAACGCAGCCACGTCTCGGAATTGGAGGCCGTCCGCATCGGGCACCACATGGGCTGCCCAAGTAGAACCGCCGTCGGAAGTGACGGCGTAGGTGGCCGCGTGTCCGCTGACCCATACCACGTCGTCGCTCACGGGGCTCACCGCCTGGAGGAGGGCCTCCGTACCGGATGTCTGAGGTGTCAGCGACAGTCCCCAACTGGGGATCGGGTCTGTTTCCTCTTCCGGGGTTCTGTCCGCACACGCGGTGCACAACACGGCCAGGGCCGTGAGGCCCGATCGTCGAAGGGATAGGCACAGATGGGAGCGGGACATCTACGACTCCGAGTGGGTGATACCCGGTACGAAGCTACGTGCCCCGAGACGGTGGGCGCGAGCGCGAAAACTTGCCAGACACATCGCGAACACACCCATTGTGGGGCCGTCCTCGACTTTTCGGACCCTCTTGCACCGAGCCCCATGAACAACGCCTACAAGTTCTCGACACTCGTCCTCGCGCTCTCGATCACAGCCTGCGGCGGCGATGCCCCGCCCGCCGAGACCGAAGAGGCCGCGGCCCCAGCTCCAGCCGTCGAGATGGCCATCGGCACGGTCACGATCTCCGAACCCGCCGCGGGCGCGGAGGTCATGGGCACGTCCGTAACGGTCCGGCTCGAGGTAGCGGGCTTCCCGATCGTACCGGCCGGGGATACCACGTCGGGTACCGGGCACCATCACCTGTACCTCGACTCTGATCTGACAGCCCCGGGTTCGCCTGTTCCGACCATTCCAGGCAGCATCATCCACATGGGCGACGGGTCCTCCGAGTACGTCTTCGAAGGCGTCGGCCCCGGAGAGCATCGGATCATCGCAGTAGTCGCGGACGGCATACACATTCCGCTCCAGCCCTGGGTTGTCGATACGGTCACGTTCACGATCAACTGAGCGGAACGGGCACGCGCACATCGGTGCCCCTGGCGTAGCAGAGCTGGGGTCTACCTACAGTCGTTCGAAGGACCCCGTACGCTCTACCACGACGGTGAAGCCGCCCACGCTCTTGGGGACCTTCCTACCGGCGGTCTTGTCGGAGACGTAGACCTTGAGGCACGGTTTGCCACCGCGCTCGCCAATCGCTGTTCCGGAGATACCGGGTCGGCCCATGACTTTGCCAGTCAACTCGCGGTGCGCCGACTTCACGTCTTTGGCCACGGGATGGCCTAGTTGCCGTCGATCTTGACGCCGAACCTGTCGAGGACAAGCTCGATGGGGTTGGCGAGCGTCGACGTCCCGGTGCCCGCGAAGAGCAAACCTACTGGGCGGCGATCCGCGAGGAGCAGTCCTTCCGTCACGATCAGCGAACCGGAATCGCCACCGGCGCTGAAGCCGTTGCCGGTGATCACGATCTGGCCCTCGAAACGTGCCTTCCCGTTCTTGTAGCCGACATCGATGGTCGCGTTGATGCCGGAAACCTGCCCGTGCGTGTACCCCGTCGTTCGACCGTACTTCTGCACTTTGAGTCCAAGCTTGGCTTCGGCCGGCGACTCACGCGGTGCGCCGTAGCCACCCTCCGGTGTCTCGTTGCCCACGTCCTCGACCGTCGTGAGCGCGATCGCCGCGTCCAGCTGGTTGAGCGGGCACGTGAACCCGCTGCAGAAGCTGATCGGCTCGAAGTCATACAGCGTCGCGATCACATCGTCCGGGTTGCGACCGCCATCCACGACTCCCGGCTGGAGCAGATTGTCGCCCGCTCGGCCACCGTTGTTCGCGGCAAAGATGTGGTTGTTGCTCAACGCGAAGACCTTGTCGCCGTCCGTGACGCGCGCGCCGATGGTCCCGGCGGTAATGTCCGGGTGTCCGGTGCTCACGCCGATCGGCACGGGTCGTGGGAAGGCCCTGTTCGCGTCGGTGACGTCCCCGTCGGAGGCCTCCGGCAGCTCGGCCAGAGAATGGAACGCGCCCGTAACCTCAGGCACGACCTCGATTCCCACGACGTACTGAGGGAAGACCGCGGCGCCGACCGAGGTGAGGTAGACCTTGAGGACCGCGTGCCCGCGCCCGTCGACGCCGATCGCCGTGCCCACCACGCCGTCTCTCGCCAGCCAGTCATCCGTGACCTGCTGCTGGAGTACCAGCGCGGCCTCGAACGACACGTTCGAGAACTCGTACGGACCGGACGGACCAGCGAAAAGAAGGAGGTCTGCCGCCAATGCGGCCACCAGGCCAACCCGAGATCGAAGCACGCGTCGCATCTTCATAATATGGATATACGACACGAGGCACGCTAAGGGTTCCTTTCCGTTCGCGGGGCCTGGTCAGAACAGCCGTCAGGCCGTCTAATGGGGGTTCGTTTAGTCGAGCAGGTGGGTTGATTTCAAAGCCCGAGCCCGACGCCCGTCCTGGAGAACCCCGTCGATGAAGACTCGTAGCCTCGCCATCCTTGCAATCACTGCCCTCTTCGCCGCCTGCGCCGGCACGCCCGGACCCGGCGACTCCGGGTACGCGTTCAACGCGAACGGCTTGTACACGGGCGGATTAGACTTCCAGGTTGTCACGCTCAATGGGACGATCGAGCTGACGACCGGCCCCGGCGGCGCAGTGACGGGGACGTTCTCAATCACCCAGCCCGCGCCGATCAGCGGGACGTTGGCGGGAACGATCGTGGGTGACCAACTCACCTTCGAGATCACGTATGGGCAGAACGCTCTTACAGGATGTAGCGGCGGTACAATGAAGGGCACCGTCACCGTCTCGGACGGGGGCAGCAGCCTAACGGGGACAGTGACCGCAGATGACTGCGGTACCGTCATCCCCGGAGATATGGAGTTCTCGCGCTGACCAGGCGCGACGATCGACGCAAGAGATTCGATAAACAGCAGCGTACCGGCCTAAGGAGGCCCGCATGACGAACGGATTCAGACGCTCTCTGGAGCTCATCGCAGCATTCACCTTCCTGCTCGTGGCGTCGTGGCAGCCCGCTGCTGCCCAACGCGGCGGCGGCGGCCAGGCTGCCGAGAACCTGCCCACAATCGAGGAAAAGACCGCCGGTATGGACCGCCTCGACGGCTTCCTGCCTCTGTACTGGGACAGCGATCTCGGCCAGCTCTGGATGGAGATCCCTGAGATGGACGTCGAGATGGGCCACCTCCAGGGATACGGAGCGGGGCTCGGGTCCAACGACCTCGGCCTCGATCGCGGGGGGATGCGTGGATCGCAGATCGTCAAGTTCGAACGGGTGGGCCGGAAGGTCATGATGGTGCAACCGAACTATCGGTTCCGCGCGAATAGCGACAATCCGAGTGAGGTGCGAGCGGTGCGGGATGCGTTCGCGCGCTCGATCCTTTGGGGCTTCACGCCCGAGGCCGAAACCAATGGGCGCGTCTTGGTCGACATGACGGCGTTCCTGATTCGTGATGCGGTCAATTCGGCGCAGCGGATGAGCCCGGGCACGTATAGGCTCGACGAGAGCCGTAGCTCCATCTACATGGACATGACCAAGGCGTTTCGTGAGAACACGGAGATGGAGGTCGAGCTCACGTTCGTGCAGCAGCCCGGTGGAGGTGGCGGCGGCCGCGGGGGAGGCGCGTTCGAAGGCGTTGGTAGCGTGGCTTCGACTGGCGAGGCGGCCAGCATTCGCATCCACCACTCCTTCTTCCAGCTCCCGGACGACAACTACGAGCCTCGCATGTTCGACCCGCGCTCGGGCTACGGATCTTCGAGCTACCTGGACTACGCGGTGGCGCTCGACGAGCCGATGACGCAGCGTTTCATTCGGCGGCACAGGCTCGAGAAGCAAGACCCCAACGCCGCAATCAGCGACCCGGTCGAGCCCATCATCTATTACCTCGATCCGGGCACTCCTGAACCCGTCCGTTCGGCGCTTCTCGAAGGTGCGCGCTGGTGGGATCAGGCATTCGAGGCCGCTGGCTACCGAAATGCCTTCCAGGTCGTGCTACGGCCGGACAGCATCAGCTCGTTGGACGCCCGTTACAACGTCATCAACTGGGTGCATCGTTCGACGCGTGGGTGGAGCTCTGGTGGGTCGGTGTCCGACCCGCGGACCGGTGAGATCATCAAGGGTGTCGTGACGCTCGGCTCGCTGCGAGTGCGCCAGGACTACATGATCGCCGAAGGCCTGCTATCGCCGTACACAAATGGCGACGAGACCCCACCTGAGCTCGCCGAGTGGGCACTCGCTCGCGTCCGGCAGCTCTCGGCGCACGAGGTCGGTCACACGATCGGGCTCGGCCACAACTACTACAACAGCACGGCGGGCCGAATCTCCGTGCTGGACTATCCACATCCGCTCGTCACCCTGAACGGCGACGGCTCCCTCGACCACTCCGACGTCTACGACGTAGGCATCGGTGATTGGGACAAGGTTTCCGTCGCATACGGCTATCAGGACTTCCCAGCCGGCACCGATGAGGAAGCCGCATTGATGAAGATTCTGGATGACGCGTGGGACGACGACCTGCGCTACATGAGCAATCAGGACATCCAGACGACGCCTCAGGCCGACCAGTGGGCCAACGGGACCGACATGGCCGACGAGCTCGAGCGCATGATGGACGTCCGGGCCGCGGCGATGTCGCGTTTCGGTGAGACTGCGATCAAGAACGGCATGCCGATGGCGACCATCGAAGAGGTCCTGGTTCCTCTGTACATGCACCACCGGTATCAGGTCGAGTCGACCGCTACCGTGGTCGGCGGCGTCGCCTACACGTATGCGACGCGTGGCGACGGGCTCCGCCCACTGTGGCGCGTGTCAGCGGACAAGCAGAACCGAGCCATGGACGCGCTCATGCGGAGCCTCTCTCCAAGCGAGCTAGCGCTTCCGAGGTCGGTGCTCGCAGCGATCCCGCCGAGGCCTCCGGGCTTCGGTCGTTCACGCGAGCTGTTCCCGCGCTATACGGGCTCGGCCTTCGACGCTCTGACGCCCGCGTTCGTGGCCGCCAGCCTCACGGTGAACAGCCTTCTCAGCAACGACCGGGCGGCGAGAATGGTCGAACAGAAGATGCTCGATCCATCGTTGCCGGGACTGGACGACGTCCTGGGCCGCCTCATGGAGGCCAGCTTCATGGCTGCCACGGCTGACTCGTACGAGCGTGAGATCCAGCACATCGTCGAGGGCGTCGTAATCGACCGCGTAAAGTCTCTCGCACAGAACGCGCCCATGATCCAGGTGCGATCCATCGCGACCGCTGCGCTGCAACAGACACACACGAACCTGGTAGCGATGGGCAACGTCCCGCAGGCTGCGAACATGGCGCAGGACATCCAACGGTTCCTGGACCGCCCGGCGGGCATGGCACCGACCCCGACGCCGGGCGTGCTCTCTGCGCCCCCTGGCGCACCCATCGGGCAGCCGGCATACGACTGGATGGGGCTGTCGATCATGGGCCAACGGGCGATGGATTGGCTGGGCAACTTCGAGCCATGGTGCACGTGGCAGGACCTCAGTTGGGGGGGGGACCGCTGACGACTGAGTGCGATGCCTGAGAAGACCGTGAAGGTCTTCGACGGCCACAACGACACGCTCACGAAGATTCGTCACGGGGGGCCGAACGCTCAGCGGTCGTTCCTCGAGCGAAGTGAGAAGGGCCACATCGATCTCCCGCGGGCCCGCGAAGGCGGGCTCGCGGGAGGGTTCTTCGCGATCTTCACCTCGTCGCCGAACTACGAGCGGGTCGTGGACCCACTCGTTGGGGCTGACGGCCAAACAGTGCCGGAGGCTTGGTCCGTCCCTCTGCCGCCAAAGCTCGACAGGCGGATCGCGACCTCGTGGACGCTCTCCGTCATGTCGGACCTCTTCCGCTTGGAGGCCGAGTCAGACGGTGCGATTAGTGTGGTTCGCACGACAGCGGAGCTCCGCCGTTGCCTGAGCGACGGTACGTTCGCGGTGATTCTCCACATCGAGGGTGCCGAGGCGATCGACTCGAAGCTCGAGGCGCTCGATGTCTTCTATGAGGCGGGCCTGCGCTCACTCGGCCCGGTGTGGAGCCGACCTACGATTTTCGGCCACGGCGTCCCGTTCGACTTCCCGCGCAGCCCCGATACCGGACCCGGCCTCACCGCCGCGGGGCGTCGACTGGTCGAGCGATGCAACAAGCTCGGGATCCTGATCGACCTGTCACACCTCAATCTGAAGGGCTTCTGGGATGTATCGGCGATCTCGCAAGCACCGCTGGTGGCGACCCATGCCTGCGCATGGTCTCTGTCGCAGACACCGCGGAATCTGACCGACGAGCAGCTGGACGCCATCGGTGAAAGCGGAGGATTGGTAGGTATCAACTACGCCGTCGGGTTCCTGCGTGCCGATGGGGACGGAAGCGGCGAGTTCAAGACACCACTCACGGAGATCGTTCGGCATGCGACGTACGTCGCGGACCGGATCGGTGTCGAGCATGTCGCGCTCGGATCGGACTTCGACGGCGCGAGGATCCCCGAGGACCTGGGGGATGCGACCGGCCTGCCTCGGCTGATCGAGGCGTTTCGTGACGCGGGCTTCGCGGAGCAGGACATCGAGCTGATCGCGTTCAGAAACTGGCTGCGTGTGCTCGACCAGACGTGGCGTGAATGAGTCGTGACAAGCGGACGCTAACGTTCCATTCTTCCGCCTCCATTTGCGGGAACGGGAAATTCAAGCCGGGACGATGAGCATGATGACACGACCCTCGAGGCTCACGCTGCTGTTGGCTGTGGGCACCTTGGCGTGCGGTGAGCCGTCCGCGGACGACATGACAACGCAGGAAGCACCTGAGGCTCGGGCGGCCGATGTGATGCGCACGGCGGACCCCTACGCCCGAGGTTACACCGACGCGGACTTTCCCCGCGTGCAGGAGCTGGCCGAGGGCGTGTACTCCTATGAGCAACTTCGTTCGGCCGGCGAGGAAAAGTTCACCACCGTGAGCATGTTCGTCGTGACGGACGAGGGTGTGCTGGTGGCGGATGGGCAGGGCAGCGTCGAAGAGACGCAGAGGATGCTCGACCACATCGCCGAGATCACGGATCAGCCGATCACCCACGTTGTGATCTGCTCCGACCACGGCGATCACACCGCGGGCAACTCGGTCTTCCCGGCAGACGCACAATTCTTCGCTCATCCAACGTCGGCGGCCACGCTTCGAGCTTCTGCGAACGCCCCGAACCGACGCGAGGGCGCGCCGGCCGTGGTACTCCCGACACGGATCGTAGAGGAGCGCGAGGTCATCGAGCTCGGTGGCCGGTCGATCGAGATCCTCTTCCTCGGGCGGGCGCACACGGGCGGAGACCTCGTCGTCCACCTGCCCGATGAGAAGATTCTCTTCATGAGCGAGGCCTATCTGAATCGTGTCTTTCCGGCGATGCGCTCGGCTTTCCCGACCGAGTGGGCTGCGATGATCGCGAGAGCCCAGGCGATGGACATCGACACCTACGTGCCGGGACACGGCTTCGTCGATCCGCCATGGGTACTAGAGGAAGAGCTCGACACGTACCGTCGCGCGGTACTGCGCGTGATCGAACAAGCGACGCTTCAGCACGAAGAGGGCTTCGACGTCGCGGACGCTCAGATGCAGATCAACTTCGGGGAGCTGGAGAGCTGGTCGCTCTATGCCAGCCAAGCCCCGCGTGCAATCCAACAGGTCTATGCAGAGATCGAAGGAACGTTACCAGGTGGAAACCGATGAGTGAGCACTCGATGACGGCATTGATCGCCGCTGCGCAGGACCGGGAAGGCAACGACCCGATCTTCGCGCTGAATACAGAGGCATTCGCTCGCGTGGCGGCGGGTGAGTCCATTCTCAACGCCACCATGGGCTCGCTGGCGCACGACGAGTCTGGGCTGGCGGTCATGCCTTCCGTGACCGAGGCGATCGCGGCTGTGTCCCCTCAACAGGCGGCCGGATACTCCCTCATCGCGGGGTCGCCGCCGTATGTCGAGGCGGTCAAGCGTGATCTGTTCGGAGACACCGAGCTGTACGACCAGAGCGTCGCAGTCGCTACGCCCGGGGGGAGCGGGGCGGTCTACAACGCGATCCTGAACTTCGTCGAAGAGGGCCATAGCGCGCTCACGACCGAGTACTTCTGGGGCCCCTACCCGATCATCGCGAAACACCTCGGCCGCGGCATCGACACGTTCCGGATGTTTGGCCCCGACGGACGGCTCGACTTCGATGCGATGCAGGCGGGAATCGATGAGCAAATCGAGAAGCAGGGACGCGTCCTGCTGATCCTCAACTTTCCCTGCCACAACCCGACTGGGTACTCGCTCGACACACAAGAGTGGCAGGCAGCCGCCGAGATGGTTCGCGAAGCGGGCGCCCGCGCCGCGGTCGCCTGTCTGCTCGACATCGCGTACCACCGCTTCGGCGGCCCGGACGCCGACGAATGGCTGGACGTGGTCCCAACGATGCTCGAGACGGCAACGGTGATAATCGCGTGGACGGCGTCGAAGTCGTTCTGTCAGTACGGCGCGCGTGTAGGCGCCCTGGTCGCTCTGCACCGCGAAGAGTCCGAGCGCGAGAAACTCCTGAACGCGCTCGCGTATACGTGCCGCGCGACGTGGTCCAACAGCAACCACCTCGGCCAACTCGCGGTCACCGAGCTGCTCACGAATCCGGAGCTCAAGGCTCGAGCCGACGCGGAGCGCCAAGAGCTCGTCGACCTGCTACAGCAACGCGTAGAGGTGTTCAACGCGGCGGCATCCGTCGCTGAGCTCGACGTGCCGCGCTACGAAGGAGGCTTCTTCGTCGCGGTTTTCTCGCCGAACGGCCACGTGACGGCCGCGACGATGAGGGACATGGGCGTCTACGTCATCCCTATGGATACTGCGGTGCGCGTCGCGCTGTGCGCGACGTCGGTACAGCAGGTGCCGCGCCTGATCGAGGCGCTGCGCGCCGGCGTAGACGCGGCAGAGACCCACGAGGCAGCAGGGGCTGCTACGTAAGGTCGGGGCGTTGTGCGGTCGGGCCGCGAGCCGGTTGGGGCTCGCCCCTACCGCCCTGCCGCTTCCCGCCCGACCCTAATCGCGTCGTCGGCGCCGGTCCCCTGCATCAGCAGGCCCAGAAAGCCTTCCTCGATGCGCTGGGCGACGTCGTTCGCGTTCGCCGTAAGCATATTGGGGACCCCGACACGCTCGGAATGCGCGAGCACGTCCATCGTCGCAGCCTCGCCGGCCTCGCGGCTCCCGAGATCTCCCGACATGCTCCCGATGCCACACGCGAGCGCACTGTAACCAGGCGTATCGGCGATGTCCCGTACCGCCGCGAGCGCCCCGCCGTCTTCGATCATGATCATCGCCATGATGTCGCCGTCGGGGTTGGCCGGAGACCACACGTTCGCCCCTGATTCGGCCAGGAAGCTCATCGCGAGGCGAGCCTCTTCAGGGCTACGGATGTGCGGGAACACGATGCCCCCGGCGCCGAGGCTGAGCGCCTCGGAGACACGCGCCCGGGTGGCGTCCGCGCCGTCTCGCTCGATGGTGGGGATGCGGACGAGGAGCGTCGGCGGGTCTGCGACCTCCGAGGCTACAAGCCCCTCGACGATCGCCGCGATCCCCTCCGCATCGTACGAGCCTTCCATATTGAGGAAGAGGTAGTCCAGCAGCGGGTTGGCGGCGAGCGCAGCGCCTCCCTCCGCCGTGTAGAGCGCCGGCAGGCGCGATCCGTCGGGCACGAGCTCGCCCCTAGGGCGCTCACTCGGCACGAAGATGCCGAACGCAGGGGTGCCCTCAGCCCAAAGCCGGATCAGCTTCGACTGCTCGACCACCGCCTCCGGTACATCGATCGGCTCTGCGTCGGCAGCCTCACCACCACAGGCCGCGGCGGCGAGCAGCATTCCGGCCACGGCGAGGCGCCCGCTTCGAGAAGGCCCGGCTCGTGCCGCCACGATCGTCACCCCTGTAGCTCCACCCACTAGCTCGACCAGGGGGGTACGACCCGGTTCATACGCGCGTAGGCGATGGACTGACCGAGGTGCTCGTTCATGTGCGCCACGAGCTGAAGCAGGACAGCCCACTCCCCTACCTGCCTTCCGTAGAGACGGGTCTCGGCGTTGAGGTCGGCGTCCGACATGCCGTCGATCACACCCCTTACGTGGTCCATCGACGCGGCGAGGATGGCGACCGCCTCCGCTTTGTCGGTGACTTCCGCCTCCCAGCGCCCGTACGCCGCCGCGCCCATCGGAGACTCGATCCCCAGGTTCTCCTGCGGATACATGTAGTTGTACCGCGCGATATGCATGTAGACGCTCACCACTGTCGCAACGCCCTCCATGGGAGCCCAAGAGTACTTGTCGGCCGGCATCGCTTCTGCGAGCGACACCACCTTGCGGGCCGACGCCTCGAACTGGCCGCTGATCTCATCTTGAAATCCGGCCGGCGAAGACTGCGCCGCGACGGGAGACGTAACGGCCAGGACAGTCACGGCGGCGAGGACAGAACACAGGGTGCGCATGGAGGTCTCCGAGCAGGGCTGACTAGTGGACTGCATCTGATGTTTGGTAGACACCGAGGGTGCCGAGGCGCCCGATCCCGCAAGGCAGAACACCGAGTAATAGCAGGGCTATTGCGAGGAGTTCTAACGCAGCGGGGCGGGATGCATCGGTGCCCGAATGTCATCACAACCTCAGATACAGTCCACAACGTTCTGGCAAAGATAGAGGCTCGACCCCGGCTTAGCAGATCGTCACCTAGCCAATCACCACGGAGGGCCGGAAGTTGTGCGAATGAATCAGAAAACACATTCGGTCGTCGTGACCGACAACGGCGGCCCGGAAGTGCTCGAGTGGGTGGAAACGGACCTTCGCGAGCCGGGGCCCGGCGAAGTCCTGGTCCGGCACACGGCGGTCGGGCTCAACTTCATCGACGTCTATCATCGGGTCGGCCTCTACCCGATGGACTTGCCGTTCACGCCCGGAGTCGAAGCCGCCGGGACCGTCACGTCCGTCGGTGCCGGCGTCGATGACCTGCAACCGGGGGAGCGAGTCGCCTATACGGGAAACGGCCCGCCTGGATCGTACTGCGAAAGCCGGGTTCTTCCGCGATCACGCCTGGTCAAGCTGCCCGACGGCATCGAGGACGACATCGCCGCCGCGATCATGCTCAAGGGGTGCACGGTCGAGTACCTGGTCCGGCGCACATATCCGGTGAGCGAGGGAGACCGGGTCCTGCTTCATGCCGCGGCCGGCGGTGTGGGGCTCATCGCGTCTCAGTGGCTGAGCTCGCTGGGCGCTACGGTCATCGGGACCGTGGGGTCTGAGGCCAAGGCAGAGCTGGCTCGGGCAAACGGCTGCAGTGAGGTGATCCTATACCAGACGGAGGACATCATCTCGCGTGTGAAGGAGATCACAGACGGACGGGGCGTCCATGTCGTCTACGACTCGGTCGGGGCCGCGACGTTCGAGGCCTCGATCGGCAGCCTCCGCCCACGGGGCATGATGGTCACATACGGCAATGCGTCAGGTCCCGTGCCGCCGATGTCCCCACTCATCCTGGCGCAGAATGGCTCGTTGTTCCTCACCCGTCCGACGCTCAAGCACCACTACGACGACCCGACCGAGGCGGCCGACGGCTTCGCGGCACTCTTCGACATGGTGGCGTCCGGAAGGGTCCGCCCCCACATCGGGCAGCGATACGCACTCGCCGATGCCCGGTCGGCTCACCGCGACCTGGAAGCGCGGAACACCGTAGGCTCGACCATCCTTACGCCGTAGTGGTTCCGCGCCACCAGGCGCGCTAGCGGCCGTCCGAGATCGCTCTCGGGCTCTCCCTGTCCTTTTCGAGCGTAGCCAGGACCTGGCGCCACTCGAACTTGTCGCCGATGCCGCGCACGTAGTGGTCCATCCAGGCCATCTCACTCACCGCCTTCACCAGGCGGTTCCGAGGGCCGGGGATGCCGTGGCTGCGGCCCGGATACATGAAGAGCTCCGTGGGCACATCAAGCTTCTTGAGCGCCATATGCAGCTCAACCGACTGTGGGCTCGGGACGCGGGGATCGCCCTCGACGACGTGGATCATCGTCGGCGTTTCGGCGTTGGTGATGTACTTGAGCGGTGACTGATCGAAGTAGGTGTCGAAGTCCTCGTAGAGAAAGCCGTCACCGACGTAGTACTGCCGGTTCCGCTGCACATCGCTCTGCGCGTACATGCTGATCCAGTTCATCGTGCCAGCTCCAGAGCTGATCGCCTTGAAGCGGTCCGTGTGCGTCAGGATCCAGTTGGACCAGTGCCCTCCGGCGCTCCAGCCGAGCGCCCCCATCTGGTCGGGATCGGCGATGCCCTCGTCGATGAGGTAGTCGACGCCCGTCATGATGTCGTCGAAACCCAGCGTGAAGTAGTCGCCGACGATGTCCGTCCGGTGCGCGTTGCCGTAGTTCCGCGAGCCACGGTAGTTGGGCTTCAGAACCGCGTAGCCCTCTCCGGCGTAGACCTGTGCGCTGTATCCACCGTTGAAGCGGAGCACGTCCGCGGACGCGGGTCCGCCGTGTATCGCGACGATCAGCGGGTAGCGGGTCCCTTCCTGGTACCCCACCGGGTACACGAGCACACCCCCAACCGTCTTGCCATCGGTGGACGTCCAGTTGATCTCGACCTCACGACCCAACGCGATATCAGCCACGTGCGGGTTCGCGTCGACGAGCTGGGTCCAGCGCGCCTGGTTGTCGATGCTGGACAGGTCGGGCGTCGTGAAGACGGTCGGTGGGGTCTGTGGGTCCGAGTAACCGATGAGGATCACGTCAGTGTCCTCGTCCCGGCTCACGTTGAGCGCGGCGCGCTGGTGTGTGAGCTGGCGCACGTCCCCGTTCCGGATATCGACAGCGTGGAGTTGCGTCGTGACCTTCACGCCCGCGTTGAAGTAGATCGTGCTGCCGTCTTCGGACCAGAATCCGATGCTGAGGCTCTGGTCGAAGTCAGAGCCGATCTTGCGGAAGTCACCGCCCCGGTCGGCCGCCTCGCGGACATAGATACGGTTCTCCGTCATCGCGTAGCGGTCCATATCATCGGGACCCGAGAACGCGACCCAGCGGCCGTCCGGACTGAAGCTCAGCCGGCTCTCACTGATCTCGAAGTTGTCCGTGATGCGCTCGACGTCCCCGCTACTCAGCTCCAGGAGATACTGGTCGGCGTAGAGGCGCGCCTGAGTGATGTTGCGCTCGTAGCGCGCTGTCGAGCCTCCGGAGAATCCGATCCAGCGTCCGTCTGGGGAGATCGAGAAGCCATCGACGCTGTACGCCCCGCTACTCGTCTCGCGACGCTCGCCAGCCGACGCGACGTCCACCGACCAGAGGCTCGCGAGAGGCGTCTCGTCGTTCTTGACGTCGACCGTGAAGCCTTCTTCCACGCGCTGCTTGGCATCAGCGTCGAAGTAGTCCGCGCGTACGAAGAAGATCCGGTCGCCGTCCGGCGTGAAGTCCCACTGCTCGACGCCGGCCTCTGCTGACGTGATCTGCGTTGCCCCCCCATCCATGAGGTCCGCCACAGCGATCCGGAACAACTGCATCTGATCGGCGTCGCCGCTGCGGTAGACCAGCCACCGTCCGTCCGGACTGAAGTCGAAGCCGGAGACACCCTCGGCCGCCGACGTGATCTTCTGGGCCTCGCCACCGTCATGACGCATGAGGTACAGCTGGTTCCCCCGGATCGTCACCTCTTCCGTGCCCCACACGTCTCGCACGCGGCCTTGGCTCCCCGCGTCCCGGTTCGACGCGAACACGAAGTAGGACCCGTCCGGGCCCCAAGTCGGCTGCGTCTCGTTCTTGTCGTCTGTGTAGGTGAGCTGGCGGCTCGAGGACACGCCTTCGGTGAGCGACACCAGGTGGATGTCGGTCTGAGACTCAGCGTCCTGCCAGTCGGGCGTCCTGATCGTGTAGAGCATCAGCGACCCGTCCGGGCTCGGAGTCCACGATCCGGCGTTCTTCAGCTCCTGCACGTCCATGAAGGTGAGCGGACGCTGCTGGGCTGTAGCCGGAGCGGCGAAGACGAGAGCTGCGGCCAAGGCAAGAAACGGTGTCGGGAGCGAGCGCATATCGGCCTCTGACGAGGAAGGTGGATCCGGGGTCCGGGCGGTGCGCCCCGACCCTAACCGAAGGCGGGAATAATGGGGGCGTGCGTCCAAAATGGCACGCGCTAGCGCCTGGACTCGCGTGCCCTACAAGAAATCGGGTCCGGCCAGCACGATGCCGGCCGGACCCGAGAGTCCTGTAGATCGCGGACCTTAGAAGAGGTCGTACTTCACCCGGACCATCGCGAAGCGGCCAATGCTGGGCACCCCGGCGAACGACCGGTATCCCTTGTTGAACACATTGCTCACCGAGACCTGCAGCGTCGCGCGCGTGTTGGGCACTTCGTACCCGGCGCCGAAGTCGGCGATCGTGAACGACTCAACGCAATCCTGCTCGAAGATGCCGCCCGTACCGCCGGTAATACACGCTGTTCCAGTACCCGCGGCTGATACTGCGGGGAACCCGCTGGAGAATCGCATCCGCCCCGAAATGTTGAAGCCGGACGAGACGTCGCGGTACGCGATGCCCAGCGAACCCTTGTCCTTGGGGGCGTTGAGCGAGATCGGCGATGCATTGTTGACCTTGATGTAGTCCTTGCTCATGTGAGAGTACATGCCACTCAGCGTCAGCTTGTCAGTGACGAAGGCCTTGAACGCGAAGTCGGCGCCCCAGAGGTTGAACTCGTCGACGTTTCGATACGAGGCGATCAGGTCGGCACCCTGGGCGCCCACCTGGTCGGACGAAACGACACCGATTGGGATCGGGGCCATCGCCGCCGCCACCCCCGCTGCGCCTGCTGCACCCAGGAACGGGGTCAGGTACGCGGCGATATCGGCGCCGCTCAACAGAAGAAGCGGCGTCTGGACGGTAAGCGGCGACACGAAGTCGTTCTTGATCATGTAGTAGGCATCAGCCGAGATCGAGACCTTGTTGTTGATGATCCCGGTCCATCCCAATTCGACCGTCTCTGTGTAGTCTTCGCGGATGGGCGGCAGGTCGGGAATCACGGCGCCCGCCACAGGCACGATGGCACCCGTATTGGTGTCGAGAAGCAGACGGGCGATGTCGCTGTTCGTAGGCGAAAGGCTGGCCAGGAAGCCGGCTGTGGCCGCGGGGAGTCCTCCCGCTTGAAGCACACCGACCGCCAACTGCCACATCACCGAGACGTCCGCGGGGAGAAGCTGAGCTGCTCCACCCGGGTTGAACGGCGAACGCATACCGCGCAGGGAACCGTCCGCATTCTGGAGCGAGAACCCGTTCGGTCCACTCCCGAAGGCTCGCGTGGTGTAGCCAAGCGGGCCAAGCGGTGCCGGTGCAACGCCTCCAGAAATGTCGAGGTAGTAGTTCAAGGCCGACGGCGTCGAAAACGCCTTGTTGTACGAAAAGCGAACGTTGTGCTCTGGAGTCGCCTTGAAGACCAAGGCCGCACGCGGAGAAAAAACGTTGTCCGCCAATACGGAGGGCGAGTCTAGGCGGCCCGCCAACACGAGGTCGAGTTGATCTGTGACCCCGGTCCTGGATTGGACATATGTGCCCCACAAGTTGATGTCGTCATCGTTCTCGTAAGAGCCGTAGATCGTGGCACCCGAATTCGGTCGCGTCGCAAAGTAGTCCACGCCGAACGTGAACTCCTGACGCTCGTCCGCCAGCGTGAACCCGTGCTGGGCCTGCGCCACGAACAGGGTCGACAGGTCCACCAGGGACACGCCATCTCGCAGCAGGAAGCTCCCGCCTGCGTCGCTCTTGTTGTAGTACGCTTGGGCGAAGAAGCGATCCTTCGTAACGCGCGCCTGGAAGAACTGGTAGAGCCACTCCTTCGTCTGGCCGGCTCCGAGCCCGGTGAGGTTGATGCCGGACGAAGTGTTTCGGCCGTATGACACCACAGCAGTTCCGTCGTCCGCAAAGCGGTAGTCGGCCCGCGCCTCCAGGGACCACCGCTCGATGTTGAAGTCGCGGACCCCAAGCCGGTCGCAGGCGACCTGGGCGGCCGCTGCGTCGAGACCGCGAACGACCTTGTCCGTCAGGCAAGCAGTCGGGTCGGCGTCAGCGGCCTCGCGGCCCGCCTGCTCCGTGGGGTCGATGTAGTTCCACTCGTCGCCCTGCATGTACTGGCCTGAGATCTTGAAGCCGAAGTCGTCACTGAGGAGGAACGCCGAGCGCATGGACCCCTGAAACACCGAACGCTCGCCGCCCCCCAACGTCACCGAGGTGCCCTGGCTCGTGAGAGGAGACTTGGTGATGAAGTGGACGATGCCATTGGCCGTGTTCGGTCCGTAGAGCGCGGAGCCGGGCCCCAGGACGACCTCTATCCGCTCGATGTCCTCCTCGGTCGACGGGATGAAGTGCATCAGATTGACTCGGAGCGAAGGAACGCCCGCCAAACGGTGGTCCGTCAGCATGTGGAGCGCACCCGAAAAGATGTTGTTGAATCCTCGCACCACCACGTTGGTCGCCTGTAGCCCCTGCGTGATCACGTCGACCCCGGGGGCCTCTCGGAGGTGATCGGCCGTGTTGGTCGTCGGCCACTCCGCGATTTCGGTGGATGAGATCCCCCACGTGGTGGAGGGCACCTCGGACGCGTCGCCGGCGATCGTCGAGCGGGACCCGGTCACATCGATGCCCCTCAAACGCACAGCCTGACTCGTGAGCGAAAAATTGAAGGTGGTCGTCTGCCCTGCAGAGATGCGGACCTGGTTGCTGAAACGCGCGCCGACGTATCCGATGATCTGCACGGCCAAGTCGTACGTACCGGGCCCCAGATCGGCTGTGAACTGGCCCTGGGCGTTGCTCAAGGTCGTCGCGTTCTGCCCACCGCCGATAATCTCAATCGCAGCCTGAGCTACGGGCGCACCGGTCCTCGCGTCGGTCACGACCCCCACGAGCGTGCCCTGTTGGCCCGCGAGGGGACCACCGAGAACGGCGAGCGCCGCGATAGCACCGACGATGAAGCCTGAATTTCCTACGCGCATGGCGAGCCTCGTGCGTGTGAAGAAGTTGAACCCCGGGGAGCGGAGTCGGCTCCAACATATGTTCCAGCTACTCGGGGGTCCAACACTTTTCCGACGTACGTAGGCGTCTCCTGGCCACCAGCTCGCTGGGCAGCGGGCGGTACTCGCTAGCCGATCGTACCTGCGACTGGGCGCGCCTCCGACGCCGTCCCGTTGCTGTCGATGACGACGACCGTAACCGTCCCGACGAACGAATTCGTCTGAGAGCAATCGAAGACAACAGAGATCTCGACGGTGATTCCAGGGGCGAGAGACGAGGCTCCACTGGTGCCCGTATTGCCGTCCCACACGAATCCCAACGGTGCCAGGGTCTCGATGATCCACTCGACCGACTCGATGACGTTGTTGTTCGTAATCGTGAATGTGCCGATCGTCTGCGGACACGGTGTGGTGCCAACCGTATGGTTGAACGTGGCCGGAAGTATGGACCAGTTGATTGTGAAGATGGCGCAGGGGTCCCCGTCGGCACCGTCGCGGAAGTTCGGCCCGTCATCCGTACGGGTCCCATCCGCCCCGAGGTCGATCGGGTCGTCGCCACCCGAACCGCCACTGCCAGGAG